>FTCV01001276.1_pt1 | contig 14928 bp, 9 predicted proteins | sample 1639691 | NCBI WGS metagenome assembly FTCV01 (sample SAMEA3914864, study PRJEB12502) | metagenome | biome: forest; material: soil | place: USA | collected 2012-03-12 | depth 0.3 m
ATTAGACGCACTTGCGGTGGCTACTGTAATCGTAGGCGCTCCGCCGAATGTCGTACCTCCTGTGATCTGCAGGCCGTAGCCATTGTTGTTATTGATCGTGAGGGTCTGTCCGCCGATGGAGAGTGAACTGGCCTGGGCAGTCTTATTCGAAGCCGTCGTAAAGTAGGGAGCGAAAGCCGTTCCGGCCCGTCCGATGGTGATCGAGCTGTTACCGGTATTAATGGTCAGACTTCCCATCGCGACATAGCTTTCGGGGGTACCCGTGCCGCTCATGTCGTTGAGTTCAGTCAGGGAACCGCCGCTCAATGTGACCGGCGTACCGGCATGCACCAGGCCATTCGCGCCAGGGGAAGTGAGCGTGACACCAGCGCCGATCGTGACTCCTCCGGTGAAACCCGAGTCATTGCCGCTAAAGGTAAACGTTCCGGGCTTCACTGTAGCCAGGCTGCCGAGGATCGAGGAAATCAAAGAAATGTTACCACTACCGGTCACTGGACCGGAAACAACAAGGTTTGCTCCATTGTCGGTGGTGGGCTGACCGCCCGCGATTGCATCGAAGGTCAAGGTCACGCCTGAGCCTACGGTGATTGGGCCGGAAAGCGTTGTCGTCGCGGCATTTGCGACATCCTGGATCGTTCCACTCTGGAGAGCGCTGATGCTATTTGCGTAAGTAACTCCCGTCGTTGTGTTATTCCCAACCTGGTCCAGCACCATGTTACCGCCATTCAACTGGACGGCGGCGGCACCGATCGGATTGAAGGCCGTTGCGGCGGCGTTGCCAACCAGCGTCAAGGTGCCACCCTGGATATTTAGCGTCGTCGTGGACAGCAGGCTGTTCGCCACGGTTGTCTGGTCGAAGATCAGACGTCCGGTTCCCTGCTTGTTAATGGTCATCGATTGACCGCCATCGCTAGCAACGCCGTCGAGATACAGGTCAGGCGTGGTGTTAATCGTCACGGTGCCAGCGCCAGTTACCGCATCGCCAAATGTGATCGTCCCGGCGGCGCGCAAAGCTTTGCCAGCAGGACCGCTCGCGTTCAGCGAATCGGCAGTAAGTGTGAGCGTCTTACCGGTATTGATCGAGAGAGCGCCAATCTGCGCCTCGGTGAAGTTCGAGCCATGCAGAGCGAGCGTGGAATTCGCAGTCACGGTAACTGGAGCGCCGGAGCCTGAGCCGATCACGACTGCATTGCTGGAACCCGCCAGCGTGCTGGATTCCGCCTGCCAGAGCGCCGATGTCGGGATAATGGTCTCCGTCGTTCCGACATCCAGTCCAGTCGCCTGGTTACTTGCCCACGAGAGCATTTCACCGCTGCTGCCGGTTCCGTTCACATAGTCGACCCGGATATCATGCAACCCTGCCGAGAGGTTGATGAACGCCGCGCTGCCCAGATCGGTCACGCCCTTCGAACCGTCGTTGTTCACCACGAGGACGCCATCGATGTAGATCCGGCTGCCGTCATCGGAGTTGGTGAAGAATTTGTAAGCCCCCGCGTTAGTGATCTGGAGTTTACCGATCCATTGAATGCCGGTATTTAAGGGAAGCGTCGTGCCATTCGTGACGTTCAGGGTCGCATCCGTGCGCAGGGAGTTTGCGGTGGCGCCGAAGTTGACGAGGCTGGAATCGCCCAGCGCCACGCCCAGTGACAGGACACGCCCCGACAGACCATGGGTCGTGGTAGTCGCGACGGGGTTCAACTGGAGCGTGCCGCCCGAAAGGGTAATTGGGCCCGTTCCGACGGTGTTCAGCGTCGACGTGGCATTGGCCGACAGGATACCGCCGCTGATCGTGATGCCGCCACTGGAGGTATTCGCGCCAGTGAGGAGCAAGGTTCCGGAACCGGTCTTCGACAGGCTCAGCGCTCCGCCGCTGTCAGCGAGCCCGCCGGACGCCGTCAGAGACCCGGCGCCAGTCACGGTCAGTGCACCCGAGCCAAAGAGGTTGCCGGTCAAGGTCGCGGCATCGCTCGCCCCGAGAACGGAAAGGGTGCCGCTGCCAGAGATGAGCATCAGCCGCGCGGTATTGAAGGTCGACGTTCCCGCGAATTGCAGAGTGCCTCCGCCGAGAGCAACTCCGTTGCTGGCATCACCAAGATTGGCATCGGAGCTGACGCTCAGCGTGCCGGAATTCAGGAAAACGGAGCCTGTAAAGAGATTCGCCCCGCCCAACGTGAGGGTGCCGCCACCGGATAAAGTCAGGCCACTGCTTCCGTTCAAGGCCGAGTTGATGGTTGCGTTAGCGCCGGTTCCCACTGTGACGTTTCCGGAGGTCAGCGTCAGATCTCCGCCAGTCAGGGTATAAGAACCATTGAGCGTCAGCGAATTCGCGGAATCCCCCGAAAACAGCGTGACGGTCGACGGATTCGTAAGGCTTGCCGGGTTGGGAATCGTCAAAGGGAAGAGAACGTCGGTCGATCCGTTCGGTATGCCGCCGAGCCAGTTCGCGGCATTGTCCCAGAGGAAATCGGTTCCACTGCCAGCGGTCCAGTTGTCCGTCGCAGCGCGGGCCGCGGGCACGGCGGCGAGCGCCATGGCAGCGCAGATGGCAGCCGAGGATTTGAAATAACTGAGCGATTGAGCCAACGGACGCGGCCGGAATGCGCAAGCAACCGGCTTTGGGGAACGATTCTTACGAGCGGAGGAGTTGGAACGCATAGGGAGAGTTCAGTGGGGGGGGGGAACAAGAGGGGGAAAGCTAAGCGGCCATCGCGCGCGGGCGCGCGATGCAAGCACACGAAGTTTGAGGAAGCTTCGAGAACACGAAAGCGAACTAAGGGGCAATCCGCAGGTGGGGACTACAGAAGTAGAAAATGGACTATGGGGAACAGTCGGAGGGGAAGTAGCGTTGGGGACTGTCCGCGATAATAGGATCCGCAATGGAGAGGTCAAAAGTTATTATCCTTTACACGTAAACTGCCGCAAACCGTTGCTCGCTCGTTGCCGAGATGCTGGTTTTTCTTCTCGTCCGCCCGCCATGCGCGCAGCGGCGATCGAAGCGCCATTGATAAAAACGCCGTTCGGATCCGATGACCATCATAAGCGGCAGGCGGAAAATAATTTACGCCAGACATGGGCGTTGAGAAAACCGGTCGTAATGGTCCGGGCCAGCGGCGAGCCAATGCCCGCCGCGTTACTTGAACTGATTCAGGCCAACGCCTGCGGATCCGATTCACTCCGCTCCATACTAAGGTCGCCGCCCGCAAAACCGGACTCCGTCCGTTTCATCCGATCCTCCGGCCAGTGATACCACTTGAGAATGAGTTCCTCGTCGTTGGACGACATTTCCCAACGCCCATCCGGCTTGGCAGCTCCACCGCGGAAGGTTCCATCGTTCAGGAGCTCTACCCTGCCCGTCCACTGGGAATGCCGGGCGGTAAATTCGCACATCACCATTGGCGGATTCAAAAGTTCCGCGTCGATCGAGCGCATGAGCTTGGGGTTCACATGGTGCGCGGTAATGACATCGTTCCAGGCGGCGGGAGGCGTCTCCGGGCCGCTCTTCAAACGCGGGCTCACCTCGATCGTAATCCCCTGACGCATCGCCGCTCGGGAAACGAAAACGTCCTCCGGTCCTCGGAACGCCCATCCGGCTTCCGTCAACGTCTCTGCCAGCGGTCGGGCAATGAGATAGCCGGCGCCACCCTGCGCAAACCCGTAGCGGGTCACACTTTCATCACCGATGAATTGAGCCTCGGGCTTTGCCAGCGAAGCAAGGCGTTCCGCGCACAGGTAAGTGTCGTCGTCGCACTTGAACAGGTAGTCGAATTCGTAATGTTCGAACGCGTAGCGGAACATGGCGTGAACCTTTTCCGGTAGCGAATGGTAATCGTCCGCCGCCTCCAGCACCGCAACATCCGGTTCGACTTCGCCACGCCCATCGCCGACAAAGAAAAACGCAGCAACACCGGCCGGCAAGCGCTTCAGCCAGGTTTCTCGGACAGCCGCCCGGCGCTCGGCACCTCGACGGGATGAACAGATCGCAACCAGGATCCGCGGACCATTTCCAGCGGATTGAAACTTCTCCCAGCCCACCGGGACGATCCGCATCCCAGGAGCCAGTGGCGCAGCGCCCGCCTGCATTCTTTCGAAATGCAAAAAGCAGCGCAACCGGTCGCCAAACGTCGACTGGTGACGAGCGCCGTCGTCCGTCCACCATTTCTTGCCGGAAGCATGAAGCAGACGCTGGAGCGCTCCGAGTTTTTCATTCCAGACCTCGAGCTTGCCGTCTGCCTCCTTATCCACGATCCGCATCGCGGCCTCGGCGCCGGAATCATGCCAAAGACCGTGCGGCAAGAGATGCACCTGGTCCAGTTTTCCAAGTCGCGCCACGAGCGCGTTAAAAAGCCCCTGATCACCATGGCCCGGCAGGGCCAGTGGAAATCCTCTACCGGGAGTGTATTCGCTGAAATTCGTCGTGAAAGCCCACAAGCCAGCCAGATCCCAGTGCCGTTCCACATCCAGGCAAATCGCTGCGGTGCTGAGGTGGGCATGTCGCTGGCCCGGCAACGCCTGACCGTAAACGTCATACCGCGCGTCGTACCGGAGCTCGTCCCCGTGATAACCCGCGACAATCCTGCCGCTCTCCGCCGCCTCCCATACGTCGACCATCGCGGACGTCAGGACCAGATCCGCATCGAGAAGGAAGACCGTCCGCGCGCGCCCCAGGCAATGCGCAAAGACCTGCTGTTTCGCCTCCCACATGCCGCGGGCATGATGCGGCAGCTCAGATACCCGGAATACCGTTGTCCGGAGAGGATGCGCCTCGATCCAGCGCAATTCCCCGCTCCCAAATCCGGATTCGTAAATGAAAACCGGGATTGCGGAGCCATGGTACGCGTAGAGGCTGTTCAGCAGCCCCTTGAGGCCGGCGAAATAACCAGAATCGCACACGACGGCAAACACGCGCTTATGCATACGCGCTTTTTATGTGCGAAGACGCAATTCCAGGGTCAAGTCGGAAGGAAGCAAAAGCTTTTCCTTGACGCACTTAAGAAAACTTGAGATGAGTGCAGGTTCCCGCCGACGGTCGCCGCTCGAAGGCTCCCTCCACACCGAGGCGCACATAACATCATTGCAAGGCGGCGGCAACTCTCGTCCTAGAGATTTCTGTCGTCGTCCTTGGATCGCAACTCTCGCGCGATGCATCGGGACCGTCGCGAGATGCGTAAACCTAGTGGGAACGCGTGTCATAAACGACCGCACCGCTAAAAAATTTTTGAACAATTCCTAAGTTGCCCCGTCGAAGCAGAGTAACCATTAATAGGGTTGACTACTGATGCCGAAAGATAAAAACTTTTGTCAGGTGCAACCCCCGACGTCCCGGCAGACGATTCCTTTTTGAAGCAGACGAACAACCGCAACCCTAAAAACCACACTACAGCCTGAAGCCCTCCGAGGAGCGTTCCCTTTTTCAGCACTGAAGTTGCTCACAACCCGAGGCACCCAAAATGAACTACAAATCTGGCGAAGATTCCGATTCAGGGATCAAAATCTACCTGCGAGAGATCGGGCAGATTCCGTTGCTCACGCCGGAAGAAGAGATCGATCTCGCCGCCAAAATCAAAAAAGGCGACAAAGAAGCTCGAGCCAAAATGATCCGCTCGAACCTGCGCCTTGTCGTCAAGATTGCTCACGACTACGGCAATCTTGGACTTCCCCTGCTCGACCTGATTTCTGAGGGAAATATCGGCCTGATGAAGGCCGTCGAGCGCTTTGACCCCGCCAAAGGCGGAAAGCTCAGCACGTACGCCGCCTGGTGGATCAAGCAGTCCATCAAGCGCGCCCTGGCCAACCAGAGCAAGACGATCCGCCTGCCGGTTCATCTGGTTGATAAAATTTCGAAGATGCGCCGCGTCGCTCTCCAGATGAGCGAGGAACTCGGCCGCGAACCCACCGATGAGGAGCTGGCTGAAGAAGTCGGCCTTTCCTCGGCCAAGGTCTCGCAACTCAAGACCGTCTCCATTCGCCCGGCATCTCTGGACGCGCCGATCAGCGACGACGACACGACCGAATTTGGCGAAATCGTCGGCGACATGGAAGCGCTGACACCTTTCGAGCAGCTCCGCGATCGCAATCTTCGCGACGAAGTGAGCGACCTGCTCGCCGTGCTCGACGAACGGGAGAAGAAAATCATCTTCTCGCGCTTCGGGCTCGATGGCGGCAAAGCCAAGACGCTCGAGGAAGTCGGCAAGAAATTCGGCGTCACACGCGAACGCATCCGTCAGTTGCAAAACATCGCGCTGATGAAGCTGCGCCGCGCGCTTCAGAAGAAGGAGAAACCGATCGATCACCTCCTCCCGGCGAATGCTGGAGCATTCGACGAGGACGAGGACATGGATCTGGAATAATCCGCCAACTGGCGTGTGAATCAGTTTGAAGGGGCGCATCCTGCCACAGGGTGCGCCCTTTCACTTTTTCCACGAATGGTTGGAAAGCTGCACGAGACGCCAAATCGCTGAGCGCCAGGCGATGGTTAGAGCGACTTCCGATAGGGGGCTACGAGCGCCCAAGGCTTCCTTGATCGGGCGCAGGCCCAATCCGCTCACGGTTACTCGTGATGTGGCTTCTTCGCAGACGGCCCGATCGTCGGATGGGGAATACCACTCTCGTCCATCTCGACCGTTGGCTCGACTTTGACCGCAACGCTCGGATCGACCTTCTCGTGCTTGGAAGGCGTCGGAGGAAGAGGCGGAGCCGTCGGGCGTGCTTTCTGGCGCTGTTTCCACGAGGCCATGCGGGCGTCTTCCTGCGAGCCTTTGACGAGCTTCAGTACGCACAAGGAGCGCCCGGTCAATTCAATCTCGTCGCCGGATTCGTGAGACACAGACTGTTCGAGAAAGCCTCCTTCCTCCTTGGTGTCGAGCACCAGTTCCCAATGCACGCCCTCCTTGCCCGCCAGCACGAAAGTCATCTGCTCATGGAACGCATTGAAAAGGACAAGGAACGTGTCGTCTCGCAGCGGCTCTCCATGGGCATCGCGGACGTCCATCGTATCGCCGCTGAGCATCATCCCCAGGCATAACGCATAACCGGAGGTCCAGTTCTCGTCGGTCATCTCCGTGCCGTCGATATCCATCCACATGATATCCTTGACTCCCGCGCCACGGATGCGGCGACCGAGGAAGAATTTTGGTCGGCGGAAGACCGAATGATCGCGCCGGAGCTGGATCAGCCGCCGCGTGAATTCCGTGAGCTGCTTCTGCCAATCCGCGTGATTCCAGTCGAACCACGAGATCTCGTTGTCCTGACAATACGCATTGTTGTTCCCATTCTGCGTGCGCGCAAATTCATCGCCACCGACCAGCATCGGCACGCCCTGCGAGAGGAAGAGCGTCGCCAGGAAATTGCGCAACTGCCGGCGCCGCAAAGCGTTGATCGCCTCGTCGTCCGTGGGACCTTCGACGCCGCAATTCCACGAGCGATTGTCATTGTGGCCGTCCTGGTTGTTCTCGCCATTCGCCTCGTTGTGCTTCTCGTTGTAGGCAACGAGATCGTAGAGCGTAAACCCGTCGTGAGCGGTGATGAAATTGATACTGGCCGTCGGCCGTTTGCCGCTCCACTCGTAGAGATCGGAACTCCCGGTGGCCCGATAGGCGAACTCTCCGATCGTGCCCTGATCACCCTTCCAGTAGGCGCGTACGCAGTCCCGATATTTGCCGTTCCACTCGGCCCACAGGACTGGGAAATTCCCGACCTGATAGCCGCCCTCGCCAACATCCCACGGCTCGGCGATGAGCTTCACCTGCGAAATGATCGGGTCCTGGTGAATACAGTCGAAGAACGCAGAAAGCCGGCTCACCTCGTGAAGCTCACGAGCCAGTGTCGCGGCAAGGTCAAAGCGGAACCCATCCACGTGCATCTCGGTTACCCAATAGCGCAGGCTATCCATGAGAAGCTGCAACACACGCGGATGCACCATGTTCAGCGTGTTCCCGGTGCCGGTGTAATCCATGTAATAGCGCTTCAGATCCGGAACGAGCCGGTAATACGCGGCATTGTCTACTCCTCGAAAACTAAGCGTCGGTCCAAGATGATTCCCCTCGCCCGTGTGATTATACACAACATCGAGGATGACCTCGATCCCCGCGGCGTGAAGCTTCTTCACCATCTCCTTGAACTCGGTCACCTGCTCGCCCGTGGCTCCTGAGGAAGCATAGGGCGCGTGCGGCGCGAAGTAACCGATGGAGTTATAACCCCAGTAATTCGTGAGTCCCTTGTCTTCGAGGAATTGATCGTTCACGAAATGGTGAACCGGCATGAGCTCCACAGCGGTCACGCCAAGCGACTTGAGATAGCCAATCGCAAAGTCATTACCCAGCGCCGCATAACTGCCGCGGATCTCTTCGGGTATCTGTGGGCAAAGTTTGGAGAATCCCTTCACGTGAATTTCATAGATCACGGACTCGGCCAGCGGGGTCATCGGCCGCTTGTCCGAGCCCCAGTCGAATTCATTACCCACAACCACGCATTTCGGAATACCCCAGGCATCGTCGCGATAGTCCCGGGTAAGATCCGCATTCTTCCCGCCATCGGGAGCATATCCGGACATCTCGTCACTCCAGTTGATAAGACCAGCGATCGCCTTCGCGTAAGGATCGATCAGCAGCTTCGAATCGTTGAAGCGATGCCCTTCCTCAGGCTCATAAGGGCCATAAACACGATAACCATAAAGTTGCCCAGGCCCCACCTCGGGAAGCATGCAATGCCATACCTGATCGGTATGTTCCGTCATGCGAATGCGGATCGTTTCCGCCGGCGTATCTGGGTGATCGAAAAGGCAAAGATCGACTCCGGTGGCATTCTCAGCAAAGAGCGCGAAATTCACGCCTTCCGGGGTAACGGTTGCACCGAGTGGATAAGGGTGTCCTTGCCAGACTTTCAGAGAGGTCATGCGAATAGGGTGAGAGAAGTGTCCAACTGTTCAGCCTACGTTTCGGATCTTGAACGCTCCCGGATGCATCCAACAGGCAGACACCTGAAAACGGTTGTTACCAACCGCATCAACTCCCGCCGGAACTTTCGTTCCAGACAAAAAACTCAGGCGTCGAGCTGGTCGAGATCCACAAGGATCTCACGAGGCTTCGCACCCTCGCCCGGTCCGACATAACCGCGTGACTCGAGGATATCGAGAATCCGCGCGGCCCTCGTGTAACCAAGGCGCAACCGCCGTTGGAACAGCGAGGTTGAAGCTTTCTTCTCCTGGCGCATGACTTCGACGCATTTGTCGACGAGCTCTTCGTCTTCGTCGCTGACCTCCTCTTCGTCGTCCATCCCTGAGCCATCCAGCTTTTGCTGGATCGACGTCTCGAATGCCGGCTCGCCCTGTGAGGAAGCGAACTCCACGACGCGATGGATCTCGTCGTCGGTGACAAGCACGCCTTGAGAGCGGATGAGCTTCGAGGTACCCGGCGGACGGTAGAGCATGTCGCCTTTGCCCAGCAGTTTTTCAGCGCCGTTCTCATCGAGGATGACGCGGGAATCCAGCGCCGAAGCCACCTGGAAAGCGACGCGGCATGGCACGTTGGCCTTGATCACGCCCGTAATCACGTCCGCACGCGGAGTCTGTGTCGCGATGATCATGTGAATACCGGCTGCGCGCGCCTTCTGCGTGATACGCGCAATGGCACTCTCGACATCCGCCGGAGCCGTCTGCATGAGGTCCGCCAACTCATCGACGATGATGACGATGTACGGCATCTGGTCCGGAATGATCAGGTCGTCCTCGCGCGAATTCCGGACCTTGGTCATATTCGTGATCCGCTCTTCTGAAGTGAGCGTTTCCGGAGCCGCCTCCGGGGGCGGCACGGGCTCGCCGTCTTCGCCAATCATCGCACCGTTGGTTTCGCCATTGATGACGCCTTCCGCTGCCCCTTCCGGCTTGGGCACGCTGGCCTCGGCCAGCTTGAAGAGATCGCCCCCCGCCTTTTCGAGGTCCAGCTCCTTCTGAGTCTTTTTCTTCGGGCGGGCATTGAAGCTGGCGATGTTCCGCACACCGGTCTTGGCGAAAATGGCGTAGCGCTTCTCCATCTCATCGATCGCCCAGCGCATCGCCAGAAGCACCTTCTTCGGATCGGTCACGACCGGCACGACCAAGTGCGGAAGCGTATTGTAGATCTGCATTTCGACCACCTTCGGGTCGATCATGATGAAGCGCAGATCCTCCGGCGTGAACCGATAGAGGATACTGGCGATGATGGCATTGATACAGACGCTCTTGCCCGAGCCCGTCGTACCAGCAACAAGCCCGTGAGGCATGTCGGCGAGATCGCCGATGATCGTCTTGCCGTAAACATCCTTGCCCAACGCAATCGGGATCCGCGCCTTGCTGTTCTGGAAATCGTCGCTCTCGAAGAGCTCACGCAAGGTGACCTTCTGCTTCTTGGAATTGGCGATCTCGATGCCGACGGTGTCCTTGCCTGGGATCGGCGCGAGGATGTTGATACGCTCGGCACGTGTCGCGCGAGCGATGTCACGCTCCAGGCTCAGGATGCGATCCACGCGAACGCCTTTCGCGGGATAGACCTCGTAACGAGTAATCGTCGGGCCGCGGGTGATGTCCCCGGGCGCAACGCTGAGTCCGAATTGCGCGAGCGTGTCGATGACGATGGTCTGGACAGAGCGCAGCTCCTCCGGGTCAACCGATTCCCGATTCTCGAGATCAATCGGTTCGAGCAGATCCAGAGAAGGCAGCTCGTAATTCTCGCAGGAAACGGCCGTGAGCGGAGGCAGCTTGTCCTTTTTCTCCTTTTTCGGACGCGGAGGCGGCGGTGCCATCGCATCGAAGATCTTTGGCTCAGGCCGCGGAGGCTCCTCGACTTGCGCTGGCTCGTCTCCATCCGGCAGTGACAGCTGTTCAGGAGGACGAGTCGGACCTGGCAACGGATCGGGCCGGGCAGCGGGATTCTTCTTGGGAAGCCGTTCGACCTTGCGATTCTCTTTCGCCATGCGCGCCGCTTCGGCAGCACGCTGCTCTGCCCGTGCCTTTCGCCATTCGCGAAAATGCTTCATCCAGAGAGAAGGCAGGCTCAGCGTATGGCGAAGCACTTCGATCGGATGAATGCCGGTCATCACGATCACGCAGACGACATACAACAACCCGAAGGCGATCACCGATCCGACAGGTCCCAACACATAATGCGAAGTGGAGCCGCCCAGCCATTTGCCAATCCAGCCACCCTCGCCGGAAAGAGATAGTTTCCGGGCATCGAGCATCGGCAGATGCAGAAGCTCCAGCAGGCACGCGCCAGAAACGACAAAACCCGCGCACCAGCCCATGCGCTGGAGAATGCGGACCGAGGGCACAGTGAGCTTCGCAGCGCCGCAGGCCAGAATTACCGAAGCGAAAAGATAAGCCGCCGCGCCAAACAGTCGGTACAGGGTCCAGGCGATGATCGCGCCGAGCGGCCCGATGAAATTCCGCGCGTAATGCCCTGAATGCGATACCAGGGCTCCGGGGAACTTTGCAGGGACCTGATACGGCGAGTACGAGATCAGCGAAAGAAATAGAAGCGTACCAAGCCCGAGCAGGAGAAGGCCCGTGACTTCGTGAAAGTTGCTCTTTGAGCGCGGCATGAATTCGGCGGGATACTAGCTCTTGCAGCGCGGCTTTCAATCGTCCAGTGCACGGATTGGATTGACGCAGCACCGCTAATGGCAAGCTATCGCAATCCTGCAGGAAGCCAGATGTGTACCGCAACCCCACGGGAAAGATTTTGGGGCAATTCTTTTGCTGGAATGCAGGAAGGTCGCTACGGAAGACGTCTGGCGCCATTCGCATTTGCGAATGAAGTGCTAAATTGAATTCTCAACTGTATTCCCCTCATCATGGAGCTTTCGACGCCGATCATTTTTGAGCCTTTGTACATGGAACGAGTCTGGGGCGGCCGCAGGCTCGAATTGCTCCCCGGTAAGCGCCTCCCGCATGGGACGCGCATCGGGGAATCCTGGGAGATCGTGGACCGCGAAGAAGCGCAGAGCGTCGTACACGATGGCCCGCTCCGTGGCGCGACTCTCCACGAATTGTGGACGTGTCATCGCAGCACACTTTTTGGCCAGGGCCTCCCTGATTCGGAGCGTTTTCCGCTCCTCTGCAAGATCCTGGACGCTCAGGAACGGCTTTCCGTCCAGGTCCATCCTCCGGCGGAAGTCGCCGCCCAACTCGGCGGGGAGCCCAAGACCGAGATGTGGTACGTGATGGACGCAATGCTCGACAGCGATCTTTATGCGGGCATGAAACGCGGCGCGACGCGCGAGTCATTCAAGGAAGCGCTCCATCTGGGCCTGGTGGCCGACCAGATCAACGTCATGCCGGTCAAGAAAGGTGACACCATATTCATCCCGAGCGGCCGTGTGCACGCAATCGGCGCGGGCAATCTCATTGTCGAAGTGCAACAAAACTCCGACACGACTTACCGTGTATTCGACTGGAACCGGATCGGCTCCGACGGGCGGCCTCGGGATCTGCACATCGCCGAATCGCTGGCATCCATCAATTTTGACGATATCGAGCCATCGATGGCCACGCCCGTGGAAGGCGGCCCACTCGTGGAATGCGAGTATTTCCGCGTGGATAAGTGGCAGTTCACAGGCTCTCGGTCCTGCGACGCCGGTGAACGCTTCGCAATTTTCACCGTCGTAGATGGAGAGATCGCATGCGGGGGACGCGAGTTCGGTCCCGGAAGCTTCTTCTTTGTCCCGCCCGTGATCGCTCATGGAGAGCTGAAGGCGCAGGGAGAAGCCACGGTTCTGAGGACGACAATCCCGGCGGCCTAAGTGCAGCACGGGCATGCCGTGGGAGAACGATTCATTCCTACCTGAAATCGAACGACTTAGCGCTGCACCGCATTAACTCGCAGTGCATAAGATCGCGTTTGTGGCTCGCGAAAGGTCCTCCAAACAGGGTGGAGAAGGCATCAACGGACATGTAATACATCACCCTACCTCTAGCTAGGTAACTTGGTCGTAGGCATTTTTGCCGACTACCGGAAAACAGGGAACGAGGGCAAAATCCTGCGTCATCTCCCCACTCCCTGTTTAATCGTGTTCCCACAAATTTCCGTCCGCGTCGACCCCGACCAACCCAACCATCACATTTGGAATAACAACGGCACCTGGTTCATGCATTACGTGGTGCTTCTATCGCCGAGCAGGAGGAAGCGCATCCGCTTCTCCCTTGGAACTCGTGACGTCGAGGAAGCGCGCAGCATTCGGGACCAGTTCCTTTCGGATTTCTATAAGGACGAATCCATCACCGAAGTGATGGATTACAAAGGCAGGATCGCAATCCGATCCCGCTTCTGAGCCGCTCTGGCGCCTCAGCCAAACGCGGAGTCAGAACTCGTTCTGACTCCATCGTGTCATAGTGAATGCAGCGGCCTGCCGGCGGCAGGTTGAGCTTGCGTCAGCCTCCTTCCCTCGGAGAGAACGTCCTCCGAAATGACTTCACTCCGTTTTCCCTGGCTGCCGATATGATCAACGTTGGACTCATCGGAATTGGGGCCATCGGCCGCCTTCATTTTGACTGCTGGCGCAAGTCGCCGCATGCCCGCATCGGAGCAATCGCTTCGCGCGATCCGCGCAAACGCGCCGGAGACTGGGCAGGCGGCGAATTCAATCTCGGAGACCAGACGGCCGAGCGCGTCGATCTTTCGGGCATTTCCACTTACGAACATGCCGCGGATCTGATCGCCGATCCGGCCATCCAGATCATCGATATCTGCACCTCGACGCCGCAGCACGCGCCGCTCGCTATCGCCGCCATGAAGGCTGGCAAGCATGTCGTCTGCGAGAAGCCGATGGCTCTCACCGTGGATGAATGCCAAGCGGTCGAAGCGGCTTCGCGCGAGACCGGTTCTCAACTCATGGTCGCCCACTGCCTGAGGTACTGGCCGCACTATGTGAAGGCGCACGAAATCCTCGCCAGCGGCAAATACGGCCGTCCGCTCTACGCGCAGTTTCAGCGTTCCGGCGGCGCGCCCACCTGGAGTTCAGGCGGCTGGCTGATGAAGCCGGAGGAAAGCGGCGGAGTGCTGGACATGCACATCCACGACATCGACGTCGCGCTCTGGTGGTTTGGAAAGCCCGCATCAATCGAGACACGCGGCTACTCCCGCGACCGCGTGCCGCTGATCCTCGATTCCACCTGGCAGTATCAGGACGGACCGCTCGTCCAGCTCCACGGCGCATGGGATCCGAATGGTGGTAACTTCCGCCACGCGTTCCGTCTCGTGCTCGAAAACGCCACGCTCGCCTACGATCTCGCCACCGCACCAAACGTGCTGCAGCTCTTCCACGAAGGGAAGCTCACGGAATTGCCGATGGAGGAAATCTCCGCACATCAGGCGGAGCTCGATGATTTCGCCGCCTGCATCGCAGAAGGACGCCCCTTCACGCGCTTCACGCCGGCCGACAGCCGTCTCTCGGTGGAAATCGGTCTGCAGGAGCTGCGGCAGATTGCCGGTCAGGCATAGACGATCCGGCAAGCTTTTCTCATGGACGGCACTGCCGTCCGCGACACATACCCTGCGGCACTGTGAGAAGTTCCGCAGGGTATTTCGTATCGGGACACCAAGCCTGAAATGGCCGGAGTAAAGCCATTCCAGAGCTCGTGCTCGTACAGAGAACTATTTCTTCTTTCCGGAGAGAACCTTCACAGCCTTCTTGGTGTCGCTCACACGCACCACGGCGAGACCGGTCTTCGATTTCGGGCTGGCGGCGAGATACGCATACTCGATGTTGATCTTCGCCTTGGCCAGCGCATGCGCGAGGGCACCGAGCGTGCCGGGTCGATTCGTGTTCTCGATGAGCAGCACGTTGTTTTCGACAACGAGCACTCCACGATCCTCGAGCGCATAAGCCGCTTTCTTCGGATCGCTTACAACCATCCGCACCACGGAGTGATCGGTCGTATCCGAAATGGTGAGGGCATAA
>FTCV01002571.1_pt1 | contig 14876 bp, 18 predicted proteins | sample 1639691 | NCBI WGS metagenome assembly FTCV01 (sample SAMEA3914864, study PRJEB12502) | metagenome | biome: forest; material: soil | place: USA | collected 2012-03-12 | depth 0.3 m
CTGTCCGCCTGCATCAACGAAAGGACGGACAATGCGCAAACCCCGTGACTATGACGCCGAACTCAAGGCACTCACCGACAAGGCGCGGCAACTCAAAACCCGCAAGACCAGTCAGCTCGGCGAACTGGTGAACGCGACAGGTGCCGATGCCCTTTCCGCCGAGATTTTGGCCGGAGCCCTGCTCGACGCTGCCACCACCACGGACGCGGCCAGAAAGGAGGCGTGGCGCAAACGCGGCGCCGCGTTCTTTTCAGGGGACGGCAAAGACGCTCGCACAGGAACTGGCAGCGAGCCGCGCAGCGCTGCGGCGGAGCCAGGCAGCGCGCAATTGCCACTTGGCGAGCCGGGCGCGGCATGATGCCCGCGCGTGGCAAGTGAAGCGGCGCGAACGCACCCGCCAGCTCATCGAGCTCGGCGGGCTTGTCGCGAAGGCCGAGCTCATTGAACTGACCGGGGATGACCGCGCGGTGATCCTCGGTCTGCTGGTCGAAGCGGCCGCCAGGTTGCGCGGCGAGGATCGCGAGCAAGCGCTGACGCTGTGGCGGCGGCGCGGGGTTCGGGCGTTCAGCGATCGCTCGGATTGTTAGGGACCGGGTCTCGCAGCCGGGGAAGGAAGGGTGCCCGATCAGGCGCCTGCTCCGGCTGCGTGGCTAGCCTCTCTATCGGCGTGCGGACTGACAGGCCGCGGCGGCACGATCGGCCAGTTCGAAATCGCCGGCCCTGAGGGCTGCCTTCTTGGCATCTTCGCATTTTCCATCGGCCACGAGCGCGCCGACTTCTTCGCGAAGGCCTAGCTCCTTGCGCGCCTCGTCGCGTTCCTCGTTCTTGTCACGAAGACGCTCGACTTCGTTGAAGGACGAATACCGCTGCTGCGCCGGATTATCGCCTGATACGCCGTCTCCGAGGCCGCAGCTCGTCACGTTACCGAGGCGGTAGCAAGTCGCGGTTTGGGCCGTGGCGGGCGATGCAAAAAGAGCCGCCAAGACGAAGGCGGTGGTCGCAAGTGCAAGCTTCATCATTACCCCCGAAACATCATTGCCCCGTCACGATCCCAATGACCGCGCATTGAATTTGCGTCAAGAATTGGCTGCCGAGGTCTGGTCAGCCAAGTCTTTGTCTTTGAGCGAGAAACGATCAACCCGGCTGATATCAGCCGTCGACGACACGCCCCTGGCCGCCGACCCAATGTCCCTTATGCCGATATCGGCATAAGACGCATAATGCCGCGATCCGGATTATGCCGGATATCCTGGAATACACCCTTCCGGAAACGGCATTGTGCGGCGTCAGACAGGGGCACCGCGCGCTGTCCCAAGGCTGCACTCAGGGAAGCCTGCCGTCCTCCAGCTCGGCAATGATGCGGGAAGTCACCTCCCCATAGAGGCTCTGACGATCGGTCCTGTCCATTTCTCCTGTTCCTTTCCTCAACCGCCATTGACCGGCGCCGGGGTGGCGGGGGGCGGCAGGAGCGGACCAAAAGCCTCGCCTCAGATGGCCGGGTGCACCCAAAGGATCGGAACGAAGAGGAGGACCTGGGCCCCGCCCAGGTTGCGGCGCGCCATGGTGGGGCTAGGGCGCCGTGCCCCCCGTCACCCTGGAGCCGAGGCACACGCCGACGCACCCAGGGCGCGCCGACCGTTAACGGGACGCGGACAGCGTCCCGTCCCGCCAGCGATCGTCACGGCTACACCGTCGAGACGCCGTGAGGCGGCTCGGCCCAAGCGCCAGCGAAATAGAGCGCGGCCGTGCCCAAGCACGGTGCGGCCAGCCGAACCAACCTCCCGAACGGAATCCATTCCAAGTATTCGAAAGCAGGGATTTTGATGACAAGTGAAGCACATCACAGATAGTCATCCTCACATGAGCGGACCCCACAGCAAGATCATAGCCGCCGCCGCCAAAGCCGAACTCGGCCCTCTCGGTTTCAAACGACGAGGCCAATCCCGGCTTTGGCTGAAGGATCACGGCTTCTGGCTCAATGTCGTCGAGTTCAAAGCCAGTCAGTGGTCGATCGCGGTCGATCTGGGCCATGCGGCCCACTGGCTCTGGGGCGGCTGCGGCTTCATGAGCTTGGACTATTACGTTCCGGGTGGTCCCTACACAGAATACCGGGACGAAGATCAGTTCGGCGCGGCAGTCGCCGACATCGCAAGCACCGCTGCCTCACAGGCCAAGGAGATAGATGCCAAATTCGCGTCATTCAAGGCCATCGCCGACCGTACGATCACAGAAGCGAACGGTGCGGTGCAGTTGGTTCGGCTACTACGCCGGTGTAGCCTGCGGCATTCTCGGAGATCTTGATCAGGCAGCGTCATTTCTGCGCGGCATCACCGATGAGAGGGTAATTCCCCGTGCCGAACGCTTCCTGCCGGCATTCGAAAGTCCAATCGCCTTCCGGGAGAAGGCCAATGAAATCGTCAACCAACAGCGCGCCGCGCTCAAACTGCCAGCACTGGCGCGGGGGCTCTTTTAAGTCCTACAGCGAGGACTTTCTAACACTAGAATTGTTATTTAACATTACTAATGTTAGAAATGCCGTACAATGTTGGATGATCTTCCAGATATGCACCAGAAAGCGCTTGCGAGCACAACTATACAACGATCCGGCTACTTTGGGGCGACGACTACCGCAAACAAGCGATCAAGGTGCAATTGAAGCTCCTGGACAGCTGGATTTTCGGCATATTTGGGTAACCCGAGCGGCAAGCTCATGCTTTCGTATATGGCCCCCGCCTCTGCGGTGGTCAGGAGGCCTCGCTTCTTGAGAATGTTGGCAAGGCTGACGATCCCGTTGATTGCGGAAACGTCCGACGCCTCGTGAGCTTCAATGATGTCCTTCCCGGCGAGGCTGGGACTACCTGTCATTCCGGGGCAACGCGCAATTGGTCCACGACCAGCCTGTCTTTTTGAGCCAGTTCACGGTTGCGTGCGACCGCAAGTACCTGGTCAGCCATGGTCCGCCAGGCCTTTTCCGAACGCAGTGCGCGGTCCCGCACGTTATCGAGCAGCGAGCAAGCTGCTTCGTGCGCAGCTTGCTCCGCGCGCGCGATGAGAAATTCATAAGAAAGCGCCATAGGCATACACTCGCGGTTCGGGGTCAGCGGAGTCAGATGGCCCGGCAGTCGCCTCACGCACTGCCGGACTACCCGTCAATCAGTCGGCGCGGCTGAGATTGATCGCCGATTCCTTGCCGTTGCGGCCGGACTCGACGTCATAGGACACGCGCTGATCCTTGTTCAGAGTTCCAAGGCCAGCAGCCTGCACGGCAGAAATATGGACAAAGCTGTCCCGGCTGCCGTCATCAGGCTGAATGAAGCCATAGCCCTTGTCTTCGTTGAAGAATTTTACGGTTCCGATAGTCATGAGCGTTTCCTTTCGAGAAACGGTTGTGGCCGACAGCGCGATCGCTGACGGACTCTTGCTTCAGGTCGTTACTTGAAAGGATGTCGTCGTCTTGCAGGAATGGGAAAGTGAATTCCGAACCTGAACCAAAATCGTCGATCCCCCTCGAATTTCAACGAGAGCAGGATTCAAACACCAGATACTGCTGGTGATGGGATGTCAGGCGCGCAGGGGCGCCGAAAACTGGGCCATGCTCCAGGCACAGGCTGCTGCGGCGCCAAGTTCGCGCTGGAAGGCACCAATCCGGCCGGCGATCGACGAAGCTTGGGCGAGGTGCGCCCGGCGATCGTCGTTGCAGACGGAATTGTCGGCACGCATCAATGCATGCTGGTGCGCGGCGTATTCCTTGTTGATATCCATGTGATATCTCCTGCTTGGCGCGCCCGTGTGACAGGGCGCGCCGCGGGTGCTTTCCTGATCAGTCAACCATCGCAGCGACAAGCCGTCGCAGTTCAAGGGTCGAAAGCATGGCGGAGAAAGTCGAATGCCGTTCCATGGAACCGTTGTCAGCCGAGCTTTTACGCAACGAGATCGTGTGGTGCTTGGCAGCGCCGGTGTTCATATAATTCATTTTATCCTTGCGAGCAGCAGCGTTGCTGCCCCCTTCTGAAATCGGGTTGGCGCCTGATACATATACCGCGAGACGCTCTTGCACCTTGGGCGGGCGTCCGTTCGCAACAGGTGATCCGACCCTCGGTCAGATCGTATGGCGTTGCCGCGCGTATGTGGTTTCCAACGACCGGGCGGATCCGGTAACGGCGGCTTTCACCTGCCGTATAGGCGATGATCGGAAGCTCATTGTCGAGGGTCACGCCGAGGCGCCCCTAAGGCAGGATCTCTCGATCTTGCCTCCGACTTTGATGAGTTCTTCCTTCGCCAAACCAGTTCCTTGCGTACAAATAATCGCCCGCAACCGGACGTGTCCCGGTGCGGAGCCATGCAGCATGAAAAGGAAAAGGCAGGCCGGCAAACCGGCTATCAAATTCCGTCGCAAACGACGTGAGGCAATTTTCATATAAGGCAATGTTTAAAAATTGCAAGCTGGAAACGGTGGCGCTTCTTTTTGTAACTCGGAAGGCTTTCTGAAACACTTTGCGATCCGTGAAATGCCGGGGCGGATTTTTAAGATGACTGCCCAGAGGATTGTCAGACAACCGCACGAGGTGGGGAGGCCGAGCCTCCGTATCGGATGGGCGCTGCGGCGCCTTGCGCACTTCGCCCTCGCAGATTCTCTCGACCCTTTTAGCTCAGAGCGTCGGCGCCCTCTCGATGATCGACCAGAACCCGCCTTCGTGAAGCTCTGCAGTGAACAGATAGAGCCCGTCTCGCATCACATTGACTTCGCCACACTTATATCGGTCTATCATGGCTAGGGCCGAACCAGCGTCTTTCGCGATGAAATCGGTGGGCAAGAAAGTCTTGTCGAGGGGAATAATTGTAAAACGAGGCATATCACACTCCTCGGCTTTGGCGGGAGCACGCTGCAATATGATGTCTCTCAGGCGCCAGTCGAGCCGGGGATGACTGACGATCCTCCGAGTATACGCCCCTCACGATCCGAAGCCCAGCAAATCGGGCGGCTGACAACAGGATGGCAGGTTGGCCTGCAGCTGACGCTCCGACGTCTCGGCACCATCCCGCGCGCTGCGGCGTCCGCCCCTGACGATTAATAGACAACGTCTGGCGTATGCTTACGCAATTATGAGCATGCGGGCTCAGGCTAGCTCCCTGATAAGAAGGCATGGCTGCGGCAGCGCGGATGGACGCGCCCTCAAGTGCTGAAAACGAGGGGGTGGATGCGGGGAGTATCTGCCAGCCGGTATCAAGCCCGGCGCACAGCTATTTTTTCGGCGCCGAGGCGCCGGCACGCGCTGCAGCGTCGCGCTCTCGGATCGCCTCGACCTTGGCCGCGCACTTCTCGAACCCGCTCCTTCTCGAACCCGCCCCTTCTCGCAAGAATCTCGTCATTCGCGGCCCCCTTCCGGATTCGAGCCTTTTGGCGAACAACGCGCATCGGTCCGCCGTGCGTAGACGGCTGCGATCATCATGAATTTGCCACCATTTCGATTATGAAAAGATCAGCGCCCGGCCCGAAAATATCTCTTTGCCGTGTCGCGCCGAACTGTTCCCGATAAGGTTGCCGCCCCCAATCCACGATGCGGTTCTGGCGCCATTATAGTGTCCGACAATGAGCCGGCCGCGTCCGCACCAAAATGTGCGCACAGCAACAGATTGCATTAAGATAGATAGTCTGGTGCCTGCTTCTGGATTACAAAGGCGCCATCGCTGTTTCACAGACAAGCATCCAGCGGCTGAGAGACTTTCGTGCTCCCGCTTGCTGGGAGATCGGCATGAAGGGTATTCCGCTTCCGCACGTCGTCACTGCGCGCTTATCCGCTGCGGTCGGGCGGCCTTTCTGGACTCTATCGCCGGATGCGCAATGCGCGGCACTCGGGTGCACTCTGGACGGGCTCAGCGCCGCGCAAGCCGCCGAGCGGCTCGCGCGCTATGGCGATAACGCCGATGCCGTGCACCGTCGCCCCAATCCCGTTCGCGCTGTGCTCCGGCGGCTTCTCGAACCGCTATCGTTGATCCTGCTGGCGGCTGGCGTCGTCTCGGTCGCGACAGGTGACCGGATCGGCGGCAGCATCATTGTCGCGATCCTGATCCTCTCGATCGGTCTGGATACGTTACAGGAAGGTCACGCCGAACAGGCAGCTGAAGTGCTGCGCCGTTCGGTCGCGCTGACGGCGGAAGTCAAACGCGACGGTAGTTTCAAGCAGGTCCCGATTGAAACAGTGGTGCCGGGCGATATCATTCGCGTGCGTGCTGGCGACATTATTGCGGCCGATGCCCTGGTATTCGCCGCATCGGCCTGCACCGCGAACGAGGCCGCCTTGACCGGCGAGCCATACCCAGTTGAGAAGAAGCCCGGCGCGGTGAGCAGCGTGACGGCCGCGGAGGCATCCAGCGCTCTGTTCCGGGGAGCTATTATCGAGACGGGCGAGGCGACGGCGCTGGTCACAGGCACCGGGGAGGCAACGCTATTCGGGGCTGCTGCGACCGCGCTTGTTCAGACCTCGGTGGCATCGCCCTTTCAGCGCGATCTTCATGCGTATGGGCTGCTGACCGCCAGACTGACGCTGGCGCTGGTCGTTGTCGTATTCGCCATCAACATCTACTTCGGGCGGGCTCTCCTGCAATCCTTGTTGTTCGCGGTAGCGCTTGCAGTAGGGCTTACGCCCGAGCTCCTGCCGATGATCACTACTGTCACCCTTTCGCGCGGGGCGGTGCGCATGGCCAAGCGCAAGGTAATAGTCAAACGGCTCGCCTCGATCCATGACCTTGGCTCGATGACGGTCTTTTGCACCGACAAGACCGGCACACTGACCTCCGCCGAGATCCGCCTCGCCTCCAGCCTGAACGCAGTCGGCCGTGATGATCCGAGGGTCGCACGCCTCGGTGCAATCGCTGCGTGCCTCGGTGGAGATCGAGGTGCCATGGATGCCGCCTTGGTAGCAGGCGCAGCCGACGCTGCAAAAGGCTGGACATCGATTGAACACAGGGCCTTCGACTATACGCGGCGACTGGGGGCGGTGTTGGCGAAAGGCCCGGACGGATGCCTGCTGATCGTCAAGGGAGCGCCGGAAGCTGTGCTGGCCTTGTGCGTCTGCAGCCGGAACGGTGATGCCATCATCGCCATGGACGACCCCGCGCGCGCGGCAGCGCTTGGCCTCGTCCAAAAGCTGGCGGAGGCAGGTCAGCGCGCAGTTGCGGTGGCATCTCGCGTCTGGAGCGGCGGTTCCCACGAGCTTGCCAATGCCGACGAAGCAAGACTGGTCTTTGAAGGGGTGTGTGCGTTCGAGGATCCGCCTAAACTTACCGCCAAGGCCGCCGTAGTCCGGCTCGCGGCTGCAGGCGTCCGGTTGAAAATTCTCTCCGGGGATGATCCCGTTGTAGTCAAGCGGTTGGCCGGGCTAGTCGGCCTCGATGCCAACAATGTAATGTCAGGCGCCGACATCGCCAATCTCTCCGATGACGCGCTCGCCGTCCAGGTTCAGTCGGTCCACGCCTTTGGCAGGCTAGCCCCCGAGCAAAAATCAAGGCTCGTCAAAGCGCTTCAGGAAAAGGGCGCGATCGTTGGCTATCTGGGCGACGGAATCAACGACGCGCCGGCGCTCAAGGCTGCTGACATCGGTCTATCAGTGGAGGGCGCCACTGGGGTGGCCCAAGCGGCCGCCGACATGATCCTGCTTGATTCCGATCTGGCGGTCGTTGCTGATGGAGTCGAAGAAGGGCGGCGAACTTTCGCCAACATCCTCAAATATGTTCGCATGGGTGCCAGCTCCAATTTCGGCAACATGCTTTCGATGGCCGCAGCCTCTCTGTTTCTACCCTTCTTGCCAATGCTCCCCACCCAGATTCTGCTCAACAACCTCCTCTATGACGTGTCAGAATTTGGCATCCCGTTCGACACGGTGCGGCCCGAAGCCTTGGCGCGCCCGCAAGTGTGGGATATGAAGGCGCTGGTCCTGTTCGCTGCGATCATGGGGCCACTCTCCTCGCTGTTCGATATGCTGACGTTCGCTGGGCTTATCTTCCTCTTCCATGCCACAGCGCCCGAATTTCAGACCGTTTGGTTTCTGGAGTCGATGGCAACACAAATCCTCGTGATCTTCATCATCCGCACAAACGGTCGGCCCTGGCGCGATCTTCCCCGCCCCTGGCTTGCAGCCTCGTCGCTCAGTGCCTTGCTGGTCGCGATGAGCCTGCCGTTCACGCCGGTCGGGGCCTGGTTCGGATTTGTTGTTCCATCATGGCGACTAACCCTCGGCCTCGGCGTTGTCGTCGTGGTTTATCTCGCCTGCGCCGAACTGGTGAAACAAGCTTGGGCAGAGCGAGCAAGGCGAAATTGACGAGGATGACGATGAGGAAGCCCCAGATGTCCGTGGGGATATGTCGCTTCCGTCCTGCGATCTTCTTGCCCGCGTCATAGCCGCAAGGACCCCGATTTCGGAGGTATTCGCCGACTGACTGTCGATCACACCGGCTCGGCGAGGCTTCGCGTCCCTCGATCTCGCGCAGGTTCATCGCCAGCTCCGTATTCATCGCCTCGAGCAGACCGGTGTTACGCCAGGCGTAGAAATAGCGCTGCACCGTCGAGGCCGGCGGAAGGCATTTGGGCAGTAGCCTCCAGGCGCGCCCACTCGCCGCTATGTAGAGCAAGGCATTGACCACCTCGCGCGTGGCCGTGGTCCGCCGACGACCTCCGCGCTTGGCAGGCGGGATAAACGGCGCCGCCAATTGCCACTCACGCTCCGTCATATCACCGGAATAGCGCGGTCCTTTCCGGCTATACTTCGGCCGGGCAATACCAGTCCATGCCATTGATCACTCCATCTCTCGCAGGACGGCGTGGACCACAACAGGCTGGTATTGCTCAACAAATCTCGGGGCTAGCTGTTACGGTTCACTGCCAACCCCGCATAGCATCGCAACCCAGGCACCTGGCTTTAGCCGCAGCCGACCATATTGCTTGGCCGAACCGATTCGCCTTCAGTCAGCAGCTGTTCGTCATCCAGGAACGGGACGGAGCACCGTTGATCCTTGGCGAAATCATGAGGCGCTTCGCGTTACTGCGTCACGTGTTTGCAGACGGCAGCTGTACCGCAAGCAAACTCGAAGGTGCGCTACCCCGGATCGGAAAGTGGACCGTCGAAATAATCAAACGGTCCGATAGTGCGAAGGGTGCATTTCGTGCGCGGCGATCCAGTAAAACTCGACGAGGCTCTTTGCAGCGGATTGCAGGGTCCACATCAGGACCAGGTCGAACGCGAGATTGGCGGCGATCACAACCGACCATGCCGCAGCGTCGCATAGTGCCTCGCTTTACAAGATTGAGCGACCAACCGAATTCCAGCCGATACCCCCTTCCGGAGAGGGCGGCTCCACTTTCGCAGCCACGACTGTAAATATTTAACTTAATATGATCCACTCGTGGTAAGATTAAGCCACGAACGAGGTCGCCCGCTAATCAATATTATGAGGCCTCGGGGCTCCCATGTGGAGACTTAATCATGGACCTCAACGAGTTACTATATCAGCATCAGCTTGCGCTTATCCACGGAAGAGCTTCTCTGCCCGGCGCGAATCGGGAAGCGTATTCCAAGATTGCAGCTCATTACGCTGAAAGGCTGCGCACTTATCGCAGTCGCAACCATATCCAACAGTATTCGGGAACTACGACGGAGGATGCGCTACGTTCGCCGCCACCTTCTTCCGCAGCTCCTTGCGATGAGGAGGCGCTCTCGTTCGAGGAGGTTGAAATGATCAGCCTCGCCTCTGCCCGACATGGCGGAACCACAGAAGAGCGGAAAGTTCTGGCGCTGGAAATGATCGCCGATCAGTTGCTGCTCATCCATGCCGACCTGGTGACAATCGATACCCATTCGCAGTGGGATATCCCCGAGCAAACTGGGCCGCCCGACCTCAGCGCCACAAATGACGTGGAGGTCCGGGAGGATGAAGGCGAACACCTGGATGTTCCTGCGGATGGATTACCAGCTGGAGTGACGATGAAGACCACAAGCGTATACTCCGTCGGCCCCTACACCTACTCGGACCTCGCTTCTGCCTTAATGGAGGCGGCGCGGCAGGGCCTCCACTGATCCGCAAAAGGAGCGTTCGCGTTTTACCGCGCGGACTGCATTGCAACGACTAAGCGCTCGAACCATCGTATGCGCCGACGGAAAGCGGCGTTGACGTAGGGTTATTTGGCCTTCCGGGGGCGCGGCGCCCATTTCTTTGCGAGCGCCGCGAAGCGGGCGTGGATTATCTCGATGTTTGGCTGAGTGTGGGGGTCATGGTCGTCACCAAGGGCTTCCAGTGCCTCCTCGTGGGATTCATGCGACGGATCGGCGAGAGCCTCCAGCTTTTCGGCATAGCCCCAGGGTCCACCAGAGTCCTCTGGCGGTCGCATCCCAGCAGCTTGCAGGAGGTGGGGATAGGTGTGCCGTGGATCAGCCGGAGCGATGCCCTGGATTTTGACGCTGTGGTCCCATCCGTCGCCAAAGTCGTAAAGGTATCGGAAGGTCTTTCCCCGCATTCCCTCCAAAGCTTCGGCCAGGGTTGCCTTGCGAGCATCAAGCGGGCCACCAAAGCCATAGGACGGGTCAGGGGTGCCGAAGCCTGTGCGTCCAAAGGTCAGTTCCCACAGGTGGCTATCCGTCCATCCCAACGCTTCCTGGAAGACGGTATGCAAACGATCGAGCCGGATGCCGAGCGGCACTTCAATCGTGCGGCTCACGGCGGGCGTCACGTCATACAGAGTGATCGTCATGCGGACAACGAAGGCATTGCTCAAGCAACTTGCTCCAGGTTCTGGATCGCTCTTGCGGCCTGCCAGTTCCACGGCAGAAGTTCGTCGATCCGGTTGATTGGGTGATTGCCGATACGCGCGATAACGTCGGTGAACCAGGCCTCTGGCTCCACACCGTTTAGGCGACAGGTCTCGGCAAGCGAGTAAAATAGCGCCGAGGCATCCCCGCCCTTGATGGAGCCGACGAACATCCAGTTGCGGCGCCCCAGAGCAACACCGCGCAGGGCATTTTCAACCAAATTGTTGCTGATCTCAAGCAGGCCATCGTCACAATAGCGAACCATCGCCGCCCAGCGGTTAAGCGGATAGCGGCATGCCTTCGCCAAAGTGCTGTCAGAAGACAGACCCTGCATCTGGGCTTCGAGCCATGGTCGCAACGCTGTCAGTTTCGGGCGGGCCAGCTGCTGGCGAACCCGCCGTCGCTCATCGGGCGGTGCCCCCTTGATGTCCAGTTCGATCGCGAAGAGGTCGTTGATCCTCACAATCGCTTCAGCCGCAACCGGCGACGGGTTCTTTGCCAGGATGTCGGTGAACTTGCCGCGTGCGTGAACCTTAAGTCGAGATCGACATAAGGTTCACGCACGCCGGGAGGTCTTCAAGCTCGTCGATATCAGGCAGCAACTCAAACGCAGAAAGAAGGGTGCTGCGCCGCTCGTCTCGCCGCTGGCGAGTGAAGCGCTCGAGATCATCGACCGGCTCTTTGCCATCGAGCGCGACATCAACGGCAAGCCTGCCGCCGAGCGCCTGGCCGTTCGCCGGGAATTATCCGCGCCCATCGTTGCCGAACTCGAGACCTGGATGCGCGAGACACGCAGCAAACTGTCTCGTCACGATGCCGTGGCCAAAGCCATCGCCTACCTCCAGAACGACTGGGACGGCTTCACCACCTTCCTCGCCGATGGCCGGATATGCCTCTCCAACAACGCCGCCGAGCGTGAGCTGCGCAGCGTGGCTCGGGGAAGAAAAGCATGGTTGTTCGTCGGCTCTGATCGTGGCGGCCAGCGCGCTGCGATGATGTTCAGCCTCTTCGGTATCGCGCGCCTCAACGACGTCGATCCGCTCGCCTGGTTCACCGACGTCCTCGCCAAGATCGCCGACATACCTCAGAGCCGCCTTCACGAACTCCTCCCCTGGCACTGGAAGGCCGCTCAGCAGCAGCTCACACAGGAAATCGCTGCCTGAACCCTTAGGCCGAGGGCTTGCGGCTTGCGGCTTGCGCAGAACAGTCCATGAAATAGCTGCTCGCAGCGCTCACGACCGGCTGAGGTCAACACTACTGACTTCGCCTTGCCCACGGGATTGTGGATCAATCCTCGCTCGTACAAGCGTCCCAGCGCATCCCAATCAACAACATACCCCCCAGCTCTACCGCGTCTGCTATCGGATGCGTACGTTGTTAATGAAGTCAAACGCGGTGAAGCCGCTTCCGGATTCCATGGCCGCATTCGCGAGGGGCGAAAGCACGTGCCCTTTCAACGATGCTGAAATCAAGACAAATTCTTTGGGAAGAGACTTGCAGCGCAGGCATATCGCCTTGCAACGCGAAGCCCGCCTCGGTCTGACCGAAGCGGGCCCTGCTGAAGGGTAAGTGCAAAGCTGCCTACCCTCCCAAATCTTCAGAAATCAGAACTTCACGCCGAGGCCGGCGAGAGCGTAGTGACGGCTGAAGCCCTGCTCGTAGTTCGAATAGTTGTATTCGACCTTGCCGAACAGGTTGCCGCCGAAGTCGTGCTCGAAACCGGCACCGAGGCGGAAGCCGTCGAGGTTGGCGCCGTCGCTGTCCTTGTTGGTGCCGTCATTGTAGGTGACCCGGATGCGAGCATTCGTGTAGCCACCCAGCACGTAGAGCTTGGTGGTATCGCCGACGTTGGTGCCGATGCGTGCAACGGCCGCAAGGTCACGACCCGAGCGCACGCAGAGCTTGTCGCCTGCCGCGAGGAGATCGCGCTCGCATTCCTTGGTGGTGCTGTCCGAAACGCTAGCCTGGATACCAAAGAACAGAGCATCGCGCGCCTGGACGTCGTAGCCAGCTGCGACGCCGTAGGTCAGGCCTTCCGACGAACCGCCATTGACCGAAACGCTGTCGAGACCGGTCTGGGCCTGAACATAGGCCTGAGCATTCGCTGCAGTTGGAACAGCAAAGAGAGCGGCGGCTACGCCGAGAAGGGCGATATTCTTCATGTACTTACTCCTGCATTCTTTTTCGTCCTCCCGCTTCACAACGGCGAGGTCGGGGCCGAATACAGGGCAAAGCATTTCGCTCAACACAGGAACAAGGTTTGGCCCCAAACCGATCTGAATTGTTGCATGATCGCAACAACATCACTCATCCTCATTGGAATAAATCCGCCAAATTCTTGCCATTATGGAGATCTTTTTTGCATGATACATGCTGTGTCATAGATTTATTTCAATCATCATTTCGATTTCGCCAAAGCGATCCTACACCAGTCCGAGATTAACATTTCCTGTTACAAACCGAATAAAGCCTCAACGGCGCTCCGCGCGACTTCTTACCGGCTGGCTACCGATCGCATCATTTGGTGCAACGCTAACTGTAGCGGCCTTCGGTCAGAAGAGGGAGGTCAGGTTCTCGCATGACCGAAAGCTGCTGCCATCGCGAAGCTCTGGAAAGAGCGATAACTCGACAAAATTGAACGTCGACTCTCAGCATCATCGGAATAGCTACGCAATGGCTGACATGGGCGCATTGCCGTCAAAGGAACGGTGTCTAGCTACACGCCGGGAGCGTCGGCTTTCTTGAGCCGAGCGCTACAACCCGACCAGGTACAAGGTCCCATGCTGCCATCCCAGGCAGTTGTCGACAATCGGATAGCAACGGGCTCCGTCAAAACGGTCGGCTTCCATAAACGCCTGCTGTCGCACGCTGCATGGCTTCAGACCAGACTGGTCAAAAGCGGGTAGAGCAGCGCGCTACCAATCAGTTTGGAACCAGGCGAGGGCCTTCTCCTGCTTGCGCGAGACGCCCCTGAACCGTTCAAGGGCAAGCGGTGCCGCCTCCTCAGCGGAATCAAGGTATTGCCCCCACCACTCCATCATCTTTCGCCGGTGCGTTAGATAGCGCGCCGAGTTATACACGCCCCTGACGCCGCGCGGCATATGAGCCAACTGCATTTCAATCCAGTCCGGCATGAAAAGACCAGACTCGTTGAGCACTGTGCTTCCGAGCGACCGAAACCCGTGGACTGTCGCTTTCCCGCGCAGGCCCATCCGGTACATGACATCGAGCATACGGTTCTCGCTGATCACGTCAGAGCGCGTCCCGGCAACCGGAAAGAGGAACTTTCCGAGCCTTTCGTTGCCCGCTTTACCGAAGGGATTGGTGTCGCGGATCTGGCGCAGCAACTCGACGGCCTGCGGCGGCAGCGGCACCAGATGTTCCGAGCGCATTTTCATACGCTCGGCCGGGATCCGCCAAAGCGGCTCATCACCTCCGAGCCCCTCGAACTCGGTCCATTGCGCGAACCGAGTCTCTTGGGTGCGAACCATGGTGAGAATTGTCCAGCGAAGGGCAAGATGGCTCAGGCGCGACCCTTCATCGGCGTTCAGACGGGCGAAAAATTCGGGAATATCCTTGATTTCGATCTTGGCACGGTGACGGACTGGCGGCGGCTTGATCATCGCGGCCGACAGATCTCGGCAAGGATCGCTTTCGCAGCGGCCGTCCGGAATACCGAAACGGAATATCTCGCTACAGTAATTCTTGATTCGATGCGCCATCTCATAAGAGCCGCGCGCCTCGATGACGCGCAATGCCTCCAGCATCGTGCGGGGCAGAATGGATCGGATCGGCTTGTCGCCGATTATCGGAAGGATATCGTTCTTGAGCCGTCCTTCGATCAGCCGGGCATAACGGGGCGACCAGGCCGGGCGGCGGGCTTCAATCCATTCTCGCGTGAGCATCTCGAATGTGGTCTTGTCGGCGGCGACCTGAAACTTCGCCTCCTTCTTGTGGGCAATGGGGTCGATGCCCGTTGCGATCAGGTCCTTCATCTCTTCCGCCCAGACCCGGGCGCGGTGGAGGCTCACGGCGGGATACTCGCCGCCGTCCACAGTCTTCTGCTTGCCCTTGAAG
>FTCV01000558.1_pt1 | contig 14873 bp, 28 predicted proteins | sample 1639691 | NCBI WGS metagenome assembly FTCV01 (sample SAMEA3914864, study PRJEB12502) | metagenome | biome: forest; material: soil | place: USA | collected 2012-03-12 | depth 0.3 m
GTCGGGGGAAGGGCGGCGGGTGCTCTGCATGCTCGCCTCCCGTTACGCGACGTTGACGCGATAGGCGGGATTGCCGGTCAGGCCGAGCTTGCGCAGGCTCTTCAGTGCGGCGGCGCGGGTCGGATACAGCGGGCCCGGCGTGACGCGCCAGGAACCATTGAAGGTCATCCATTCGATGACGAAGATCTGGGAGGTCTTGGTGGCGGCGGTGGACATGGGCGGCTCCATGGGGTTGATCCAATGGAGCCAATATTCACCCACAGTGAAAACAAGTCAACTAAAAAATATCACCCAAAGTGAAAAATCTTTTCAAGCCTCCGGCCGAGCCTGTATTCGTACGGAAGTCAGACGCGGTTGTTCTTGGCTGTTTTGAGGAGTTCCAGGGCCAGCTTGCGGTCGGCCGGCTCGGCGTTGTCCCAGGCGACCCATTCGTCCGCCTCCCGGGATGGTGCCCGCGTCAGAAGGGCGGCCACGCTGGTGTTGAGCGCATTTGCGATGGCTTCGATCGTTTCCTGCGTGTAGCCGCGCTCGCCGCGTTCCAGCATCGACAGGTTGCTCGCGGTCATGCCGATCCGATGGCCGAGTTCCTCAAGCGTCATGTTGTCGCGGAACTTGCGCCAGTCGCGCATAAAGGTGGGTTTGAACTGCTGGGGCAGTTCCTTCTTGGGCTGTCGTCCGGGTCTGCGCATGCCCCCATTCAAGGATGTCGCAGTTTTCAACACCATATCACCAGAGTGAAAATTCACTTGCGGTGACTTTCACTCAGAGTTAAAAGTGATTCCATGGAAGACCATCCGCAAAAGATTTGGCGCCAAGGCCAGAAGCCCAGGGTGACGCTCGCCGCGCTCGCGCGCCGCGTGGGCGTCACCCCCTCGCATCTGTCCGAGATCGAGAATTACAAGAACGAGCCCTCCCTCGACCTGGCCGGCCGCCTCAGTGAGGCGACCGGCCTTGAGATGAAGGCATTCGTTCTGCCGTCCCGGACCCGTCACAGCGAGGCGGCGGTATAGGGAATGGATCAGTCAGTGCGAGATATGGTTTGGGGCAATCGTCGGGCTGTTCATTGCCTGCTGCCTGGCCGTGGTGGCGATCTCGATGAATCTCTTGCCGATCGCCTCCATCGTAGTGGGCATCATCAGGTCCGTGTGGTCGAGCACGAACTTGCCGTTCACCTTCTTGCAAACGAACAACCGGATCAGTCCGCATTCCAGCAGTTCCCAGTGCGGCACGGCCTTGCTTTCGATCAGCACTTCCGGCGCGTTGCCGTAGTCGTAGAAGGATTCTTCTACGTCTCGATCCCCATTTCCACTTCCCATCACGCAGGCTCCCCAAGAACAACTCGTCACAAGGGAAGCGTAGTTGCGTCACAAAGTGCACACAATCGAAATCGTCGCGGCTCTGCACATCCGAAAGTATCTGTTCAATTTCAGGAACTTGCGCAATCTGCGGCGTTCCGGTGTCAAGCGGAAAGTTGTGCAAGTTACGTGACACATCCTTCACGCGTTTGTGAAGGCAGCGCCGTATTTCCGTCTCGCGAAATGCCGGTGAGCGATTTTGCACAGCGTTCTGTGCGCTCAAATATAGCGCCGCGTTGCGCAGCTTCGCGGCGAGTTCGATCGAAATCATTGTGCGTGTTGCGTATGAGTGGGGGAGTATTTGTTCCATGGGCGGAACATCGAATCAGACTGCGGGCGGGTCAAATTCAAAACAGGGAACAGGTGTTCCCAAGTGTTCACCAAAAAGTCGGTTCGGCACTGCCGCTAAAGCACTTTGGCCGCGCAAGACCGCGGCTGAGCTTGCATTGCGCGCGCGCGTTTCTGAGCGCTGCGCCAAGTTCTGGCTATCTGGCGAGCGTCAGCCCTCCCATGAAGTTCTCATGGTCGTGCTCGATGAAATCAGCGGCCGCCCACGAAATTGAATCCCGAGCGAAAGAACCAGAGGCAAGCGGAGGGCTCTGCGCGGAAGCACCCCACGCGGTTCGAGTAGGCGTGTCAGGCGCGGGCCTGACTACAACGTCTGAGTTTATGGACGTGACGGCGGGAGAGACCGCACCCTTTTTCAGTTCGGGCGGCGGCCTTGGCATCCTTGAGCCCGGGTCAATAACACGTGGGTTCGCTGTGCAGCGTCAACCTGCGTCGGGAAGGGCGCGTAAGCGCGCTATGTGCCCCGCCGCCGCCCGATGCTTTTCCGCTGACAGGGTGATCGCACGGTCCCTCAACCGGATCGCTGGTCACTTGAACCAACCTTCCAGGAGCGCCGCATGAGCACCTTCCTCATGATCGCAGCCATCTGGCTTTCCATCGGCATCGCCTGGGCCGTCAAGCGCACGCTGTTGCCGCCGCCACGCTATGGCGATGAGGCGCGTATGGCGCTGGCGCGTTCGAATGTGGTTCACCTCGCCAGCCAGCGCGCATCGCGAGTCATCGGTCAGTCATCATCGAGAATGCTTCACCAGCGGCCGATGGCCGCCAATAAGTAACAAGCGCGGATCAACCGCACCTCGTTTTGTAAGCGTACCTGTAGCGTACCGCGTATCTCCCAGTAGCATCACCGCGTTTTCTCGCATCTCAAACCTGCGCGCGTTCGGTCGATTCCGAGCGTGAGCTTTTGCGCCCTGAATTTGGAGCACCACCATGCTCACCTTCACCATTGGCTTTGCCCTCTACTACCTCGCTGTCGGCACGCTCGTCTGGTTCATCGAGTTCGGACGCTCCGTCTGTGACGGGGAGTTTGACGGCGGCAATACGCTGCTGGCGGTCGCCATTTCGGTCTGGATCATCGTGGCCTGGCCGGAGGTGCTCCGCTGCATTGCCTGTCACGCATGGTCGCGGGGGTGGCGGTCGTGATGTCAGCGGTGAGGCTGTTTCTGATCGCGGCATGGGTCGGCGTCGGCGTGTTTGTCGCGCTGTACAGCGCGGTGGGATTCTTCGATTTCCTATGGCGGGGGTCGGTGCTGTTTGAGGGGGCCGTGGTCATTTGGGTGTTGCTGGGGGCGTTCTTTGCGTGGCGGGTATGGCGATGAGGGAAGGAGTATCGATATGGCTCGACGCATAGTTTTTTCGCAGATCACTGAACAAGAGTGGCGGGTAGCGCACGAGAAACATGGCTCGGTCTATTTCATTCTCGATGCCGGCCAAGATCGGATGAAGATTGGTCATTCGCATGATCCTTGGAAGCGTCTCAACCAACTTCAAACCGGATCGAGTGCCAAACTTTCTCTGGCGGCGGTCATCGCCGGAAGCGACGCGATCGAAAAGAGAATGCATTTCGATATGCGCGAACACAATGTCCACCTTGAGTGGTTCAAGGACGCGGCGGAGTGCATTGCGGCGCTCAACAAGCTAACAAATAACAGCCTTATGTGCCGTCTGATCGCGGGATTCCGACCAGCGCGGGAGATCGATGTCTGGTGGGAATGGGATCAAGAGCACAAGATCCACCTGAAACATGTGTTCGATGACGAGCGGCTACAGTGGGTTGGTCCACTCATGTATGCCGGTAGGCCGAGCGCGAGGCCCGGTTGGAGCGCAACCACCACGGAGTTGGTGGAAGTATGAGCGCATCCCTCGTCAAATATGAGGCCGCCTGCCGCGCGCTTGCCGACGCCGTCTCGGTCGACGAGGTGATGCAGATTCGCGATGCGGCGGAAATGCACGCGGCGGCTGCGCGGATCGCGAATAACCGTCAGCTTGAGATGCAGGCGGTCGAGCTTCGAATGCGCGGCACGCGCAAACTCGGCGAGATCATCGGCAAGCAGAAGGAAATTGACGGCCTCAACAAAGGCGGTCGTCCCTCAAAAACCCCTTCGCAAGCGGAAGGGGTTTCCGCGCCAAAGCTTCAGGAACTCGGCATCTCGCACAAGCTTTCACACCAGGCTCAAAAGCTCGCGGCGGTCCCCGAAAAAGAATTTGAAAGCCTCGTCGATACGTGGCGCGCCGAAAGTCAGGTGCTCGACGGTCGGCTGACAACTGATCTGATGCGGATCGGCGCCGAGCAGCGCCAGCGCGAGGCGAGGCGGGATCTTCAGAAAGAATTGTCCGACAAGACCTTCGAATTGACCGGGACGCGCCGGTACGCGGCGATCTATTTCGATGCGCCGTGGCGTCGCAAGCAAGGCATCACCGACCGCTCCTACGAAAACCACTACCCAACCATGACATGGGACGAGATTGTCGCGTGGGCGACCTCGATGCGGGCCCGGCTGCTCGATGATGCTTGGGGCTTCATGTGGATTCCCCGCGCCCACGCCTTCGCGCTGCATCCGGTCACCTATGAGATCGTGATCGACGACGGCACCGTCCACGATGTGGAGATCAAGACGCCGCTGGGCTGGGCTATCGCGCGCGCCATGGGCTTCGACGCCTTCTCGACATGCTTCGTCTGGACCAAAACCGACGAAGATCATGCCGAGGATGCCGGGATGGGTATCCTCGTTCGCGATCAGGATGAGCTTCTCCTGATGTTTAAAAAGGGGCGCGGCAACGCGAAGCCTGCGAGCAACGAAGTCCATACCTCCAACCATCGCGAGCGCTCGCGCCCGCTCGGCCATTCGCGCAAGCCGCAGCACTACCGCGAGATGATCGCGAAAATGGTCGGCGAGGGCGTGCCCGTATTGGAATGCTTCGCGCGGCATAACGATCAATTCCCGCTGCCGCCCGCGTGGGATTCTTGGGGTAATCAGGCAAAGCCTGACGAGGCGGCCGCATGACCCAGCCCAAACCCAAGCTCGCCTGGACCGATCTCCTCTTCGCCGTCATGGCCGCCTTTGTCGTGGCATGGCTCATCGTCGTCGTGCATTTCATCGTGAAGTGGTGGTGAGCCGGATGTCCGTGCGCCGCAACCTCGAATTCACCCTCACGCCCGAGCAGCTCGCCTATCTCGTCAAGTGCGCGCGCATCCGGAACATCTCCGTCAACGGGCTGGTGCGGCGCCTCATGGACGTGATCGCGCGGGACGAGCTTGTGATGTCGATCCTCGACGACGCAGGCCAATGCGTGGACCGGCGCAAGGGCGAGCACCGGTTTTCGGAGAAGGTAGAGCAAAGGATGGCCCGTCATGGATCCTGACCCCTTCGTCATGTTCGTGATGCGCATTCCGCAATTCAACCGCGCGACCTTCTGTGCGCTGTGGCTGCCGCCGATCCTTTGCTTTGTGGTGAGCGGGGCTTTGTTCTGGTGGGGGACGAGGTGAGGAGCGTACAGCATGGCTAATGAAAAAGTTTTTAGCTACGTCAAATGGCCCAATCTGGCAGCGGCTATCAAGGATGGTTGGATCCCGCATCGATCTCTCGACGGAACTCATCACGGCGTCTGGTCGGTCTTGTGTGAATTGGACACCGTACCAGAGGAATGGCGAGCTATTCCTGGCCACGCAGGATACGAAGTCTCTTCATACGGCAGGGTGCGAAGTATCGATCGTTTGATCGAGCAGTTATCTAGAGTGGGACGACCCTGTCAAAGGCAGGTAAAGGGAAAAATCCTAAAGCCGGGCCACTGCAACGGATACGAAGTCGTGGCGGTGGCAGGAGTACACAAGTATGTAGCAAATCTCGTCGCGTTAGCGTTCATCGGTCCTAGGCCGACAGGCTTAGAAGTGGCGCATGGAGACGGCCTCAAGGTCAATAATAGACCTGGGAATCTGAGGTATGCGACTCCCATAGAAAATGCTGCGGACAAGATTGATCACGGCACATGTGGCCGTGGTGAAAAATGCTGGAACTCGATTCTTACCAACGAAAAAGTTCACGAAATTCGTCGGCTTGCGGTCGACATGCATATTTCGGATATCGCTCGTGAATTCAATTTGAGCGTGGGCGCAATCGCCGACGTTATCAAGCGAAGGAAATGGTTTCATCTACCTATCCTTCCCGGCGAAGTTGGCTCGCCAGAATCCGATATGCAGCGCGCCGAAAATATTAGGGCCAGGAGAGCGGCATTTGTCGCTCGTCGCAACAGAATGAACGCCAAACCTTGCCGTTTCGCGCGATACGAAGCGCGCGACTATCCATTGTGAGGCCGCCACGATGAACGAAATGCCGCGCAACATCGAGGAAACCATGAGCAAGGAAATCGCCGAGGAAATGGCGCGGCTCAATCGCGCGAGCGGCAATCCGAACGTTGACCGGCCCTCGCACTATGTCGCGTCGAACGGGATGGAAGCGCTGGACTTCATCGAGGCGTTCGAACTCGGATTCCATGAAGGAACGATCGTGCAATATCTCATCCGCTGGCCGAAAAAGAATGGCATTGAGGATCTTCATAAAGCGCGCGTCTACCTTGATCGTCTCATTGCAATAGCGGAAGCGGCGCGATGAAGCAGCAAATGTCCCTTCGCATGAAAATCACCATCGCCCTGTTCCTCGCCGCCGATGCCGCCATCGCTGGCTTCGGCTTCTACGTGGCCTGTCTGGGGCAGGCGATATGAAACGCGCCCGGCACTTCTTCATCGACGATGTCGCCCGCGTCCTGCGCAAGCCCTCGGCCGCGCCCACGATCACGCCGGCCGAACTGATCGCGGTCACGCTGTCGACCACGCAATGGATGCCGCCCCGCCTGGTCGATCCGGAGGACGTCGTGGTGGTCTCGATTTTGAAGATGCTCGAAGAGGGCGGTTACAAGATTGTGCCGCGGTAGTGAGGAAGAAAAATATGGTTCAAGCAACCACCGACGTTGCAGAGGCACCTATCGGTCACCCGGGCACCTTGACGCTTCGCCGGCGGCAAAGGATCGCCAACAGCAAGTACAAAAAGAGCGAACGCTATAAACGGCGGCGCAAGCTGCTTCGATGTGGCCTTTCGCGCGACGAGGTCGACGCGATCATTCGCGCGGAATTTCCGAAACGAGCAACGGGAGGTGTCTGCAATGGGTAAGCGGCGCGGCTATGTAACGGTCACGGTCGATATCTCGGATGTCATTGATGACATCGATGACGCCTCGCTATTGGAGGAAGTCAAGGAGCGAAAACTGTCGCTGGGTCGCGACGACTTCGACCCGATGGACGATCTACGCGACGCGCACGAAGAACTTCTGCGCGGCCGTCCCGCCGAGGCCTTGGCAATTCTGGAGCGGCTGATCCGGCCGAAATGGCGAAGCACCAATGCGTGCGAAATAGCGCTCAAGAGCCATACCGCAAAACTGATCGGGTGACCGATAGGTTACCGCAGCATCCCTTCTGTCCGATTGAACCAAACCGAAAGCATCACCATGACCGATCTCACCATCGAACTTCCCGGCCGTCCCCCAATCCACACCAGCACGGAAGCCTTGGCCCGCGCAGCCGACACCATCGGCGCGCGAGAAGTCGCTGATGCCGCCCGCGCGCATGGCGCTTCGCAGTTCGCCAAAGACCAACTCAAATCCATCATCGAGCGCGTCGAGCGCATGGAGGAGGAAAAGAAAACCATCGCCGATGACATCCGCGAAATCTACTCCGAAGCCAAAGGCAACGGCTTCGACGTCAAGGCCCTGCGCACCATCGTCCGGATGCGCAAGCAGGACCCGAACGACCGGCAGGAGGCCGAGACCATCCTCGAAACGTATATGCAAGCGCTCGGCATGATCTGAAGCGCATCACAACAGGGCAGGGAAGCAGCAATCACATGGCCACAAAACGCAAACTCGAATCCGAAAAGATCATGAAGGCCTACACCAAGGCCCAACTCGACCTGATGGAAATGCTGATCGCGGAAGCCGACCAGTATCACACGCCGATCCCGTGGCGCGATTACCTCGCCGAGCTCGGCCACCCGCTTTCCTCGGTGCGGACCGTCGCAAGCCGCATCCGCGCGCGCCGACGCGAATGCAGGCACCGCGCGGACAATCGCCGCCTCCGCGCCGAGGCCGATCACAAGGTCGGTTATATGCCGACCCGGCAGCGCGAGTTTGGCGCGTTGGAAAAACCTATGCCGCGCGCCCCGGCGCCATCGCAGCCAACTCGCCCCGCCGCCGTCTTCGATTCCACCGGATGCACCTCGACCTCACGCCTGGTGGCGTTCGCGGAAATCCGCTCGCGCATCGATGTGCAGGGCATCACCGCAGGCCTGCTCGGCGATCCCCCGCAAGGCAAGAGCGCGCTCGACAAGAAACGCCTCGGCATCGTTGACGCGCCATTACGACGGCAGGGCGATCCCGTGCCAAAGCCGGTGACGCTCGCCACCAGACCGTGGACTCCGGCGAGCCACAGCGAACCGCAATGAGACCATCATCCCCATGGGACTGCTTCTTTTACCCCTCGCCCTGGCTGGACGCCTTTTTCATGCCGCTGACGCTTAATTCATCCGCCACCAATCCCGCGCCCGAAAGCGGCGCACTGTTCACCCTCGCGACCCGCCGCAAGCACGCCTACGGCGAGCGCCAGCGCGTCATGCCGCATGATGCGCCGTCAGGCCACGAGCAGCACGAATGGCGCTGCCAGTGCTGCCCGCTGGTCAAGATCACCGTGCTGCCGCAGGGCAGGGCGCCTTACCGGGCGTACCGGTTTGCGGATGGGTGCCAGTTTGAGGATGAGCGGGAGCCGGAGTGCGGGGGTTTGACAACGTGAGCGTGACCATCCTGCAGGGCGACTGCCGCGAGGTGCTCAAGACGCTGCCGGACGAGTCCGTGCATTGCGTGGTGACATCGCCGCCTTACTGGGGGCTGCGCGACTACGGCACCGGCGCGGCCGGCATCGGCTTGGAAGAGACGCTGGACGATCATCTTGACGCGATGGTATCGACCTTCAGTGAAGTGTGGCGTGTTCTCCGTGCCGACGGAACGCTCTGGCTCAATTATGGCGACGCCTATGCCGGATCATGGGGTGCCCAGGGGCGCGGCGACAAACGGTCTGAAATCGATGCGCGGCTGAGCCTGTCGAATAGTCAAATCAAAGCGCATCCGAAGAGGCGACAGACTGGAGCGTTAAGCAGGACCGGTGGATGCAAGGCAAAAGACCTTATGGGTTTGCCGTGGCTGATCGCCTTCGCTTTGCGCGCGGAGGGTTGGTACCTGCGGCAGGATATCGTGTGGCACAAACCGAATCCAATGCCGGAGAGCGTCACTGATCGATGCACGAAGGCGCACGAATATCTATTCCTGTTGAGCAAGAGCGAACGTTATTTCTACGATCAGGAAGCAATTCTAGAAGAATGCTCGCCGACTACCCATGCCCGGCTTTCTCAGGACGTGCAAAATCAGATCGGCTCGGATAGAGCTCACGCGGGCGACAAGACCAACGGCAACATGAAAGCTGTCGCGCGACGAGGCGGCGGCAACCATCACCACAAAGGAACGGACGCTTACGAAGCAGGTGCGACTGAGCACCGAACAAAGGCTGGGCTCGTTAACTTCTCAGAGCGCCAACGCAAGCTTGCCGAGTCAGGTTTCGGCACCAAGAACAATGGTAGCTTCGACGCGGCGATGGCTATTATGCCGGTCAAGCGCAACAAGCGTTCTGTGTGGACGATTGCTACAGAGGGTTTCAAGGAAGCTCACTTCGCAACGTTCCCACCCGCCCTAATCGAACCATGCATTCTCGCGGGCTGCCCGAAAGACGGCGTCGTCCTCGATCCATTCGGCGGCGCCGGCACTACCGCGCTTGTCGCTGATCGTCTCGGCCGCAACGCCATCCTGATCGAGCTCAATCCCGAATACGCCGCTATGGCCGAGCGACGCATCCGAACCGATGCCGGCTTCATGGCCAAGGTTGATCTGCGCGAGGCTGCGCCTGCCGCTGTCGCTCCAAAGCAGGAGACGTTCCTGTGAGTTGGGAAGCCGTCGCCTGGGCCAATAACCAGAAACTCATGAAGTCCCACGAGCAGATCATTCTGCTCGTGCTGGCCAACTGCGCCGACAAGGATGGCGAGGCCTTCAGCAAATGGCCGTACAAGGATCATTGGTGGCACTATCTCAGCGAAAAGACGCGCCTGCCGCGATCTAGCCTGTTCCGGCATCTCAACACGATCGTGGGGCTCGGCCTGGGCTCAAAATCCATGATCGTGCTCGCCGACGGCACCAAGCGGCCGACGATCAAGCTCGACATGCAGGCGACCTTTGACATCGAGAGCGCCCCCGATCGCGAGAGATACGACGCGCTGTTCCTGAAACATGAGTCTCACCCTGAGACTGACGATCATCAGGACGGCGATGCTTGCGAAAACGATCATGATTTCAATGACTCACAAGCCGCGCCGGAAGGCGTAGAAACCGAGTCCCGCTCTGAGACTGGGTCCTCCATTCCCACCCCCGGGAATGAGCCATTCCCAATCGTGGGAATGCATAAGGACTCCATACTAGATTCCAATAACTCCCCCCTACCCCCCTCCGGGGGGGCGCATGACAGCTTCGATGATTTTGTGAAGGTTTGGGGCGAACCGATACAGCGGTATGCGTTGGCGCATTCCGAATGGGGACGGTTGCCGACCGACAAACACGGCGAGTGTCTCGCCGCTGCATCCGGCCTCTGGGCATGGGCCGCGAAGAACCCGAAACGGGCGACGCCAAGCGCGCAATCGTTCATCCGCGACCGTGCGGGCTGGATGCAGTGGCTGCGCTACACGCCAGATGCCGGCAGCCTCGCGCCATCGCTCACCAAGGGTTATCCTCGCGACAGCAGCGAAGGCCGGGCCCTTGTCAAGCTCCACGACGCATTCGCGGTCGGCGAAGGCTTTCGGCGCATCTATGCCGCGCACGGTACGGTCAGCTACCGCAAGGCCATGACGCCGCAGATCGCGGCTTTCGCCGACATGCCCGACCGCGAAAAGTGGGTAAGGGTGAACCGCCAGCAGGCCGGCGCATGGTCCGCGCTCGGCCGCGAGCTCTCGATGATGCCGCGTCCGAAACAGTTCGCCGATGGCGACGCCGCCCCATGGCCATGGCCCCCGTCCGCCGACGGCAAGCTCTACATCGCGACCACAGGCCCACCGACCGAGCTATCGGAGGAGGACATCAAGCACTTCACCTGAAAACCACCAGCGGCAACCACGACCACACGAAGGCAGGGAAAAACATGTTGGCGATGACGGACAAGGGCAATCTCGAAGGGGCGTTCGGATCAATCGGGACGATAATCCCGCTTCCAGATCCGGTTCGGGAGATGGTGATGATGCTGGTCAAGCCGGGCATGGAAAGGGAAGCCCGGGACGCCATGCGACGGCGCGGCGTCGGCGCATGGTGGCCGAATTATCCGCGGGAGGTCGGCGCCAAGGACCGCGAAACCGGCAAGCGCTTCAAGCGGCTGATCTGGAACGGCGTGTTGCCCGGCGTGGTGCTGTGCAAGGCCCGGCTCGACAAATGCTTCTGGGAAGCCCTCGACCACGCCCCAGGCGCGATGAACGTCGTGCGCAAGTCGAATACCGACGTGGTGCTGCTCAGTGAGACCGACATCGCGTTGATCCACAAAATCGAGGAAGGGCTCAACAAGACGCTCGCCGTCAAGGGCGGCCATAGCTATGCGGTGGGCGACAACGTCCGGATCGTGGCCGATGATCTGCGCCGCATGGGCATCGGCAATGTGGTCCGATGCGCCAAGGACGGCATCGTGACCGTCGAGGTCAACATGTTCGGCCGCTTAACACCGTGGGATTTCCTCCCCGAACAGATCGAACCTGTTGACTCAGGCCTTAAGAATCAGACAGCGTCACGGTCAACCGATGCGCGGGACAGGCCCGCGAAGTCACCCTCGAAAAAGCGCAATATGCGTTGAGGCTTGGCGGAATGGACAGAGAACGTTCTGTCCGCGCAGCCCCAATCACGATCAGAGGACGCCATGTAAACGAACCCGGAACTCTCAATTTGTTCTCAAGGGCCCCTTGTTCGGGGCCCTTTGCCGTTTATAGGGGCTCAGCATCGAAAGAGGCTGGCCTTAGCCGACCCTCTCTCGGCGTTTCCTCCCTGGACTTGGGCCGCTTGTGATGACCCTCCAAGCGGCCCGTCTTTCTTCGAATAAGGCAAGAGTGAGTCAACGTGGAATCCGTTGGAATCCCAACTCCCCGCGATATCGCCGCGAAGCCGAAGGCCTATGCCTTCGAGCGCAGCCTGGGGATTCCGCCCGCTGAAGCCTGCCGTCGTGCGGGCGGCAAGGTGGAGAACGGGCAAGCCACGAAGTGGGAGCGCGCGCCTTCTGTGCAGCGCTGGATTTCCTATTATCGCTCGCTCGGCCAGACCGAAGAGATGCTGGCGGAGAAGCGTGCTCGCATTGAAGAGCGGCTAGCGCTCGCCGCATTCGGCAACATCTTCGATTTCACCGAGATGGTCGAGCGCGTCGTGACCGTCGTGCGGGAGGGTGGCACCCGCGAGGAAATTCGGGCCAAGTCGCCGCTTATTGATTGGGACGCCGTCAAGGCCTCGCCGCTGGCGCCGATCATCTCGAGCTTCAAGTTTGACAAGGACAGCGGCGAACTGACTAATTTCGAGCGCGATGATGCGCTGGCCGCACTCGGACAGCTTCGAGATATGCACGGCTTCAAAGCCGTCCAGAAAACCGCGCTCACCGACCCCAGCGGCAAGCGGTCGATGTTCGACCTTTCAAAGTTGACCGATGAACAGCTTGCAACGCTCGAAGGGATCGCCGCTGCCGCAGGCGCTGCCGTCGCTTAGGGAAATCCAGGCGGAGCGTAATTACCGGCGCGTCAAGGCTAGTCTGACCGAATGGTGCGACCTCTGCGGCTACCATCCCGCAGCGCATCACCGGTTGCTGATTGAGGAGCTTGAGAAGGTCGTCACTGGCGAGACGCGCAATCTCGCGGTGTTCATGCCACCTGGCTCGGCCAAATCGACCTACACAAGCATTTTGTTTCCGCCATGGCTGTTGTGCAACAGCTCATGGAACATCCTTGCTGCTTCGCACACGACCGAACTCGCGCGGCGCTTCGGACGCCGCATCCGCAACCTCGTCGTTGAACATTCCGCCGCTCTGCGCATCGCGCTCGCCGAAGACAGTCAGTCCGCCGAGCGCTGGGCGCTGTCGACCGGCGTTGAGTACTACGCCGCCGGCGTCGGCACGGGCATCGCCGGCTTTCGTGCTGGCCTTGGCCTGATCGACGATCCGATCAGGTCGCGACAGGACGCCGATAGCGAACTGATCCGCGATCGGGTGTGGGACTGGTACATCAACGATTTCAGAACGCGCCTCGTGCCTGGCGCGGCCGAGATCCTGATCCAGACCCGCTGGCATGAGGATGACCTCGCGGGTCGTGCACTCCAGCACAAGGATTGGAAGGTGCTGAGCCTTCCAGCGCTCGCCGAAGAAAACGATCCGCTCGGGCGCAAGATTGGCGAGCCGCTCTGGAATGACGACGCGTACGGCTACGGCCAGCAGCTTCGCGAACTTTCAACCAACACGCCGGCCCGAACGTGGTCGGCGCTCTACCAGCAGCGGCCAGCGCCGGACCAGGGCAACTTCTTCCACCTCGATTGGCTGCGGCCTTACGAGAAACTTCCGCCGCGCGAGACGATGCGTGTCTATGGCGGTTCTGACTATGCCGTGACCGCGGATGGCGGCGACTTCACGGTCCACATGGTGGTTGGACTTGACTCCGAGGGTCGTATGTACCTGCTCGACCTCTGGCGCAAGCAGGTGCCATCGGACGTCTGGGTCGAGGCGTTCTGCGATCTGGTGCTGCAATGGAAGCCGCTCGCATGGGCGGAAGAGCAGGGGCAGATCAGGGCCGGCATCGGTCCCTATCTCGATCGCCGTCAGCGCGAACGCCATGCCTACTGTTACCGCGAGGCCTTTCCGACGCGGGGCGACAAATCGATCCGGGCTCAATCCATCCGCGGTCGCATCGCGAGCGAAGGCATCTATGCCCCGTTTCGCGCTCCGTGGTTTGAGCAGCTGCGCAGCGAGATGCTGAGCTTTCCGGCTGGCAAGCATGACGACCAGGTCGACGCGCTCGGCCTGATCGGCCAACTGCTCGACCGCATGATGAAGGGCACGCCTTCGGTCGAGTCCAAGCCGATGCGCGGCGCCTCCGAGATGACCATGGCGGAAGCGATCCGCCTCGCTGCGCCAAAGACGAACCATGGAAGAATTTGACCGCGACGCTGGCCGACGGCCGCAACTCGAGGCCCCGACGATCGCCGCACTGATGCGCGTCATCAACGCACGGCCCGGCTGGGAATGCGACGAGCCGCTCAAGGTCGACGAGGACATATTCGTGAAAGCCCGTGCCGAGATGACCGAGATCCAGAAGCGGCAGGGCCGCCCCTTGGCGGTCGCGTCCTGGATCAAGGCTGAGAATTTTCTGCTGCGCGGCGTGTCGGTGGTGATGGAATGACGTTAAAGATCGAACGCGAGTCGCTGCCGTGCTCGGCCGAACAGTTCGCCGCACTGGTCGAGACGCACGCCAAGGCGATGGCGGAGTATGCCGCCCATCTTCGCGGCGTCGAGGCCGATGCAGCGAATGAAGACCTGAAGCCGGAGGATCGGCGCGTGGCGTTTCCGCCGCCGTCGGCTCATCCACTCGTCGAGGCAGCTGTTCAAGCGGGTGACTTCGTGCTGGTCGGTCCTTCGCTCGAAGTACGCAAGCAGCGGCTTTGCGCCGAGGTCGATGCGGCCGAGCAGGCCGAGATCGCGGCCATCATGCCACAGCGCAAGGTGCGGCATTGGCAGCATCTCGTGCAAGACGCACGCATCCGTCTTGCCAAGGGCATCGCCACCGACGAAGACGATGCGCTGATGACGGTGCAGGCCGAGCGCGAGAAGAAGATCGCGGCCGTCCAGCGCTGGGCCGCCAAAGCCCATCACGACATCGACGATCTGACCGACGAGACCGTCGACGCGTGGGAGATGGAGCCGTTCGTTGGTTGACGCCACCTTCGCTCAAGTCGGCACGATCGAGCAGCGCAAGGACTTGGGTTCTGGCGATGCGGCGCTTTACGCCTTCTGGATGGGCCAGGAGA
>FTCV01000671.1_pt1 | contig 14850 bp, 10 predicted proteins | sample 1639691 | NCBI WGS metagenome assembly FTCV01 (sample SAMEA3914864, study PRJEB12502) | metagenome | biome: forest; material: soil | place: USA | collected 2012-03-12 | depth 0.3 m
CAACACGGAACAGCTCAACGCGCTTTTCGCGTCGGTCTGGTACGACCCGACCGAATCCAAGCGCTTCACCGGCAAGATGCGCTCAGACCTGGGAGCAAGGTACTGGGTGCCGCTCATCGGCCTATTTCACGGGAATCGCGTTCGTGAGGCCGTGCAATTGGTGGCATCTGACTTCTTCATGGAAGGAAGCGTACTGGTGCTCGGGTATCGCACCGAAATTGACAAGGACGAGAGTCATTCCGATGGCAGCAAGCAGAAGCGCCGAAGCAAACAACCCGGCGACACCGACGCGGTCGGGGAGGGCAAGAGCGTCGCCTCGCTCCGTTCGCTAAAAAACCGCGCCACGCGACGCGTTGTGCCCGTGCATCCCACGCTCATCGCCCTTGGGCTCGCAGACTTCATCGAATCGCGGCGAAATATCGACGGTGAAAACGCCCTGCTGTTCCCATCCAGCCTGCCGAAGCCTGGCGGGAAGTCACCGAAGTTGGGCCGCGCCTACGAGCAATCGTTCCTTCGCCACGTACGCGACTCCTTGGCATTCGGACATGGCTTTGGCAATCACTCGTTCCGCCATCAGCTCGAAGACCGAGTCCGCCACGCACAGGGCGTGTCTGGACTATGGCCCGCTGGCCTCGGTCAGCAGTACACGGGGCGCAAGCGAACGCGCGCCGCCGACCGCGAAAGACTGCTATCCGAAGGCAGCGAGGCCGACTACGGCGACGGGCACACTCCGACCGTCATGCTCTCGTTCGTCAAACGGCTGGATTTCACCGGCATCAAGTTGCCGAAGCCATACACGGCTTGGCTTGGGGCGGCCCAAAAGAATCGGTGAACAGCCTTCCCCTCCTCAGTCTGCAGGAAGGCATGTCAGAAATCGACTGCCCGGAATCGGCTAACGTCGCGTCGTGGGCGACGTTGCTCACTGCCTTGTTAGCCCAGCATGAAGCAGTTTCTATGGATACCTGGAGAAGGGGTCGACCGTCTAGCCCTGGCGCGGCTTCGGTCGCATTTCGAGCGGCCGTCCGAGCCGATGGGCGAAGCCTGGTTCATGGGCACCGAGCGGCGAATGTTCGATGAGCTTCTTGGCGACTTGGACGCGCTGTCGACGCCCGAACTGCAAAAGCCGCTTGGCGAAATCGCAACTGGCACCGGCTCCTTTGGCCCATACAAGGAATGGAATTCCTGGTATCACTACCTTCTCGGCCAGGCTCTCCCACGCAGCCACGAATCGTACGTCAGCTACCTGCTTGAAACCTTCGTCACGAGCTTTGTAGCGCTCTATCCGAACGGGGTTTACAGAGAGCCGTACAAGGGATTTCGTGAGGATGCCCTTCTCACACTTGGCCGATGCATGATGGATGGCCAGTGTTGGAACGGTTCAGACATTGCGGTCGGCGAACTTCTACATAAGTCGAACAACAATCCCGCGCAGATATGGCGATGGTGGGATTCGAGTGGTGATTTCGCAGCTTCGATGTTCTTCTGTCTGAAGTACCTGCCGGAAGAACTGTTGGAACCGTGGCTTGAATCCGTGCTCGCCATTCCTTCGCCTCATTGGCGTGCGCAGGTCATGGTGTGGATGGTCGGAGCGCATGACATCCTGAACGCGAAAATCGGATGGCCCTCGCAATTTTCCGACCTCGCGCGCCCTGCAGTGAGCTGGGACTGGTCGCACTGTTTGAGCCCGAAATTGGCCACCACGGATGACAGCGGAGCATTGCCGACTGACCATCTCATTCCGGCTAGCTCTCGGTCGCGCGCGCTAAAAGTCTTCGGCGCATACTTCGTTGAAGACGTGTTTCTTGAGTGGCTCACTTGCATCTCGACGGTTCCCTATTTGGAGGCTGAGATGGCCGAGATTCCAACGACGTTCGAGCAGCTCTACGTCCGTGCTGGGCCCGTCTGACGCGACAACCATCGCGAGCATTCGGCTTGCTCTCCGTTTTGACGCCCGCATCCTGCGGGCGTTTTTGCGTCTGAGGTGGCCACATCGCGGGCGGCTTCACGAATAAACCCTGTTCGCTTTCCTCATGCGTGGACCGGCGGTAGCCAGACCGCCGGGCCACACGGTTTCGACTCCGTCGAAGCCGTGTCGCTATACGCAATATCACATCGCGCAAGGAAGCGTTCATGCACTACCCAATCCAGGCTTCTACAAGCCTCCCCAAGACGATACACACCCCTGCAATCTCCGATTGCGGAGCGTTCGCCCTGGAAGCCCGCGCCAGCTCTGGCGCAAAGCGGGGAACGACCGCCGTTTCGACGGTCCACAAAAAGGCCACGCTCAGCGACGACAGGGTGTCACGCCCAGGCACTCGCAGCAAGTTCATCAAAGTACGTGTGGCGCCCGACGAGTACCTGAGCATCGCCCGTCAAGCGGACATCGCCAGCCAGCCAATGAGCGAGTATGTGCGCGAGCAGGTCCTCGCAGTCCACCGGACGCTGGACCTTCAGGCCGAACTCGTCGCGCTGCGTGGCCTGGTGAGCGCACCTGCTCAGTCCACAGACGACGCGCTGGCGCTGGAAGCCGTTCTGCTGCTGCGCGAACTTGCCGCCGCACGTGATGCGCAAATCCTTGGGCGCGTTCGCGCGCAAATGGCTCATCGAAGCGGGAGGCAGGCATGAGCACACGCGACCCTTTCCTGACGAGCTTCGGAATCGTTCTCGACCGAACGATGGTGTGGGCTGTTCTGACCAGCGTTACCTTCATGCTGCTCTGGTCGGCCGTGTGGGAACGTGGCATGGGCCTGCCCTGGTCAATGGCTATGCGGCAGCTTGGAACGGTCTTCACCGGCCAAGCCGAGCCAGTCACGCGAACGCTGCTCGCACTCACGATTGCCGTCGCTGCGCTGTCCACCAGCGGCGTGTGCGTCTGGTTGTTCGCCCGCTGGCGGCGCCAGGGCGAGCTGCACGGCGCGCACCTTCGCGGCCCGAAGCTGGAGGGTTGAGATGCAGCGCATCGGGACTCTTACGCTGGCGGGCGTGCCTTTGCCCCGCGACGCTGAACCCTTGCATTGGCTATTGGCAGGCACCACCGGCGCCGGCAAGACGACCGCGATTTCCGAACTACTCGATGGCATTCGCGCTCGCGGTGACCGGTGCATCGTCTGCGACCCCAATGGCGGCTACGTCGCTCAGTTCGGCCAAGACGGCGACCGGCTGCTGAACCCCTTCGACAGCCGCACTGAGCACTGGTCACTGTTCAACGATTTGCGCCAGGACTTTGACGCCGAGCGACTCGCCAAGAGCGTGGTGCCCGACGGACACGGCGAGAGCGCAGCCTGGCATGGATACGCCCAGACGCTGCTGGCTGAGGTACCGCGCGCGCTCGTGCGCAATGGCGAGACCTCGACTGAGCGCCTTCTGTACTGGGCCAGCATCGCCCAAGCGGCCGAGTTGGGTCAACTGCTGTCGGGGACGCCGGCTGCCGGTCTCTTCGACCCGGAGGCCGCGAAAGCACTGGCTTCGACCCGGTTTGTGCTGGCGGCGCGGCTCGCGCCACAGCGCTATCTCGCTCCCGGCATGTTCTCGCTGCGCACCTGGCTGGCCGAAGAGTCGGGGAGTCTCTTTCTGACTTGGCGCGCCGACATGCAGGCGGCGCTGGCGCCTCTCATGGGCACGTGGGTGGATGTCCTGGCCAACGCCGTGCTGTCGCTCTCTGCGGACCCGGAACGACGCATCTGGCTTATCGCTGACGAACTTGCTGCCCTAGGACCGCTGACGTCACTTCAATCGGCACTCACTCTCGGCCGCAAACACGGGCTTTGCATCGTCGGCGGGCTGCAAAGCACAGCACAACTAGATGGCCTGTATGGCAAGGACCACGCTACCGTCTTGCGAAGCTGCTTTCGCAACCTGCTCGTCCTCGCCCTAGCGCGAACTGACCCAGACACGTGCGATGCGATGTCGCGTGCACTTGGCGAACGGGAAGTGCAACGAGCCGACACCTCGCGCTCACAGGGAACGCAGGGAACAAGCCGGGGTGTCAGCCTCCAGATTGCACAGGAGCGCCTGGTACTTTCCGCCGAGATTGCAACGCTGCCGAACCTGCACGGCTATCTCGCCCTGGCCGGCGACACTCCAGTCCGCAAGGTCTGCCTTGTGCCGCGAGTACGCGAAGCAGTGACGGATGCCTACGTCGAGGAAGCCGCATGCTGACCCTCGCCAAAGTGACCTGTGGCGCGGCGGCGGCTGCGTACTACGAGAACAGCGACGATTACTACGCCGATGATGGGCAGGCGGCAAGCGCGTGGTGGGGGATTGGCGCCGCGTCGTTAGACTTGAGCGGCCCGGTGGAAACGGAACGATTTCGGACGCTACTCGATGGGCAGTTGCCGGACGGAACTACCATGCACCACGGCGGCGAAGGTGAACGCCGAGCCGGTTCTGACCTGACATTCAGCGCGCCCAAAAGCGTCTCGATGCAAGCGTTGATTGCCGACGATGTTCGCCTGCTGACGGCGCACGATGTGGCTGTAGCGCGAGTGCTGACACACATCGAGACGCGCCTTGCCGCGTGTCGAGTAACGGAGGGCGGTGACACCCGCTCTTCGCCGACAGGCAACCTGGTAGTAGCCATTTTTCGACACGAGTTGTCGCGCGATGCCGACCCGCAGCTGCACACTCACGCTGTCGCGCTCAACATGACCCAGCGTCACGATGGGCAATGGCGCGCGCTCGACGCATCGCCGCTCTATGCGCAACAGAAGTTTCTTGGGCCGCTTTATCGGTCGGAGCTGGCAAGAGAGGTCCAGGCGCTGGGCTATGCAATTCGGCCGACTCACGCTGATGGACGATTCGAGTTGGCACACCTGTCGGACGCCCACGTAGCGGCGTTCAGCAACCGCAGGCAAGCCATCATTGGCGCGCTGGCGCAGCGGGGCAAAGACCGTGACAGCGCATCGGCGGCCGAGCGCGAGATTGCCGCACTCTCCAGCCGGAAGGCAAAGGGTGACCTGGACCGGGACGCATTGCGAGAGGCATGGCGCGTCAAGAGTGCAGCACTGGGCATCGACTACACGGGGCAAAATCCGCTAGCCATGAGTGACTACGAGCGCCACGCGCGCGTCGTGGCGGCCGTCGAGTTCGCCATCGAGCACTTGACCGAACGGCAAAGCCTGGTGTGTCACGACGCGTTGGTGGGATGGGCGCTGGGGAGCGCAACCGGTACGGCGACGCTGGCCGACATCGAGACTGAACTGACCTCGCGTGTCAAGGACGGCACCCTGCTGGTTGATGGCGAGGTCTACACCACAGTCAGGGCCCAAGCGACGGAATTGGCACTGCTGGACATCGAGAGGCGCGGGCGCGATGCGCTACCTCCAATCGTTCGCCAGCAATGGTTGCCGGGCACGGAAGGCGACTCACTGAATGCTGGTCAGTGGGGCGCCGCCCGCCTCATCTTGACCAGCCCACATCGCGTCGTCGGTGTGCAGGGTCGAGCGGGCACGGGAAAGACCCGCATGCTTAGCCGAGTGCATGACATTGCCTCGATGAACGGATGGCGTTCAATGGGTCTAGCACCCTCCGCAGCTGCAGCCCAGCAACTGGGAGAAACAGGCATCGAAGCGCAAACCGTCGCAGCTATCCTGGCTCGCGATGGGGACGGTCTTGATGAACGAACCCTTGTCGTCCTGGACGAGGCCGGCATGGTCTCGGCGCGCGACATGCGCGCGGTGCTGGAACTGGTCGAGCGCGCCAACGCTCGCATTGCGCTGGTCGGCGACACCCAGCAGTTGAAGGCCGTTCAGGCTGGCATCCCGTTCGCGCAGCTTCAGGCGGCCGACATGCCGACCGCGACCATGCACGATATTCAGCGGCAGACCACCCTGAGTCTCAAGGCCGCCGTGGAACACGCGGCCGAAGGCAACATCGCCGCATCCGTCAAGCTGCTGGCACCCCGCATTGTGGAGGTCGCTCATGCACGCGAGCGCTACGCGACGATTGCGAAGCACTACACAGCGTTGATACCGTCGCAGCGGGAACAGACGCTCATCGTCGCCGGCACACACGCGGCGCGGGAGGCAATCAACGCTGAGGTTCGCGCGCGGCTCGGGCTGAGCGGCGAGAAGGTCGCCATCTTGGTGAGCCGCGACCTGACTGAGGCGCAGCGCAAGAGCTCGGTGTCCTACGTGCCTGGGGACGTCGTCCAAGTGCACAAGGACTACTCGTCGCTCGGCCTTGCCCGAGGCGAGCTTTCGACGGTCGTGTCAGCCGCAAACGGGCGCGTCACACTCCAGCGCGAGGACGGCCAAACTTGCGAATGGCGACCGGCACTGCTCCCGCACGTCGCAGTCTTTTCCGTGGCTGTACGAGACATGGCTGTAGGCGATAGGGTGAGGGTGAGTGCAAACGATTACGGACGGGGGCTACTGAACGGAGATGTCGGCATCGTCACGGGTATCGAGGCGGACACGCTTACAGTCAGGACAGAAACCGGCAACCAGGCGACGTTGGACCGCAGTCGCCCTGTGCACCTTGAACACGGCTACTGCACGACGGTTCACAGCGCGCAGGGTCAGACCTGCGACCGCGTAATGATTGACGCCGATGTTAAGAACGCCATGGCCAACGAGAATCTCTTCTACGTCGCAATCAGTCGGGCGCGTAGCGAGGTGATGCTGTACACGGACGACCGTGACCTCTTGCCGTCGTCCATGGGCCGGACCGACAACAAGTCGGCTGCACTGAACCTGGGAGCCCGCGACACGTCGCATTAGCCTCTAGAGGGTCGTTCGCGTGCCGTAGACTTGCCCAAACGTAGTCACGCAGAGGCAATGGCATATTCCTACAACCGCACCGCTTTTCGTTCGGCCGCGACGAGCACGCTCCCCTTGCTCGTCCGCGCGTACGCGATGCTCGTCACCTTAGAGCTCAGTCTCAAAGAAATGCTTCCCGCCCGAGGCTTGACTTGCCCTCGGAACCACGATGTTCCCGAAATGCTTAGGCGCCTCTCGACGACGCTGCCAGGTGCACACAAGGCGAATCTAAAAAGCCTGTCGGTCGCGCTTCGAAGCACGATTTCGTACCTTTGGTGCGAGGACATTTCCGGAAATCCGAGCCATGTGCCGGCTTCGGTGTTCCCGAACATTCGCTACCTGCGACACGTTCAGGACTGGCCTGTCTCAGCGTCTTCAGAAGCAGACGTCACTGCGCTGGTGACGCTCTCATCGCAAATTGCTCACGCCATTGGGCGCTCCACCGGAGTTACGCCATGACCATAAAAGAATTTCTTGCAGCCTGCAGGGCGGCCTATCCCCGCGTGGATTTGCGCTACGCACATCCTTCGCTCTACGTCCTGTGCGTATCGGAAGACTTCGCCGGCTCCGACAAGGAAGCTCGCGTTTTGCACCTCCTGGAGAAGATTGATTCATCTGCCAGCGAACTAGAGCGCTTGGAGTCAGTCGCAGGAGTGGTCATCGAACTGTGCACGCGCGCGGAGCGGGAGTCCGATTTTGCTTTTCTCGATGACGACGATGGCACGTCCCACTGGCTACCGCTTCTGGACAAGACGACCCGAGAGTCCCTCGCCCCACCACCCGTCGAGTCAATTCCGGCGATTCACTTTTACGGCTTCAAGGGCGGACAAGCACGGTCAACGGTCTTGGCGATGCTCGCCAAGAGCCTTGCTGCTGATGACTATCGAGTCCTCTTGGTCGACGCCGACGTCGAGGCGCCATCACTGGACCAACTGTTCGACGTCATCGCCGCTGACAACTCCAGCACTCTCATGGGCCTGTGCGGGTGGTCGGACGAAATCGTACCTATCCCGGCCAGTGGTTCCCCGCTTTCGCGAGGCGTGGTCGACGTCATTCCGTGTCGCCCGCGGAGTGAGAACTTCGACATGGATTTCGCTGCGTTCACTGTCCGCGTCGCGCTCGATTCGGGCACGCTGACCCACGCAATAGGCCGACTCAAGGCATATCTGACGGGGCTTCCTCCTGACAGCCGGTACGACGTCGTCATTTTCGACCATCGCACCGGCATCGCACCGTCGGTTTTGCCCGCAATGCACGAGTGGCGTGGGCCGGTCGTCATTGCTGCGCGTCCCGATGGCCTATCGGCACAAGCACATACCGCATTCGCTTCGCTGTTCGCTCAGAACCCTGAGAATCCTGGTGCATTCATATCCTTCTCGCTCGACCCCGAGGATTCGAGAAATGCGATTTTCCAGAGGGCTGGCAAAGAGGTGCAATCGCTTCTAAGTCAACTGTCGAGCGCAATCGCAAAGGGGGCCGAAGGGTCGGCGGAGGAGGAACGCTTGCCCCCGGATGCGATGCTGCAATATTGGGTATCTTGGTTTGCGGACAGGGCGTTGTTTGGTGATGTTTCACCGCCCTTGGAGCGGCTTAGCAGCGACAACAGAAAGGCTATTCGTCAACTCAGAGAAGTTCTTGGGTTCGAAAAACTTTCGTTGCCACAAGAGCCGGAAGTTCAACAAAGCACCAGAGTCAGGTCACCTAGCGGCGCACTTGACACAGGATGGTTTATCGAAACGCCAGAAATTACCCGCCTCTTTCTTCCAAACTCTTCCGTCAACTATGTTGTTGGTCGAAAGGGAACAGGCAAGACCCGGCTTTACAAGGAGATGGTCGAGCGCCGCTTGGCTGAACCGATTTTTTCCGCGGCCGATTTTCAAGGGCGAGGCATCAAGTCGCAGAGCACATTGCAAGCTGAACTGCTGGCTGCCTGCGGAAACGATTTCGCAAGATTCTGGTGGTCAATGCTAAGGGTCTCACTTACGACCGATGCAGACGCGACACCGCAGCAGTTTGAAGACGCAGTCCGCGCTTGGTGCTCACTGGACGTGAACGAGCGTCAGGAGCAGAGCACGCCTCACTTCGTCGCAAGGCTCGCTGGCCAGAGCAAGGCTCGACGATACCTGCTGATAGACGGCGTAGAGACCGCCGTTTCTTCGTCCCGCCTAAAGGAGTTCATCGAGCAATTGCTGTTGTTCATGCTCACGGTTCAGTCGGATTCCAAGCTTTCGGGCGCGGTCTTCGTCCGACTCTTCTTGCGTACCGACTTGCTGAGGAATGCCACCCAAAATATTGAGCAACAGACGAGTCAGAGAAAACTTGAACTGCGATGGGATAGCGACGGCATCTTTAATTTCGCGCTTGCAAGAATCGAGCAATCCGACTGGTTTAATGATAATTTCCCTGCCGCTTGCGAGTCGATTCGCCAGCAACAGGAACGAATTAAAGCCGGCCGCCTTGTTCGGAGCGAATACACGTCAATCCTGCTATCAATTTTCCCCAAGAAGCTTCGTCGCAATAACATTCAAACGATTACGTTTTTCGACACTTATTTCTCTGACGCGGGCGGCGATAGTCAGGACGGAGCATCTTTTTATCCGCGGCTGTTTGAAAATTTTCTATATCAAATAACCGTCGTTGCGGCGGCGCGCGCTGAAAAGGGCCTCTCGTCAATTGACCAAGGACGGATTTCGCATGCTGTAGTGCTTGAGGCACATGCCGCCGCATCTACAGCCTTTATAAGCGAGGTAACTTCGGAGCTTTACGCACTTCTTCAACTGGATGCCGACGACCAGAAGAACAAGAGCCTGGTTGAAAGCTTGGTAGCGGCATTTGAGGGTCAAACTACTCCATTCCCTGTAAATTCGATGGTCAAGTCGATTCAGGAATCGATAGCAGGTCTCGATAGCTCCAGAATTCGTGACGCGCTCCAGCGTATGCGGGAAGTCGGTATCTTCGAAGGACGTCCGGACTACCCGGGCGACTGGCGAGCTGGTCGCCTGTACAAGTCCGCTCTGCGGATGAAATATGTCCGCTGAAGCCCGCGAGCGCAGTGTGCGTCCCCGGAACGGCGGCGCACGTTCAGCGAACCCGCTCGCAGGCGCCTTCGGCAGTCACGCTGGCACGCTAGGCTATGCCAAAGATGTATGCCAAAATGAGGTTCGAACCCGCCCCTAAGTCGTTGATTTTATTGAGAATTGACTGGCTTGAGTGGAAGTCTCACCGCTTCCGCCAGCCCATCGCACGCTCGCCTGCGCGAGCCGCCCCCTCAGTGCGCCAACCAATGCACCACCAGCCACGCATACGCGGCGATGGTGGGCAGGGCCGTCAGCACCATCCCGAAGGCCCGGGCGATCGGATAGAGCAGGTAGCCGATCCAGAACGTGATGCGCCCGGCGACGAACAGGCCAGCCATCGCCGGCACGAACGCCAGCGCCGCGTGCGGCACGCTCACCGCGAGTCCCAGCCAGGCGATCGCGGCCAGCAGCGTCTGTTCGACCGTGTTCTGGTTGTAGCGCAGTGCGATTTCCAGCGCGTGGCTCTCGGGCGTGCGGGTGCCGTCGATCGCATCGGCGTGGAAGCCGCGCCCGGCGGCGACCTGGATGCCCGCGAGCAGCGTGCAGCCCGGCGCCAGCAGCCAGCGCACGGCAAACGCGAGACGGGTCGCGAGGTCGTCGGCGTCGGGCAGCGTGATGGCCAACAACGGCGGCGCGCTCAGGCTGACCCATGCCACGACCGCCGCCGCCGCGATGGCCAGCGCGATTCCCAGCGCCTGCTTGCGTCGGAACGCGGCGTCCCGCTGCGTCATCTCGCCCTCCTTCGCAGCCTTCTGCGCTCGGGCTGCGCGCTGAACTCTAAGCGGCGCCCGCGTCGCGCGCACCCGGGTTTACCGCGACGCCGGACGGGCGCGAACCGCGCGATCAACGCCCGCCTGGCGCGGCATGGATCTCGGTCGCGGGCACCGGCACGAGGGACCGCAGCCCAGCCGTCACCATCGAGCCGGCCTGCGTCGCAGTGGCCGTCGTGATGGCGACGCCGACCGCAAGGAACAGGGAAGATGTCCAGGCAGCCAGGGTGCCGAGGTCGTAGATGTCGACCAGGCCGCTCGGCCCCTTGCCGGTCCGACGCAGCGCGCCCACGTCGCCGAGCGCGACACCCATGATCATGCACGCAATGAGGATCTGCAGCGACCAGAGGACGAAGGGCGCGATCAACACCCAGGTGACCTTCTCGCCGAGGGTGGACATGAGCAGTGCGGCGATCAGCGGGAGGATGATCGCCGCCGAGAAGCCCACGCCCTTCTGGATCCCGTTGCGGCCCCGGAGCCAGGGATAGAAGTACATGAAGAAGAAGCCGAGAAAAGACCAGCGCCCGATGCCCACCCCCGTCTGCAGCAACTGGTAGGCGAACGAGGCCACGTCACTGGCCCACTTGCCGCCCGAGAGGGAGCGCCCGATCCAGGGCATGCACAACAGCGTCGACACGAGTGCGCCCTTGCAGCCGCGGCGCCACGCCGTGCCGCCTGGTCCGGCATTGAGCGCCAGCGTGACCAGGCATTTCAGTCGCCGGCCGCTGCGCTCGTGATCGGCAACCAGGGCGTCGATCGCGTCGATGCGACCGCAGGCCTCACCGGCGTCCATGTCGCCTTTGGTCAGCTTTTCACGCAGGCCCTTGATGACGTATCGACGAAACTGATACAGGCGGTTCGCGGTGCGGACCGCGGCGAGGCTTCGCGCCAGCAGGCCCACGCGACGTCCGAGATCCCGCAGCGGCCGTCCTGCAAAAAGGCCATGCCGCAGCGAGAGATAGCCGAAGGCGCCCCCGAGAAGCAGCGTTTGCAACTGGACGTCCGGCAACCAGAAGAATGCGATGAAAAGCAGCAGCGAGGCCGCGAAGCGTGCGTCCTTCGGCCTGGCCGACAAGGCTTCCGGTCCGCGCCGCTTCAACCACAGCAGGACGAGGCGCCACGCCGCGAGCTGCCACGCGAGGAGAAGGACGCGGACGACCATCACCAGCACGACGTCGGGGCTGGGAGGGAAGTCGCCTTGCGGCTCGGGGGGAAACGCAAGCAGCGTCCCCAGCAGTGCGCCAGCGAGCAGGAAGGCGCGACGGTAGATGAACGAGCGCCCGGGCTCCTCGCTCTCCTTCCAGACCCGCCCGACGCGAGCCGCACCCCAACCGAAGGGGGCCGCCACGGTGATCGCGACGAACGCGAAACGAGTCGACGAGAATCCGAACCGCCATTGCGCCAATTCGATGACGGCGTCGGCCAGCACCAGCACGCAGGCCACGCCCAAGCCGCCACGACCGCATTCGCGGGTCAGTCCCCAGGCGGACAGCACCGCGGCAACCAGCAGCGTCGAAAACGCCGCGACCGAACGCACCTCGTCGACCAGCGGCGTCCCCCGCGGCACGAACAAGGGCACCGATATCCGGCTCAATCCGGGCAGCATCCGATCCAGGCCCATGAGCACGACGGTGGCCAGCAGCAACACCGCGGCGAGTGCCAGCACGATCAACGTCCGGGGGGCCTTGGTGGAGCCGCTGCCGGATCCCTCCAGGCGCGCCCAGCAGACGGCCAGCGTCGCCAGGATCACGTTGTGGCCCTGCGGGCCCACGTAGGTGAAGATGTGGAAGAGACGCTCGGGCAGCCATCCGGACACTCCGGAGTACGTCACGATCTGCATCACCCACACCAGGGCGATCGCGGCCAATGCGAGGCGACAGCCGGCGACCAGTGCCGCCGTCTCCGGTTCGTTCACTGCCTTGGCATGTCGCTGTGTGGCCCATCCGAGGGCGATGAGAAAGGGCACCGCGTAGACAAATCCCTCGCGGGCAATGGACAGCCAGCCGAAGTAGTCCGCCAGGGCATTGCCCAGGAGCGTCGGGCCGGAGCTTCGCGGCGACCCCGCCGCGTCATCGGGCGTCGCGTGATGCGGGAAGTAGATCGTGAATCGAGGCAGTTCATCGTCGCCTTGCAGCAGCCATTCAGCCTCCGTCGTCGACAGCCTGGCCGGCGTCGGGGCGAGCGACCAGATCGCGGCCCCCTTGTCGAACTTGACCAGCACGTGGGTCAGCGGCCGGCGCCCGAACTCGAGCAGGTACACCCGGTCCGAATCACCGTGGATGGCGAGCGAGGAACCGTCGATCACCGTGCTCGTGGCCGTACCCGCGTCGTGCTCCATCCGCAAGGCATCCTTCTGGCTGACGCCGTCCAGGTAGAACCGGCTTCCGAACGCGTCGCGGCGCAACGTGTCCACCGTGAACGGACTGGCTGTCGTCGCGCCCAGTTCGTGCTCCAGCCGGGTGGACAGCGGGCTACACCGGTCGATGACGGCCCGGCGCTCCAGGCGCCCATGCCCTTGCCGATAGTCCCAGACGAACTCGCGGAAGCGCACGCCGTCATCGGTGGCGAACGCGGGCATCGGCAGCGACACCGGCGTCCCCTCGATCGCCAACCCCTTCGAGACGCTCGACGCGGGTATCCCGGCCGCCTCGCCGGCGCTGGCGGCCCGGCAACGCTGCATCTCGGCAGGATCGACCTTGTATCTCGCCAGGTAGCGCTCGTAGGTCGAGTCCGCTGGATCGAAGCGTGCTCCGGCCGCCTGGATCGTCAAGGAAAGCATCCAGCACGCGAGGCAGAGCAGCACGAATGCGAGCAGCAATCGCAGGATCCGCCAGCCTTGCGCCTGGAGACTCAAGCCGCGCCAGCTGAATGGGGCAGGCTGCGGTTCACGGGATATCGGCATCGTTCTCCTCGCGGCCTGCATGGCGCCTTCGTGATCGGGGTCGCGAAGCTCCGGGACGCACGGTGCGGTCCATGGCAGTCGCCATGACCGATTCTCGGCGCTTGGCAAGCATCGTGAAACCCCATGCCGCGAAACGCCGCGCGCGTTCAATCACGTCCCGCCGCGGCATCGCGCGAATCCTGCCGAATCGCCGGTTCGTCGTCGTCCGCTGCAGTCCGTCGCAACCACGGCGCGGCGCCCGGCAGGGCTGGACAGAATGCGCCGCACCACAAAACCAGGAGGCACCATGCCCTTTCGTTCCCTCGCCGCCACGGCGATCCTGCTCGCCTGCGGCGCCGTCGCGGCGCAGGAGGCGCCGCCCGTTCCTTCGTTGCACACCGTCGACGGCCGGCACGTCGAGATACTCTCCGAAGGTATGCCGCGGCGCCTCGGCACCATCGTGTTCGAGAACGGCCTGCGAGAAAAGGTCGAGACCTGGAACGGCGTGCTGAAGGCGGTGGCGCCGCAGGCGCGCGTGTTCGCCTACAACCGGCCCGGCTACGGCAACAGCGAGGACACGCCGCAATCGCGCGACGGCGCCACGATCGTCGAGGACCTGCGCCACATGCTCAAGGAAAGCGGCGTGGCGCCGCCCTACGTGCTGGTCGGCCACTCGCTGGGCGGCCTGTACATGCAGCAGTTCGCGCGGGCGCATCCCGACGAGGTGACGGGCGTGGTGCTGGTGGACGCCGTCTATCCGGGCGTCATCAAGCGCAGCGAGGACTTCCCGTTCACCACGCGCGTCGCGAAGCGCCTCTTCTTCAGCAGCGCCGTCAATCGCGAGATCGACCAGATCCACGCGACCGGCGACGCCGTGCTGGCGCTGCCGCCGGCCGACGCGATCCCGATGATCCGCCTGTTCAACGTGCCGCATTCGGGCGGCGCGGTGGCGGTCGACTTCGGCGTGACCGACGACGATCCCGCCGTGCGCAAGCGCGTCGAGGCGCTGTATCCGAACGCGCGCAAGGTCATCGTCGACTCGGATCACCGCATCCAGGAGGCCAACCCCGAGCTGGTGGTGCGGGCCATCGAGGACGTCGTCGCCATGGCCGGCGCCGGACAGCGGCACGAGGCCTCGCAGCATTGAGCGCTGCGCGAGTCAGGCGCGCCGGCCCGTCCTGGCGCACACTGAGGACTCCCAAGTCGATCGGAGTCGATTCTTGAAAGTCCTGCTCGCCTCGCCCTTCGTCCTGCTTGCCGCCGCATGCGTCGCGGCAACGTCGGCGCCCGCGCCCGGCACGTCCGCCAGCGCACCGACGGCCGCCGCGTCGGCAGGCTGTCCGGCCGCCGCGGCCGCCTCCGCC
>FTCV01001318.1_pt1 | contig 14829 bp, 13 predicted proteins | sample 1639691 | NCBI WGS metagenome assembly FTCV01 (sample SAMEA3914864, study PRJEB12502) | metagenome | biome: forest; material: soil | place: USA | collected 2012-03-12 | depth 0.3 m
CGCTTAGCGTCTTCCATGGTGTCCACCTAGGTTCTTGGTGGACACCATCGTCGGCGGCCGGCCGACGGTTCTCAAGATGGGATCGCCGGACGCTTACGGAAAGCCTCGTACACGGCTACATCGAGCTCAGTAGAAGTTGTCAACTCCATCATCAAAGACGGATTTGGCAAGGGCAGATGCCGTAGTTCGAATGCGGAGACATTGGTGGATCCCGAGATGCAGCGGAAATAGCGATCGATAGGCGCGCTTGCAAGGATTCGAGCCAGCCGCTCCGGCGCGACGCCCCGCTCCACTTGCTCGAGCACAACGACATGGTTCTCGGCAACGAAGCCGCCATGAGTGGCAACGAAGTCTTCTGATACCACCGCCCCAACAAGTCTTCGGGGCTGGTCATTGGATGTCACTCGCTGCAGCACCACCGCAGTACGCTTGACAACGCCATCGTGCTCGCGGCTGCCAAAGTCAACCCAGCTAGGCTCTACGTGCGCGTTAGCCTTCGCTCCGAATTTCAATTTGAAATCCGTCCCAATGTCGCTAGACCAGATCAACGGGAACAATGGAACCGCATCATCACGCGTGCCAGCCTCATTGTCAAAATACGTAGGTCTCTGATCCCTGTTCCATACGAATATTCCAATTCTGACCCTATAGCCATAGTCCGCTATGCGATAAGGCGATTTAGATATCTGCGCGAGCAAGGCTACATCAGATTCTGTTCTCGGAATTGTCCAAGCCTCGCCGCTTCTAGAGAGATTGCAGACGCCAACAGAGCGGTAGCTCCCGTCTCGTGCAACCAGCGACACTGCGGTGTCTCGCAGCTTTTCAGAAGCAAGGGAGCGCCGCAAAACCGTCAGCGCCGTCTCTTGTTCAACGTCAATGAAGATGCCCGTGCGATCAGAGACCATGCCGATGCTCTTCACTTCAGTCTCAGCCGCAAGATAGCGACGAAGCGCCGAAAAATATTGGCCAGTCAAGAAACTGGTGGGAGTAACTAGAGCTGCGTGCCCTCCGCTCCTGAGCAATTTGACGCACAGCGCAATAAACAAGCCATAAAGATTCGGCTGGGCCTGCACAACATCTGTGTACTCGCAGCCCACCTCGGCCACCTCAGAGGCGGTCATCTTCCGATATGGGGGATTGCAGAAGACCACATCGAACGTACCGAGAACGTCGACGAGGTCCGTTAGGGAGTTCGCCCTCGAAATGTTGAACTGGGGTGAGCTACCAACTGACGCGATCTCGTCGCGAAGAACGATCCGCATAAAATGCCTGGACAAGCCGCACAAGCGATCATCAATGTCAGTCCCGAACACATGCCCGGTTACGTGCTGTAAGATTTCCGAGGGCGTCTTACCTTGGACTCTAAGCTGCAGCTGAATGCGCTGAGCGATTGGCGCAAGGAAGGCGGCGCCCCCACACGCTGGGTCGACAAATGTGCTTTCGGTGAACGAAACTCCAGAATCGGCCAGATCGTCCAGCAACCTCGTTGTCAACGACGGCGGAGTGAAAAACACGGCGAAACTCTTGCGATGAGCGTCTCCAGCCCAAATCGCGTAGACCGAGCTGAGCCAAAAGGAAGCCTCCAGGAAATTCAATGTCTGCAGCCATGCGACGAAAGCCTGGGTAGCGGGAAGCTTGGAATGGCTCTTGAAGTGCTGGAAATCTGAGCAGTCCACACCCGGATACGCCACCCGCGTCCAGTCGACCAAAATCGTTTCAAACACCCCGCGTACGACGCTCGCAGGACGCCCTTGGACCGCTGCAGTCAATGGACGAAGCTTTCGGGCAAACTGCTGACGTTGGATTTGTTGCATCGATACGTTTAAATGAGCGATATGCCCACGCTGATGGCCGTTGACCCGGTGCCGCACCTAGCCTAGGGAGCGAGCGAGTACCGCCCTAGACTGTGCATGCGCGCCCCTGCTAGAGGAGAGTATGCCCATCGAGATCAACGCATTTTGGCACTTGTCCAACCCGCTGCTCGCCTTCGTCGTGGGTTTAACGATCATCGCCCCCGTTGCGGCACTTGTCTGCGCGAGGGCATGGAGTTGGCAAGGACGGCGAAGGCAGCAACTCAAGAAGCGCCTAGCTGTGATCGCCGAGGCACTAGTCTTGGTCGGTGTGATCGGTCTTCTAACATTTGCTGCGCGTGCCAAGATCGAGAACGACATTCACGCCGCGGACGCAAATGCGCAGGAGCAAAGGCGTCACCTAAATGCTGCCATTTGGGACTTCGCCCGCGAGCACTGCCTCCAGCAAGGACCCACGCCCCCAACACGTGAAGCTGCCACACTCTGGAAGGCGTGTGCTTGGTGGCCAAACGTTTTCACTAGCTCCGATGACTTCGTCGACTGGTGGAGCGCGAAGGACTCGTTCGCAAAGATGGCAGCCTCAACAGCAGCACGCCCTCAACTGGCCGGCCAGTTCGCCATGATTTCTCGTCAAATCGAGGCAGTCATCGCGAGTGAGAATCAGGCATCGACAGACAGGCACGCAAAAGCTCTAGTCGAAACTGAGGTCTCTTGGAAATTTGCTGCATGCTGTGCCGTCATTGGCATGATAGGCATGGCGCTAAAGCTAGCTAGAGCCGTCCTGGACATGCGAGAGCCAACATAAGCGCCGAATCATGCTCAGAGCCCGTAGACATCTGTGTTCGAGCCCATTTTGGCTGTTCGGAGAAGGATAGGTTGATGAGTGCGTTCTGCATGAACATGATTGATGCGTTGCTCGTTCTCGCCGCCGCGCTGTACGCGATCTTTTCGACTACATCGAATTCTGACGATTGAACGAGAGAGCCGCGACTTGCAGCCGTTACGGAACTGCGACAGGGATGTCTCGCGCTGCTACGTCGTTGTCTTATGCCGGGACGCCATCTGGCGGAAGTCCGAGATAGCTTCTAAGTGCACGAAGCGCGTCGACCAGCGCCCGCACATCGTCAATCGTCGCGGTTTTCTCCGCAAATTCTCGAAGCATTCGCTTGCCAGCGATCGTCCAGTATCTGTGCGCCCCGGGTCCAGCTACGGTCGACGGTCGACTGACAGCCTCGGGTTTGGCCGCAGCAAAAGCATTGCAAAGGCCCTCCGACAGCATGTCCTCGATGGTGCACTCGAGGCGCCCAAACGCCGAATTGAGAGCCTCGGTCTGAACGGAGAGCGCTTTCGCAGTGCCAGATCGATGCGGCATTACACGACGTAGTCGAAACAGCGACTCGAACTCTCGTATCTGACGATGCCCGCCGGCGATCACCCCAACCGCCGAACGCCCCATAGTGTCGTCGTCGACAAGGGCGACAACTCGAAACCTTCGACGCCCGTTGGCGTCTAGGTCTAGCCCGGCCAGGTTGAAAAGCGTAGGAAATTTCTCGGATATACCGAATGTTCCCCCGTCATCTTCTTCTCCAGCCGGAAATATCGAAAGATCCTTTCCTAGCAATGAAGTGCCTAACGCAACTTGGTTCAGTTTGGCCGCCAGCTGGAAATATGCAACGTCAGACGTTCCTTCGACCATCACATTGCCTGCCAAAAGACTCCATCCGTACGTTGCCGCATACCACTCACAGCCGGCATTTGGCGAGACCGAGCGGGACATATCCGAACGTCCTATCGATGCGATTGGTCAACGGGCTTGAGAAACGGCCCCATGGCAGCAAAAGTGACTTGGCACTTGAACTGCTCGTTAGGAGCCATGCGCGACTTACCAAATTCTTGGGGATTGAACGGGGCCCAGGCTCCGCCCATCTCGCGAACCTTAGCCATCCCTCGTAGTTCGGCGGAGCTATCTACAACTTGTGCTGTACAAACAGCTCGTGTTGCTCGGTCCGGCGTTAGCAGCCATCGCAGGCGTTGCGGCACGAAAACAACGACTTGAGACTCCTTGACTCGTGGGCGAAGCCACTTGAACTCTTCGACAGCCTGTCTGTGCTGCCCAGCGATGAACAACAGAACGGCTCGCTCAAGAACTTGCTGCAGTGAGAGCTGGTACCCCTTCGTGGATGCAAGCTCATCCAGCAGACGAAGCTGCCCTTGAAAGTCGCTAGGCGTCGCGATTACGACAAGGTCGTACATCAAGCGAACCAGGAGCCAGTTGCGCTCTGGCGAAGCGCTCAGGACTCGCAGGGCTTCACCTGCAGCTTCTGGATCTACCGAGTCAAGGGCAAGTGCTGCCTCCTCTCCCGCCGCCACTGGTAGGCCTGACCAGGCGCGCGCAATAAATCCATAGGGACTGCCAGCGGCGCACAGCCTGTCAATCGCAGACACCGCGTCGTTCTCCCGGAGCACGCGAAGAGCTTGAGCCGCGAGCTGTCCGAGCTTCATCTTTCGAGATACTGCAGTATCGAGCCGAGAAGCCTGGAAGACGAAGGAGAGGGCCTTGGCTGCGGACTCGATTCTTTCTGATGGGTCATCTGATGCAAGTCCTTGGCGCAGCTGGTTCTTCGCGGCCGTTTCGAGCACGTAGGAATTGTTCGGGTTCTCCTTAAGTGCACGATTGGTGATTTCGTCCGACTTCGCGAGCAGACGAGCCAACTCCTCAATGTTCCCCGCGCTACGCTCCAAATCAGCCAAATCCTGGCAAATGAGAGCGAGGGTGTTCAACAAGTTCAGCGTGGACTCGTCTTCTTGGCTTGGCTCAATTTGTTCAAGTGCGAACTCCACGTCCCTGGACGCTTGCTGCAGGAGCCTGCGCTTCTCTGACCTGTCAAGATGGAATATGTCGTCCTGCGTGACGCGGCGGCGTGAGATAGCTAGGTGATGATTGAAGGCTCTGCTGGTTAGTCGTACCACTTTAGGTACGGAGTCCAGGATCTGAAGCACCATCCTCCAATGCTTGAAGAACTCCGCGTTGCCGTGCTGTTCATCCAACTTCAAAACCGAAGTCGCGAGTCCTTCGGCGAACGGCCTTGCGAACGCCTCGCCTAGCGCTGCGCGCTTCGAAAGCTCGGCAATCATGGCTAATCGCAAGGCCACTGTGTCTTCGAAGAAGGGGATGGCAAGTTGACTACAGAGCAATCGGTCATTCCACACGCCGTTGATGAGATATCTCGCAAGCACGTCATGCGCGATCGCCCAGACGCGGCCAAATGGAAAGGCTTCGCCGAACACGATGCCCAGACCCGGTGACTCATCGCGGGCGTCATCAAGAGCGACGGCCCATGGCAGCTTGGGAGTTGACAAGAGCGCAAGAAGCCGCTCCGGAGTAGCACGGCGCTCTATCGAAAGAGCAGCGATTTCGAGAATCGCGCGCTGCACCTCAGTCTGCCCGTTCAGAGCCTTGAACTGCCGTACCACCCACCCTTGTATCGATTCACCGAGCGGCAGAAAGCCGGCCAGCCAGAACTCGAGCGCTATCCAGAAACTCGCTATGCCAACGTCGATGTCCGGTTGATGCGATTTCCAAAATCCAAGCCATTCCTCCGGTCGCTTCTGCTTACCGTAGGGCTTAAGAAAAACATTGAGATGAGCTCCGAGATCGCTGACATCGCTTGAATCGAGCTCATGACGCACGAAGACGAGTTCCTGTTGCGGAATTGACTCAGGGAGTTCCACCGGAGAGCTGGCCAAGGCGACTTTGAGGATCGCAGCCTTACGCCCACTTCGAGCCAGATCAGAACAAAGCCTCTCGAGCTCCTCGTGCGACCGACCACCATGCTGTACATCCAGGACTACCACCCACACAGGCTCACCCGCGTTCTCGAGTCCCAAATCTGCCGCTCGCCTCAGGGCCTCCTGGGTGGCGCGAAAGAGAAAACCTGTCAACTCCAGCGACGTGGGCATCTCCGCTTCCTGCTTTACCAGAAGCGCCGGAAAACCCGCTCGAGCAGCTGCAAGCGCAAGCGCGCGGGCCTGAGTCGTTCCCCCTGCGCCTGCCTCCGACAGAACCGACAGCACCTGGATGCTACTAGCTGGGTCGGCTAACTGATCGCGCAACGCTTGCAGAAGCGCCCTTTCCGGAGCCGCATCCGGCATCCAGGGCAGTCCAGCCGCATACGGTCGCCACGAGAACTTTCCGCGCGTGAAGAACGCTCGGAATTCTTCCTCGCGTACATCGCCGGGAACTACAGGCAAGGTGTCCTGAACTCGCACGAAGTCACACAGGTCTGCGATGGGCTGCTCTGCCAACTCGGCTTTCAATAGATCAACAGTTAGAAGAGGAGCGCCTGGAAACTGCACCGCGGCCAAGATGCTTGACGCTGCAGTCAACGACGATAGACGCTGCAACAGCTCCTGAGCGAAGTCAGCCGGCGACTTATCTACCCAATGAACGACGCTCAGCCCTTTGATCTCGGCTAGCTCAATATCTGCTGTTTGAGGGAACGATTCATCATCAACCGCAAACGTCAGCAACGCGCGGAATTCAGCGTCCCATAGATCGACCAGATCCTCAATCGCCTTGTCGGGCACCGTCCCTACGACAACGACTCGTCTCGGCTCCAGATTCCGGAGCCTCGCCGTCATATTGAGCCGACGGCGCTCCGCACTGCGTCTTGACAGGTTTGCGGCCTCTGTGCCGTCCCTGTCTAGGCGTCCATTGAGAAAAAAGATTGGCTTCGCGCGCCTTTGCAGTTGGAGCGCCAATGGATCGCTCGCTATCAAATGTGTGAATGCTCCAGCGGCATCCGCCGAGTCGAACGTCTGGCTTTTGGCCGCGAGCGCCCCGGCAAATTCCGCAGACGCGCTCTCAACAAAGACTGCTCGCCAAGGCCCGTTGGTCAAATCGACCAATCGTTCGACCTCGGTCGCATCGGCGAACTGCTCCGAAGTTAGCCAGAGCACGCAGTCGCGCGCAAGCACATCAGCAATCAAGCCATCAGATACTTCATCTTCGCGAATCAGGTGCATGTGGTCATTCTCCCGGCATCAAAAAACTGCGCCAGACGCGCGCAGCGCATCAAAAGGCGGATATCAGTCTGAACTGAGCGACGCCTGCGCTGCCAGCTCGCCAACAGGTTCACCGCCCAACAGCGCCTGACACCCAGGCGGTCGGTCAATGTCCTCACAGGCATCGATCAGCATGGATGAAGCGATCTCAGATAGTTTACGACTCGCCTCTTAGGCTAGCGAGCCTAGCAAGCGCCTCGCGCTTGCCTACGGATCGAAGCGCCGCAATTGCCACCAGGCTCTTGCCCCTCGGGGACGATCTTCCGGACTCCCACGCGTACACCGACTGACCGGTGGCACCAACGAGAAGACCAAAATCTGAGGCCGACAGACCAAGCCTCTTCCGGTTTGAAACCAGACCCTGAGCACGGAAGCGAAGAGCGCCCTTCTCGGATTCAGAGGCTTCGAGCGACGCGTCATCGGCAGACTTCCTAGCGCCCGTGGTGTTGGAATTCGCAATCTTCCTGAGAGCCATCTCGATCGCCTGCAGCCTCTTCTTCAGAGCGAGAATCTCCGCGCGCTGGGATGCGACAGTCTTTTTGAGCGACTCGGTTCCATCTCGCACCTCTTTTCGAGACAGCCGTGTAATTTCAGCCTTGAAGGCAGCAGCAATGTTTGGCATAGGGCTATTGTGCGCCTGTACTTGAGTTCGACAAAGCTTGATAGGGCGCCGGCCGGTCACTGGCGTTCAGCTGAAACCGGTCGGCCAGCGTCGATCCTGGAAGAAGCATCACACGGTCTTCGACTTCAACGAAACTGGTCGGACACTATGAGCTCTTCGCAACTCTGCAAGTTCGCGCTCGCGGCGCTGCAGAAGTTCGTTGCACTCTTGCCACGCGCAAAAGTAGTGGTCCACCAAGGCGGCCAATTGATTGACTTGTCTCTGCAGCGACCGGTTGTCGTCCTGCGACTTCGTCAGCTTCGCGCTCGTAGAAGCATCGGGCTGACGCGCGCGCCGCCGAAGATCTCTAATCTCCTCGAGAAACTCTCGGTGATATCGGTATAGGGCGGCTCTCGATATGCCGGCGCTCTCACAAAAGGCGGCAACGGACGGCACTTCAGATCCAGGGCCGATCAGAGCCTTCAGCAGCGCCTCGCGCAGACGAACCTTAGAACCTTTACTAGGTCCGCCCGACTTTGAACGTGAGGTCATATCAAAGATCCTTCGGCGCTTTCATAATGGTGCTCATCATGGAACGCGCCTCGCCTAAACGCTCACGGACAATACGTAGTGTCTGAAGCGGGATTCTGTCGTCGTTCAGGAGTTCCTCGCAGCGGTGGACCTGATCGGCCCAATACGACGCATGCCTTTGTGAGACCGCAAAATTTTCGCAGCGCGCACAGGTGGACGGTTCTCGCCTGGCCGAGTTTGGCCCTGACGCATTCCCTAAGCAGGCGCTAGTCTTCTCCCTGTAGACACAGAAGCCCCAATCGCAGACGCCTAACGTCAATCCAGCCTCTACCAGTATGCGCGCATAAGCCTTGATGTCTTGCTTTACCCGCGCACCCTTGAACCGAGGCCTTGACGCAACGATCTTGACGCCCGCTCTCCCACCAAGGCTGGGAGACGCCAGCATGTGTTCCCAGGCTCCTACAGATTGCTCTAAGACCTCGGCGTGAATCTCCTCGCCAAGCCGATAGTCGGAGCCGGCGTAGCCATGATCCGTGACAGCGCGCTCTCGGTGACCTAAGTGCTGGGCAAGTGCGAACAGGGCTGACCGATCACGCAAAGCGACAAATCGAGCAAACGTCTTGCGCCCCTGATGCGTCGACAGCTTCCATGGACTTCCGTTATGCAACGGCAAACCTATCCAGGTCGCGAATCGCGTGAGGTTTAAGCTGACTCGCGTGGCCGATGGAATTGAGATAACTCCTGGGCAGACGACTTGCCACTCACGCGCCCCCGAAACTCGAGCTCTTCTTAGCCACAAATTGGCGCGACCAGTTCGCAGGCGGTGAGGCTCGGAGAGGCTCTCTAAGACATCGACAGCCATAACAGCGACGGGCGGTGCAACCCATTCATGCCCTCGCCCAGCGTATTCCGGCTGTCGCTTGAATATCTGCCCGACGAGCACACTGAAATTTTCATTGTCAGAAGTTCGCTGCTGGACGCAACCCGCCTGCAGGTGAAGTGTCTCGCTTACTCTGAGGCCCACAAGGTAGGAGATCACAACGAAGCAAGCTATGTAGAGCATATCGATAGCCTCTGCCAGATCGCGAAGCCTCTCTATAGGTTGCGCCGCCCCCGGCAGAACACATCCGGCGATCCGCAATCCAGTTCTCGCCGCGTTGTCGCACGCATCTGCGCCGCAGCCACGCTGCAGCGCCCTGTCGAAGGCCATCGCGTACGCTTGCCTCGCCTTAAGAATCTCGGACGAACCTTCGATCAGACGAATGGCGCTTTGAACAAGCTTGATAGCCACACCATCGGGCGTAGCAGGCCAGCGGCGAATAAGTGACTCACGAATTCCTGCAACCTGCCCGGTGCTCTGGCCAGGGAATGGATCGAAAGTCAATGTATCGGCCAGCTCCTCACGAAACTCATAGAGGTAGCAAAACAGGTGAAGGTACTTCTGAACAGTCGAAGGTGCCAAGGCTGGCCTTCCAAGCCCAGGTCGCGCGGCGATGCTCCTCCGAAACTTCGACAGTGCAGACGCATGAAGCTCGGCGAAGCGATTGAACCCTTCGGCGACCATCCATCGCACCAACTCACGTAAATAGATGAAATAGCCTGCGACCGTGGAGCCTCGCATGGACAGCCCAGTCCCAATTGATCGACTGCGGATCAGCGCGATAAGTTCGCGTCCCGATTGAAGAAGCGGAGCATGGTTCTGGTCAGTGAAGCGCGATCCGTCTGGAAGTGTGAAGTCCCATCGAATGCGAACAGGTCGACTCTCTTCAATCGAATTGGTAGGCCTAAAGTTCCAGAGCGTGTCGTTCCACCTCGAATCGAGCAAGAACCAGGTCGGACTCGCAATTCGACTGTCTTTCGCGGCGCTCGTCGATGCTATCAACGGGCCGGGCCTGCCGCTTGAGGATTTCATGAGCTTCATCGAAGTTCTGCTAGGGGTGGCAGCTCCGCGATAAGCTTTCGAGCAGCAGCTAGTTCCTTTTCCGAGAATCGCGTGAGAATGTCGTCCTCCAGTATGCGAAGCTGAGGCGCATAAAAGGTGTTCCAGCGTGCCGGATGCAGCGCCGCTGCGGCACCTCGAAGATGCTCAGCAGCTTGCACCAGTTTTGCTAACACCTTGGGATCTGCAGGAATGACAGCACTCGGGCAAGTGAAGCAACCCATGAAATTAGTACAAAGTTTTCCTCGTACCGAGCCTGGGGCAATCCCGGCGAAAGGATCCTTACAGTCGAATCCGAACATCGTGATCAGCCTCTTGTCGCCGAGCTGCACAACTTCAGAGGCCTGTGTCGGTGTGTCTATCTCGTGGCGCTCAACGGGCGCCATAAGTTTTCCGACAAACGCCATCTGCAAATCCGCGATCCGCGAGCGATCGCGAGACTGGACCGCCGGAGTCTCAACATACCGAACCGTTGTTGATAGATTAGCGTGGTTGGCCACTGAGCTTGTGCGCTTCAGGTCGCCAGTCGCACGATAGAAGCCTGCAAGGACTCCGGGTCGGATAGACGCCAGGGCAAAGGCTGGAAGGCTGTGTCGCTTGCAGAAGATCCGAACGAGATTCTTTGCACGAGCGCTCGTCAGCGCTGACGCTCCGCGGGCACCTTTGTACAGAAATAAACGATCCTTGAGGGGCTCGGCGATCAGCGGTCGCAATCGACGACTCCACTTGAGAACCTCATCGACCAACGAGGGCGGTTCAAATACGTCGCTCGCACTGAAGGTGCGTCTCTGCAGGGCGTTAGCTCGTGCTTTGAACCAAACCAAGGCTTTACGGTCCTCAAGCAGCGGCACTGACTGAATGCAGTCAGACTTCAACTCCACAATGGGATCCGGATTTCCAGCCGAATGGATCATGATGGCCAGGTAGTACGGCAGTAGAGACTCGGCTCGGGGATACAGAAGCGGCTCAACCCGTTTGAGCCCACCATGTCGCTTTAAAGCTATTGCAATCGGGCGATTGCCTGTGCGCGAAAGCTCACTTGCAAGGGGGGCTATGCCTCCGAATCGGCCTTCGATCTGGCAAAGGAGCCAACCTAGAGTTCCCGGATTGGTGCGGTCGCGGGCCTTCAATAGCGACGCTTCCCCGCGATCGCGGCGGCTCGCCTCGATTTCCTGCTCGCACGCGCGCAAAATTGCGCGAAGCTCGAGCGGAGGAATCTTTGCGCGCGGTGGAGTGTCACGATTCCGCCACGGAAAAGGGTTCAGAGGGTACTCGATGCGAGACACACTGCCTGGCTTGCACCGCTCCACCCACTGCAGCAACTTGCGAATCGTCGAGAACGCACCCGCGCGGCCAGATTTCGACCACGCTGATCCGCTCGGCCGCGTTTGGCAATTTAGCCACTCCACGTAGCGCACCAGCACCGCACCATTCAGATCGACAATTGAGCGAAGACACTTCGACTCGCTCGCGAAGCGACCGAAGGTCTTAACATGAAACCAATGCGTATGAATGGATCGCTCTGGCTTCCCCTCAAAGTGGCCCCAAAAGGCCTCTGCCAGCATCAGACGAACGTCTTGGGGAACATCTAGAGCAGAGAAATCAATCCTAGTCTGCCGGACCATGCGGGGTGCGTCGAACCGTCCCAGTCTTAAGGCTAGGTTCGATTTATCGACGGCAATTAACAGCTCTCGCTTTGCTGGTTTACGTCGGCCCCGCATTGTCATACTGCGTCGATGAGGAGTGTGCCCAAGATCTCTTTCAGAGGCTCAACGGTCGCCGAGACCGCGCGGAGGTAGCGATCCGTTGTCTCGATCCGTTCGTGCCCCATCAGAATCTTGACGATCAAGAGTGGGTTGATTGCTGCCCCTTCACTGGCGACGCGCTCCAAGCGCGCTAGCAGCATGCAAGCAAAGGTCGCACGAAGCAAATGGGTGGTTGCGTGGAATCCGCAAGCCTTGCCGGCTTGGCTGACCGCGCGCTGGTAGGCATTCTTTCCCACCGGCGCGCCTCGCGAATTCAAGAATAATGCGTCGATTGAAGAGTCCTTTCTTCGTCTTACCGCTCGCAGCAACCAAGCTCGGCGATAGCTCTCAATGTGGGTTCGTGTTTCGTGAATTAGGCTCTCAGGCGCAATGACATAGCCTGGCTTGCGTCCCTTTCTAACCACGTCAATTCTTACTTGCGAAGCGGCAACAGAGCCCAGCTCAACGATTGTCTTTTCGCTCAGGCGAAGAAGTTCGCTGACTCGTAGGCCCGTGTAGAGCTGCCATCTCGCCATGAGGTCATAGGGAGGCATCAGGCTTGCCAGAAGGTCCCGTGCTTGCTCAGAGTTCAGCGGCCGTGGCATCGACTCAAACTGTCGAAGTACGAAGATGGAGCTGTCAGAGCGCGAACGACTCGCAGCGCTGAGAACCTCTGATCTCCTTGCGACTGCGAAGTCGGCCGGTAAAGCGGCCAGTGGCGATGAAGACAGCCATTTTTTTCGAACAGCCCATTCGTAGAAACGCAAGATGCCACGCACGCGGTGATTGATCGTCGACACTTGATACGGTCGCTTGGTGTGAGCACTGTTCTCGCGCATCATCCGATTTCGATATGCCACCAAGTGTGTGGCATCAGCGTCGGTCCAGACTATGTTGTTCTGCTCGAGAGCTTCAAACCAGTCGCAGAGCAGCTCTGAATAGGTTCTCAGCGTGTCAGGAGTGCGCGCGCGCTGCACGCCATGCTCATGAAGGTAAGCGATCGCTGCCTCCATCAACGTCATGTCTGAGGTAAATATGAGCGGGAAGCCCGTCGGCCGCGGTTCGCGCAACCTGGCGTGCGATGCTTGAACGGCTGCATCGCGTAGAGGTTCTGCGATATCCGCCGGCTCGGGAAGCTCAGCCTTTCGAATTAGATGAACCACGGGCTTCCGCTGAAAGTGATAGCAATTCGAGCCGACGTCAGACGAGTGATCGAACACCGCCTGCCTCTCAACGAACGCCTCCTCTGGACAACGATGCAACTACTCCGGCAACGCTCGGGGGAATGCTCAACTTGCCCGACCGCAAGAAGAGTTCTCCCGATCGCGATCGGACTTTTCACTGGGGCTGAGTTTTCGTGGAGAGGTGCCAGACAGGAGTCTAGTGTTGAAGGGGTCAACGAATCACGCAACTATGTTGACACTTGAGAATGCAACATAACACCCGTCGGGCGTGGCCGAGCCGTCGCGGGCGGACGAGGTGCTGACGCAGTCGCTGGCCAGCGCGCTGCGCGTCATCGACGTGCGCGTGCTCGACCACCTGGTCGTCGGCGCGGGTAGCGTGATCAGCTTCGCGGAGCGCGGGCTGCTGTGAGGCAGGGGCCCGGCGGGGGCGGGTCCTGCGACTGCGCGATCGCTCCACTCCTGGCGCGTGATGACGCCTCACGTTGACCGTCCTCCTGCGCGCAGCCGGCTCTCCCCTGGCGCAGGAGGACGCTTCGCGTTGACCGTCATCCTGCGCGCAGTCGCAGGACCCACCCCTGCCAAGGCGCCGCCGATGCCGGCGCTCCGCCGAGCCAGTGACCACCAGGAAGTTCGGACATCGCCCATCGACGAAAATGAGGCCTGGGAGGGACATCGTCTTGAAAATGCGCAGCTTGCAGGATCTCGGCGCCATGCGCGACACGCTCGCGCGCGCGGAGCGCGAGGCGGCGGAGGCCGCGCGGCGGGCGGCCGAGGAGCAGGCGCGCCTGGATCGCGAGCGCCGCCAGTTCGAACTCGCGGTGGGCGTCGTCAGGCCGCTGCGCGCGGCGCCGCGCGCCGACCTGCGGCCCGAGCCGCCGCCGGCGCACCCGCGCCAGAAGGAGCTCGACGAGGCGCGCGCGCTGGCGGAGGCGATGTCCGACGAGGTGGACGTCGAGTCGCTGCTGCTGACCGACGACGGGCTCGGCTTCCGGCGCCCCGGCGTATCGCTCGACGTGCTGGGCCAGCTGCGCAAGGGCAAGTGGTCCATCCAGGACCAGCTCGACCTGCACGGCCTGCGCCGCGAGGAGGCGCGCGAGGCTGTCGGCGCGTTCATTCGCGGCGCCGGGCAGCGCGGCCTGCGCTGCCTGCGTGTGATCCACGGCAAGGGCAACGGCTCGCCGGGGCGCGAGCCGGTGCTCAAGTCCAAGGTGCACAAGTGGCTGGCGCAGCGCCAGGAGGTCATCGCGTTCGCACAGGCGGCGGGGCCGCAGGGCGGCGCGGGGGCCGTCATCGTGTTGCTGGCGGCCTGACAATGGCGGCGCACACCGTTTCCTGCGGCGTCGTGCTCGCCAACCGGCGCGGCGACGTCTTCGTCTGCCACACCACCGGCACCACGCGCTGGGATTTGCCCAAGGGCATGGCCGACGACGGCGAGGAGGCCCGCGACGCCGCCGTGCGCGAGGCCTGGGAAGAGGCCGGCCTGCGGCTTCCCGCCGAACGTCTCGTCGATCTCGGCCTGTTCGACTACCTGCCCGCGAAGCGCCTGCACCTGTTCGCGCTGCGCGTGGCCGACGACGCCATCGACGTGCCGCGCTGCAGCTGCCGCTCGTTCTTCCCGCACCATCGCACCGGCCTGGACACGCCGGAGACCGATGGGTGGGCGTGGCAGCCGCGCGCAGACCTGCCCGCGTGGTGCGGCAAGAACATGTCGCGCGTGCTGGGCTCGATCGACTGGGCATCGATCGACGCGCTGCCCGAGCTCGCGCACGTCGAGGTCGACTAGCCCTTCGCGAAGGGCTTGCTGAGGAAGCGCGAGCCCAGGAGCCCGAAGCGCCACGGCTGGTCGACGGCCTTGGAGATGCCGATGCGCGGCCCCACCACCGCCTCGGTCGCGTCGTCGGGCGCCGCCACGAAGAACGGCGGCCGATCCAGCGGCAGTCCGTAGTGCGCCAGC
>FTCV01000704.1_pt1 | contig 14810 bp, 15 predicted proteins | sample 1639691 | NCBI WGS metagenome assembly FTCV01 (sample SAMEA3914864, study PRJEB12502) | metagenome | biome: forest; material: soil | place: USA | collected 2012-03-12 | depth 0.3 m
CGCCACGATCGAGAAACCACGGCCCGCTTCACCTGCGCGCGCCGCTTCAATAGTGGCGTTGAGGGCAAGCAAATTGGTCTGCGCCGCTATGGCCGCGATCATTTTGACGACCTCGCCGATTTCCGCGCCGACGGCGCGCAAGGTCTCAGCGCGGCCGCGCGATTCCGTCACGTCATCCAAGGCATTCTCAACATAGCGGTTGCGCATCGCAAACTGCTCGCTGATTGCCTCGCAGGACATCGTCACCGCGATTGCAGCGTCGGAGGCGATCTCCACTTCTTCGGCTGCCCGGCGGGCCCCTTGTTCTGCAAGCGCGGTCTGCGATTCCGTTGCGGCCGCGTCTCGCGCCATTTCACGCGCCACCTGATCCATTTGTTGCGCGATAACGGCGAGTTCAGTTGCAACCTGCGCCGCGCGATTCTCGAAAGCATGTGTCACGCGGCCAAGTGCCTGTGCCTTCTCCCGGTCTTGCGCGTTCCGGTCATTGATGTCGGAATTCATCCGCTGCTTGTCGAGCAGCGCGCTCTTAAGTTGTGCGATCGCGCGCGCCATGATTCCGGTCTCGTCCTTGCGATGGACAAGCGGAACCTGGTGCGAAAAGTCATCCGCCGAAAGTGCGTGCAATGCGTCGGAGAGTAATGAAAGCGGGCGCGCGATCTGCCCGCGCGCAAACCAAGCCGCTGCGAGCAATCCGCAAAGCAGGGTCCCGGTCGCAACCGCAACCAGCGTGATCCTTGCTTGCCTGCGCGCCTCGGTGGCCTCATCGCGCTTGCTGTCGAGGCGCTGTTCAGTTTCAGTGCCGATCTTGGCGATATTCTTCAGCATGTCCTGACGACTTTTGGTCGCTGGTGCGTCAGTGCCCTGAATCAATGCCGCCTTCGGCGAAATGGTCAGGCCGAGTTCGGCAGTGTCCGCCTGATAGGCAAGAAACTCCTTTAGATCGTGCTTGAGCTTGTAGAGTTCTTGTTCTTCAGCGATGTCAGCATAAGCGACCAGGAAAAGATCACGATCGCGTTCCACTTGGAACAGCGTCGCTTTCAGGGCGTCGAATTTTGGCCGGGCGCTTTCCTTGTCGTCGGCCGTATAGACGGCGGTCGCCGCGATCACGGCCTCTTCGATCGCGCGGGCAAGTGTCTGGGCGCGGAGGGCCTGTGTCCAGGTTGCGTCCATTTCGGCCGCTCGGCGATGCTCCTCGCCGACTTGAAGATAGGCAAACAAGGCGATGCCGCATGCTGCGGCAGCGATCATTGAAACGAGAGTCGCTAGTTTGAGGCTGAGGCCTGCCCGCATGAATCGATCCGTGTGGCTTTCGATGCGTATGGGCCAGCGACGGCTTCTCCTTGGTTAAAGAGTGCCGGCTAACAATATGATTATTCATGTTATTTTGTCGCAGTGGGTTTCCCGACTACTGACTCACCCGCCTATTTTTTCTCTGGCTCTTGTGGCGAACGCCTTTGGCTTCCATGTTCAAACAGCGCCAAATGGAGATTTTTAGCAATGAATCTGCGGCAGTCCGCCATTATGGGGTTAAGCCTGTTGATGTTGACCGTCGGCGATCATGCATCCGCGGATGAAACCGATCTGATCTTCAAGAAATCCACTGTCTGGAAGTTTCTGACACCCAATGACAAGCTCGCTACCTACGCGGTGGACGATCCGGACATAGAGGGCGTGGCCTGCCATTTCACCGTACCGGAAAAAGGCGGGTTGAGCGGCGCGCTAGGCCTCGCCGATCAGGTATCCGATATTTCGCTGGCCTGTCGTCAGATCGGGCCGATCAAGTTCAAGGGAAAGTTGGAGCAGGGCGGGGTGATGCTGAGACAATCACGCTCGCTGTTCTTCAAACGGATGCAGATCGTGCGGGGCTGCGACGCGAAGAGGAACGTACTGGTCTACGTCGTCTATTCCGACAAACTGATCGATGGCAGCCCAAAGAATTCTACTTCGAGCGTCCCGATCATGCCGTGGGGTACGTCAGTCGAGGTGCCGAAATGCGGCGATTTCATTCAGGGATGATGCAGCCTATTCGCCGCAGTCGATCACGAACGCATCCTTGCTGACAGGCTGTTCGCCGATCGAGGCAGTCATTTCATCGGGCTCCGCCTTGTGGAAGGCTTGGGCCTTCGCGAAACCGCGCGATTCGCAGAGCGCGTCGGCCACGATCTTGCCGCAGCTTGACCCTTCGGCGAGACATGCGCTGGTGCCGTAGCCGTCATCCCCGCCAATCAGCAGTGTGTGTGAAAGCTCGGCGGCTGAAACGGGGGCGATTTGACTGAGGACGGTGAAAATGACGCCGGCCGCGGCAAAGCGAAGAGACATGGGAAAGGAAATCTCGATTGAACCTGACGCCACCTTGGCGGGCGCTGGTGAATGAATTGCTAAACTTCACGACAAATGGATGTAAGAGCCCGCACAGGGCGGCTCGCCCACTTGACTGATTTTGCCGATCTGCGCAATGTCCGATCCATGACGCGTTTTTCAGGCATTTGCCGGATTATCATTTGCGGCTAGCGATCCATCGCTGGCCGGACGCCGTCTTTTTCCCAAACGAAAACGAGACTTCTCCGGCCGGCGCGGCTCGATTCGCGCGAGAGGCGACATGGCAGGAACATTACAGGGTTTGAAGCTCTACAACACGCTGACGCGGACGAAGGAAGACTTCGTTCCGATCGATGATGGCAATGTGCGGATGTATGTCTGCGGTCCTACCGTTTATGACTACGCGCATATCGGAAATGCACGGCCCGTCATCGTCTTCGACATGCTGTTTCGCCTGCTGCGCCATCTCTATGGCGAGGCGGGGGTCACTTATGTCCGCAACGTTACTGACGTGGACGACAAGATCAATCAACGCGCCTTTGAGCGCTGGACGCGGAAGCGGCCGCTGACGGCGGAGATACGCACTCTGACCGATAGCACGCTGGCGCAATTCCATAAGGATATCGATGCTCTTGGCGTGTTGCGCCCGACACATGAGCCGCGTGCTACCGATTTCATCGCGCGGGGTGACGGATCGATCGATATGATCGGCGTCATCAAGCGACTGATCGACAATGGCCATGCCTACGAGGCGGAAGGGCACGTGCTGTTCAACGTGCCCTCCATGCCGACCTATGGCGCGCTTTCCCGTCGCCCAAAGGATGATCTGATCGCAGGCGCGCGCGTCGAGGTTGCACCATACAAGCGCGATCCGATGGATTTTGTCCTATGGAAACCATCTAATCCTGAGACAGAGCCCGGCTGGGATAGTCCTTGGGGTTTTGGCCGTCCCGGCTGGCACATCGAATGCTCCGCCATGGCCGGAAACCTGTTGGGCGAGGTCTTCGACATACATGCTGGCGGCCTCGACCTGATCTTCCCGCACCACGAGAACGAGATCGCTCAGACTTGCTGCGCTACCGGCCGGCCGCGTATGGCCAACTATTGGCTGCATAACGGGTTCTTGCAGGTAGAAGGCGAGAAAATGTCGAAATCGCTCGGGAATTTCCGGACGATTCGGGAGGTCTTGAATGATTGGCCGGGCGAAGTCGTACGCCTTGCGATGCTCAAGACTCATTATCGCCAGCCGATCGACTGGACGGTGAAAGCACTGGAGGAAGCCGAGCAGAATCTGCGTCGCTGGAAAGATGGCGCAGGCGGCGCTGTTGGTCTTGTTGTCGCGGCTACGGTGGTGGATGCGTTGAAGGACGATCTCAATTTGCCACGCGCAATCGCAGAACTTCATCAGCTTTCTTCGCCAGACAAGATCGCGGGTTCTTTGCGCCTGCTCGGCTTTGATCCCCTCACAGCCAAGGAGAAGCAGGCCGTTTCTCTGCCGATTCCCGAAGTCGAAGTGAACCAGCTAATCAGCGGTAGACTGGAGGCTCGAAAGGCGAAGGACTTCGCCGAATCGGACCGTATTCGCGATAAGCTGGCGGCTGTTGGTATCGTGCTCAAGGATGGCAAGGACCCGGTAACGGGCGAACCGATCACTACCTGGGAGGTGAAGCGATGAGCAGTTTCTCGCTTCGTCCCTTCCTTCCACGTGATGTGCCTGTACTCGCCGCCATCTTCCAGGATAGCGTCGAGACGCTTACAGCGGATGATTATGACGTGGATCAGCGTGCGGCTTGGGCTTCGGCCGCCGATGACGAAGACGCTTTTTCAACACGTCTATCCGAACTCCTGACGCTCGTTGTTGAAAGCGACGGGATGCCCGCTGGCTTCGCCGCACTGGAAGATAACGCCATGATCGCGTTGCTTTATGTGCATCCGCGACATGCCCGTCAGGGCATTGCGACCATCCTTTGCGATGCGCTGGAAAAACTGGCGGCGGCCCGCGGCACCAAGCTGGTCAGCACCGACGCCAGCGACACGTCTTTGCCATTCTTCGAGGGACGCGGTTATGTCGCGACCCAGCGCAACACTGTGATCCGCGACGGCCAATGGCTCGGTAATACGACGATGCAGAAGACGCTCGGTACGCCCGCTTCCGAAGGCAGGCCGTCATGAAGGAACGCGTCTACCTGTTCGACACGACGCTGCGCGACGGGGCGCAGACAACGGGCGTCGATTTCTCGCTACATGACAAGGTTGTCATCGCGAAGATGCTCGACAAGCTGGGTGTCGACTATATCGAGGGCGGTTATCCCGGCGCCAATCCGCTTGATACGGCCTTTTTCGCGAAGGATCAGGGTCTTTCAAGCCGGTTCGCCGCCTTTGGCATGACAAAACGCGCAGGTGTTTCGGCGTCGAACGACCCCGGGGTCGCGAGCTTGCTGGACGCGAAATCGGACACGATAACTTTTGTCGCCAAGAGCTGGGATTTTCATGTCCACACTGCGCTCGGCTGCACGCTCGAGGAAAACCTTGACGGTATTCGTGAGAGCATTACCTTGGCGGTTTCGAGGGGCCGGGAAGCGATCCTCGACTGCGAGCATTTCTTCGATGGCTACAAGGCCAACCCGGATTATGCTTTGGCCTGCGCGCGAACAGCTTTGGAGGCCGGTGCACGCTGGGTTGTGCTGTGCGATACGAACGGTGGAACTCTGCCCGAGGAAATCGGGCGGATCACAACCGAAGTTGCCAAGACGGTACCTGGCGATCATCTTGGCATCCATGCGCATGATGACACTGGAAATGCGGTCGCCAACTCGCTGGCCGCGATTCGTGCTGGCGCCCGTCATATCCAGGGTACGCTCAACGGACTAGGCGAGCGCTGCGGCAATGCAAACCTCGTAACGCTGATCCCGATCTTCAAGCTGAAGCCCGAATTGGCTGATCATTATGAAATCGGTGTTGGCGATGGCGCGCTCGCGACCCTAACGCAGGTTTCACGCACCTTCGACGAGTTGCTGAATAGGCAGCCGCGTAGGCAAGCTCCCTTCGTTGGCGCCGCGGCCTTTGCGACGAAGGCCGGCATACATGCGTCGGCCGTTCTGAAAGATCCCCGCACTTACGAGCATGTGCCGCCGGAGAGCGTTGGCAATCGCCGCCAGGTTCTGGTCTCCACCCAGGCGGGCAAGTCGAACGTCGTGGCGGAACTTGAGCGGCTCGGCATCACGATCGCTCGTGATGATCCACGCCTTGCCCGACTTTTGGAAACGGTGAAGGACAAGGAAGCTCAAGGCTATGCCTATGAAGGGGCCGACGCCTCGTTTTTCCTGCTGGCGCAGAGCGTGCTTGGCCGTGTGCCTGAATATTTCAAGGTCGAACGCTTCAAGGTCAACGTTGAGCGCAGGCACAACGCCATGGGTGATCTTGTGACCTTTTCGGAGGCGACGGTGAAAGTCGTGGTCGATGGCGAAGAACTGATCTCGGCCGCAGAGGGCGATGGTCCCGTCAATGCGCTTGATCGTGCGCTGCGGAAAGATCTCGGCCGTTACCAGCGGCATATCGAAAAGCTGCGCCTCAGCGATTTTCGAGTGCGCATCTTCGAGGGCGGAACCGACGCGGTGACGCGCGTGCTCGTGGAATCGACCGATGAGACGGGCGAGAGCTGGACGACCGTGGGTGTCAGCCCAAACATCATTGATGCTTCATTCCAGGCCTTGACGGATTCAATCGTCTACAAGCTCATGCGCGAAGGCGTGCGGGCCTAAGCGGGGCTCTATTCAAAAGGTCTGAAACCGATGGAAATGCGCGATATTCCCTTTTGCACGGTGGATTGGGCGACAATCGAGCCGACCCGGCACCCAGGCGAAACGGGTCTCGCTTTGTGGCGAACTCAGCATTTCGGCCCCGAATCAAACCGCATTCGCGTTCGGATGGTGGAATATTCGCCCGGATATCTGTCCGATCACTGGTGCTCTAAAGGGCACGTCTTGCTTTGTCTCGCGGGTGAGTTGGAGACAAAACTGGAAGATGGCAGGGTCTTCGTGCTGAAGCCCGGCATGAGTTACCAAGTCGCCGATAAAGCCGAAGCGCACCAATCGCGGACAGCCAGCGGCGCGACTCTGTTTATTGTCGATTGAAATCGAGCGGCCGGGCGATTGAGGCCCGGGCCGCTCGCAAATTTCAATCTTTTAGGCGTAGGGTCTTGTCTTTGCACGCATCTGTTGTGCCTTCGGATTCCCCCTCATCCGCAAACTGCGTGGCGACGTTCAAGACGCAACCGGCTCCTTTCGAAAGCTTCACGGTTGCCCGTTTGCCAGGAGCGACCGGGCTGGCCGTTTTGCCAACCTGATTGCCGGACTGATCCGCGACCACAAGTCCGCTGAGTTCGATTTTCCTTTCGTTGATCACCACCAGCTCGGTGGCGTTCTTTCCTTTTTTGCCGGCTGCCTTCTTTGGGGCAGCCTCGGCGAACCCTGCGGACAGGGCCAACACGCAGGTAGCTGCGAGAACACTCTTGAACAACGTCATACTCTCCCCCGTCTTGCGATCCGTCCACGATCGCTATCGGTGCGCGCAGCAAAGCACATTCTTCGCCGACACCGCAATTGGAACGCTTCGACAAGACGGAGGATTTCCCGGAACGGGTTAGCCGAACAGTGCATGCCTTAGCAGTGCCGCCGTCACCCCAATCGAGACGAGTAAAACCGAAATGCCAACCGGCGATCCCCAGCCATGCCAGGCCATGACTTCCGACATGTGCCAATCCTGTTCTCCTTGCTTGCTTCCATTTTCAACAACAGTCGACATGGTATTTCTCCTCGATATCCGCGCCGTCCAGATTCATCTCATTCGACATCGGCGCTTCTCATGTTCATAATCTTGGCGGTAAAGAATCTTGGAAAATAAGATTTATGGAAAATAAGAAATCTGGTCAAGCTTCGATCGATGTTGCGGAGCGGCTGATGACGGCATTGCGCCGATCTTCTGCGGCTGGCGTGCTGCACGGCCAGGCTGTCGCCCGCCGCGTCGGTATCAAGGCGACGGACCTGGAGTGCCTGGACCTGATTTTGGTTGATGGTCCTGCGACGGCGGGCGAGATCGCGCGTCGGACTGGCCTGACCAGTGGCGCGGTGACCGGCCTGATCGACCGGCTGGAGCATCAGGGATGGGTCGAGCGAACGGCGGATCCACAGGATCGGCGTAAGGTTGTTGTCCAGGTCCGCTTCGACAAGATTAGCTCAATCGCGGCGCTCTACGCGCCGATGCAGCAGGCCATGGAAAATCTTCTCGCTGCCTATAGTGAGGAGCAATTGGCGCTGATCACGGATTTTGCCGAACGATCGGCGGAAATCCTGCTCGGGCGTACGCGAGATCTAAATGACAAAGCCTGACCGGTCAGGGAACGGTCTGGTCGGCCAGTTTGCTCTGCAATTCCGTGGCGCTTCGCAGCATCGGAATGATCTCCTCCACGCGCTCGGCCACCAGTGTGTGCACTTCGAAGCCTTCGCGAATGAAGCCGCTCTCGCGCATATGCGCCAGCAGAACAAGGAAAGGCTTCCAGAAACTGGCGATATTGGCGATGAGGATTGGTTTGCGATGGCGGCCTAGCTGAGCCCAGGTCATCATTTCAACGAGTTCTTCCAGCGTGCCTACGCCACCGGGCAAGGCAACGAATGCGTCCGAGCGCTCGAACATCAGTCGTTTGCGTTCGTGCATATCCTCGGTGACGATGAGATCTTTCACCGCGCTCAACATGCGCTCACGCGTCTTCAGGAATGATGGGATGATGCCAGTGACTTGGCCGCCACCATCAAGTACGCCCTGCGCGACAGTCCCCATGAGGCCGACATTGCCGCCGCCATAGACGAGACGAATATCAGCCTTCGCCATGGCAAGGCCGAGGGAGCGGGCCGCTTCGGCGAAAGCGGGATTATTGCCGTGCGCGGAGCCGCAATAGACACAGATCGATCGAATCATAACCCTAGTCCTAGGCCGCAGGCTTGAAGAACGGCAAGTCCGAACCCGAATAACGGCGGGTGCATTCCATTTTATCTCGCACTATATCGGCTCCTACCCGCATTGGATCATTATTCATGTCGTCAGCACAAAATGTGCCACCGGTGTCGGAGCGCGCCGCAAGGAAGAGCTCCCTGATCGGCACGATCGTCGAAATTTGGCCCTTTCTCTGGCCGTCGGATCGGCGAGATTTGCAACGAACCGTCATGTTGTCGCTGGCTCTTATGGTTGCCGCGAAGCTGGTGACGGTCGCGATGCCGTTCACATTCAAATGGGCTACCGATGCTCTGGTCGCAACGACCGGCGGCAAGACGCCAGCGGCTGAGGCCGCTCCGTGGATCATCGGAGCGCCGCTTCTTGCTGCCTGTCTCTATGGGCTCACGCGTATCGCAATGTCGGGGCTGACGCAGGTTCGGGAAGGCATGTTCGCGGCTGTCGCAATGCATGCCGTGCGGAAATTGGCGCTCGAAACCTTCGAGCATATGCATCGGCTGTCGCTTCGTTTCCATCTGGAACGCAAGACTGGTGGACTGACGCGCGTTCTTGAGCGTGGCCGCAACGGTATCGAAGAGATCACGCGTATGACGCTGATGACCCTCGTGCCGACCATTGTCGAATTTGGCCTGGTCATAGGCGTTCTGGCGGTCGAATTCGACTGGCGTTACGTTCTCGTCACCTGTCTGATGATTGCGGCTTATCTTGCTTACACCATTCACGCGACAAATTGGCGGATCGCGATCCGTCGAACCATGAACGAAAGCGACACGGACGCCAATACGAAGGCCGTCGACAGCCTGTTGAACTATGAAACGGTAAAATATTTCGGTGCGGAGCGTCGTGAAGCGGAGCGTTACAACAAGTCGTTGGATGTGTACGAGCAGGCCTCAATCCGTACTTACACTTCGCTCGCTTGGCTCAATTTCGGTCAGGTCGTGATCTTCACCGTCGGGCTGACGGTCTGCATGGTTATGGCGGCAATGGATATTGTCGGTGGCCGCCAGTCGGTTGGCCATTTTGTCATGGTCAACGCGATGCTGGTGCAGCTTGCCGTGCCGCTGAACTTCATGGGCATGGTCTATCGCGAGATCAAGCAAGCCATCATCGATATCGAGAAGATGTTCGAGGTGCTTGAACATCGCGAGGAGGTCGCTGATCGGCCGGGCGCGCGGCCTCTTCTCGTCAATGGCGGCACGGTCGCGTTCGAAGATGTCTACTTCGACTATCAGCCGGAGCGGCCTATCCTCAAGGGTGTCAGCTTCGAGATTCCCGCGGGCAAGACTGTTGCGGTTGTGGGGCCATCAGGCGCTGGAAAATCCACGCTCTCCCGCCTGTTGTTTCGCTTTTACGATGTGACTGGCGGCCGAATTCTCATCGATGGCCAGGATATCCGAGACGTCACGCAAACCTCGCTCCGCGACGCCATCGGCATGGTTCCGCAGGATACGGTGCTCTTCAACGACACGCTTGGTTACAACCTCGCCTATGGCAAGCCGCAAGCCGGGGAGGCTGCGGTGCAAGAGGCTGCGCGGCTCGCGCAGATCGATCGGTTCATCGGCCTCCTGCCGGAAGGTTACAATGCGCAGGTTGGCGAACGCGGCCTCAAACTGTCCGGTGGCGAGAAGCAGCGCGTAGCGATCGCGCGAACTATTCTCAAAGGGCCTCCGATTCTGGTGCTGGACGAGGCGACTTCTGCCCTCGACAGCTTTACCGAAAAGGAAATTCAGGACGCCCTCGATCGCGTGAGCCTGGGTCGAACCACTCTTGTCATCGCGCATCGGCTTTCGACCGTGATTGGCGCCGACCAGATCATCGTGCTTGATCATGGCCAGATCGTTGAGCGCGGGACGCATACGGAACTTTTAGCGCTTGATGGCACCTACGCAGCTCTCTGGAACCGGCAGCGCGAGGCGCAGCAGGCGCAGGAAACGCTCAAGCGGATCGCCGAGGCGGAAGGGGAAAGCTTACGCCAGCATATCGGCGGCAAGGACGCCGCCGAGCCAGCGCCACGGATAGCCGACAAGGCTGTCGATCATGTCTGATGCCCGTGTCATTGGAAGTGTAAAACGGCAAAGGTCTTTTCTCTCAGCGCAACAACCTTGGCGGCGGCGCAAGGCGCATTGGCACGCGGATTGCCACCCTGAAAGCCGAGTTGGCTTCAGGGGGATCAAGATGACTGCGATGACCGAACCGCTCGCGATCGGTGCGAGCAAGACACGTTGGGGTCAGCTTGTCCTTGGGGTTGCCGCCATGATGGCGATTTCCAGCCCGCAATATGTATGGACGCTCTTCACCAAGTCGTTCCAGACGACCACGGGCGCCGACCTCCCTGCTGTTCAGATCACTTTTTCATTGCTGATCGTTCTGCAGACCTGGTTTTCGCCGGCACAGGGTTGGCTGGTCGATCGGTTCGGGGCGCGGTCGCTCATTACGATCGGTTGCCTTCTAAGTGGACTCGGCTGGGTTTCTTCAGCTTACATTTCGACCATCTGGGGCTTGTATCTCACTTACGGACTGTTCTGTGGCCTCGGGACTGGCATCGTCTACGTTGGCATCGTTGGGCTGATGGTGAGATGGTTTCCGGATCGGCGCGGCTTTGCGACGGGTATGGTCGCGGCTGGTTATGGGTTTGGCGCCATACTGACAACCTTTCCGATCGACAGCATGTTGAAGACGTCGAGCTACCAGACGACGCTCGTGACCTTCGGCGTCATCCTGGGTCTTGTCGGTGCGCTTGCGGGCCTCGGCCTCCACCAGCCACAGGCAGGGGAGGTTGAGGCGGCATCGCCGCTGGCAAACCGGATAGCCGCGCCGGATGTTGCGCCGCGCGATATGCTGAAGACGCCGATCTTTTGGTTGATGTTCGTCATGATGACGATGATGTCGACTGGTGGCCTGATGGTGATCTCGCAATTCGCCGCCTTCACCCGCGCTTTTGGTGTCGCCGATATCCTGGTATTTGGTATGGCGGCCTTGCCCGCCGCGCTCACTTTCGACCGCATCACCAACGGCTTGACGCGGCCGTTCTTTGGTTGGGTTTCAGACCAGATTGGTCGCGAGAACACGATGTTCATTGCTTTCGCGCTTGAGGCGGTCTCTATCTATCTGCTGCTGTACTTCCGCGACAATGCCCCTGTCTTCGTCCTGATGTCCGGCGTCGTATTCTTCGGATGGGGCGAGATTTTCTCCCTTTTTCCTTCAACGCTCACGGATACGTTCGGCACGAAAAACGCCACCACCAACTATGGTTTCCTCTATATGGCGCAAGGAATAGGGTCGGTCCTCGGCGGTCCGGTCGCTGCTCAGATTTTCGTCTCGACAGGAAGCTGGTTACCGGTCTTCTGGCTGATCATTGCCATGGACGCCCTGACGGCAATCCTCGCTCTACTGGTTCTTAAGCCTATGCGCGCCAGCTTTCTCTCACGCTAGGAAGCTTGAGCAATTTCAAAAAGATGCTGTGAAATTGGACGGCCGAGGCCAAGCAGGAAGGGCCGCGTCCAGCATGAGAAGGTAGCAATCCTGCTCTGGCTGCGCTAATCCCCGCGCAACTGGAGTAGTTTGATGTCGGTTTTCGCCTCGATCCGCAAGACGATCGTGCCCATCCATCCCGAGGGCTATATTTTTATCGGGATTTTTGCGGCGATCGCGCTTGTGCTGAGTTGGCTTTACGCACCGCTCGGCTGGATCGGCTGGATCCTGACGCTTTGGTGCGCTTATTTCTTCCGCGATCCACATCGGGTCACGCCTGTCCGCGAAGGACTGGTCGTCAGCCCGGCCGATGGTCGGGTCGAGAGCGTTGGCTACTTCGTGCCGCCGATGGAACTTGGACTCGGCGATCAGCCGATGCTCCGCGTGTCGGTCTTCATGAGCGTATTCGATTGTCACGTGAACCGTTCACCGATTCACGGCCAGATCACCAAGATCGTCTACAGGCCAGGCCTCTTCCTGAACGCTGATCTCGATAAGGCGAGTGAAGACAACGAGCGCAACGGTCTCGTGATCGAGAATGCCTACGGACGCTTCGGTACGGTGCAGATCGCCGGATTGGTCGCGCGTCGCATCGTCGGCTTCTGTCGTGAGGGCGATCATCTGGCTGTCGGCGAGCGTTTCGGCCTGATCCGTTTCGGCTCACGCGTCGATGTCTTTTTCCCGGAAGGCGCCAAACCTCTGGTTGGTGTTGGCCAGCGGGCAATTGCCGGCGAGACGGTCTTCGCTGATCTTACGTCCAGCGAAGCGCCTCGCACGATGCGCATTAGCTAGTTCCCGTGGTGGGGTGACGGCGTGCCGAAACCCGATATGCTCGCGTCCTCATGACGACTATTTTTCCGCCTTTCGAACCCGAAACTTCTCCTGGGCCGCGCCGCCGCCGATTCCAGACGGTGCCGCTGCGTTTCCTCTTTCCCAATCTGGTGACATTGGTTGCGCTCTGCGCGGGTCTGACCTCGGTGCGCCTTGCGATCGAGGGAAAGCTCGATCTTGCCATCTATGCGATTGTTTTCGCGGCATTTCTTGATGGAATCGATGGTCGAATCGCGCGACTGCTGAAAGGCACCTCACGATTTGGAGCCGAGCTCGATTCGCTGGCCGATTTCGTGAATTTTGGCTGCGCGCCGGCGCTCATCCTTTATTTCTGGGGTCTCAATGAACTGAAAACGCTTGGCTGGACCTGCTGTCTAGTGTTTTCGATCGCGATGGCGCTTCGGCTCGCTCGTTTTAATGTCTCGCTTGACGGTCCCGATAAGGCGGAATGGCAGAAAGGGTTCGGCGTCGGCATCCCAGCTCCGGCAGGGGCTCTTTGCGCCTTGCTGCCGATCTCCGCTGCGATGGTCGGCATCGACCGGAGCCTGCCGCTTGAGGCGTTTGGCTGCGTATATATCGTGATGATCGCGCTGCTGATGGTGAGCCGTGTGCCGACATTTCTCGGCAAGAAAGTAGGGCTTCGCGTGGCCCGCGAGCATGTCTTGCCGCTTTTTGCTGGCGTCGTCCTCTTCTTCGCGCTGATTTTCAGCAATCCGTTTGAAACGCTGACTGGCGTTACGCTGATTTATCTCGGGACGATCCCCTTCAGTTTTAGCCGGTATCGCGCGCTGGAGCGCGAGGCGGCCAGAAACGTCACGGTTGCCGATCAGGATTCCGAATAGGAAGGGCGCATGCGCATTGCCTCTTTTGGTTCCGTGAACGTCGATATCACCCTGAGGGTCGATCAGGCGTCGCTGCCCGGAGAGACGCGGTTCGGTGAGAGCGTCACCATGGGCCTTGGTGGCAAAGGCGCCAATCAGGCGGTAGCTGCATCGCGGCTCGGCGGTGATGTGGCGCTGATTGCGCGTATCGGGAGCGACGCCTTCGGAAACGATGCCTTTGAGCGATTGCAGAAGTATGGCGTCGAAGTCAGCCACGTACAGCGCGTTGCCGGCGCTTCGACAGGGATCGCATTGATCCAGGTCGATCGAGCCGGCCAGAATGCGATCACCGTGATTTCCGGGGCCAACGCAACGCTCGATGCAGCGGATTTCACCCAGACTGTCGAAGGCGCCGCCCCGCCCGGCATTTTGCTGCTGCAGTTGGAAACTCCGCTTGCGGCCAGCATTGCCGCCGCGCGCCGTGTAAAGGCGGCTGGTGGCTTGGTGATCTTCGACCCGGCTCCGCCTCAAACCGTCGATCGGCTGGCCGAGCTATTGGCGCTGGCTGATATCGTCCTGCCTAACGAGCACGAAGCCTCGGTGCTGACGGGTATCGTGCCAGTGGACGAGGAGGCTGTGCGGAAAGCCGCGTGCCGGTTGCGAGAAATGGGTGTTCGCGCGCCAATCATCAAATGCGGAGGGCGTGGCGCTTACATCCTGCTCGGCCAAGAACTCGTCGCGATTCCCCCTAAGGCCGTTGAAGTCGTGGATACCGTCGCCGCGGGAGATTGTTTCGCCGGCGCACTGGCGGTTGCCATTGCGGAGGGCAGGGACTTTGTGGCGGCAGCGCGATTCGCGGCGGACGCCGCAGCCTTGTCGGTGACTCGGCGGGGCGCCGCCGAGGCTGTCCCATCCCGGCTGGAGGTGGATCGTTTCGCCGTTGCCTGAATATCTCGCGATTGGTGCAAAACCCACAATGTCGGGCAAAAAAGCGCCATTACCGATTGATTTAAGGCATTTTTAACGCTTATCCGCCGGGGTCCCGAAAATCGTGGTCTTTCTGCAACAGGGGGCGGAAAAGGCCTGTTTTAGCCCCTTGGAACCATTCGTAATTGTTGATCGGCGGGCTGTCATAAGTAAGGTGATTTTGCGACAGGGGGCACCCCGGTCGTTCCTGCTGTCCTGTTTCGGCAAACTCTTCGGGAGGAAGTCGGGTAGGGTGGGTAACAGGGGGAATAAAGCAATCGGTTCTGGTTTCGGCCAAAACTGAAAGCCAAGCGCTCCCGTGGGTCTCGATAAACTTTTTGGAGGTTTCCTATGAAGCTCGTTAAGAGCCTTCTCCTCGCCTCGGCAGCCGGTCTC
>FTCV01002559.1_pt1 | contig 14810 bp, 18 predicted proteins | sample 1639691 | NCBI WGS metagenome assembly FTCV01 (sample SAMEA3914864, study PRJEB12502) | metagenome | biome: forest; material: soil | place: USA | collected 2012-03-12 | depth 0.3 m
TAATTGTGTAAATGGTGTAAATTTCAGATTACCTTATCGTTTTTCGGTATTAAAATTGATATGGGCGTTCGTCGGGCTGTTGAGGGATTTCGATCAGAGAAGAGTGTTTGCTCGTTCCCGAAAAGCGTCCTTTTTGTTAATATTTTCTAAGTTCTTCGTAATATTCTCAAGGCCTCCTCATGATCGACTTCGACGATCTTCGCCGAATAGTCGCCGCCTCCGCCCACACCCAGCCGGAAACGCTCGATCCCCGGCGGGACCAGGCCCTCGCGGACGTGGGAGAGCGGGTAGTATCGCGGGCGGCCGATGAATTCGAACACGCGCTCGATCGTCTCGTACTTCAGGAATTCGCCGCCTAGGTTCAGGTCGCTCAGGTCCTTGATCACGTAGAGCACAGTGAAGATCGTGAAGACCAGCATCCCCGTAAGCGCCGAGGATATCACCGAGTCCGACTTCAGCGCGAAGATGCTGGCGACCAGGATCGTTGCCAGCATCAGCAGCGGCAGCCATTGCAGCAGGCTGACGGTGACGGTGCCGGTGACGATCGTCTCGCGCCGCAGCGCTATCGCTTCGCGCAAGGCATTCACGAAATTGCGGTGCATGGTGGTCTGGTTCTGCACGGTGATCGGCGGCAACCCGTCCAGATCGTCGAACAGGCCGAACAGCGCATCGCGGCCGCGCGTGGTGAAGCTGAAGTAGTTGTCTCCGTCGAAGCGGACGATCAGGTAAGTGTCGATCCGCTCGGCCGTCTTCGCCGTGAATTCCGGGCCGAAGGCCCGCGCCAGCCGGTAAAGCTCCATCAGCATCGAACTTTCGCGCGACAGTAGCGATCGGATGGCGGTGAAGCGATTGAGCAGGAAGGCGACGAAGAAGCCCGCCAGAATGCCGAACAACAGGCTGCTGACATTGCGCAAGGTGGCGATATCCTCGCCATTGGTAGTGGTGCCGGGACAGGCGAAAGCGGCGGTCAGGCTCAGCACCAGCGCGCCGGTCAGGATGATCCGGCTACGCATTGCCCCGATCTCTGCCAATCGCCGTGCCCATGCCGCTTTGCCCAGCCGAACGTGCTGGCTTGGTGCCGGTGCGTTCGTCCTCTCCAATTGCGGAGGATAGTGCAAAATCGCGACGACAGCGAGGGTGCCAGACGGGTGGCGAGCTTGCGGGATCAGTCCGACGGCTCAAGCGGAAGAGAGCCCGCAAATCTCACTCCGTCATCCCCGCGCAGGCGGGGATCCCGTTTCTTCCTTCGGCCGTTGCGTTGTGACGCAGAGAAAGCGGGGCCCCCGCCTGCGCGGGGGCGACGGGGGTGTTTGGTGATAGGGATTGGGGGAGTGAGGGAGGCGAGGAAGGCTTAAAGGCCCCTCTCAGTCCCGCAGGGCCTCGATCTGGCGGGCCAGGTCTGAGCCGCGCTTGTCGTCTGTGGCGATACGTTCAAGCACCGCGATGCGCTTGCGCAGGTTCTCTACCTCCGCCTCAAGCTCATGCTCGCGATTGCTGTGGCTTTCGCTGTCACCGCCGAAGCCCAGCTTTTCGCCGCGCAGCTTCTGCGCGCGCAGCCAGGTGACGCAGGCGATCGCGAAGAGGACGACGACGGTGTTCCAGAAGGTCATTGTTGCGTTACCTCGTGCCGGGCCTCGCGCAGGCCTTCGATCTGGCGGGCTACATCATAACCCTGGTCGGTGACAATCCGCTCAACGCTGGCAAGGCGGTCCTTGATCGCGCCGACTTCCGCGCGCAGCTGGGCGTTTTCCTGCGTCAGCAGCTGGACGCGGGCCTGTGCCTCGCCATTGTCCTTGGGGTAGATGGCCTTGCCCCAGGAATTCTCCAGCGGATAGCCGTTGCGCATGCGCAGCCAGTTGTTGATCACATAGCCGACCGTGACGACGGCCGTGGCGGAAATGATCACGGGGGCGAGTGCTTCGATCATGACGAAGTCGAGGGCCATGTGCAGACGTCCTTCGGGTCAGTTCGCGCGCGTTTCGTCGCGCAGCGTTTCGATCTGGCGCGCGGTGTCCCAGGCGCCGTCGGTGACGATGGTTTCCAGGGCGCGTAGCCGGTTTTCGATCTCGGCATTGTGGGTCGCGTACTGCGCGGCCTTTTCGGCGGCGCTGGTCGCGGCCACGCCGGCGGTCAATTCCAGCTTGCGCTCAAGGAAGGCAAGGCGGCGCTTATAGGCCCCGGCCAGGATCGCGGCGATGGCGATCATCCCGCCCATCAGGGCGGCGAAGGCCATGAAGTCTCCGAAGCTCATTGCCGGGTTTCCTTCTCCGTCGCGGGTTCTTCCATCGCCCGCCCATCACCCTGGCGAACGTCGCGCAGGGCCTCGATCTGGAGCGCGGTGTCATAGCCGCCATCGGTGATGATGCGTTCCAGCACGCGGACGCGTTCTTCCAGCTCACGCGCGTTGGTTGCGTATTGCGCGGCCTTCTCGGCAGTGGCCTTGATTTGCAGTTCGGCCATCTTGTGCTGGTGGCGCGTCCAGATCGCGATGCCGCCGACAATGAACGGGGCCAGCGGAATGAGGAGCGCGATCGAGCCGTTATCCATGATTTATTGTCCTTCTGGCGCGCCGATCAGCGCAAGCTGTCGATTTCGGCGGCAAGGCGCGACGTGCTGCTGCTCTTGTAGTGTTCTTCCATTTCGGCGACGCGGCGGTCGATATCCGAAATGTCGGAGCGCAGGCGCGATGAACGCGTGGTGCCGAAGCCGCCGAGATTAAGGCCCCGATTGAGGCCCCGATCAAGCCCGCGGCTCTGGCGCACGCGGCGATGTTCCATGCGGCGCAGCAGGCGATCCTCTTCCTCTTCGGAATAGAGGTACATCGGCTTGTCATCCACCAGCCAGGCAATCAGGATGTAGGCGACGATGGTAAAGCCGGCGAGGCCGCAGAACGTCAGCAGGACCGCGGCGAGGCGAACCCACAGCGCATCGATCCCGGTGTAGTCGGCAATCCCCGCGCAGACGCCTTTGATCTTGGCGTTCGACTTGTCGAGATAGAAATGTCCGCGTGACACTGTTGTTTCCTTCCCCTGAAACTGTTGGAGGCGAATGCCTCCGCTCCCGGTCACACGCCCCTTGTCAGGGGCCGGGCGGCGCGCGCATGCCGGGAGGCCAGGCGCGCGCCGACAGGATCAGAACTGGTCGCCTTCCGGGGTCTTGGTTGCCGGGGCCGCTGCGGGGGGCGTAGTGCCCATCGCGCGCTTCATCTCGGCAAGTTCGGCCTCGATCGTGTCGCCATCGGCAAGAGCGGCGATCTCTTCGGCGAGCGTCGGCTGGCGCTTGTCTGCCAGGCTCATCGCCTCGGCACGGCCTTCCGCATAGTCGACGCGGCGTTCGAGCTGTTCGAAGCGCACCAGCGCCTCATCCACTCGCTCGTTCGATAGCAAGGTGCGCAGTTTGACGCGATTTTCGGCGCTCTGCAAGCGGGCCGCGATGGAGGACTGGCGGCTGCGGGCTTCGCGCAGGCGGCTCTGCAGCTTCTCGATATCCTCTTCATACGCGCGCAGTGCATCGTCGAGCACGAAGATCTCGGCGTTCAGCTGCTCGCCCATGTCGGCGGCCTTCTTCTTTTCCAGAAGCGCGGCGCGGGCCAGATCCTCACGGTTCTTGCTGAGCGCCAGCTGGGCCTTGTCACCCCAGTCGGCCTGAAGCTTGTCCAGCTTGGCGACGTGGCGGCGCAGTTCCTTCTGGTCCGCAATGGTGCGCGCGCTGCTGGTGCGCACTTCCACCAGGGTTTCTTCCATCTCCAGGATGATCAGGCGGATCATCTTGGCCGGGTCTTCGGCCTTGTCCAGCATGTCGTTGAAGTTGGCGGCGATGATGTCGCGGGTGCGGGAGAAGATACCCATCGTGGAAATTCCTTTGGTGCTGGCCGATCCGAAGCTGCCGAACTTGCTGCCGCGCGCCGCGCCGTCGAAACCCAGGGTAGTGGGATCGAAGGGGCGGGCGCGGCCTGCAAAGCTATGGCTGCTATAGCCGTGTTCTGTGCCGTTGCCTGAAGTTTGGAGAATTTCGATCTCCGCGTCGAGCCTGCTCATTGCAGATGCGCACCTGAGCAGATCGGCGCCGCGGCATAAGCCTTGGTGGCGAACTGGTCGCTCATCGCGATCAGGTTGAGCGAGCCCATCGCCAGGATGCTGATCAGGATCGCCCAGTCGAGCTTGCTGCGAACCGGTGCGCGATCTGCGGCGCGGCTTACTGCAGGGGCTTGTTGGAGCAACATGGCATCGGTCCTTCGGTTGGATCAGTGTGGTTGCCCAATGCTTCGCAAGGGGTGTGCCAATTTGCACAAATGGCGGAATTGCGTGATTTCAGCGGTTTGTCGATCCGGGGTTGAAATATGAATTGCCAATGAATGGGGAATTTCGCTAATATTTAGGAATGGAGCGCGAGGTTCAATTCATCGGGCAGTCGAGTCCCTTTCTCGACGCGGTTGAGCGGGCCAGTCGTGCCGCCGCCGTGCGCCGCCCGGTGCTGGTGATCGGGGAGCGCGGCACCGGCAAGGAGCTGATCGCGCAGCGCCTGCACCACCTTTCTCCGCGTTGGGGGGAGCCGCTGATTACGCTTAATTGTGCCGCTCTGCCGGAAACGCTGATCGAGGCCGAACTGTTCGGGCACGAGGTGGGCGCGTTCACCGGCGCGGTGCGGGCAAGGGCAGGGCGGTTTGAGGAGGCTGATCGCGGCACTCTGTTTCTCGACGAACTCGGCACTCTGTCTATGGCCGCACAGGAGCGGCTGCTGCGCGCGATCGAATATGGCGAGGTCGCGCGGATCGGCGCTTCGCGTCCGGTGCAGGTGGATGTGCGGATCGTCGGCGCGACCAATGCCGACCTGCCAAGCATGGTGGAGGAGGGAACCTTCCGTGCCGATTTGCTCGACCGGCTAAGCTTCGAAGTGATCAACCTTCCCCCGCTGCGCGCGCGGGAGGGGGACGTGTTCGAACTGGCCGACTATTACGGCCGGCGCATGGCCACCGAATTGGAGTGGGATCGCTGGCCGGGCTTCTCTGCAGAAGCGATGGCGGCGCTGGAGGCGCATGACTGGCCCGGCAACGTGCGTGAATTGCGTAATGTCGTGGAGCGTGCGGTCTATCGCTGGGGCTTCGCGGAGGAGCCGATCGGGCGAATCGTCTTCGATCCGTTCGACTATCCCTGGCGCAAGGTGGAGCCGCGCGCTGTTAAGGCTCCGGATCCAGCGCCGCGGGTCGCCCAATCTGCGGCGCAAGAAGGGGGCGTTGAAGTGACGGCTGCGCTGGTGGGGGGCAATCTACGCGCGGCAGTGGATGGTTTTGAGCGGCGCTTGCTGAAAGAGGCATTGGAAAAGCATCGCTGGAACCAGCGCCGTGCCGCTGCTGCGGTGGGGCTCAGCTACGATCAATTGCGTCACGCGATGAAGCGCCACTGCCTTTTTGCCGAAGCCGGCGGCGGGGCGGAGTGATTCGAATCAGGCATTGCCATCTCGGGCTCAAGGCGGGCATGGGGCGCGCAATCGATTGCGCGATAGTGGCCGGGACGGTGATTCGCGATATCGTCCCGAAAATACAGTCCTGTAAACGTTGTGATTGTCGACAGATTCGCGCTGCCCGCTTCAATTTCATGGGAAATTTTGCTTAAGGGGCTGCGCATGGCGCCGACAGCTCTGTTATAGACCGTGTCGGGTGTAGTTTTTTGCCAGGTGTTGAGTTGAGGGCCGGCGTGTATCACGTGACCGACATTGCACAGGCCAAAGCCATGCTGGACAGCTTGACCGGCAAGCAGGTTGAGGTTCTCGACCGGCTGGTGCTGCACCGTACCACCAAGGAAATCGCCCGCGAGCTGGAAATCGCGCCGAATACCGTGGATCAGCGGATTACTGCGGTCCGCGACAAGTGGGGCACGGTCAATCGCAAGGACACCGCGCGCCTTTACGGACGGCTCGTGGAGCTATGTGGCAAACCCCCATATGATTTTTCCCGTGTCGACGATCGGGACAGCTCGGCAGAAGAAGCGGATCAGGACCTGCCGGTCGATCCGGTCTTCGTTCTCTCCGATGCCCGCCCCTTGGTCGGCCATCCGGACTGGACGGAAATCCGCCCATCGGGGTTGGCAGGCCTGGAGGCTTTCGATGCGAAGTTCGGCCGTGCCGGACGCATCGTCGCAGTGATCGTCCTGGCCTTGATGATGGCGCTGACACTGGCTGCAGCACTGTCCATCGCCGATGCCTTGGGACATCTGATCTAGCGGCGCGCGTTCATCGGCGGGACTTTCCCGAAGTCTTCGGACCTTACTCAGGCGCATCCGGCAGAAACGGGGCGCAACAGGGAATCGAAGCGATGACACCAGAAATTGCCGGCCTGCGCATCACCCGTAGCATCCGTTCGGTTGAGGACGACATGGACGAACTGCTCGCCAAGGCGGGCGAACTGCTGGCGGAAATCGCCCGCGCCCGCGTCGCCACCGAAGAAGCCGCCCGTCTGGTGCATCAGCCGATGGCGCGTGTCGCCAACGTGCAGCGCACCCTGATGGATGCCCGTCTCGAACTCGTGAAGGCGCATCGCGATCTCACCAAGGTTGCAGAAACCATGGACATTCCGATCCGCTGCCCCGATCAGGCCCGCGTCGCGGATGAGCCTGCGACCATGGAGACGGCTGTCGCCGCATAAGCCCGGAAGGAGGGGCAGGCGTGATCAATACCGAACAATTGGTGTTCTTCCTGCTCCTGATCGTCTCGATCGGTCTAGCGTTGTGGAAGGGCGGTGCCCCTGAACGGTGGGGCGCCGTCGTCATCCTGACGATGGTCGGTATAGCGGCCGTGGCGGAAGTGATCCTTCCCAGCGGGTTTCGGCGGGTCGATCCCTTTTCATTGTTGACCGATCTGGTGGGCACGCTCGGCTTCGGCTGGCTTGCCCTTCAGGCCCTTAGGATCTGGCCACTATGGGCAACCTCCCTGCAACTGCTGAGCCTGAGCGCGCATTTCGCGCGTTGGGCGGACTTGGGGATTCCCCCACTGGTCTATGCGGTGATGCGTGGAACCCCGACGGGCTTCGCGCTACTGGCGCTGATCCTTGGAACGATATTGCACCTGCGGCGCCTGCGTCGCGATGGCAGCGATCGCTCCTGGCAGGACTGGTCCCGGGCTACTGCCGGGTCAGACCGCTTTCACGCCAATTACTCGAAACACTGGTGATCCAGCTCGGCCGGCTTGGCCGGGAGATCCTGGTGGAACTGCCTTTCGATCGCGAGGGGCGGCTCGCCGGGGAGGCGGTTTGCATCGCCGGCGGCGTCGATTCCATCAGTGGCAGTTACCGGATGCTTGTCCATCGCGCGCTTGAGCGTGACGCGGCGGGTATCGTGCTTGCGCATAACCATCCTTCCGGCAGCCATCGACCCAGTCGGGCCGATGTGATCGCGACCAGACAACTGGCGGCGGTGTGCCGGGCGGTGGACCTCGAATTGTACGACCATCTGGTGATCGGCGGGCGCAGCGTTGCAAGCATGCGCCAGGCCGGACTGATCGCGGGGACGGCACAAGCCCAGCCTGCCTGATCGGTCCATCGGATCACCGTGACGAGGTTCGGCGGCACTCCCTCCGTCGTCGAACGCAGGCCGGGTGGGCCCCACCCCCCCCACACCATCCCGCCCGGCCTGCACTGTCTTTGTCCGGGCTCTCGCCCGGTGCGGTGCAGGCATCCGCCTGCACCTTGCGGCACCGGCCCACGCCCCCACCCGACCTCCCACAACAGTGTATCCTGGATGGGAGGTCGGGTGGGGGCGTGGGCCGGTGCCGCAAGCTCGTCACGGATGTGACGAGCGCACCTAATCCAAAGACTCATGCCGGTGCCGCTCAAAACGGGCATCCGCCCGTTTTGCCCGACCGTGAGGTCGGACAAGGGACTCTGCCGCAAGCTCGTCACGGATGTGACAAGCGCACCTAATCAAAGACTCTCCCCCTTGCCTTTTCCCGGCAATGCGCTTATCTGCGCCTCATCCCGACATTGGTGAAACAAGGTTCGGGCTGGCGCCGGAAGGGGCCGGCGCGAAACTGCGTTGCTCCAGTGTCCGGTTGCAAAGCAACGAATCGATTCGGAGAATACGGCTTGGCCGACATCGCACGCCTTACTGAAGTCATCGAACCGGAGGTCACCGCCCTCGGCTTCGATCTCGTGCGCGTGCGGATTTTCGGCAAAAGCGAAGTGGGCGATGACGAAATCGCCTTGCAGATCATGGCCGAGAATCCGGCCACCGGCCAGCTCGTGCTGGATGACTGCGTGAAGCTGTCGCACCGCATCTCTGACCGTATGGACGCGCTGGAAGAAGCCGGCGAAGTGCTGATCGAAGAGGCCTATCGCCTTGAAGTCAGCTCGCCCGGCATCGATCGCCCGCTGACCCGCCCGAAGGACTATGCCAACTGGGCCGGGCACGAGGTCAAGGTAAGCCTGACGGCGCCGGTGGAAGGTAACCGCAAGGGCCTGACCGGCGAACTGGTCGGCATCGATGGCGACCAGATCACGATCGACGACAAGAAGTCCGGCCGGGTGACTTTCCCACTCGGCGACATTCATTCCGCAAGGCTGGTCCTCACGGACAAGCTGATCGCCGCAACCCGCCCGCTGGATGACAGCGGGGCCGACGAGATCGTCGAGGAACAGGAAGACTAAGCCATGGCCAGTGCGATTTCCGCCAACCGCGCCGAGCTGCTTGCAATCGCGAATTCCGTCGCTTCGGAGAAGATGATCGATAAGTCGATCGTCATCGAGGCGATGGAGGAAGCCATCCAGAAGTCGGCCCGTAACCGTTACGGCGCCGAGAACGACATTCGCGCCAAGCTCGATCCGCGGACCGGCGACCTGCGCCTGTGGCGCGTCGTCGAGGTGGTCGAGCATGTCGAGGACTACTTCAAGCAGGTCGATCTCAAGCAGGCCGAAAAGCTGCAGAAGGGCGCCGCGATCGGCGACTTCATCGTCGATCCGCTCCCCCCGGTGGACCTTGGCCGCATCGACGCGCAGTCGGCAAAGCAGGTGATCTTCCAGAAGGTCCGCGATGCCGAGCGTGACCGTCAGTACGAAGAATTCAAGGACCGCGTGGGTGAGATCATCACCGGCGTGATCAAGTCGGTCGAATTCGGCCACGTGATCGTCAACCTCGGCCGCGCCGAGGGCGTGATCCGCCGCGACCAGCAGATCCCCCGCGAAGCTGCCCGTGTGGGTGAGCGCGTGCGTGCGCTGGTCCTGCGTGTCGAGCGCCAGAACCGTGGTCCGCAGATCTTCCTTTCCCGCGCCCATCCGGACTTCATGAAGAAGCTGTTCGCGCAGGAAGTGCCCGAAATCTACGACGGCGTGATCGAGATCAAGGCCGCTGCCCGCGATCCGGGTTCGCGCGCGAAGATCGGCGTGATCAGCCACGATCACTCGATCGACCCGGTCGGCGCCTGCGTCGGCATGAAGGGCAGCCGCGTGCAGGCCGTCGTGCAGGAAATGCAGGGCGAGAAGATCGACATCATTCCTTGGAGCGAAGATACCGCGACGTTCGTGGTCAACGCGCTTCAGCCCGCGACCGTTTCGCGCGTCGTCATCGACGAGGAAGAAAGCCGCATCGAAGTCGTCGTGCCCGATGACCAGCTTTCGCTGGCGATCGGTCGTCGCGGCCAGAACGTGCGTCTTGCCTCGCAGTTGACCGGCTCGCAGATCGACATCATGACCGAGGCTGAGGCTTCGGAGAAGCGCCAGAAGGAATTCACCGAGCGCTCGAAGATGTTCGAGGAAGAGCTGGACGTCGACGAAACGCTTTCGCAGCTGCTGGTGGCCGAAGGCTTCGGCGAGCTGGAAGAAGTGGCCTACATCGACATTTCCGAACTGGCTGCGATCGAAGGTTTCGACGACGAACTGGCCGAGGAACTTCAGAGCCGTGCCCACGAAGCGCTTGAGCGCCGCGAGGAAGCGAGCCGCGCGGAACGTCGTGCTCTCGGCGTCGAGGACGCGCTGGCCGATCTGCCGCACCTGACCGAAGCCATGCTGGTCGTGCTCGGCAAGGCTGGGATCAAGACGCTCGACGATTTGGCGGACCTCGCCACTGACGAGCTGATCGCCAAGAAGCGTACCGAACAGCGTCGCCGCGACGGTTCGGTGAACAAGCGCGCGCGCGACGAAGACAAGGGCGGCGTGCTCGGCGAGTACGGCCTGAACGAAGAACAGGGCAACGAAATCATCATGGCTGCCCGTGCACACTGGTTCGACGAAGAACCTCAAGCTGAGGAGGCCGCCGATGCGGAATCCTCGCAATGAGCGCGTAAGCTCCGACATCGACGGCTCCGGCCCGGAGAGGACCTGCATCCTCTCCGGCAAGGTCGGCGCGCGTGAAGACTTCATCCGTCTGGCGATCTCGCCGGACGGACTGGTCCTTCCCGACGTCCACGCGCGTGCCCCCGGGCGCGGCGCGTGGATCGGCGTTTCACGCGAGACCCTTGAAATTGCCCTGGCGAAGGGCAAATTAAAGGGAGCGATGGCGCGCGCCTATAAGGGCGCACAACTCACCATTCCCGAAGACCTGGCAGACAGGATCGAACAGGCGCTGATTCGCGCGCTGACCGATCGACTGGGTCTCGAACTGAAATCGGGCAAGTTGCTCATGGGCTCGGACCGCATTGCGCAGAACGCGCGTGAGGGCCGGGTCACGTGGCTTGCCCATGCCGCCGATGCGAGCGAAGACGGCTCGCGCAAGCTCGACCAGGCCTGGAGAGTCGGGAGCGAGGCGGAAGGAAGCGGTCTCAAGGGCACACGCTTGCCACTGGACCGGGAGACACTGTCTGTGGCATTGGGCCGCGACAACGTCGTTCACCTGGCGCTCAACGATCGTGGTTCGGCTTCCCGAGTCGCGGCGCAGTTGCAGCGCCTCCTGCATTTCCAGGGGCAACCCCGCGCCGATACGGCCGGGGGCGATATGGTTAGTGGCCCGGGGCCGGCACAGGATGCCGCCTCCGTGACGACGAATTGAGACCGAAGGGCAAAACGAGAGATATGAGCGAGACCGACAACAAACCGACCCTGGGCCGCAAGCCGCTTGGGCTGAAGCGCTCAGTGGAAGCGGGTGAGGTCAAGCAGACCTTCAGCCACGGCCGCACCAATAAGGTGGTGGTCGAGGTGAAGAAGAAGCGCGTGATCGGCAAGCCCGGTTCCGAAGGCGCGGCTGAACACGCCGCACCGGAAGCCGCGCCGGCACCGCAGGCCGCAGCGCCGGCGCCGCAGAAGGCTGCTCCGCAGCCTGCATCGCCGCCGCCCGCCCCGAAGCCCACCTTCATTCCGGGCGAAACGCCGCAGGAGCGCGTCGCGCGTCTCCAGCGCGAGGCTGAGGCTGCCCGCTTCGCCGCGCTGGAAGAAGCCAACCGTCGCGAGCAGGAAGAGAAGGTGCGCGCGATCGAGGAAGAAAAGCGCCGCGCCGAAGACAACCGCGCGCAGGAAAGCAAGCGCGCCGAGGAAGAAGCTGCCAAGGCCCGCGCGGCCGAGGAAGCTGCTGCCGCGCCTGCTGAGGCTCCCGCACCTGTTGCTGAGCCTGAAGCATCTGTTGTGGCTGAAGCTGCTCCGGCGCCCGCCGCTGAAGCTGATGCTGCCGAAGCTCCGGCTGCCGCCACCCCGGCAACGCCCGCTGCTGCTGCACCTGCCGCTCCGGCACCCGTCGCTGCAGCTCCGGCACCCGACGCTGCAGCTCCGGCGCCTGCGCCTGCGCCTGCGCCGCGTCGTTTCACGCCGGTTCAGCGTCCCGAACCGCGCCGTCCGGAACCCGCCGCGACTGCCAATGCCGCTGCTGCGAGTGCCCCGGCTGCTGCCGCTTCCTCCGCAGCTTCGGGTTCGGCTCCTGCTACCGCGTCTTCTGCGGCGCCCAAGGGACCGGCCGGCGCTAAGAAGAGCGTTGCTCCTCCGCCGCCGTCGCGGCCCAATGCCGATCGCGACCGCAAGGGCGGCGATCGTCGCCAGTCGGGCAAGCTAACGGTCAACCGTGCGCTGAACGATGACGAGGGCGCACGCGCCCGTTCGCTCGCCGCGTTGAAGCGTGCGCGTGAGAAGGAGCGTCGTGCGCACTTCTCGGGCCGCAGCCAGCAGCGCGAAAAGCAGGTCCGCGACGTGATCGTCCCCGAGGCGATCACCGTTCAGGAACTGGCGAACCGCATGGCCGAAAAGGGCGCCGACCTGGTGAAGTCGATGTTCAAGATGGGCATGATGGTCACCGTCAACCAGACGATCGACCAGGATACCGCCGAACTGCTCGTCACCGAATTCGGCCACAACATCCAGCGCGTGTCCGAAAGCGACGTCGATATCGACACCTCGACCGACGTCGATGCAGATGCAACGCTGAAGCCGCGTCCCCCGGTCGTGGCCATCATGGGCCACGTCGACCACGGCAAGACCTCGCTGCTCGATGCCCTTCGCGGCACCGATGTGGTGAAGGGCGAAGCCGGCGGCATCACGCAGCACATGGGCGCCTATCAGATTAAGACCAAGGGCGGCGATCTCGTCACCTTCCTTGATACGCCGGGCCACGCCGCCTTCACGCAGATGCGTATGCGCGGTGCCAACGTGACCGACATCGTGATCCTGGTGGTCGCCGCCGACGACGGCATCATGCCGCAGACGATCGAGGCCATCAATCACACCAAGGCCGCCGGCGTGCCGATGATCGTGGCGATCAACAAGATCGACAAGCACGAAGCCAATGCCCAGCGCGTTCGCGAACGTCTGCTTGAGCACGAGATCGTCGTCGAGGCGATGTCGGGTGAAGTGCAGGACGTGGAAGTTTCGGCCAAGACCGGTGCGGGTCTGGACGAGCTGATCGAAAAGATCCTGCTCCAGGCCGAACTGATGGAACTGCGCGCCAACCCCGACCGTGAGGCCGAGGCGACCGTGATCGAAGCCAAGCTCGACAAGGGCAAGGGCCCGCTGGCGACCGTGCTGGTCAACCGCGGCACCCTGAAGGTGGGCGACATTCTGGTCGTCGGCACCGAAAGCGGCCGCGTGCGCGCCATGCTGGACGACAAGGGCCGCCAGGTGAAGGCGGCTCCGCCGTCGATGCCGGTGGAAGTGCTGGGTATCGGCGGAGTGCCGATGGCCGGCGACAAGCTGACCGTCGTCGAAAGCGAGCAGCGTGCCCGCGAAGTCTCGGCCTATCGTCAGGAACAGGCGACCGCCAAGCGTACCGCCACGGCGCCCGCCAGCATCGACACGATGTTCTCGGCCCTGGCCGCCAAGCAGACCGTCATCGAGTACCCGATCGTGGTCAAGGCGGACGTGCAGGGTTCGGTGGAAGCGATCAACACCGCTCTCCACGCCCTCTCGAACGACGAGATCAAGGTCCGTATCCTGCAGTCGGGCGTTGGTGCCATCACCGAGACCGACGTGGCCCTGGCTGCGGCCTCGGGCGCGCCGATCGTCGGCTTCAACGTCCGCCCGAACGCCAAGGCGCGCGAGCAGGTGTCGAAGACCAAGACGCCGATGATGTACTACGACGTCATCTACGAGCTGACCGCTGAGGTCGCGAAGCAGATGGCCGGCATCTGGGGTCCCGAACGGATCGAAACCGTGGTCGGCCGCGCCGAAGTCAAGCAGGTCTTCCCGGCCGGCAAGCGCGACAAGGCCGCCGGTCTGCTGGTGGTCGAAGGCTTCATTCGCAAGGGCCTCAGCGCTCGTCTTACCCGCAACGACGTTATCGTTTCGGCCACGACGATCTCCTCGCTGCGTCGTTTCAAGGACGACGTGGACGAAGTGCGCGCCGGTCTGGAATGCGGCGTGGTGCTGGCGGATACGAACGACATCAAGGCGGGCGACCACCTGGAAGTCTTCGAAGTCAGCCATCGCGAACGTACGCTGGGCTAAGGCCCGGTCAGACGCCGGACAACGGACGGCCATCGTCGGGGAAACCCGGCGGTGGCCGTCGGTCGTTGGGGAGGAGTTATGGCGTTGGAACGCACAGGTTCCGGCATGGATGATGGTGATTCGATGACCCGATACTGCGCCTTTTTCGAATCGATGATCGTCGCGGGCCATCGCCTGTCGATGGCCGAGCTGCGTTATGCTTTCGAGCGGGAGGAGCTGGAGAACGCCGAAACGGTGATCTCCAGCGGTAATGTCCTGTTCGATTACGAAGACCGGCCGACCGATGGGCTGGAGGAGCTGCTCGCCTATCTGATGCGCGATCGTTTCGACATGACCACTTTCGCCGCCGTCCGCAGCCGCGAGGAAATCCGCGCGGCGGTCGAGGAAAACCCCTTCGTCGGCAGCGAGGATACGTTCGTGCACACCGTGCTGCTGGAACGCCAGCCGACGCCCCAACAGTTCGAGCGGCTGATCGCCGATCACGGCAAGATCGGTGGAGAGCGGCTTGCGCCGGGTACGCGCAGCCTGTTCGTCGATTTCGCAGGGCCACCGGGCGAGAGCTTGCTGACGCCGGAATTCGTGGCGAAGCGGCTCGGCTGCCGGGGCACCGCACGCAACGTGCGGACGCTGGCGCGCATTCTGACCAAGATGTGAAACGCAAAGGGGCGACGCGCCCCGCCAAGCGCGCCGCCCCCAGAAACTGTCTTCCGCTGAGGGATCAGTGGAACATGTTCATGGTCACTGCGGCGACGATGCCGCTGGTGATGCCCACGAGCAGCAGGTCATTGCCCGAACGCACGTAGTGATAGCCCCTCGGCGGAGCCTTCACGTTGCGATACTTGCGATAGTCGACAGTCTGGTAGTTCGTCGCGCGGCCGCGGTCGAACTTTTCACCCTTCTGGAAACGGTGCGGGGCGGGCGCCGGCTTGTGCTTCTGGGACGAGTTATTCTGGGAGGCGTGATTCTGCGA
>FTCV01002650.1_pt1 | contig 14806 bp, 10 predicted proteins | sample 1639691 | NCBI WGS metagenome assembly FTCV01 (sample SAMEA3914864, study PRJEB12502) | metagenome | biome: forest; material: soil | place: USA | collected 2012-03-12 | depth 0.3 m
CCCCGACACCCGATCAACGCATCTACTTCGCCAACCACGTCAGCCACGGCGATTTCGTGCTGATCTGGACCGTGATGCCGGCCGGGCTACGGCAGAGAACGCGACCGGTTGCTGGCGCCGATTACTGGGCTAAAGACGCGCTGCGTCGCTTTTTCGGCACGGCCGTCTTCAACGCCGTCTTGATCGAGCGTGAAAAAGCGGCTCGCACTGCCGATCCGATTGCGGCCATGCTTGACGCACTCGATGGTGGCTCTTCGCTGATCCTGTTTCCGGAGGGTACGCGCAACATAAGCGATGAGCCTCTGCTGCCCTTCAAGGCGGGACTCTATCATCTGGCGAAGGAACGGCCTTCTGTTCAACTGGTGCCAGTCTGGGTCGAAAACCTCAATCGGGTCATGCCAAAGGGACATTTCCTCCCGGTTCCGCTGCTTTGCACGGTCACGTTCGGTGCCCCGCTCTGCCTTGGCCAAGACGAAACCGCACCTGAGTTCTTGACGCGCGCCCGCGATACGCTGCTTGCTCTGTCTGAAAAGGAAAGGGCGCGATGACGCCGTTCGAGCAGACCCTCGCGCTTTTCTTCGGCGTCATCGGCATCCTGACGCTGGCCTCGCTGGTTGGATGGTGGCTCGCGTGGCGCGCCGGCGAAGGGCCCAATCCCGCGCTCGACAACCTGAATGCCCGTATCAAGGCCTGGTGGGTGATGGTGGGCCTGATCGGCGCTGCCTTCCTCTTCGGAAAAACCGGCGTGATCATCCTCTTTGCCTTCACGTCCTTCGCGGCATTGCGCGAGTTCCTCACCTTGACCCGGACGAGGCGGCGCGATCACAGCGCGCTGGCCGCGATGTTCTTCATTGTCTTGCCTTTGCAGTACTACCTGATCTGGATCGAGTGGTACGGACTCTACTCGATCTTCGTGCCGGTCTACGCTTTCCTCCTGCTGCCGATCATGGCGGCTGTTCAAGGCGATACGACGCGCTTCATGGAGCGCATCGCCGAGATGCAATGGGGGCTTATGATCAGCGTCTTCTGCGTTTCCTGCGTTCCGGCCCTGTTGACACTCGATATCCCCGGCTTTGAAGGCCGCAAGCTGCTGCTGATCGCCTTCCTCGTCATCGTCGTGCAATCGAGCGACGTGCTGCAATATATCTGGGGCAAGCTGCTCGGCCGGCACAAGGTTGCGCCAAACCTGTCGCCGTCAAAGACCTGGGAAGGGCTGATCGGTGGCATTGCCAGCGCGACGCTGCTCGGCGCGTCGCTTTGGTGGATCACACCATTTACCGTTTTCCAGGCCGGGCTTCTGGCCTTCGTCATCAACCTGATGGGCTTTTTCGGCGGGCTGGTGATGTCGGCGATCAAGCGCGATCGTGGCGTCAAGGACTGGGGGCGGATGATCGAAGGCCACGGCGGCATGCTCGACCGGCTCGATTCCGTCGTCTTCGCAGCGCCGATCTTCCTGCATATCGTCCGCTACTGGTGGACCGTCTGATCATAACAATCGAGGGAGCAACACCGTGCATATTCTCGCTTCAGGTCTGCAGTTTCCCGAAGGTCCGATCGCGATGCCGGATGGATCGGTCATCCTGGTCGAAATCGCGCGCGAGACGCTGACTCGCATCTATCCGGACGGGCGTGTCGAAGTGGTGGCCGAAATGCCGGGCGGGCCGAATGGCGCGGCCTTCGGGCCGGATGGCCGCATCTATGTCTGCAACAATGGCGGTTTCTCGTGGATTCGAGAAGCGGGCACGCATCGCCCGGCCGGACAAAGCGCGACCTATAGCGGCGGCAGAATCGAGGCCGTCGATCTGACGACGGGTAAGATCGAAAGGCTCTACAGCGAATGCAACGGCCATCCGCTCCGGGGCCCCAATGACATCGTTTTCGACCGGAACGGCGATTTCTGGTTCACGGATCTCGGCAAGCGCCGTGATCGGGACATGGACCGCGGGTTCGTCTACTGGGCCAAGGCCGATGGGTCGGGAATCCGGGAGGTGATAGGGCCGATACTAACGCCAAACGGCATCGGCCTGTCGCCGGACGAGAAAATGCTCTACGTGGCAGAAACGGAAACCGGGCGGCTGTGGTCCTTTGAAATCCAGGGACCAGGCAATATCCGCAAACGGCCCTGGCCTTCGCCGCATGGCGGCACGTTGGTGCATGGCGTAGGCGGCTATACCCGTTTTGACAGCCTGGCAGTCGCATCAAGCGGCAGTATCTGCGTCGCGGCGCTGCATAGCGCGGCCGTGGTCGAGATGACTGCCGACGGCAAGCGGGCCGTTCATCACCCGATGCCGGATATCGGGGTGACCAATATCTGCTTCGGCGGGCCGGACATGCGAACGGCCTATGTCACGCTATCTCACGAAGGCAAGCTCGGCATGATGGACTGGCACGAGCCAGGGCTGCGGCTCAATTTCCAGCGCTGAGCCTAGCGATCAATCCGCCAGCGCCATTTCAAGCACCCGCGCGACATGAAGCGCCTTGCGCGATGAGAGGTCGGCGACCTGATGGCGGCAGGACGTGCCGTCCGCGACGATCAGCGTGTCCTGTGGCGCAGCCCGAACCGCCGGCATCAACGAGAGTTCCGCCATCGCCTTCGAGGCTTGGACGGTTTCCGCTTGATAGCCGAATGCTCCGGCCATACCGCAACAACTCGTTTCGACTGTCTCGACGGAAAGCCCCGGAACAAGCCCAAGCGCTTTTTCAACCGCACCCATCACGCCAAAGGCTTTCTGGTGGCAATGGCCATGCAGGAGCGCTTTTTCCGCGACTCTTTTCAAAGCGGGAGCGAAATGGCCGGCTGCAATTTCCTGCGCGACGAACTCCTCGAAGAGGAAGGCCCGGCTAGCAACCTGGTCGGCGCTTTTATCTTTCAACAACGCTGGAATTTCATCCCGGAACGAAAACAGGCAGGAAGGCTCCAGCCCGACAATCGGGACACCTCGGGCGGCAAAAGGCGCCAGCGCCGCGAGGCTTCTCTCCGCTTCCGTCTTGGCCTCGTCAATCAATCCGGTCGCGAGGAAGGTGCGGCCACAGCAAAGAGGACGGGAATTGCCGTCGATCGGCTTCGGCAGATGAACGCGATAGCCGGCGGCGACCAGCACCGCCAATGCCGCGTTGAGGTTTTCCGGGTCCTGATAGCGGTTGAACGTGTCGGCAAGCAACACGACCTCGCGACCGGTTTCGGGGCCGAAAGCCGAAGCTTCGGGATCGAAGCGATTGGCTCGCCACTGCGGAAGGCTGCGCTCGGCGCTGAGGCCGATCAATCGCTCCGACAGGCGAGCGAACGCCGGAACCTTGTCGCGCAGGTTGAATAGCCAAGGCAGCCGCGCCGCGATCGGCGCATAGCGCGGCAGATAGGCAATCAGCCTGTCGCGCAGCGACAACCCATTTCGCCGCGTTCTTGCCGCCTGCACTTCGATCTTCATGCGGGCCATATCGACGCCGGTCGGGCATTCACGGCGGCAAGCTTTGCAGGAGACGCAGAGTTTCATCGTTTCCGCCATCTCGTCGGAAACGAAGGCATCCGCACCGAGTTGGCCGCTGATCGCCAGGCGCAACGAATTGGCGCGACCGCGCGTGACATCGCGCTCGTTCATCGTGACACGATAGGAGGGGCACATCACGCCGCCCTGCTGTTTACGGCAGGCGCCATTGTTGTTGCACATCTCGACCGCGCCCTGGAAACCGCCACCGCCTCCGACATAGGCGGACCAATCGAGCACGGTTTCGAGCTTCGCCGTCTGGTACCCGGAATTGTAACGGAGAAGGTTTCGGTCGTCGAAGCGCGGCGGATCGACAATCTTACCAGGGTTGAACAGGTTCTCGGGATCGAAACTCCTTTTCACCGCTCCAAAGGCCGTGACGATCTCCGGGCCGAACATTGCTTCGTGAAATTCGGATCTGACGATGCCGTCGCCGTGTTCGCCGGAATGCGAGCCCTTGTATTCGCGCACCAGGGCAAAAGCCTCCTCAGCGATGGCGCGCATCGCCTTTAGGTCCTTGTCCAGCTTGAGATTCAGCACCGGGCGCACATGCAGGCAGCCTTCGGAGGCATGCGCATACCAGGTGCCGGTGGTTCCATGTTTGGCGAAAACCTTGGTGAGCTTTTCGGTGTATTCAGCAAGGTGCGGCAAGGGCACCGCGCAATCCTCGATGAAGGAAACCGGCTTTCCGGCATCCTTCATCGACATCATGATGTTGAGGCCAGAGGTGCGCAGGTCAGCGATAGCGCCTTGCAAACCGGCATCGAGCACATCAACGACGCCGCCCCATTTCTCCGGCGGCTTGTCCCAGCCGAAACCAAGCTGATTCATCATGTCGTGCAATTGCGAGAGCCGGATACGGTTTTCGGTTTCATCCTCCGCGAATTCCACCAGCAACAGAGCCTCCGGCCTGCCGCGCACAAACTCTTCGAGCGTCGGCCTGAACATGGCGATAGCGCCCGCCAGATCGAGCATGGTGCGATCGACCAGTTCGACAGCGATCGGCTTCAACGTCACGAGATGCTGGGCAGCATCCATTGCCTGATAGAAGGAGCCGAAATGGCAGACGCCGAGACCGCGTTTGCCGAGCGCCGGCCAGAGCTTCAGCTCGATCGCCGTCGAGAAGGCGAGCGTGCCTTCCGAGCCAACGAGGATATCCGCCATGTTGCGCCTTGGCGCATTCGGAACCAGCGCATCGAGATTGTAACCGCCGACCCGGCGCTGGACCTTGGGAAATCGCGCCGCAACTTCATCCGCCATGTCAGTCCCAAGATCGAGCAAGCCTGAGAACAGCGACCGCTCACGCTCGGAACCGGCGAAGTCGGCAAGCCCGGCCTTCACCTCGCCGAACCGCATTACCGCGCCATCGGCAAGCACGGCGTCGATTCCGATCACGTTGTCGCGCATCGTGCCGTAGCGAAGCGAGCGGCCGCCGCAGGAGTTATTACCGGCCATGCCGCCAATGGTGGCGCGCGATGCAGTGGAAACATCCACCGGAAACCAGAGACCGTGCGGCTTGAGCTGGCGGTTCAACTCGTCGAGCACGATGCCAGGCTGGACCGTGCAGCGGGCTCCGGCTGCATCCAGACTGATGATCTTGTTCAGATATTTGGAAGTGTCGACGACCAGGGTCTCATTGACCGTCTGCCCACATTGCGAGGTACCTCCACCGCGCGGCGTGACCGCCACCCCCTCCTCGCGCGCCAGCGTTAGGGCGGTTATGGCGTCCTCCATCGTCTCCGGCACAACAACCCCGGCCGGCGTCATTTGATAGGGAGAAGCATCGGTCGCGTAACGACCACGCTCAAAGCGGCTGAAGAGCACATCGCCCTTCACCTCACGCCGCAGGCGACGCTCCAGCGTCGGCAGAACAATCGTCATTGCGGGTCCTTGGGCACGGCGCTGAACGCTTCTTGCATTTTGAATTCAAAATTCATAATGGTGTTTAAAGGCGTTTGACAACAGCTTTCGGCAGATCGACGCGGATAGGGAGAGGATCATGACGGGCTACCGGGCCGGACGGCACTTTTTGCAAATTCCCGGTCCCTCGCCGGTGCCGGACCGGATCATGCGCGCGATGGACATGCCGGTGCTCGATCACCGCGGGCCAGAGTTTCAGGAACTTGGCAAGCGCGTACTCGACGGCGTCAAGACGATCTTCAAGACGACGCAACCCGTGATCATCTACCCGGCATCCGGCACCGGCGCCTGGGAGGCTGCTCTCGCCAATACCATGTCTCCTGGCGATACGGTGCTGATGTACGAGACCGGTCATTTCGCCACGCTGTGGAAGAACATGGCGGTGAAACTCGGCCTGAAGCCGGAATTCGTCGAGTCCGACTGGCGCAGTGGCGCGGACGCCAATGCGATCGAAGAGCGGCTGAAAGCCGACACCACCCACACGATCAAGGCCGTCTGCGTGGTCCATAACGAAACCTCTACCGGTGCAACCTCGCGTATCGCCGAGGTAAGGCAGGCGATCGACGCCGCCAACCACCCTGCCCTGCTGATGGTCGATACGATCTCCTCGCTGGCGTCCGTTGATTACCGACATGACGAATGGGGCGTCGACGTCACCGTCGCCGGCTCGCAGAAGGGGCTGATGCTGCCGCCCGGCCTGTCTTTCAACGCGATCAGCGAGAAGGCGCTGGCGGTCTCGAAGACCTCGAAACTGCCGAAGTTGTTCTGGTCCTGGGAGGAGATGCTGCCGCACAACGCGAATGGCTTCTTTCCCTATACGCCTGCGACGACGCTGCTCTACGGGCTCGATGAAGCGATCAAGATGCTGCACGAGGAAGGCTTGCCGCAGGTCTTCGCGCGGCACGAGCGCCTTGCGGAGGCGACCAGGCGGGCTGTGCAGGCCTGGGGGCTCGAAATCCTTTGCCGTGATCCGAAGTATTATTCGCCTGTATTGACTGCCGTCATGATGCCGGAAGGCCATAATGCGGATGCATTCCGCAAGGTCGCACTGGAGCATTTCGATATTTCGCTTGGCACCGGGCTGACCAAGGTGGCGGGCAAGGTATTCCGTATTGGACACCTTGGTTCGACGAACGAGTTGACCATGATCGGCACGCTTGCAGGCGTCGAGATGGGCCTCGATTTAGCCGGCGTGCCGCACCAAAGCGGTGGCGTACAGACCGCCATGCGGTATATGGCCGAAACCGCGCGCCAGCCGGCACGAACCGCCGCCGAATAACGTATGGACGCGCAACCGCTGATCAGCCGCCGCAGCCTGCACGATGAGATCGTGTCGATCCTGCGCGACATGATCATCGAAGGCGCCTTCAAGCCGGGCAGCAAGGTCCCCGAGCGAGAGCTTTGCCTGCGCTTCGGCGTATCGCGCACGCCGATGCGGGAGGCGTTGAAGGTGCTGGCGGCGGAAGGGCTGATCGACCTGTTGCCGAACCGCGGCGCGGCAATCTCGCGCATCAAGCCGGAAGAGATCGAGGAATTGTTTCCGATCATGGGCGCGCTTGAAGCGCTTGCAGGCGAACTTGCCTGCAAGGCGATCAGCAACATTGCGATCGCGTCGATCCGCAAGATGCACGACGCCATGGTCGGGCACTACGAGCGCGGCGAATGGGTGCCCTATACAAAACTCAACCGGCAAATTCACGAAGCGATCTTCACGGCTTCCGGCAATGCGGCGCTGGCCGCGCTTTACCAAAGCCTGCTGGTGCGCATCCATAGCGTGCGTTTCGTCGCCCGCAGGTCACCGGAGCGCTGGCGCGAGGCTGTGGAAGACCATATCGCGATCATGGCGGCTCTTGAAGCCCGAGATGGAACGTCGCTCGCACGATTGTTGAAGGAGCATCTGAAGCACAAGGCCGACGTGGTGCAGGAGGCGATGGCCCAGTTGGACACCGGGCAATCAACCGGCTAGCCTCCAGCTTCAACCGGAAATGGCGCGTCCAGAGGACGCGCCATCTTCTTCAGCCGAATATCTTGATAGCGCTCTCAATTGTCTTGGATGCGCCCCACAGCACGGGGATCGCGATGATTGTCCAGACCAGGACCGCCTTGCCATCAAAGCTGCCGAGGCCAATACCGTGCGAACCGGTCGGACCGCCGCTCGTCTTCTGAGCGTTAAGCGCCGCCACTTCTGCGTCTTTCATGAACCACTTCTGAGCAACAGCGCTCACCAGCGCGTTACAGATGAAGCCGGCAACAAGCATTCCGGCCAGGATGTACATGGTGCGGTCATAAACCTGCGCGCGCTCGACACCAGCCGCGATCTGCGCATCGCGAATGTAGCCGATCAACAGCGGACCAACGACGCCGGCCGTCGACCACGCCGTCAGCAATCGGCCATGGATTGCGCCCACGAACTGCGTTCCAAACATATCCGCGAGATAGGCAGGGACGGTCGCGAAACCTCCGCCATACATCGAGAGGATGATACAGAAGGCCCCGACAAATAGCGCCATCGAGCCCATATGCGCGAAGGTGGGCGCCGAAGCGTAAAGCAGCAAACCCAGACCGAAGAAGCAGAAATAGGTCATCTTCCGACCAATCTTGTCGGAAAGCGAAGCCCAGAAGAAGCGACCCATAATGTTGAAGAGCGACAACAATCCAACGAACCCCGCGGCGATCGTAGCGACCTGTGTCTTCTGCGCTGCGTCGAGTGCTCCAAAAGCAATCTGCGGCTGACCGATCAGGCGACCCGCGAAAACCTCCTGCAACATGGGCGAAGCCATCGCAAGAACGCCAATCCCGGCAGAGACGTTCAGGCAGAGCACAGCCCAGATCAGCCAGAACTGCGGCGTCTTATGCGCATTTTCCAGGTGGACGTTACCGGAGGTGATCATACCCCTGGTATCGGCCGGGGCGGTCCAGCCATCGGGTTTCCAACCCGTCGGCGGCACGCGGTAGCCGAAGGCACCACACAGCATCACGACAAGATAACCGATCCCCATCACCAGCAGGGTCTGCCATACGCCGACGGAATCAGCCGTCTTGAAATTGTTCATCAGGATATTGGCCAGCGGCGAGCCGATCATCGCGCCGCCACCAAAGCCCATGATGGCCATGCCGGTCGCCATGCCGCGACGGTCCGGGAACCATTTCACCAAGGTGGAAACCGGCGAAATATAGCCAAGGCCAAGCCCGATACCTCCAATGACTCCCATGCCGAGCCAAAGGATCCAGAGCTGATGCAGGTAAACGCCAATTGCGCCGATGATGAAGCCCCCGCCCCAGCAGAGCGCCGAAGCAACGCCCGCCTTGCGCGGACCTGCTCTTTCGAGCCAGCCCCCAAAAACGGCGGCCGAGAGCCCGAGAAATACGATGCCGATCGTGAAAACCATCAGGAGGTCGGAGACACTCCAATCGCAACTGGTCGAGAAAAGAGCTGTCATCGTATCGGGACAGGTTTTCGGTTGCGCCAAACCGACGGCGCGTGAAAGCGGCAGCCAGAACACGCTCAGACCGTAAGACATGCCAATACAAAGATGGATCGCAAGCGCCGCCGGAGGCACGAGCCAGCGATTGAAGCCTGCCTTCGCGATGGTTCTCTCACGATCCAATAATCCAATACCGACATCCGCGCCGGCTACGCCCGTCATGGCCATGGTGTTTCCCTCATCTGCCAAAGTTTGTTGTTCTTGGTTTTTCAGTTCTTGCCCGCACCTGACATCCGATCGAGCGCCTCGATCACGATCGGTTCCAGCCCTTCTCCACCGCCGGCCCGATGCGCGAGAATGGCCTCTCGCATCCGACGATCCCAGAATTGATGGATGTGTTCCGCAATCCCCGTAACCGCCTTCTCGTGCGGATAGCTGCGGAAGAAAGTCGATATCTGGTTCGACATGTGGATCAGCTTTTCCGCCCGCGCCGAATGCGTATCCGTCATGCGACCGTCCTGACCGGTTCGGCTGAAAGGTAATTGGTGAAATCGAGCGCTCCATCGCGCCGGGCGATCGCCACGACACCGACGCCCAGCGCTCGCGCCCGCTCCAGCGCCAGCGAAGTGGGCGCGGAGACGGCGACCAGCAGACGCGCTCCGAAACGGGCTGTTTTCTCCACCATCTCAAAGGAGCAGCGGCTGGTGATCAGGAGGAAGCCTTCCGCGGGATCGACACCGCCACGCAGCAGCGCGCCAATCAGCTTGTCGAGCGCGTTATGGCGACCGACGTCCTCACGCACCTGAAGGATCGCGCCGTCTGCGGCGCACCAAGCCGCACCGTGTACGGCATGCGTGATATCGTTCAACGGCTGATGTTCATCGAGCGCCCGGACGGCGGCAGAAATCGCATTTCTGCTGATAGATGCGGCAATGCCGGAGACGCGACCGGCTTCTGGCAGATCATCGAGCTTTTCGACGCCGCAGACACCGCATCCCGTCCGGCCGGCCAGATTGCGGCCCCGCGCCAGATGCTGGCGAAACCGACCAGGCGTCAGTTCCACAGTGACAAGCGCGCCCTTGTCACCATCCTCAACCGTAACGCGGCGGATCTCGTCCGCTTTCTCGATAATGCCCTCGGTCAAACTGAAACCGATGGCGAAATCCTCCAGATCGGCCGGGGTCGCCATCATCACGGCATAAGGGACATTGCCGTAGATGATGTTGACCGGATGCTCGACCGGTACCGAGCGAAGCAGGTCACGCGGCGCAGCGCTGTCGAAGGCGATGCGTGAAGCGGCGACGGAGCGGCTGATCTCCCTCGCCATCGTTACTCCGCCGCTTCGCGCATCGGGCGCGCGATCTTGCGCAAGGAGACATCCTCCTCGCGGTTCTTCTCCTGCCAGGTCGAGAAATGGTTCGTCCGGCGCACCTCGACGGCGGTCACCTTGTATTCGGGGCAGTTGGTCGCCCAATCCGAATAATCGGTCGTGATGACGTTCGCGCCGGTCTCGGCATGATGGAACGTGGTATAAACGACACCCGGCTGCATACGCTCGCTAACTTCTGCCCTCAGCGCGATGTCACCCGAACGGCTGGCAAGAGCGACAAGATCGCCGGTGGCAATACCGCGATTCTCGGCGTCGAAAGGATGGATTTCGAGGATATCCTCAGCATGCCAGGCTGAGTTCGCCGTGCGCCGCGTCTGCGCGCCGACATTGTATTGCGAGAGGATACGCCCGGTCGTGAGCAGCAACGGGAAGCGCGGTCCGGTGCGTTCCTCGGTCGGGACATATTCGGTAATCATGAACTGGCCCTTGCCGCGCACGAAGCGATCGACGTGCATCAGCGGCGTGCCAAGCGGCGCCTTGTCATTGCAAGGCCATTGGATAGAGCCGAGTTCGTCGATGCGCGCATAGCTCACACCGGTGAAAGTCGGCGTCAGGCGCGCGATTTCGTCCATGATCTCGGACGGGTGCGCATAATGCATGTCGTAACCGAGCGCATGAGCGAGATCGATCGTAATCTGGAACTCATCCTTGCCGGACATGGGCGGCATCACCTTACGTACGCGGCTGATGCGGCGTTCGGCATTGGTGAAGGTTCCATCCTTCTCGAGGAAGGATGAGCCCGGCAGAAAGACATGGGCGTATTTCGCTGTCTCGTTCAGGAAAATATCCTGGATGACGACGCATTCCATCGCGGCGAGGCCGGCGGTGACATGCTGCGTGTTGGGATCGGACTGGGCGATATCCTCGCCCTGGATATAGAGACCTAGGAAAGTGCCGCCGACCGCTTCATCCAGCATGTTGGGTATGCGCAGGCCGGGCTCGTTCGAGAGCGGAACGCCCCAGAGTCCTTCGAACATCTGGCGCGTGGCGTCATCCGAAACATGGCGATAACCGGAAAGCTCGTGCGGGAAAGAGCCCATGTCGCAGGAACCCTGCACATTGTTCTGCCCGCGCAGCGGATTAACGCCGACGCCCTCGCGGCCGATATTGCCGGTCGCCATGGCGAGGTTGGCCATGCCCATGACCATGGTCGAGCCCTGGCTATGTTCAGTGACGCCAAGCCCGTAAAAGATCGCGCCATTGCCGCCAGTCGCGTAGAGGCGGGCAGCCGCCCGCACATCGGCAGCGGGAACGCCCGTAAATTGCTCGCTGGCTTCCGGTGAGTTGCGCTCCTCGGCAATGAAGCGCGCCCAGACTTCGAAATCGTTGAGGTCGCAGCGCTCGCGTACGAAAGCCTCGTTCACCAATCCTTCGGTGACGACGACATGCGCGATCGCATTGATCATCGCAACATTAGTGCCCGGCTTCAGCGGCAGGTGGTAGTCTGCCTTGATATGGGGCGACTTCACCAGATCGATCTTGCGCGGGTCGGCAACGATCAGCCTTGCGCCCTGGCGCAGACGCTTTTTCATGCGCGAGGCAAAGACCGGGTGGCCATCGGTCGGGTTAGCGCCGATGACGAGGATCACGTCCGACTTGGCGACGGATTTGAAATCCTGCGTGCCGGCAGAGGTGCCGAAAGTCTTGCTCAACCCGTAGCCGGTCGGTGAATGGCAGACGCGGGCGCAGGTATCGACATTATTGTTGCCAAAACCGGCGCGGATCAGTTTCTGAACGACGAAGACTTCCTCATTGGTGCAGCGTGACGAGGTAATGCCGCCGACAGAGTCCTTGCCGTACGTTGCTTGGATGCGCTTGAACTCCGACGCCGCCCGGCCGATCGCCTCTTCCCACGAGACTTCACGCCAGGGATCGGTGATCTTCTCGCGGATCATCGGCTTGGTGATGCGGTCCTTGTGTGTCGCATAACCCCACGCGAAGCGACCCTTGACGCAGGAATGGCCTTCGTTTGCCTTGCCGTCCTTGTAGGGCACCATATTGACGACCTTGTCGCCCTGCATTTCGGCTTTGAAGGAGCAGCCGACACCGCAATAGGCACAGGTCGTCACTGCCGAATGGTCCGGCTGGCCGGCTTCGATGATGGTGTTCTCGGTCAGCGTGGCGGTGGGGCAGGCCTGCACGCAGGCGCCGCACGAGACGCATTCGGATTCCAGGAAATCGACGCCGCCGGCGGAAACGCGAGAATCGAATCCGCGCCCTTCGATCGTCAGCGCGAAAGTGCCCTGCACTTCCTCACAGGCGCGGACACAACGATTGCAGACGATGCATTTCGAGGGATCATAGGTGAAATAAGGATTGGTCGTATCCTTGGCGAGGAAGAGATCGTTGGCGACGCCATCCTTCTTGGAGAAGACGTGGTTCTCGCCTTCGTAGCCGTAGCGAACCTCACGCAGGCCGACAGCACCCGCCATATCCTGCAACTCGCAATCGCCATTGGCGGAGCAGGTCAAGCAATCGAGCGGATGGTCGGAGATATAAAGCTCCATCACGCCTTTGCGAAGCTTCGCAAGATTGTCGGTCTGCGTGCGCACAACCATGCCGTTCTCGGCCGGCGTGGTGCAGGAAGCCGGCGTGCCGCGCCGGCCTTCGATCTCGACGAGGCAAAGGCGGCACGAACCGAACGGCTCCAGGCTGTCGGTCGCGCAAAGCTTTGGAACCTTGGTGCCGGCATGCATGGCAGCGGCCATGACAGAGGTGCCCTCGGGCACGGTCACCGAAACGCCGTCGATCAACAGCATGACGGTCTTTTCCGAGACGCGGATCGGCGTTCCGAAGTCTATTTCCTTGATCAGCATCTGTTCGGTCAAAGCCATTTGACTTCTCCCTATTCAGCAGCCTGCGGCAGAGGCCGCGGCGCAAAATCCTGGCGAAAATGGGTGAGCGAGCTGACGACCGGGATCGGCGTCAGGCCGCCCATGGCGCAGAGCGAAGCGTCGGTCATCGTTTTGCAGAGATCGTCGAGCACCGCGAAATTCTTGGCCGTATCGATGCCCGCGACGATCTTGTCGACCGTCTCAGCGCCGCGCGTCGAGCCAATGCGGCAGGGCGTGCACTTACCGCAACTTTCCTTGGCGCAGAACTCGAAGGCGAAGCGGGCCTGCGCCGCAAGATCGACGGTATCGTCGAAGACAACGATGCCGCCATGGCCGAGCATGCCTTTCACGGCCGCGAAAGCTTCGTAATCCAATGGCGTGTCGAGCAGGTTTTCCGGGAAATAGGCGCCAAGCGGGCCACCAACCTGCACGGCGCGGAACGGCCGGCCGCTATGGGTGCCGCCGCCGTAGGTCTCGATCATCTCGCGCAAGGTGACACCGAATGCTTTCTCGATCAGTCCACCCCGCTTGATGTTGCCGGCAAGCTGGATCGGCAGCGTGCCGCGCGAGCGCCCCATGCCGAAATCAGCGTAGGCCTGCGCGCCATTGGCCATGATCCAGGGAACGCTGGCGAAGGACATGACATTGTTGATGACTGTCGGTTTGCCAAAAAGGCCCTTGATAGCCGGCAGAGGCGGCTTGGCGCGCACGAGACCGCGACGACCTTCCAGGCTTTCGAGCAGCGAGGTTTCTTCACCGCAGATGTAAGCGCCTGCGCCGAGCCGGACTTCGAGCCTGAAAGCGTGCTTCGAGCCGCAGACAGAACCACCGAGATATCCGGAAGACTCGGCGGCGAAGATCGCCTTATTGAGCATGCGATGCGCATGCGGATATTCGGAGCGCAGGTAGATGTAGCCTTGCGTCGCGCCGACGGCGAGGCCGGCGATCGTCATGCCCTCGATCAGCGTGAAGGGATCGCCCTCCATCAGCATGCGGTCGGCGAAAGTGCCGCTATCGCCCTCATCCGCATTGCAGACGATGTATTTCTGGTCGGCCTCGATGCCGTGGACCGTCTTCCATTTGATGCCGGTCGGGAAGCCCGCGCCGCCACGGCCGCGCAGGCCGGAATCGGTTACTTCCTTGACGATCTCGGCCGGATCGAGAGCCAGCGCTTTTTCGAGACCTGCAAAGCCGCCATGCGCTTTGTAATCGGCGATTGAGAGCGGATCGGTGACGCCACAGCGGGCGAAGGTCAGTCGCTCCTGATTCTTGAAATACGGAATTTCTTCGGTGAGGCCGAGCGCCAGCGGATGAGCGCCGCCCGATAGGAAATTCGCGTCAAACAGACCGCCGACATCGGCGGCTTTCACCGGTCCGAAGGCGATGCGGCCCTGCACGGTCACGACCTCGACCAACGGCTCCAACCAGAGCATGCCGCGAGAGCCGTTGCGGACTAAATCAATCTTGATGCCGCGCTTGGCCGCTTCCGCTGCGATCGCGGTCGCAACACGGTCGGCGCCAACCGACAGCGCCGCCGCATCGAGCGGCACATAGATGCGAATGGATGCATTAGCGGTCATGGCCGGCTCAGCGCCCTGTCGCCGCAAAGATCATCGAGAAATTCTTCGTCAACGCGTCCGACAAGTTCGCCGTCCAGCAGCGCGGCGGGTGAGAGAGCGCAATTACCGAGGCAGTAAACAGTCTCGACCGTCAGACGCCCATCGGCAGTCATGCTGTCGATCGCGATATCATGCG
>FTCV01000537.1_pt1 | contig 14736 bp, 12 predicted proteins | sample 1639691 | NCBI WGS metagenome assembly FTCV01 (sample SAMEA3914864, study PRJEB12502) | metagenome | biome: forest; material: soil | place: USA | collected 2012-03-12 | depth 0.3 m
TCGTTGGCCGCAAGCTTATCCGCCGTCAGTGGGCGCAAGAGCAATCGGTGACGTTGTGTTCCCTCCTCCACCGTCTCGACGATTGCTGTCATCTTTACAGTCGTCGTGCGTTGCAGTTGCGGAGCGGCGACTGACCAGGTGCGAAGAGCGCCAAGGCTGAAACCCGCCAGAATGAAGCTGATGGCTACGCAAAGCTGCAGGATGCCGTTTCTATTTCGGCAAAAGAAGCAGGCAACGACCGATAGCAGCCAAACTGGCAGGACAACCGGCAAATACGGTTCGCGCTCCGCAGCAAAATACAAAATGACTCCGATCGCCATGGCGACCGGCAGCCAGTTGAACAGCGCTCGCGCATCGGCTTCCTTTTGGAATTGCCCGACGACGAAAGACTTGAGCCGCGACAGATCGACGTCGGGCGGAGCAAAGCCTACCAGCCCTGCCGGCAAGGCAAGCAGCCGCGCGCGCCGCCCCCGACCGTGCTGCTCAGGCGAAACAATGCTCATCCTGCGTCGTCCGTTGGCGGCGATCGTCGATCGGGCTTAACCGGCGGAAAACAGCATGCTACAGGAGCAACCGCAGCGGCAATGCCCAACCTGCGCGACTTTATCGTTCCCTCACATCAAAATCTTCTTGTAGCCAGGTTCCTAGCTCAGATGTCCTCTCCGATTATCACCCGCTTCGCGCCCTCGCCCACCGGATACCTTCATATCGGCGGCGCACGCACGGCCTTGTTCAACTGGCTCTACGCAAAGCGCCATGGCGGCAAGATGCTGCTGCGCATCGAGGATACCGACCGGGAACGTTCAACCGAACCTGCGATACAGGCGATCATCGACGGGTTGAAATGGCTGGGGCTCGACTGGCAAGAGGATGTCGTGTTCCAGTTCGGCCGTGCCGCTCGGCACGCTGAAGCCGCGCGCGGACTGTTGGCCGAGGGCAAGGCCTATCATTGCTACGCGACGCCGCAGGAACTGGAAGAAATGCGCGAACTCGCCCGAAAGGAAGGGCGGCCGATGCGCTACGACGGTCGCTGGCGCGACCGTGATCCCGCGGAAGCGCCCAAGGACGTCAAACCGGTCATCCGGTTGAAGGCGCCGACAGAAGGGGAAACCATCGTCGACGACCTGGTTCAGGGCCGTGTCACCTGGGCCAACAAGGATCTCGACGATCTCGTGCTGCTGCGCTCAGACGGTACGCCGACCTATATGCTGGCGGTCGTGGTGGATGACCACGACATGGACATCACTCACGTCATCCGCGGCGACGACCATCTCACCAATGCCGCGCGGCAGACACAAATCTATCAGGCTTTCGGCTGGAGCGTACCGCAGATGGCGCATATCCCGCTGATCCACGGGCCGGATGGCGCCAAGCTTTCGAAGCGCCATGGCGCGCTCGGCGTCGATGCCTATCGTTCGCTCGGCTATCTGCCAGCGGCGCTGCGCAACTACCTCGTGCGGCTCGGCTGGAGCCACGGAGACCAGGAAGTCTTTTCGACCGCTGAGATGGCTGCACTTTTCGACCTGAAGAATGTCGGCCGTTCGGCGGCGCGCTTCGATTTCGCGAAGCTCGAAAACCTGAACGGCATTTACATGCGCCAGACCAGCGACGAGGAGCTCTTGCAGGCCATCGTCGATCTGATGCCTTACCTGCCCGAGCGCGCCGAATTTGCCGCCCATCTCAATGAGGCCGGCAGGGCTAAGCTGCTCGCCGCCATGCCAGGTCTGAAGGAGCGCGCCAAAACTCTGATCGAGCTGATCGATGGGGCAGCGTTTCTCTTCGCTCAGCGTCCACTCATGCTCGACGAGAAGGCCGGCGCGATCATGCTCGAAGGCGGGCGCGAACGCATCGCGGCCATGCTACCGAAGCTCCAGGCGGTCAATGACTGGTCGGCACCCGCGCTGGAGGCTGCCGTTCGCGCCCATTCGGAAGAGACCGGCACCAAGCTCGGCCAGCTGGCGCAGCCGCTCAGGGCTGCGTTGACGGGACGTACCACATCACCTGGTATTTTCGATGTTTTGAGCGTTCTCGGACGCGAGGAAGGACTTGCGCGGTTGCAGGATCAGGCCGCAAGCTAGTTGCGGTTTTAGGCCGCTCCAGCCGGCGCTTGAACGAAACCCAGCGATCCGCTACGCAGGTTGACGATTACCGCATCGCAGCACGATGAGTTGAAGTCGGCTGGGGCGTAGAGCTTGAAGGAGGCTCATCATGACTGCTCAACAGAGCACGATCAAAATCGGCGAAAAAGCGTTGGACCTCCAGGTTAAGGAAGGCACCGTCGGCCCGGCCGTGGTCGACATCAGCAAGCTCTACGCGCAAACCGGGGCGTTCACCTATGACCCCGGCTTCACCTCGACAGCGGCTTGCGAGTCCAAGATCACCTACATTGATGGCGACGAGGGCGTGCTGCTCTATCGCGGATATCCGATCGAGCAACTGGCCGAACACGGCGACTTTCTCGAAACCTGCTACTTGCTGCTTTACGGTGAACTGCCGACCGCCAACCAAAAAGCCGATTTCGACTACCGCGTCACGCGCCACACAATGGTGCATGAGCAGATGGCTCGGTTCTACCAGGGCTTCCGCCGCGACGCGCATCCGATGGCGATCATGGTCGGCTGCGTCGGCGCAATGTCGGCCTTCTATCACGACTCTACCGATATCTCGGATGAGCAGCAGCGCATGGTCGCCTCCATGCGCCTGATCGCCAAGATGCCAACGCTCGCGGCGATGGCTTATAAGTACCATATCGGCCAGCCGTTCGTGTATCCGAGCAATGGTCTCGACTACACCTCGAACTTCCTGCGCATGTGCTTCGCGGTGCCTTGCGAGGAGTACAAGGTGAACCCGGTTCTAGCCCGTGCGCTTGACCGCATCTTCATCCTACACGCGGATCACGAGCAGAACGCCTCGACCTCGACCGTGCGCCTTGCCGGCTCTTCCGGCGCCAACCCCTTCGCCTGCATCGCCGCCGGCATCGCCTGCCTCTGGGGCCCGGCGCATGGCGGCGCGAACGAAGCCGCGCTGAAGATGCTCGGCGAGATCGGCTCGGTCGAAAATATTCCGAAGTACATCGCCAAGGCGAAGGACAAGGATGATCCGTTCCGCCTGATGGGCTTCGGTCATCGCGTCTACAAGAACTACGACCCGCGCGCGCGCATCATGCAGAAGACGACGCATGAAGTGCTCAGTGAAATGGGCATCAAGGACGATCCGCTGCTCGACGTGGCGATCGAGTTGGAGCGCATCGCGCTTTCGGACGATTACTTCATCGAAAAGAAGCTCTATCCGAACATCGACTTCTATTCGGGCATCACGCTGAAGGCGATGGGCTTCCCGACCTCGATGTTCACGGTGCTGTTCGCGCTCGCCCGCACCGTCGGCTGGATTGCCCAGTGGAAGGAAATGATCGAGGATCCGAGTCAGAAGATCGGCCGCCCCCGCCAGCTCTATACCGGTGCGACGCGCCGCGAATATGTGTCGAGCGCACAGCGCCGCTGAACGGCCAACCCAACAATTGAGAAAGGCGCCGTCAGGCGCCTTTTTTATTGGCTATTTTTTTGATGATGATGTCGGCGGCAAGCCTGTCGGGTCGATCCCCCGGAACGTGCATTTGCGCCTCAACGCGTTTCAAGGCTTCCAGATGCAGGCGGCGCGCTTCTGTCTCGCCGATCAACAGTGCCAAGGCTGCGGCAAGATTATCGGCCGTGCAGTCATCCTGCAGGAATTCGGGTACGAAAACTTCGCCAAGGATGATGTTTGGCAGCACGACTGAGGCAATCGTAACAAGCCGCCGCGCGATAAACTCCTCGACGCGCGACCCACGATAGCCCACCACGGCAGGCACGCCCGCTAAAGCCAATTCCAGCGTCACCGTGCCTGAAGCGGCCAACGCGCCGCGCGCCTGTTTAAAGGCCTGCCATTTCGCGGCTTCACCCGAGACGATCTCGGGCACAACCGTCCATTTCTTCAATTCCTGTTCGATGGCGGGACGAACATGATCGACCGCCGGCAGGACAAACCGCGCGCCAGGATAGAGATCGCGGATGATGGCGACGGTTTCGCCGAAGACCGGCATCAGATACTGAATTTCAGAGCGACGGCTGCCCGGCAAAACGAGCAGCGTCGGATGCTTCTCATTGTCTCTGATCACCTGCTCGGCGGCACCTGGCCGGAATTCATGCAGTTTCGTGATCAGCGGATGACCGACATAACTGCAGGGCGGCCCGCCCAGCCGGGCATGCGCCGCCGGCTCGAATGGCAGCAGCGCAAGGAGATGATCGACATAGCCCCGCATCTTTCGAGCGCGGCCAGGACGCCAAGCCCAGACGGTTGGCGATACATAGTCGACAATCGGAATGTCTGATCGCTTAGCGCGAATCTTTTTGGCCACGCGATGCGTGAAGTCAGGCGCATCGATAAGAAGGACGATATCGGGCGGATCAGCAAGGATGGCCTCGGCGGTCTCGGCAATCCGCCTGAGCAATAGCGGGAGGCGCTTGATCACAGGAACAATGCCCATGACGTTGATGTCGGCCATCGGGAAAAGGCTTTGTAGCCCCTGCCCGATCATCAAAGGGCCGCCGACGCCCGCGAACTGGATATCAGGCCTGACTTCGTGCAGCGCCTGCATGACGTCTACGCCGAGTTGATCACCCGATGCCTCGCCGGCAATCAGGAAGACGCGTAGCGAACCGGCATTCCTCAAGCCGCATCCTTGACGGCGCGAGGCACGCAGATCGAACGATCCCCACCTTGGCGGATGAAGGTGAGGATTTCCGCAACATGCGGCAGTTCCGCATAAGTTCCGGCAACGTCCTCGACACGCTCCTTCAGTGTTCCCTCATCGGCGAACAGCAGCCGGTATGCGGACCGAAGGGCGTGGATTTCCTCACGCGAGAAGCCGCGCCGCTTCAGGCCAACGATATTCAGGCCAGCGAGATGCGCGCGGTTTCCCATGGCCATGCCATAGGGGATTAGATCGTTTTCGAGTCCAGACATGCCGCCGATAAAGGCATGTGCGCCGATACGGGTAAACTGGTGAACCGCGGCTCCGCCGCCAATGATGACGAAATCCTCGATGGTCACGTGGCCACCGAGCATGACATTGTTCGACAGGATGATATTGTCGCCCAGACGGCAGTCATGGCCGACATGGCTATTGGTCAAAAATGCACAACGATCGCCAACGACTGTCTTCAGGCCTCCGCCTTCCGTTCCAGGGTTCATCGTGACCCCTTCCCGGATGATGCAATCTACGCCGACCGTGAGCGTCGAGGCTTCACCCCGATACTTCAGGTCTTGCGGCTGGTGGCCGAGCGAGGCGAACGGAAAAACCTTGGTTCTCGCACCGATGCTTGTCTTGCCCGCGACCGCGACGTGACTCACCAGCGTCACGCCATCTGCAAGCTCAACCTCTGGGCCTACATGGCAAAACGGACCAATGGTCACGGATTCGCCCAAGCGCGCGCCGTCCTCGACCACTGAGGAAGTATGAATTTGCGCCAACGCGCTCTCCCTTTCCGGAACCTTGCTGCTTATTTCGCAATCAACATGGCGCTGACTTCTGCCTCGGCGACCAGCACGCCTTTCACTCTGGCTTCGCCCTTGTACCACCACATATTGGCACGGTAACGAAGCTTGTTCATATGATACTCGACGGTATCGCCCGGCACGACCGGTTTACGGAAGCGGCATTTGTCGATGGTCATGAAATAGACCAGGCGCGGCACCTCGCCTTTCATCTTGGCCCAGCAGCACATAGCGCCGGCCGTCTGCGCCATACCCTCGATCATCAAGACACCCGGCATGACCGGCTGGCCAGGAAAATGACCCTGGAAATGCGGCTCGTTGAACGTGACGTTCTTAATGCCGATGCAGGAATCGTCGCCATTGATATCTATGATCCGGTCGACCATCAGAAATGGATACCGATGGGGCAACAGCGTCAGGATCTTGAGAATATCAGCGCTTTCCAGTGTCGTCGTCGCACTGTCGTTCATGACGGCTTCACTCCTCGCCGTTTTCACCTTTGCGCAACGCGGACGTGCCGCCCTGCGCTGCCATTTTCTTCAACCAAGTTATCTCGCGGAACCAATCGCGAACCGGTTTCGCAGGTGTGCCGCCCCAGCGTACACCACGCGGCACGTCCGAATTCACATTGCTCGATCCCGCGATCTGCGAACCCATGCCGATCGTCAAATGTCCAACTACTCCGACTTGGCCGCCAAGTACAACAAAGTCTTCCAATGTTGACGAGCCAGAAATTCCAACTTGAGATACGATAACGCAATGCCGGCCGATCACCACATTATGGGCGATCTGCACAAGATTATCGATCTTCGTGCCCTGGCCGATCACCGTGTCACGATTAGCTCCGCGGTCAATACAGGTTCCTGCGCCAATCTCAACATCATCCTGCACGATGACGCGTCCGATCTGCGGCACCTTCAGGTGCCCCTCAGGTCCCATGGAAAAGCCAAAGCCGTCCTGCCCGATCCGGGCACCCGCGTGGATGATCACGCGGTCACCGATAAGCGCATGAACCACACTCGCTCCCGGGCCAACAGTCGTATCTCGGCCAATCCGGACCTGTGGGCCGATGATCGCGCCTGCCGCGATGACGGAACCCGAGCCAATCTCACAGCCTGGCCCAAGCACTGCACCTGGATCAACCGTCACGCCATGTTCCAGCCGCGCCTCGGGGTGGATCTGCGCACCTGGCGCAATGCCAACATGGCCGAAGATGCTGCCCGGTCGTAATGCGGCGGGGAAGAGTTTCGCCGCGACGAGAGCAAAACATTTATAGGGTTGGGGCGTAACCAGCGCCACCGTGTGCAATGGCAGCTTATCGGCAAACCGTGGCGAGACAAAACATGCGCCAGCCGCCGTCTCGCCAGCTTTTGCCGCATAAGCAGGATTGTCGAGAAAGGACAGATCGGTCGGGCCGGCGCTGTCGAGTGGGCCGATACCCGTAACGGCCGGCACATCACGCGCCAAGTCAGAAACCTTCGCGCCTGTCAGCGAAACGATCGCGTCAAGCGTCAGCGGCTGCGGTGTTGGAAAGAAAATAGGTTCGGACATTATGAAGGCGTCCGCGCATCGTGAAGATGCGCGGACGTCAAACCGTCAGAAGCTCGTGCCGCCGGAGAACCGGAAGAACTGGGTCCGGTCATACTTATCCTTCGTCATCGCTTGCGCGAAGTCGAAGCGGATCGGACCAAGCGGCGACGCCCAAAGGAGGCTGGCGCCGAGCGAGCTGCGGATCACATGGCTGTCGCGAACCGTAATGCTGTTACCCTGGCACTGTGCACCGGCGGTCAGGTTGGTCGACCCCGTACAAGTGATTGTCTGAGGCGTACCTGAGACATCGAGGTAAGTCGTCGTTCCGACTATCGAACCTAGATCACCGAAGTCCTTGCGGCCACGGTAACCGAATGCGGTACCAGCATCAGCGAAGATCGCACCCTTCAGGCCAAGCTCACGAGGAGCACCAAAGATCGGGAACTGTGCTTCAAGCGACCCACCGAAATAGGTGGTAGCGCCGATCGCATTGTTTCGTGGATCGTAGGATATATCGCGCGGACCAATACCTGAGGGAGCGAAGCCGCGAACGAGGCTCGGCCCCATGAAGAAATGGTCAAGTTCACGAAGCTTGCCACCGATCGGCGTCACATAGCCACCCTGCAGGCGGGCGATACCAGTGACTTCATCCCAGATCGGATAGAAGTATTTCGCATCGGCAACGATACGACCGAACTTCGAGTCACCACCCAGACCAGCGACATCCGGGCGGATGTCGACAAATGCACCGCTCGTCGGATTCTGATCGTTGTCACGCGTGTTGTAGAGGAACGTCAAGCCGACGAGCGAGGTCAGGGTTGTGCCCTTCGCCTCCTTGAGAGCCAGCGAAGCCTCGCCATTGCTCAAGCAGTTTCCATACGTGGTCGCGCTTGGAAAACGGCAGTCGTTATAAGGCTCGTAGTCGCTCGTTCCGTCCCGGTTCGGGATCGTAAGCTTCGTCTGGTACAGCGAATAGCGCGCACCAATCGTGAAGGTTTCATCGAGCGGCAAACCTGCGCGCAGATTGAAACCTGTCGTCCGCGTCTCGTAATAGGCCGTTTTGGTGTTGTCGTTGTACTTCGAATAAATGTCGAAGCCCGCGGCCAGGCGCTGATCAAGGAAATACGGCTCGGTGAAGTTGAACTCCGCGCCACGCGTCCGCTGGCCAGCGGTGACGGCCAAGCGTGCATATTGACCGCGGCCGAGAAAGTTCTTTTCCGAAACGGAGGCTTCAGCAACGAAACCATCCGAAGTCGAGTAGCCACCCGCAATCGCAAAGGCGCCAGTGGACTGATCCTCGACATCCACGTTGATGATCGCACGGTCAGGCGCCGAGCCCGGCTCCGTCGTGATCTTGACCGACTTGAAATAACCGAGGTTCTTCAGGCGGCGCTCGGCGCGATCGACAAGCACGCGATTATAAGCATCGCCCTCGCCCAGATCGAACTCACGGCGAACGACGTAATCACGCGTGCGGGTGTTGCCGCGAACGTTGATCCGTTCGACATAAACGCGCGAGCCCTGCTCCACCACATAGGAGAGCGCGACCGTCTTATTGACCGAGTCGCGATCGCCACGCGGGCGGACTTGGGCGAATGCGTAACCGCGCGCCGAAACCTCAGCGTTGATCGCCTCAACAGACTTCTCAACCGCTTCGGCATTGTATGTATCGCCAGCCGAGGTCCTGACGACACGCTTCAAGCGCGCCGGATCAACGTCGGCGATCCGCGAGTCGACATCAACACTCGATACGCGATAGCGCTCGCCTTCATCGACTGTGATCGTAATGACGTAGCCGTTAGCAGCCGCGTCGAGCATCGCGGACGAATTCACCACACGGAAGTCGGCATAACCATTCTTCAGATAGTAGCGACGGATGAGTTCAAGATCCGAGTTGAGCTTGTCCGGATCATAGATATCCGACGACTTCAGCCAACTCAGATAATTCGACTCCGTCGTCGTCATGATGCCGCGCAGCCGCGACGCCGAAAAAGCGTTGTTGCCAACGAAATCGATTTCCTTGACGCCGGTCTTGGAGCCCTCGACGATCACGAACGCCACGTCAGTGCGGCCATTTCCGGCATCCGACAGCTTGGCCTGGACGGAAGCGGCTGAACGACCCGCGCGACGATAAATCTCGCGAATACGTTCGACGTCCGCATCAATCTGTCCCTGGCTGAACGGACCACGCGAGCGCGTCTGGATCTCGCCGGTCAAAATCTCGGTCTTGACCTTGCTGTTACCGTCAAAGGTGACGCGGTTGACGATGGAGTTTTCCCGCACCGAAACCACGACGCCACCTGGCGTCCGGCGGGCACTCACATTGCTGAACTGTCCGGTCGCCAGCATATCGCGGACGCCACGATCGACACGCTCCTGATCGAGCTTCTGCCCCGGCTCGACCACGAAATAGGAACGGATGGTCTCCGACTCGACACGCTGATTACCCTGAACCGTCACGGTCTGGGCTACGGCAACTCCGCCGGTGAGCATGACAATCGAGAGAATGGCAGCAACCAGAAGCTCACGCTTCAATCGCGCCAAGGTCATCAAAACACAGTTCATTACCCGCCCGTCTTTTTGTTGATACCGGGAACGTGCGCCACCGCCGCACGTCGACTAACTCTGTCTCTTGCGCTTCTACAGACTTTCGGTCGAGATGCAAACGCACTCACTGAACAGCCTTTAGAAATTCCCTCGACGTGGCCGCCACGCCACGCGTTTGTTTACGAAGTCGTCAGATGGACGATATCGTTCCAGGTCGCAAAAAGCATCAGCATCAGCACCAGCGCAAACCCGATGCGGAAGCCAATTTCCTGAGTACGCTCGCTGAGGGGACGCCCGACAAGCGCTTCGATCGCGTAAAACATCAGATGCCCGCCATCGAGCAGCGGGACTGGAAATAGATTGACCAATCCAATCGAAACCGAGAGCACCGCAGCCAGGCTGAACAGCGCGCCCAAACCCATTTTGGCCGCCTCACCTGACACCTGAGCGATTCGTGGCAGGCCGCTGATCTGATCCGCCGATTCGCGCCCGGTGAAGACACCGCCGATGTAGCTCAGCGTGCGATCGATAATGAACCAGCACTCCTGAGCGCCCATAACCAGCGCCTGACCGGGGCCAAACGTCTCGTAATGTACGTAGCTGGCGTCATCGCTCGCGCGCACGCCCAGGATACCGGCGCGATGCTTTCCGAAAGCGGAGGTGATTTCCTTTGCTTCCGGCGTCGCAACCAGCGTCAGGGGCTGATCGCCACGCTGAACGGTGACAGTCAATGCCTGGTTCGCGCTGGAGAGCACAATGCGCTGCACGCCTTCGAACGAGGTGATCTGATCCTGATTGATCTTCACGATCCGATCGCCGGCCTGAAAGCCAGCACGCTCTGCAGCGCCGCCGGCCTGAACGCCACCGATTACTGGCTCGTGCAGGACGCGGCCGAAAATCATGAAAACGACGGCGAAGATGACGATCGACAAAAGGAAATTAGCGACCGGCCCGGCGACCACGATGGCCGCGCGCTGATACACCGGCTTGGCGACAAAGCTCTTGGCGCGTTCGGCGGCAGACATCGCATCGATGGTTTTGAAATCCGGAACGCTGGCACCGTTCGCGTCTCCCAGAAACTTGACATAGCCACCAAGCGGAATGGCGCAGAGTTTCCAGCGCGTGCCTTGCCGATCAGTGAAACCGATCAGCTCAGGACCGAAACCAAGCGAGAAGGCCTTTACGCCGACACCGCACCAGCGGCCGACCAGAAAATGGCCGAGTTCATGGATGAAGATGACGATCGCAAGAACGAAGAGGAAGGGAACGATGTATCCGGCGAAGGAATAGAAGTTGGCGCCCATCATCTGGATGAAATGCATAGCCTGCCTCTATTCTTGAAATATCCGAAATCCGTGGGCGCAACCGACAAAGCTGTCGCGGGATTCAATAGCGATGACACCACAAACGCCAACCCGCAAGTCAAACGCGATTGTGCAGATGCGTCTCGGCGATCTTTCGGGAAATATGGTCAACGGCCAAGGCCTCATCAATATCCTTCGGCGGCGCGGATGAGATTTCCCTGCCACTTGAGCCGAGAGTGTCGGAAACAACGGCAGCAATATGGCTGAAGGGTATCTTCCCCGCGATGAAGGCCGCGACGGCAACTTCATTGGCGGCATTGAGAATCGCTGGCGCACTGCCTCCGGCTGCCATCGCTTCGATTGCGAGTTTCAAAGCCGGAAAGCGCTCCATATCGGGCTGCTCGAAGGTCAAACTGCCGATCATCGCCAGGTCGAGCGAAGCAGCGCCAGATGGAATGCGCTCGGGATAACCGAGGCAATGGGAAATCGGGACCCGCATATCGTGCGTATACAGACCAGCGACCATTGCCCCATCCCTGAAGCGAACCAATCCATGCACCAGCGACTGAGGATGGACGAGCACGGACAATTTCTCCGGCGCAATGCCGAAAAGATGCTGGGCTTCAATAAGTTCAAGCCCCTTGTTCATAAGGCTCGCCGAATCGATCGTAATCTTGGCGCCCATGGACCAATTCGGATGCGCCAAGGCTTCCGGCAAAGTCGCCTGCGCAATCCGTTCAGCGCTCCAGGTGCGGAAAGGTCCGCCAGACGCAGTGATGATCAATTGCTCAATGGACTCGAGCGGCGCTGTTCCGATCGCCTGAAAGAGCGTGTTGTGCTCGGAATCCATCGGCAAAATCGTTGCCCCCGCAGAGCGGGCGGCAGACATCACGACATTACCGGCGCAGACAAGCGATTCCTTATTGGCGATCGCGACACGCCTCCCCTGCCGGACAGCGGCGTAGGTCGATCGGAGTCCCGCCACACCGGCGATAGCCGCCACCACCAGATCGGAGCCTTGTTCCGCCGCTTCAACCACGGCCTGGTCACCCGCCGCCACGATCACGTCACAGCCGGATAAAAGCTCCTTAAGCGTGGCGTATTGGGCAGGATCAGCAATCGCGGCCACCCGTGCGCCAGTCGCTTTGACAGCTTTGGCGAGTTTGACCGGGTCGGTCCCTCCCGCAAGCGCGTCGACGGAAAATCGACCAGGATTGGCGACCAGAACATCGAGCGTGCTCTGGCCAACCGATCCTGTGGCGCCAAGAATGGCAATCCGTTGCATCACGTCAGGCTCACCATATCAACATGCCGCGGGCGATGTCGCCGGGCGATCGGAGCCAGCCGAGCATCGCTGCGCAGGCAGCCCCCACGATGAAGCCATCCAACCGATCCATCAGGCCGCCATGGCCGGGAATAATCGAACCGGTATCCTTCACACCGAAGTGACGTTTCATGAAAGATTCGAAGAGGTCGCCGAATTCGGAAGCGAAAGCTATGGCCAGAGACAGACATGCCACTGAAAGCGACATAGGAACCTCGGCCACCCACAGTGTCACCATACCCGCCACCACACCACCGGCGGCCCCTCCAATAAAGCCCGACCATGTCTTCTTTGGACTGACGCGCGGCCATAATTTTGGACCGCCAATGATCTTCCCAGCGAAATAAGCAAAGACATCGGTTGCCCAGACCACCGCAAATAACCAGGCGATCGCGGCAAGGCCAAGGCTCGGCGATTGCCTGGCCGCGACAGCGGAAACGAGCAATGAGGACGCATAGAATACGCCACCAACGTCCCAGGCGCGGCGCGGTTCGCGCGCGAGCACCGCGGCGACGCCCATCATCACGATGACGACCGGCAAGGCAGGCCACCAGAAACCCATGCTGGCCAAAATGCCTATCAGCACGAGCCCTGCTATCTGCGGCAAGGTGCGCGGGAGACACCGCTCTACATCCGTCAACCGCAACCACTCCTGCATCACGACGGCGGCGGCCAATGTCCAAAGAACGATAAAAGCCAAGCCGCCGAGGTAAGCGGAAGCCAAAGCACATCCGACAAGAACAACGGCGGAGACGATGCGAGGAGCCAGATCGCTCCAGTCCTGTGGCGGCCGCGCGGGCCGCGAGCGATCACTTTCCGTCATTGGCCGATGGCAGCAAGACCGCCAAAGCGCCGTTCACGGCGTGAAAACTCGTCAATGGCCGCGGAAAATGCCGCAGCGTCGAAATCTGGCCAGAGCACGGGCAGAAATACGAGTTCGCTATAGGCTGATTGCCAGAGCAGGAAATTAGAGAGACGCTGTTCGCCAGATGTGCGGATGATCAGGTCAGGATCCGGAATATCGGCGGTGTGCAGCGAAGCGCCAATCGCGTCCACATCGATATCATCGACTTCGAGTTCGCCCTGCGCGACGCGTCGGGCCAGAGCGCGAAACGCCGTGGTCAGCTCCTGTCGCGCACCGTAATTAAACGCCACGACGAGCGTCAGGCCGGTATTGGCGCCAGTTCTGCTCTCGGCCTCGTCCAGCAATGCCAAAAGATCAGCGCCCAGTCCTTGTCGCTCACCAATAATGCGCACCCGCACATTATTGCGGCTGAGATCGGCCAGATCGCGCCGGATAAACAATTTCAGGAGGCCAAGCAGATCGGAGACTTCCTCGGCAGGCCGGCTCCAATTCTCGGAAGAAAAACTGTAGATGGTCAGGAAGCGAACACCGGTCTCGATCGCCGCTTTGACACTGCGCCGAACGGCTTCAACGCCCCTGCGATGCCCCTCGGTCCGCGGCAGGCCGCGCGCCTTGGCCCAGCGTCCATTTCCATCCATGATGATCGCGACATGGCGAGGCACGAGCCGTTCGGTCCGGCCGAACGCCTCTTTGGCCAACGGTCCATCGTCCGACGGCGTTGTTTCGAGAGCACGCATCCCCACCTCCGGTCCACCGGCCACCGCCGCGTCAGACCTGCATGATTTCCTTTTCCTTCACCGCGAGGGTCGAATCGACTTCAGCGATCGTCTCATCGGTTGCCTTTTGAACCAGATCGGAAGCGCGAGCGACATCGTCCTGGCTCATTTTGCCATCTTTCTCGAGCTTCTTGAGGAGATCCATGCCGTCGCGGCGAACATGACGAGCGGCGACGCGGCCCTGCTCAGCATATTTATGCGCGACCTTGACCATCTCCTGACGGCGCTGCTGGTTCAATTCAGGCAGGCGCAACCGAATCGTTTGGCCTTCGGTGTTCGGATTGAGGCCGAGATCGGAGTCGCGGATCGCCTTCTCGACCGCCGACACCATCGCCCGATCCCAGACCTGGACGCTGATCAGGCGGGCCTCAGGCGTCGAAACCGTTGCAACTTGACTGATCGGCATACGCGCGCCGTAAGCATCGACTTCGAGCGGGTCCAGAAGGTTGGCCGAGGCGCGGCCAGTGCGAAGCGAATTGAGATCATGGCGGAGCGCCGTGACCGCGCCCTGCATACGGCGCTTGAGATCGGCGAGGTCGAATGTGTCACTCATCTCGGCAACTCTTCTTATTTTCAAAACCAAGCATCAGCGCTTACGCCTGCCTTGGCTTCTCTTCAAGGGGTGACCAAGGTCGATGGCGCGTCGCCACGCAGGATTCCGCCTATGGAGCTTGGCGGATGCGCTGAACCGACGATGATCGCCATCTTGCTTTCGCGCGCAAGTGCAAAGGCGGCGGTATCCATCACCTTGAGGTCCCGGGCGATCGCTTCATCATGAGTCAGGCGATCGAAACGCTGCGCCGTCGGATCGCGCTTGGGGTCGGCTGAATAGACGCCGTCGACCTGGGTCGCCTTGAA
>FTCV01001836.1_pt1 | contig 14680 bp, 13 predicted proteins | sample 1639691 | NCBI WGS metagenome assembly FTCV01 (sample SAMEA3914864, study PRJEB12502) | metagenome | biome: forest; material: soil | place: USA | collected 2012-03-12 | depth 0.3 m
CAGTTCACCCCCCAATGCCTCCGGCTCTTCTTTTCCCGTTGGTCTGTCCTGTTTGCTATTCGCCTCCAGTAATTTTTTCGGATCTCAAGATTTCTCAGCTTCCGCGCAGGAGATCGGTTGCGGATACATGATCGCTATCCATCCTGTTTGGATCAGCGCCATAATCAAGTGAAGTGGTCTGTTATGGCTCAACGCGACGCTTGAAGTAATATACCGATGATTGGCCCGTGGTCGTGCCATCCTTCGCACGGGATTCGATCGCAACAAGCTCCCAGCCCTCGGCTCCCAAAGCATTCAAGCCGTCTTCGAACGTATCGCCATGCCCCTTTGCCGCAGCCAGAATTCGCAGATACCCGAGATATTTGTATTCCCACTTCGGCCTTGGATTGGAAGCCTCTACGCCGTCATTGGGGGCCGCAATGGAACACGTGATGGAGCTAAGAGAGATCAGGAGAAACAGGAGTGCGGTTTTCATGACTGATGTTCGGGAGATGGAGTACATATAGAACTCTACGCACGCCATGGGAATTCCAATTCGAGGATGCGTGGATTTCATTTCGATCCTAGCAAACAGCGAGTCCAGGCAGGGCGATTTTAAATCGCCCAGGCAGGTGGGCAACAAAGTCTCGCGTAGCTTCGGACGCAGCGCGAGAGCCACGCTGGCTCGTGCGGATCACGCAACGACGGCTCGCCACCTCCACGTTATTTTCCCCGATAAACCTTCTGCACCGCCGAAGTCGTGCCGTCCCGGAAGGTGACCTGCACCGCCACATACTGCGTATCTCGCGGCGCGGAAATGTATAGGTCACTCCCCGCCTCGAACATTTTCTCCGTCGGCTTAAACTTGAAGGGGCGATCGACGTTTTCGTTATTGATCGAGTAGCGCACCTCCTTGATCACGGGCCGGTAGGACATGAGCGTGGTGAAGTAGACCAGCACCTGTCCGTTGAAGTCGCGCAACGTCACCCACGAGCCCTGCAGCGCATTGACGGTCATCTTCCCTTGCGCGAGCGCGGCTTCGGCCGTGGTGAAATTGAGCGTAAATGGCCCGTTGGTCTGGTCGTTTTTATCGGTGTATTTCACCTCGACCTTATGCGCGCCCGAGGTGAGGGCGCCCACTTCCACCCGCGGATTGATCATCGGCAGACCGGTCTGCGGATTGTTCATCGGGAGGTGTCCGGTGGACTGAAAATCTCCCCGGCCATCCAGTTTGTAATAGAGTTCCTTGGCCTTGAAATCCGATAGGATGAACGTGATGGCCGTGCTCTGATTGCTCTGCTGCAGCGTGAGCGAGACGGGATTCTCCAGCACACGCGCGGCCGTCGAGGAAAGTTTGGCCCAGCGCGCGTCGGCCGTCTCGATCCACTTTTGCGCTTCCTTCTTATCCAGGAAAAAGCGTTCCACCTTGCCATCCGCCTGCGCAGCGCGGAATTTTTCCAGCCACTCCTTTTCGTTCTTTTGATCGGCAAAGGTTTGTTCTCCACGGCGCACTTCCGAGTATTCCTGGCTGATGAGCCAGGAAAGCGGTCCGTATTCCGGATGGTCGGCCGCCAGCGCCTGGAGCTTGGTCAGCCGCGCATTGCCTTCCTCGAGCAGGGCCAGGGTCGTCTGATAGGACACCGTCGACGGCTGCAATTTATCGCCGAAATAATGGATCGTCTCCGCCGCGCCTGCCCGGCCTTCCTGAGCCTTGAGCATCGTCGCATAGCTTTGCCAGGGATCAAGCGTCTCGAGATTGGCCGTGAGATAGTCGGCGTACTCCTTGCGTGCGGCGCTGAAATTGCCGCCGAGCTCCTGGATGCGCGCATTGTGATAATGCTCCTCGGGCGTCTTGGCGCCAGGAATCAACCCGCCGGTGCTGGAAAGTGAGTCGAAGCGTTTGGCAATTTCCTCCACCGTGGCTGCGATCTTGGTGGTCTCCTGATGCACCTCCGCCGTCTCCTGCCGTGTCGCCGCCGTATCCTGGCGGGTCGCCGAGGCATCGGCTCGAATCGCCGAGGTGTCTGTCCGAATCGCGGTAGTATCCGCCTTGACCTCGGCAACCTTCTTCTCCACGCGAAAAAGCGCCTCCTGCACCTTATCCATCCCCGGCACCACGGTCGCGATCACACCCTTGTCACCGTCGCCGGAGAGTTTCTCTGCGAGCACGAAGCCGCCCATCATGAGCGTCGCCACGATGGAAAAGGCAAAGAGCACCGACCAGACATTGCGCTCGTGGAAGGAGGCCAATTCCTGCGCATTGATCGACCCATCCGCCATGGCGGCATGATACCGCCGACGATAGTGCAGAAACCAGAGCGGCCCCGAGACCAGCGCCATGATGAGCGCAAACAGAAAGAGAAAAAGTGAGAACTTCCCCAGCGTCGACGCCAGATCCGACACCGCGCCGCAGACTGCCATGATCGGCGCAAACACTTTGGCCCCCCGGCCGACAAATGTGCGGAAGCTCTGATACGCCGCGGTGCTGAGTGTGACGGCTTGTTGCGGTGAGATGGCCATGGATGCGGGTTAGACGGTCGTTGCGAAAACCGCAAGCCTTGGGTTTGCGGCGAGTCATCCGCCTGGAGCCGCGCGGAAGGGTTGCATGCCGGCGCACCTTCGGCGGGGCGCGGCATGGCAGCTCTCCGGTTGGGAGCTACGCCCGGGGTCGGCGCAACGCGCCACGCCAATGGGAGGTATGCGAATAATGGGAAGGATGGGGGCGACTGTATGGCCCCCAAAAAGTACAGCTTGGGTAAATCGGATTATTAAAGCCGTAGTTGGACACTTCTTGTAAAACGCCTCTATACTGTGGCAACCCAACCCGTTTTCACGGGTGTTGCCTCTTCGTTGCCAGTGTTTCGATGACGTTTTCTTTTTCTCCTTTCTCGTAGCTCACGAGAGCAGCATTCGCACATTGAGTTTAGATGCCGGACGATTTTGGGCTAACAAATCTCTGCGCCTCAGCGGTCTCTGCGGGAAATTCATCAATTCTTCGAGGTTGGTTATGGGAAGCGCACCCTTTGACGGCCCGATGCGCACCCTATCGAAAGCCACTGCCAACGAATATCCACTTGGCAATGCGGGAAGGCGGGGCATGCTCACCACACCGAAACGAGCACATGAGGCACTCGCCGATCGCACTTCACCCCCAGAAGCCGGCCCTGCGAAGCAGCAGCGGACGCCCGCTTCATTCGCTTTGGGGCCTCGTTCCCCGATCTCCTCACTCCCCGGCGTCGCGTGATGGTGGTCTGTTCTCGGCGCTGCGCGGTAAAAAGAGAATTCCTGGAAGGTCGATTGATTCCTAGCCGCAACGAAAAAGCTTTCCCTCCATGATTGCCCGCCCTTTCACCTTCTTGTTCTTGCTCTTTTTCGTGCTCGGCTGCGGCGCGATTGATGCGCAAAATGCGGTTCCGCAACCCTCCACGCCGCCGGCTGAGACCGATCTCGACTCCTATCGCGCGCAGTACTCCAAAGTCATGAGCGACCTGGAGGCCGATCGAGCGGCGAAGGATGCTCAAGCTCGCGCGAACTATACTGCGACTCTGGACCGGCTGCAGAAGGACGTCAGTGCGCACGGAAATCTGGATGGAGCGCTGGCGATCAAAGCAGAGCGCGATCGGGTTGCGGCATCGCGGGAACCGACTGCTGACGAGCGGAAAAACTTTCCCCAAATGCTCGTTGCGTACCGCACGCGGTTCGAACAGGAACGGCAAACCACGCAAAGCGACGATCTGCGGAAGGAGGAAGTCGCTCGCAAACGCTATGTCGCTGTTCTCCAGGAACTCCAGACCCGCTACACCCAGCGCAATGAGTTGGAGAAGGCCGTGGCGGTGCGAAGTGAACTGACATCCTTTGCGGCGCGCAACCCTGAAGCCGGCCTGCCTCCGGCGGCAGCCGCACCGCCGGTGACCGGCGAACCTGCGTTGCCTTTGCCATTTTCTCCGACTCTAGGTGGAAAGGCGGAGGGAGTTCCGAACGGCGGGCGGGACCTGCTCTCGAGCGACGACCGACATAAATGGAAGTCAATCAAGGGAGATTGGAAGTTTAGAAACCGCCTGATGGTGGGCAGCGGAGAAAGCGCGATCGATTTCACAGATGCCTTCACGCCTCCGTTTTCACTACATTTTACGATCAACGTGCTCGACGGGATGCGCCCTCGCGTCATGCTAGGTAAAATCAGCTTCGCCAACGAAGGCTTTGACACGACCCTTGGACTTTATCCGCTCCATAGAGACGTGAAGCTTTTTCACTATCAACGAAAGACGGCTTACAAGGTTGAAATCAAAGTGAATCGCGACAGCTCTGAAATGTATGTGGACGACAAGCTCGTGATGGATGGCCCGGGAGCGGGCGACCACGTGGATAAGCTGGAATTTTGCGCGGGAGACGGATGGTCCAAGGGGCGTGTGGAGTACGGTGAGATCACGGTGTCGCCAGCCCATTCGATGTGAACTTCCAGGCTCATGTTTATACCTTCCGAGCTTTATGAGTCTGCGTTTTCAAGTTTTGGGCGAACCTGGCGGCGACAATGCCGTGCTCGTAGAGATCGACACGGGGCAATCGGTCGAGCGTCTGCTCTTTGATTGCGGCGAAGGCACTCTAGCCACGGTTCCGTTTGGAGAGATTCTCGAAATCGATCATCTCTTCTTTTCGCACCTGCACATGGACCATGTGGCGGGGTTCGACGCTTTTTTTCGGGCGCTCTTTCAGCGGACCTCGAAGCCAAATCGCATCTGGGGTCCGCGGGATACGGCGCGCATTCTGCAACATCGCTTCCAGGGCTATTTGTGGAATCTGCATGAAGAGATGACCGGCGCCTGGCGGGTTTCCGATATCTCGGAAGGCGCGGTGACCACGCAGCGCTTTGAACTGGCCGAAGCTTTTGCCCTGGCTCATGACGAGGGTTCGCAGCCGCGCGCCGACATTCTCTGCGAGGGAGCGGGCTATACGATCGAAGCGGCGATCATGGATCACAAGACGCCGACGGTGGCCTACGTGGTCCGCGAGAAGCCGCGGTGGAACATAGACACGGCCAGGCTGAAGGCCCGGGGACTGAAGCCGGGGCCGTGGCTGAAACATTTGAAGGATGCCGCGGGTGAATTCGAGGCGCTGGAAATTGACGGCGTCACGCATTCCGTTGCGGAATTGCGTGATTCGCTCCTGGTCGAGACGCCGGGCGATTCGGTCGCGTATCTGACCGATTTCCTCCTCGATGACGCGGCGTGCGAGAGGTTGGCCGTCTTACTGAAGGGCTGTCGGGCGATCGTCTGTGAGGGGCAATACCGCCATAGTGACTTGGAATTGGCCCTCCGGTATCACCATATGACCACGGTCCTCGCCGCGCGGCTCGCCAGGCAGATCGGCGTCGAGGAGTTGGTGCTCTTCCATCTCTCCAGTCGTTATGACACGGAACAGTGGAAGGAAATGCTCGCCGAAGCGCGTGGGGTTTTCCCAAACACTCGATTTTCAGAACATTGGTCCGGCGCTATTGAGCCTACTTAGATAAGGCCGGAGGGCGCCGCAGGAGAATTTAATCGTATTCTCCACAGCAAGCCTCGTCGCACAAAGGCGCTGCGACTCAAAGGGTCTCTCGAAGCTTCAATGATCGATGACTTGCCGGAACTGCGAGGACCATGTCCCGCTGCAGAGAGTTCGGTTGATTTGCACCTGCCTTGACTTGCCCATTCCGAAAGCGGCACTGGACTGCCGCACTAAAAACCTCGCGGCATTACACGCGGATTTGCCTGCTGCACCGGGAGGCAAAAATTTGGCCCATCTCCAAAACAAACGGCCCTTCCAACGTGCGTTGGAAGGGCCGTCGCTTACTGAAGAGCGAAGGTTATTGTCTGATCAACTGGATGTAATCCACGGAGAGCTGGTACGAGGTGCTGCTCGCGTTCTTGCCTGTGACCTGGAACTTGAACAGTTTGTCGTTCGTCGTCGACGGAGTCCACGTGCCTACGCTCACGTTCGTGTAGCTGGCGGTCGCGTTATACTCGTCCACCGTCGAACCGATATTGGTCCAGGTGTTCTGGTCGGCCCGCGAGGCCGAGAGTTGGAAGATGCCGCGCGGCGTCCACTTCTTCATGCCGACCTTCACGGTGTAGGTTCCTGATGCAACATTCGGCAGCAGGTAGGTGATCTGGCTGCTCGTGCCCGTGGCGTAGAGGAAGTTGCCGGCATCGCCGCTCAGCGAAGCATCGGAGCTGTTGCCCTGCGTATCCGTATTCGAGTTCACGGTCAGCGCTTCCCCTTCGAAGAAGGCCGAGCCCGTCGTCCCGCCCGTCGTGAAGACGGTGCCGCCGGAGGCATTTCCGTTCGCTACGGCTTGGAGGGTGTATGTGCCGCTCGGCAGACCGGAGGGCAGGGTGAACTTCACGGTCACGGGATCCGGGTTCTGGATGGCGCTGCTGCTCCAGTTCGTGGTGCGGCAGTAGTACACCTTTCCCGCGCTGTTCGTGAGTCGCACGATGGGATAATTCGACGCATTCTGCCAGTCGTCGCCATAGGCGGCGCCGGCCGAGATGCCGCAGAGACCCACGCCGGTCAGCGTGTAGGAGCCGTCCGAATTCAAGACATAGCTCGAGACGGTCGGCGTTCCCTGAGCGATGGGCGAGCCGTCCGGGAAATAAATGTAGCAGTTCGTGCTGCCCTGGCCGCCGATCAAAAAGACGCCGCCATTGGGCAGCTGCACCATGTCGAGAGCAAATTCCGCGGAGCCGTAGCTGCTTCCGCCGGTCGGCCCGTTCACCGCCGTAAAGCTATCGTTCGTGTAGTCGTACTCGTAGAAATTGGTGGCCGAGCCAAACCCCGTGTTGACGCCGAGCGCGCACAGGATCTTGCCATTGTTCAGCATGCAAGCCGGCGCGTCGACGGCGCCGAGACTGTTCGGGATATCTGCCGTCTGGACCCAGGTTCCCGCGTCGGTGAGGGCGGAGCCCGGCGTGTAGGTGCAGGTATGGGAGGTGCCGCCGATCTGGAAGGCTTTGCCATTGGGCAGAACGAACATCGCGCCGGTTTCCGCGCCGTAGCCGAAGAGATCCACCGGAGTCGAATTATCGGTATACCAGGCATTGAGCGACGGAACGTAATGCTCCGAATTCGTGCTGTAGTTATCGACCGTGAGGATGTTGTCGTTGGGCAGGCGGGCCCAGGAGGCCTCGTTTTGCTGGTGCGCCGGCTGTCCCACTCCGGAAGTCCCGGTAATGTTATTCGACGCGACGTCGTAAATATAGCAGGACTTGCCAGTGGTTCCCTGGAGGATGTTGCCGTTTGGCAGCATGATGGAAATGGCATCGCTGTAGACCGTTCCGGCGGGCTCGGGGATCACCGACCAACTATTGGCAGTAAAATTGTACAGCTCCGCGAAGTTTTTGCCTGTGCCGTATTCGCCGCCGGCGACATACAGGTTTCCGGTAGTCAGCACCTGGGCCGAGTAGAAGAGACGCGTGTAAGTCGTCGAGGCCATCGTCGACCACGTGCCGCTTGTGTAGCTGCCGTTGGCGTCGGGCTTGTATTTATACCAGGTGCTGCCGCCGTTGCCGCACAGCAGCGTGCCATCGGTCATGAGCATCACGTTGTCGAGTCCTCCGGGAGGCGCGGTCGTGATTTTGACCCAGGTGCCGGCCGCTTGTCCGCTTTCGGCGATCATCCCGATCGCGACGCCGAGAAGGGCTGCTGCCGCGACAGATGCGCGCCGGAGCGAGCCGGATGCGGCTCGCCTGGAGGTCTCCTTGGAATTTACGCCATATGACGCCTTATCTCTGGAGCTAGGAATAGTATTTGCTTCGATCATTTGTTCTGAGGGTTAAGGGGCGGGTGAGTTCGTTGATGGGGTTTTTGGGGGACGCCCTACAATCGAAATTATTTGGAACACTAGTCGAAGAAACAGACCCCCTTTCACCGTCCAACCTTCCACAGAGAATCACCATTCATCGCGCTATCCCTTAGACAGGCGTGTTGATAAAATCCTTTTTCGTGAGATTGCGAGCAAATTTGGCTCGAGCCATGGTGGGACGAAGGGCGCTATAGAAAGGGATAACGGCGTTCGGACCCATGCCGACCTCGCGCAATGTCGCGGTGAGTTCGCGAACACGCTTTGAAGATTCGCTTACGCGGAGGCGTACGGTCCCGGCGCGTTTCCGAAAACGACGAGGAATATCCTCGCCCGACTCACCTCCCTTGCCTTAAGGAAGAGCCCCGGAATGACCACGATCCACGCATGCCGGTCTCTGTAGGCGCCGGTCTCTTCCTTCGCATCCGGCGCAGCCTGATCTATCTGGCGGCGATCTTCGCCATCTCGGTCACGGGGTATCTCTGCCAGGGGTGGTCCATCATCGACTCGGTCTACATGGTGGTCATCACCATGTTTGGCGTCGGCTTCGAGGAGGTTCACCCGATTCATTCCACGGGAGGCAAACTCTTCACCATCTTTGTGGTCATCGGCGGGTGGAGCGCCGTCTTTTACACCATCGGCGAGGTCTTCAGCTTCGTCACCCAGGGAGAAATCATGAAAGCGATCGGAGAACTCAAGAAGAGCCGTCAAGTGGATGGCATCACGCAACACGCGATCATCTGCGGCTATGGCCGCATCGGCCAGATCCTCGCGCACGAGCTCGCCTCCGCGCATTTCCCCTTTGTCGTGGTTGACCTGGACGATGGCCGTCTCGCGCTCGCGGAGGCCAGCGGTTATCTCTTCGTGAAAGGCAGCGCCACGGAAGAAGAGACCCTGGAACGCGCCCACGTGGAGCGTGCGGTGGTCCTCGCCACGGTCCTTCCGCAGGATACCTTGAATGTTTTTATCACCCTCACCGCGCGCAATCTGAACCGCCACCTGCGCATCATTGCACGGGGCGAGCAGCCCAGCACCGAGAAAAAGCTCAAGCAAGCCGGCGCCGATGAAGTGATCCTGCCCGCAACGATTGGCGGCGTCCGCATCGCCCACAGCATCACCCGTCCCGCCACGATGAGCTTCCTCGGCGACCGGCGCGGCCTGGTCGGTCAGGATCTCAAGCACCTGGGCGTGGAGATCGACGAACTGCGTCTCCACCGCCACACGCACCTCATCGGCCGCGCCGTCCGGGAATTGCAATCACTCTCCGAGGGCCATCTACTGGTGCTCGCCCTCCAGCGCTCGGATGGCAGCATCCTGCGGAGCGGCTTCATGGACGAGACGATGCAAGCCGGCGACCGCGTCATCATCATCGGCCGTATTCACGACCTTCCCGCGGCGATCCGGGGTGAGGTGGATCGGGAGGAACTGCTGTAGGCGGCCCGCATTCGTCTTGATTCGCGAACCGGACTTTCGCCTGCTTCTTTGTAGTCGACCGAACACATTTCTCCGAAAATGAATCTGGTAATCCTCCCGAACGACGAATTCTACGCCAAAAGTAAGCCCTACGACATCTACATACCGGAGGAAGAGGTCACGGACGCTTTTTGGTCCGCACTCGATTCGGCACGCGCCACCCTCAGACAGCACCTCTCCAGCTTCGGACCGGAAGGCTCTGCGTGGGAATTGCCCGGGCACGAACAACGTTGCCGTGTGCTTTATGCTTATCTCTATGCTGACAGCCTTTACACGCCCGAATTGCTTGCTGGCATTGCAGACTCCCTTCCCCAGGACGGCAGGCCATGGTGCGCCGAATTAGAATGCTACAGCGATGCCCGCATCCTGCCAAATGGCAGGCCTCTTTGCCTCGGCTGGGCGGCGATCATCGATGGAACTTTCTACACGGCAGTTAACTACAAAGACTTAATTGCGTATGAGTCACGACTCGGACTCGAACGCGCTTAGACATTCCACACGCCCGTCTCTGCCGTCCCGCGGACGTAATCACCGAAGCTTCGCGGCTCGCGGCCGAGCGCTTGTTTCACTCCGTCGGCCAGCGGCGTGTTGCGACCGTCGAGCACGGTGGTGAAGAGATACAGGACGAGATCGATGGTGTCGGCAGGAATGCCCTGACGCTCCATTTCTGCCCGGTATTCGGCGGCCGGAACCGGAATGAAACGAATGTCACGGCCCGTGGCCTGCGCGATTTCACCAATGGCCTCGGGGAAGGTGAGCGCCTGCGGACCGGTGACTTCGTAAAGTCGGCGCACGTGCACGCCACTCGTATCCGTGAGCGCCGCAGCAGCGATGTCGGCAATATCGTCGGCATCGACAAAGGGCTCGGCAACAGCATCTACCGGCAGGGCGACTTCGCCGGCCAGGAGGGAATCCAGGAAGAAGCTTTCGCTAAAGTTCTGGGCAAACCAACTCGCGCGCAGGATGGTCCAATCGGCATCCGTAGCCTGCAGCGCCTGCTCCGCGGCCTGCGCTTCGTCCTCGCCGCGGCCGGAGAGCAGCACCAACCGTCGAGCGCCCTGGCGCGACGCTTCGGCAAGGAAATCGCGCATAGTGGCGAGCGCCCCCGGCGCGGCGAGATCGGGCTGGTAGGTAATATAAGCGGCAGTGACTCCCTGCAGCGCGGGCGCCCAGGTGTCGGGTTGATTCCAATCGAAGGGCAGCGCAGCGCGACGGGAGCCGATGCGCACGTTGCGTCCGGCTTTCTGCAAGCGTTCCAACACACGGCGGCCGGTCTTGCCGTGGCCGCCGATGACGAGGATCAAGTCATCGTGATTTTCGGAAGGAGCAGGATGAGATGCAGTTGGCGTGGTCATAGAAGTACGAGTTTGAAATGGCAGCGGTATGTTTTGCGGATCGCTGCATTGACGCGCTCAAGGTATCGGCGCGAGGGTCGCCGGTATTGGATGGAATTGACCGAGATTGCGAAGGTGTACGGCCCACTGTGACTCGCTGTGACCTTCAGACTTGCGGTTCAGTCTGGGAGGTTGAAAACCGTCCACCGAAGTTTGGCCACTATTCGAAGGAATACTGTCTGGCCGCGCGCAACAAAGTCTCGCATAGCGACGGGCGCAACGTGAAGGCCACGCTTGTGGGCGCCAGGGATGGCGCCCGGATGGCGCCCCTCCCTGAACAAGCGGCTGCCGCGCTCGGTGACTGTGAATGGAGCAACCAAGGGGGGCGCCATCCTGGCGTCCGCGCTCTTGCATCACTGACAACATCCAGAGTCGGTCCGGGAGGGGTGGATCCCGACCGCGCTATGCCGCCGCAACTGTCCCAGCGTCCGGCCGCCCCATCGGGACGCGGCCGCTCCCCTCTTCTACGATCGTTCTTCGATATGCCCCCGGCGTGATCCCTGCGAACCCCTTGAAATCGCGAATGAAATGCGCCTGGTCATAATACCCGCTGCTCAGGGCGATTTCGACCCACTCGGCGACCGTTTCCCCCTGCATGACACGCAGGGCAGCCTGGAACCGCCGCACCCGGGCAAAGGTCTTCGGCGTGATGCCCACCTGCGCGCTGAACTGGCGAATGAAATAGCGATCGCTCCAACCGGCCGCCGCAGCGAGGTCGCTGATGTCCACCGGCTCTTCGGACCGTTCCAGGCGGGCGATGGCGCCCCGGATCACCGGATGAAGCCGCGAATTCGCCCGCAGACGGCCGAGCAGCACAGCCTCCAGGATAGCCAACCGGCGCTCTGCAGATTTCTCGCTTAAAAGCCGATCGTAAAGCTCGTCCGCCGCGGCGCCCCACAGCGCGGACAGTGGCAAATCGAGCCCCTGCACCTCATCTACCGGCAGTCCGAGCAGCGCGTGGCCGCCGCCGGGCCGAAACTGCGCGCCGACGATCTCCTGCGCCGCGGGCGCTTCGATCACCGCATAGCTCTCCCGCACTCCGGAGAGCAGCGGGCCGCGGACTGACGCGCACAATTCCAGGCTCCCCGGGTCGTAGCAGCGCAAGGGCGCATCGCTCAGGTCGATGACCAGCTCCACCGTGCCCGTGGGCAGGAGACGCTCCAACTCGTGCGCCACCGGCGAACCGGAGCGATGCCACAGGACTTCGACGAAATCCGAAAGCGGAGCGCGAGGACGAAGGAAGCGTTGCATGATCGCGTGAAGGCACAGTCTATCACATCCCGCACAAACGATGAAGTCGAGCCGCGCCCCTACGGGATCGGAATCGCATAGAGATTGTATCTCTCTTTATGCAATTCCCCGTCCTGCCGATGAAAGTAAAGCCAATGTTCATCGGCGCTGAAGGCCGGCCCCTCGACAAAATAGCCGAGCCCCTTCAAATGCGCGGGCGCGCTGAATGGCGCGTCTGCCGCCGCCCGGACGGAACGGTAAATCTGCGGCCCTCCGAAACCCGACTTGCGGTCGAATCGTGTAAAGTAGAGGGTCCGCAAATCCGCGGCCATAGCCGGAGCATATTGCAACGCGCCGGCCTTATTCACCAGATCGAGAAGCCGCGCCGAATCTGCCGAACGCACGAATTGAGAGCCATCCCAATTTGCCGTGACCAGGTTCGCCCACTGCGGACCTGATCCTTTCTTGAAAAGGCTGTCGACGAAGGTGAGCGTGTTTCCGTCGGGACTGATATCCACGTCGTAGTTAACGATCCCCGCCGTTTTTCGCGAGATCGACTCGACCGCCCGCACATCCGTGACACTGCCATCTTTAAACGAGCCGGTGTAGATCGTGCAGAAGGTTTTCGCATAGTCCCGCGGCGAGACAAAATACATTTTGCCGGCGCGATCCATCGTCGGGCAGCCTTCCAGCGCCGGGGTGTTGACGCCATTGACCCGGCCGCGATAAGTCCAATGCAGATCATCCTTTCGTTCGGCGAAATGGATATCGGTATTGGTCGGCTCCTTGTTCAGATTGTTAAAGAGCAAGAAGCGTCCGTCGCGCGTCACGAACGGCTCCATGGCATCGTCATCGTAGCCCTCGATGGCCACGCGCTGCGGCGCCGGCGCCACGATCTCATCGGCTGCCAGCGGCCCGCAAAATGGCGAAGTCAAAAGCGCGAGCGCGAAAATCAAGGATCTCATTCGCGGGCCAGACGGCAGGCATGAGCGATCGGTTACACCATTTCGAATGCGATTGCCTGAATCTCAGATTATCCGGCTGCCCAGACAAAGCACACTTCTTTGAATCGCCGCCATCGACAAAGGCTCTCTTGGTGGTATCGATATCCCACGAATCGTGCGATTCCACAGCGCATCCCGACCGCTCCGCCATTGCATTTCAGCGCCAAGAGAGCTCGACTTCCCGCCACTCGTTTTCCATGCCACCCGACGAAAAGCAGGTCCTTCGAATCTATCTATTCGCGCTCTTCGCGACCTGGTCTCTCTACGTCACTTTTTTCTATCACAGCGTCGAAGCCTTGCCTCAGCCGGGCCGCTTTCTGCTCCATGAGGCCGTCCGCTTTATCGTCTTCGCCGGCATCCCAGTCTGGTGGGCCTTTCGCAAGGCGGAGCATCCCATAGCCGCTCTCGGGCTGAAATGCTCCTGGCGTTCGCTAGTCATCGGTTTCGCGGTCGGGCTGCTCTATGCAAGCCTCGGAGTCCTTGTGGGCGTCTACGTCCAACACCGGCATTTCCATCCCCGCATTGCCGAATGGGCTTATTGGTCAGCTGGCTTCAACCTGGCGACATTGGTCGAGGAGCTCGGCTTTCGGTCTTTCTTCCTGGGAGTCTTGCATTTCCGAAACTCCTCGGCTGCGATCCTCGCCAGCGCCGTTTGCTTTGCGCTCATCCATACACCCGGTTGGTATTTTCTCCATCTCGTTGCCTCGGGCGCCGAGTTGGCGACGCAATTAGCCTCGATCTTCCTGCTCGGCTGCGTATTGGCGCTGGTTTTTCGCAAGACCCGCTCGCTCTATGCGGTGATCCTCGTTCATGCGCTCAATAATCTCGCCGCTGCCGCGCTCCGGCAATGAACTCGATTCCATGTTCTTCAAAACCTGGCGGCACGAGGCCTCGCTGTGCGGGAGCCATGAGGAAGTGTTGCACGGAGCCTCTCTGATAGGAAGTATGCGAAGTATGGGAAGCATAGGATCGGCTGTATGGCAAACATCCCGAGGGTTTGGAGCGTGGTCTAAGTCACTATCGATCGCGATAGTGAGCTAAAAGCCCGCCCCAAATTCGCATTAGTTCGTGGGAGGCTATAATGGCGGCAAGGTTGGCGTCGGAGACGCGCGGCGGGTGGCGTCGCGGTTTGCCTCCAGGGCTGTGGAGCCAAGGTCGTCGCGAAGGAACTCGGGTAGGGTGAACCAGAGGCAACCGCGCCCCTTCCAAAAGCGGCGGAGAACCGCGCGCACTCCAAAACCTGGCGGCGTTGCGGCGCGCCGCGCGTGAGCCACGCGGGCGTGTTGCACGAGCGCCTCGCGAATAGGAAGTATGCGAAGCATAGGAAGTATAGGAGCGACTTTGCAGCAAACGTCCCATGGGTTTGGAGCGTGGTTTTAAGTCGCTATCGATCGCGATAACGGCCTAAAAGCACGCCCCAAATTACGGCTTGGTTTAGTGGGATGGTAAGGCCCGACAAAGCCGTAGTTGGGGACGTTTCTTGTGAAACGCCTCTATACTGTGGCAACCCAACCCGTTTGCACGGGTGTTGCCTCTTCAAGTTTTCAAAGAACGAACCCTGGATGAACCAGGGGTACTCCCCGGGAGGGGGAAAGTGTGTGTATGTATGTATGTGTGTGTGCGGGGCCGGCTCTCTCCCACCCTATGTTCACGGTCCCGCTTTCGCGGGATGGCCGATCGGCAAAAATCCATTTCACCGTCCGGCCAATCCTGCAAAACATGCAGGATCGGGAACTACAAGCCAGGGGAGCCAAAGCCGTCGC
>FTCV01000542.1_pt1 | contig 14671 bp, 16 predicted proteins | sample 1639691 | NCBI WGS metagenome assembly FTCV01 (sample SAMEA3914864, study PRJEB12502) | metagenome | biome: forest; material: soil | place: USA | collected 2012-03-12 | depth 0.3 m
CGTCAGAAACACATTTCGACAACGGGGTCCCGTCACGGAATTTGTATCAGGCATCCCAAGTATTTCGGCGCCGCTCTAGCGATAAGACGACGTGGATTGGCGTGCCTCAGCAGGCTCCCCAGTCATAGACTGGCGGTTGCAATCGAGCCGGGGAGACGGCTTCAGCTTTTGAGCCCGTTTGGAGCAAATTTCGGCTGGTTTCCGAATGGCCTAGCGACAAGCGGAGGAACCCGGCACAGCGCGTAGCGGTTGATTGCGAGAATTAACCGCCGCCAAGGAAACTCCCTTGCTCCCCAAACGTGAAATCGAACCACGCAAAGAAAACCGTGCATTTGCCGTCTGGATCGCCGCTGCCTTCCTGCTTCTCGTTTCATCCGTTTGCATCGTCACCACTGTATTCGGGACCCATGCCCCCGCCGGCGGCGAGCACTCCGGACTAGTGAGGGCCCGAGGCTGAGCGTGCGCCTGGGCGCTTGTTAGGTAGCAGCGGCTCTTCAGCTGCCACTTAACGTATGACGCCGTAGCCGCGGAGAGCGCCGATATGCTTCTCGCGCTCACGCTCGACGGCGGCTGTTTCACCCGTGTCTTCAGACGTCGGCAGCGGCACGTCGTTTGGTGGTCTTGCGATCAGCGAGCTCGATCCACACCGGTGCATGATCGCTTGTCTTCTCCCAACTCCTGACATGGCGCGACACGTCCGCTATCAACAGCCGATCAGCGAGGACAGGGCTGAGCAAAAGATGATCGATTCGCAGCCCGGCATTGCGGGCGAACGCGTTCCGGAAATAATCCCAGAAGGTATAGATTGCTTCGTGGGGATGAAGCGTCCGAAGTGCGTCGGTCCATCCCTGGCCGAGTAACCTTGCATAGGCTTCCCGCACCTCCGGCCGGAATAGAGCATCACCCAGCCAGCGTTCGGGCTTATAGACGTCGAGCTCTGTGGGCATGACGTTATAGTCGCCTGCGAGGATCACAGGCAGCCCGGATGCCATTAGTTCGCCGGCATGGTCGATGAGGCGCTGGAACCAGCGAAGCTTATAATCGAACTTCGGCCCCGGGGCAGGATTGCCGTTCGGCAGATAAAGTCCGCCAATCAGGATGCCGTTCACCGCTGCCTCGATATAGCGGCTGTGGAGATCCTCGGGATCGCCAGGCAGACCGCGCCTAGTCTCGAGTAGTGCACCAACGCGGCTCAGGATGGCGACCCCGTTCCAGCTTTTCTGACCGTGCCAGAGGGCATCGTAACCGAGGTCGCGGAGCGCCTTTTCCGGAAACTTCTCCTGCGGCGCCTTCAGCTCCTGAAGGACGACGATGTCGGGCTTGTCCTCGGCCAGCCAGCGCAGCAGGACGGGGAGCCGACCATTGACGCCATTCACGTTGTAGGTTGCGATCTTCACCTCAGAAGCCCGGCATGAGCTGATCGGCGCGGCCCCAGGCGGAGAGTGCGTTGGAGATGGCACTCTTCACGAGCTCGGCATTACCCCTCTGGAAGTGCGACGGTTTGTCGACTGTCGATGCGCAATACTGCGTGATATCGACGACTGCAGACTGCCCGTGGCGGCATCGATCGCAACTATATTCCGAATAGCCGGTCACAAGAATAATGGGCAGGTCTTGGTATCTCGCGCGCCCTCTCTTACCGCCGCATCCAAAGTTGCAGGAGGGTCGCTTCAGCGGACGAGCAACCACTAGATGATAATCACGGGGAATGCCGATCAGCCAGAGCAATTCCTTTTCCCATTGTTTAAGACTTCTTTGCGGCGCCTTTGACGGCACCCTCTGCTTTCTGCGCTTTACCCTTGATTTCCTGTGCGGCACCCTTGGCGGTTATCTTCGGGCTGCCAATCTCCCTGCCCACCGCTTGCTTGGCTTTGCCAACCGCTTCGTTCGTAGCCCCTTTCACTTTGTCGAGTTTCTCGCCCATGGTACGCTCCGCGCCGAATAGTCGGCATCTCTGATTCAACTCTCGGGCCCTGGGAACGATCCGGTCTCCACGAGAATTGAAAAGACAAGCCTGCTGGAGCGCGCGTGGATATCTCGTGCAATCTCGGGCGTTAATGCGGCGAGGCCACTTCCCAATCCTATGGCCTCGCGTAGGGTCTCGTCGGGGCTCGCCCCCTTAACCCTGGCGGGGCTCACACGCCTCTCAGACCAAAAAATGTTCACCGGTCTTTCGGGGCTTGACGGAACATCTGGCCACTGGGGACAAGTTTGGCGCGCGCTCGCAAGAATTGCCCCTCATTGGCAGGGCCGCGATCTTGCCGGTTCGTCCAGATGTTTGTCCGGGAACGACGTTATGCGACGACGGCTGCGATCGGCGGCGTCGGTGTTGTGCTCCCGCCCAGGCTTGGCCACATCGCAGGCTCGCCGGATAGCCGGGTCATCCTAGGGTTTAGGCTTGCGGGAACGCCAGCTCATCACGAGAGCCACGCCCGTTATCGCCAAAGCGCCCCCGCCGACAAGCAACGGATATGTCAGCCGCTGCTTGGCGGAGCGCCAGGCAGCCTTTCGGGCAAGTACCCGCTCGGCCTCTTCATCAAAGCCCGACGACGGCGCCGGATCGTTCGATCCAGGGCGTGTCTGCGCCGGCGCATCCGACGTCGGGAATGACTCGTCCAAAGCGACATCGAGTTTGGCGTCCTCGTCGGATGGGTCTGCCTTCAGCCGATCGTGACAGTCGGCATCGATCGCTTCGCGGACATGTGTGACGCCCCGGGCGTCGTCGCCGGATCCGGTGCCAGAAGCCTTTTCCATCGTCTTCCTCCCATGAACGAGACGGTCAAACGTCCGAAAAGGAGCTTTGGACCAGCTTCGCCTGGCATTTTCTGTCGACATGTTGGACAAAGGGGCCCGGACGATCCGCCCGATGCAGATCGGGAAGCGACCGACTCTGGAAGTGTGTTTGGAGTGTGGCTGGGCAGGCATTTGTCCATCCATGGAAGTGATGGGCGGAAGCCACGCAACCTGAAGTTAGTGCGCGAGGGTGGCTATGGGCTCGGGACAGAGCAGCAGCGTCGAGATTGCGCCCTCCAGCGAGGGAGGCCCCTAAGCCTCCGTGGGCCGACGACCAGCTGACCATTCCCGGACGGTTTGGCAGTCTCCCGCACACATCGACATCCAGAGCATGGCGGCGGTTCGAGGGCGATCCATGTCCTCCATATTCTGGGAAAGACGGCCCATCTGCGTCTATCGATACCCTTCAGATCCGACTACGGCGCAAGCTTGGGACCGGAATCACCACGAATTCGTTGGCAACAGACGGAGAAAGACTTCAGAAAGCTGTGGTAATTCGAGAAGCCCGTGTTATCCACTTTTCGACTTACTTGTCGATGGTCAAAAAAGGCGCGGGCGGCCAAGCCGCCCGCACTTTAAATCAATAAGGATAGTCCCTGCCGTAATAGCCATAAACCTGCCGACCATAATCGCGATCGAAGGCCGGCTCATCTTCGCCCGTGTAACGCGGCGCCTTCTCGAGCACCGACTTGTCGAGATTGACGACATAGCCGCCCTGTGCGGTGCTGTAGCTCAGCACTTCCCAGGGAAGGGGATAATAATCGCTTCCCAATCCGAGCAAGCCGCCAAATGACAGCACCGCATATTCAACCCGTCCTGAGCTTTTGTCGACCATGAAGTTGTAGATCGAGCCGAGCTTCTCCCCTTGCTGGTTGTAGACGGCGGTGCCTTCAACCTTGTTCGAGGCGATCAGTCGGCTGGTTTCGTCAGTGGCCATCGCATTGTCGGCCATGAAAATCTCCTTCATGAATATACGCTGGATTGGTACCAAACGCATGAAGGCGATCGACTGTCCGCGCTGGCCGGCGGTTTGGCCGGCGAGTTAGACGGAAGGAATTGGCGATGCGCCAGGACGAAAGGCAATCGGCCCTGGAGGCGGCTCGAATTGGGTTTGCCAACCTCTCACCAAAGCTTTGAAGGATTCAGCGCGGCGGTCTAAGGCGCCGCGCTCGCTTCTGGTTCTTACGCGATGCCGGCGCCGCCGGTTACACCATAGACCTCACCGGTAATAAAGCTGCCCTCCTGGCTTGCCAGCAGCACGTAGACAGGCGCCAGTTCGACAGGCTGACCTGGGCGACCAAAAACGCTGTTCTCGCCGAACTTCTCAACCTTCTCCTGCGGCTGGCCACCGCTTGGCTGGAGCACCGTCCACACCGGCCCCGGGGCCACGGCGTTTACCCGAATGCCCTGCTCGATCAGCTGCTTGGACAGGGCCTTGGTGTACGCGACGATACCAGCCTTGGTCGTCGCGTAGTCGAGCAGGATCGGCGAGGGCTCATAGGCCTGGACAGATGCGGTGGTGATCACCGATGCCCCGGGCTTAAGATGGGTGACCGCCGCCTGCACGATCCAGTGCAGCGCATAGAGATTGGTTTTCATCGTGCGGTCAAAATCGCGCGTCGTGACCTTATCGACCGACTCACGCGTTTGCTGCCGACCTGCGTTGATCACCAGGATGTCGAGACCGCCGAGACCAGATACCGCGTCAGCCACCAACTGTCGGCACCAGGTCTCCTCTCTTATGTCGCCCGGCAAGCCGACCGCAATCCGTCCATCTACTTCGATCAGCTCGAGCACCTGCCTCGCGTCCGCCTCCTCCTCTGGCAAATAAGCGATCGCGACATCCGCGCCTTCGCGGGCAAAGGCGATCGCAGCTGCCCTGCCAATGCCGCTATCGCCGCCGGTCACCAGCGCCTTTCGGCCGGCGAGCTTGCCCGAACCGGCATAGCTCTTTTCGCCATGGTCAGGCTGGGGATCCATCTTTGAAGCCAGACCCGGTGCCGCCTGCGGCTGCTTCGGGAAGGGCGGCCGCGGATATTGGGTGCGGGGATCCTGCTTAAACAAGCGGTCCGGCATAGCGCTCTCTGCTGCTCGTGGCTCGTGATCATGCGACGATGCGTACCGGCGATCAGGCCGGCTGGAGGTTGACGGCGTTCGGCCTGGCAGGCGGCAAACCACCGGCCTTCTCTTGCGCCATCAGCTCCTCTTTGCGCGCTGCCATGAGGTTACGCAGTGCAACCAGGTCCACGTCAGTCTTGCGGCACTGCGCAAACATGCCCTCGCTTGGCATTTCTTCTTCGTGGACGTGATGCTTGATCTCTTCCGAGAGCACCGTCACCTTCGCCTCGTAGAAGTCGGCATTGGGCGCAGAAGCCTCAATGTCGTTGATCAGCACCTTGGCACCATCATGCTCGACATAGGCCTCGTCAAGCACGTCGTCCTCTATCTTGCCGCGAAAGGCCGGATAGAAGAGCTCTTCCTCGATCAGTGTGTGAATTTTGAGCTCAACGCAGATCTGGTGCGCAATCGCCTGCTTGCGGTCATCGCCCCTCGCCGTCTCAAATATCCCGAACAAATCCTCGACCTTCCGATGATCCGCCTTAAGGAGCGCAATCGCGTCCGAGAATTTGTGGCCAGCCATCGAACATCTCCAGATTAGCTCGCTGCAAAACCGCCCATTGCACCTAAGCGTTCCATAAGGAGCGCGATCGCGAAACGGGAGCGGCCGTTCTTGCATCGGCGGCTACCTCAAAAGGGACTGCATCCCAAAAACATGCTGTTCGTTGTTACAATTTGCGGACCTGCATCAGCACCGACGCGTCTCCCCTCGACTCCGGCGAGTGCAATTGGATTGCCTCCCCCAGCAATCCGTCCTTCCACTCCCCCGTCGCCATCGACGGGAGTGGCTTGCAAGGATCGAGCGGCGCGAGGATAGCTGCAGCCAGCAATTGCGCCGCGCAATGGCACGGGTCCCAACGTGGAGATGCGTCGACAGCTCCATGTCTTGGCGTGATGGCGATGAGGGTCCGCATTCCAGCACGACCCCTGGAGGTCGGGAGGAACCGGTGCGATCGTATCGGCACCGCCAGGGGACTGCCTCATTTCGAATGCCGCGACAACTTAGGCATGAGATAGCGTGAGGTTTGGACATAACCGCCCTAGCGCTACCCGCGACCAGCGGGAGGTCGTGCCGACGCTTCGCCGGTATAATCGCCTATTGTCGGTGCCTCGGGTGACGTTCGCGATCATCGCCATGGCCGGACTTTTCAGGACGACCTCGGCCACCCGCACGGTTGTCATAGGCATCGGCCATGAGGGTATGGATCGCCCGCGCCTTTGCGTGCCGACTCTTGAGGGCCCTGGCACGCTCTTCCGCCGCACGCCGCACCAGATAGACGAGATCATCTTCTGCCATCGGAGCCTCCGTCATTGGAAATCAATCCTAGCGCTTCGCAGTTTTTGCCGCTCTATCGAAGGTTAACACGGCGCCCGCCATTGGGAGGAAAAATCGGGCGAGGGTCAGCGCCTCCAGAGCAATTGACGGGCGGCAATGTCGACCGCGGCAAAGTCGCGATTGCGTGCTATGGTTGCGGCGGTTGTCACAGCATCCAAGGCGTGGCGGGGGCACAGGGAGGTCGGTCCATTACTCGACGGGTTCGCGCAGCGGGTCGAGATTGCCGGCAAGCTCTCCAACCTGCCTGGCAAGCTTTTCCGCTGGATCCGGCAAGCGCAACAATTCAGCCCGGGCAATTGCGTGCCGGCCCTTTGAGCGAGCGACCGCGACAGTCGAGATATGGCGGCCTATCTCGATCCGCTGCGCAAGCTCACGCCGCCCTAGCGGCGGCCGCATTACACCCGTATTCGCACTGGCACCGTCTTGGCGGCCGGCACATGGCTTTCCTCGGCATGATGCTCGAGAGACATCAACATATTGCATTCAGGGTAATAGGCGCCGAGGCATCCTTCGGGAATGCTGTAGGTCATCACGATCAGGCCTTCGCGCCGGCGGACCTTGCCGTCCCGGGCGTCGCTTTCAAGCGCGACGATCTGCCCTTCATGCAGACCGGCACTGGCGATATCCTTTTCGTTCATGAACAGAACATCGCGCGTATTTTTCACGCCGCGAAAGCGATCATGATAGCCGTAAATGGTAGTGTTGAACTGGTCGTTGGAACGCAAGGTCATTAGCCTATAGCGCCCAACGATGTCCTCGAAACCGGTGGCAGACAGACCAGCAGGCGCAAAGAACTCGGCCTTGCCGCTCTTGGTCGGCCAGATGCGTTCGGACGCCTTGTTGCCCTTCCAGAAACCACCAGGCTGAAATAGCCGCTTGTTAAAATCCTTGAACGGCTCGGGATAGGTTTCCTCGATCGCGTCCCGGATCCTTGCGTAATCCGCTACCCATGCATCCCAGTCGAGCTTGGGGTTCGGCGGCAGTATCTGCTTGGCGATGCCCGCGACGATCGCGGGCTCTGAAAGTAGATGTTCACTGGCAGGTGTCGCCTTGCCGCGCGATCCATGGATGCAGCTGGTCGAATCCTCCGTGGAAACCGCCTGCGGCCCGGATGCCTGCACATCCAGCTCAATCCGGCCGAGGCACGGTAGAAGATAGGTGACGGCACCCGGAAAAAGATGGTTGCGGTTGAGCTTCGTCGCGATCTGCACGGACAGGCGCAGCCTTGTCCATGCATCCTCCATAGCTCCAGTCTCGGGCACGGCACGCAAGAAGTTACCGCCGAGGGCGATGAAAGCCTTCACTGTGCCATCGATCACGCCGCGGCAGCTCTCGACTGTATCGAGCCCTTTCTCTCGCGGCGCTGAAAAGCCATATTGCTTCTCGATAATGTCGACCGGTACGAGCTCCGTCTTCTCGGTGATGCCGACGGTGCGTTGCCCCTGAACATTGCTGTGGCCACGCACGGGCGTGGGACCGGCGCCGGGTTTGCCGATATTTCCCCGCATGAGCAGCAGGTTGACGATCATACGGACGTTTTCAACGCCTTTGACGTGCTGCGTGATGCCCATCCCGTAGATGGCAAGCACGGCCTTTGCCTTTGCATAGATACGCGCGGAAGCTTCGAGCTCCTCGCGGCTCAAACCGGCCTCCTGCTCGATGGCCGACCATTGGGTCGCCCGTACGGACGCCAGGAAATCCTCATAGCCCGCTGTATGTGCCGCGATGAAGCTATGATCGATCACGGGCGCTCCGCCCTCGGCCCTGGCCTCGTCGTCCCAATCGACCAGGAATTTGGCGATACCCATCATCGCTGCCAGATCGCCGCCAGCTTTGACCTGATGATACTGAGTGGAGATCTTCGTCTCCCTCAGCGTCGCCATTTCGATCGGGTTTTGCGGGTCCGTGAAGCGCTCCAGGCCGCGCTCCCGCAACGGATTGAAAGTGACAATTTCGACGCCGCGCCGCCGGCAGGCTTGCAAATCATGCAGCATTCTCGGCGCATTCGACCCGACATTCTGTCCAAAGAAGAAGATCGCGTCGCACTCTTTGAAATCCTTCAATTGGGTCGTACCGACTGGCACTCCGATCGCCGCCTTCAGGGCGACCGACGTGGATTCGTGGCACATGTTCGAGCTGTCGGGCAGATTCTGGTTCCCGTACATCCGCGCCATGAGGCCGTACATGTAGGAAGCCTCGAGGCTTGCGCGGCCCGACGAATAGAAGACCACTGACTTCGGATCGAGCGCCCGCAACTCGGCGCCGATCTCGCGGAATGCCGTGTCCCAATCCACTGCGGCATATTTGTCCGTGGCAGGATCATAGCGCATGGGATGAGTAAGCCGGCCGTGCTGCTCCAGATCATAATCCTTCCAACCACGCAGCTCCGTGAGACTATGTTGATCGAAGAATTCTGGCGTCGTCCGATAGGTGGTCAATTCCCACGCCGTCGCCTTGGCGCCTTCCTCGCAAAATTCAGCCGGATGGGGATCAGCAGGTTTGGACCATGCGCAACTCACACACATGAAACCATCGGGTTTGTTCTGACGGCCAAGTTCGCGAAGGACTTCGGCGGAGACCCGTTCGCGCGGCAGGATATCAGCGAGAGAACGAACTGATCCCCAGCCGCCAGCCGGTCCTGCAAAGGGTTTGAGATGCGGATCGTCGAATTTCTGCTTGGTCATGCTGATGCCCTCGCCGAGCAGCATTGAACGCTTCGCGCGCCGAGAGGATGCTGCGCAGCCTCGTCAGCCAAGGCGTGCGCTGGTGAGTTTGGCGACGATGCTCACTGTCTGATGCGGACCTTCAATTGAGGCTTCCAAAGTCGGAGCGAGCAATCTTTAAGCATCGCAAGCGGGTCGAGCGGGTCGAGGCCGAATCCGCCTGGCAAAAAACGATGTTTAGACACGCCTGCGCGTGAGTAGGATGAGGATCAATATGATCAGCAACAATCCTATGCCTCCGCTGGGATAATAGCCCCAGTCAGTGCTGTATGGCCAGGTCGGAAGCCCCCCAATCAGGAGCAGGATGAGGACGACGACGAGGACCGTATAGATCATGGCTTAACTCCCTGTTGCACCTCAAGAAGGAACGTCTTGCCGGGCGAGGTCCACTTACATTTCCAGATTGCCTCACTAAATATTGGTCTCTACAAGCAGCGCACAAGAGGCTGGTCGGCCGACGTAGTGCTCTTGCGATGTCTCCGCGCGGTCCATCCTCCAGTTCGACGAATTTGGGCGCGCTGGACGCCTTCTGACCGATCTGTATCCTCTCGCCATTTGTATCATCGATGATGAACGTTGGCACCCCGTGGCGGCGGCAGGAACAGATCTCCAGTCGGTAGTAAGGATCGGGCTGAATTCCGCCAGAAACAGTGACGGATGCGTCGCGTGATCCTGGTCGAGGCGGATTGAAGCAACGCGTGGCCTCGCCATCATGTTGAGGGCCGCCAGCCGCCCCGGAGTAGGTAGTCGGAAGGCAGGCCCATTCGGCGGCACGCCATGGCAGGCGGACCGCCCGGCAGGACCATGCGATCAGCAACTTTGACGAGCCCTTTCAGCGCCAACCCGTGGCCCGGCGTCGCGAGACCCTCCTGGGTAATCCGCAGCTGCTCCCGCAACCAACGCGGCAGCAGGTCCACTCCGGCCCGAACAAATAGGTGCTGAAGATGCCGAAGCGGTTTTGGCAGCAGCGTGGCATTTCGAATTAGCTGTAACACCTCATGAAGGATGGGGGATGGCGTGAGCGTCGGACCCATCTCAGCCAGAAGGGCCTGGAAGGTCGCTTCGGACCCGACGACGTCCTGTACACCGAACAGAATGGCACCCGGCCGGCCCTCCGCATAATAACGATCGCACTCGGTTGGGGACATCTTGTGTGCATAGCGGTGATACGCCGCGAGGAAGCCATAAGCAGCCGTGGCATGCACCCAGCGCAACAGCAACGGATCGCTAGCGGCATAAGTCTGACCACAAGCTGTCGTTCCTGCAATCCGGTCGTGTATTGCGCAGACTTCGCGTGCCATCGTCGTTGCGGCGCTTCGCGCGGCGTAGACCATGACCATTGCTGCAAATCCCGTCCGTCGCAGACGATCTGCGGGATCGTTCCGGAACCGGCTATGCTCCCACACCGCTGCACGCACTCTTGCTTCGCCGAGTTCCAGTAGCACGGCCGCTACGCCGCCAATGAACATGGTTACCGGATTGCGGAACACCTGCCAGGAAATCGCGTCGGGTGACATCAGTGACGGTTCGCCAACGGGGCGATCGAAGGCAGTGGCGTAATCTGCCGGCATCAGCACCTTGAGGAGATCCATTGGATCGAAACGCTCTAACAGGCGCGCACGCCTCATGCCACGAGCCTATCAGTGTCGTCACATCGAACGATGGCCCGCCGACCACGAGCCGGCGGGCTTCCGTCTGAGATCAGACTTTCTCGCGGCCCGATTGCGAACCTGTCATCCGATCGTCCGTGGAGACCGAACTCCCAATCTCGATCCGACGGGCTTTCATCTTTTCGGGTACCTCGCGTTTGAGGTCGATCTTCAGAAGGCCGTTCTCGAACGAAGCACTCTGAACCTGTATGAAATCAGCAAGCTGGAAGCGGCGCTCGAACGGTTGGATGGCAATGCCGCGGTATAGGTAGCGTCCGTCGTCTTCTTGTTGGGCCTTCTTACCCGCGACAATCAGCTGGTTTTCCTGAGCCACGATTTCGATCTCGCTCGGTGTAAAGCCCGCAACCGCAAGCATGATGATGTAGCGGTCTTGTCCCTCCTTGATCATATCGAAAGGCGGAAAACCGTCTACGGCGTCGCGGGCGCCGGTCTCGAGAAGATCGAATATGCGGTCAAAGCCGAGCGTGGAACGTCGATAAGGTGAAAGATCGAAATTGCTCCTCATATCCAAATCCTCCAATGAGCAATTTGAGCACAAGGAACGCCGGAGAGAGCCGGCGCCCTCTGTTTCTCCCGGACTCCGGGGCGCCCGGTCCTTTTAAAACGCACTGTGCGGCACCGGGTTTCGTATGCGCGGCGCTCCTTTCGGCCGCAAATGGCTCAGACAGGATCGTCAGTGCCGTTCACCAGCCGATGAAATTGCCCGACAGCCGCTCGCACGCGCGCTGACCAGCAGCCGACTTATCCGGTGCCGCGCTTAACTGGCATGGGCCCGGCCGTAACTCTGGTGGCCAAGCGACCTATCTTGCTTGCCAGTGCCACTGGATCCGTTAGCGTCAGGTGCCGATCTTTCAGGCTCAGTTCGTTTTCCCGGCGAGCCAATTGCAGCATGCGATTTACGTGAACCGCAGTCAGGCCAAGAACGTCGGCGAGTTTCTCCTGCGTCAAAGGCAGCTCATAGTCTCCTTCTCCAGCAAGGCCGGCGAGTTGGAGACGTTCCAACAATTCAAGCAGCAAATCACAGATCCGCTCGTAGGCGGTGAGCCGCCCGAGGCGCGCTATATGGCCAAACAGATAGGCTTTTTCGAGCGCTTCGCTCATGGCGTAGGCCTGACCACGCGTGGCAAGTCCGCTCGGGAGGGGTGCAGCACATACGCCGACGTCGGTCAACGCGGCCACCGTCGATACGGCTACAGGACGAATGTGACGGCGATGACCGATAAGCTCGCCAGGCAGCAGAAAGCTAAGTATCTGTCGCCGGCCATCCGCGAGGATTCGAACCCTCGCCGCCCATCCGCTAACGATCAGCAACGGGCGGCGGATCTCATCGCCTCGGAAATGAGTTCCCCATTGGCGGCCACGAGCCGGGAGCCTTCTATCGCAGTACTGATCGCCTGCCGTGCGTTCGCATCGAGCGGCGCGAGCATAGCCAAGCGCCAAAGTGTTGGCGGCATCTTGTTCCGATTGAGGCTCTGGATCATCGCTAATGCCGCGAAACGATGAGCTCCTCGATCGCGTACATCCCTGATGCGAAGAGAAGCCGTTCCCGACACGCTCAACGCAACGCCTCGCCGAGAGCATCAACGCGTACGTCAGAGCTGAGACAGCGCGGTAAGATCGATCCCCGATCCTTTGGTTGGGCTTGATAAAGTATGGCTTCAAGGCGAAGCGTCGGCGCCGAGAGCCGATCAATTGCGATATGGGCACGAAGGAATGTCTATTGAAAGCAAATGGATATTCCGCCTGCGTGAAATCTGGATTTGTCTTGAAGCTGTTCCGATCAAAAGGCGGTCCGGTTTGCGGCCTTGATAGGCTGCCACCCTCTCCGCCCGAAGGCAAGTCGACCTAACATGACGCGCAGCCACGACGTCCGAGTGTCAAGACCGCCGAAGTAAAAGCGTGGATGGATTCGCGCCGCTGTGGTGATGTCTCATCCCGATCCCTGCCCTCGACCCGCCCGAGTGGCCCACGTGCGGAGCACTGGACTAGTTGACGTAATGCGACCGCTTGTGTGCGCTGACCTTGGCAATGCCTTGTGTCAGATGATCGCTGATTTCCATGCCGGGCGGAAGATTGAGACTGGCGCGGACATGCGGCACAGCTTGCCTGGCCGCCTCGATATCGGCTTCTCCCTGCCGTGCAGGATGCAGGCTTTCCGTCAGAATTTGCGTGGTCGTGAGGGCATCATCATAGCCTCGCGCGAACGATGGGTCAGGGTTTTCGGCCAATTCTGCGGAGCGGCGTATTGCCGCCCTGTCCGCGCCTATCACCTGGAGCGCCTCGGCGATGACCAACCCCGTCTGGAGCTCGTCCGATCGATGGCCCATCAAGGGAAGACATTGCCCGACGATCATGCCGTGGATGATGCCGAGAATGTAAGGGTCAGACCATATGCGGGGATCGAGGCTGTCCGCGACGCTGTCATAGAAGGGCCTCAACGCCATCAGGGCACACACTGCGCCCCGAGCCACAACGTCGACGTCCTCCCAAAATTCGGACATGCGCCGCTCCCAGACATCGACACGTCAATTGTGAGCAGCGCGCGCTGGCCGGCAACTGCCGGATTTGTAAGGGTGACATTCGCCAGAAACTGCTCAGTCGCAAGTCGCCCAGTATTTCGTCGGGGAAGAAGGCCGCTGCGCCCTGCTCCGGATGCCCGCGCGATCACAGAATTGACAGCAATCGCAATCAACCTCGCGAAAGGGAAAGCGCAGCTTGGCGCGCTCTGATGACCAAATCGTGTACGTCGACGAAATCAATGCGATATGGCAAGCTATTTCACCCTAACACCCGTAAATACGAGGCCCGATTTATGCTGTATCTTGCTCTTCCATTATTGAGTGGGCGAGGTCCTGATCCGAGCGAAGATACAGGTAAGCTGGGTCGAACTGCGATCTCCGTATCAGTCGGTCCCAATCGTGGATCTGTACGATCCCTGAGCGGAATGTACATATTTTTTCCTCGCGGAGCGCTCGTAGCACGCGATTTACGTGAATGGGGGTGAGGCCGAGGATGTCGGCAAGATCGGTCTGCGTGACGGGAAGCGGGAACCGGCGCTCATCGCCGATGCCGACCGCTTTCAGCCGGGTCTCGGTTTCGGCAAAGAAATGAGCCACGCGGCCAGGAGCATCCAGGCGGCCTAGGCGGAACAGCCATTCGCGATGCATTGCCGCGTCGAGCAGCGTCGCAAACCACAGCTTGCGCCCCAAATCGGCATCCTCGTGGATCAGCCGGTCGATAGCGCTATGCGGAACAATGCCAATTTGGACCTGTGTGACAGTTCCAATCGCATGATCGAGCGCCAGGAGCGGGTAACCGTGAAGATCAACAAAATCCCCAGGAACCTGGAATGCGACGACCTGGCGCGCGCCCTCGTCGTCGTCGATGAAGCGGATCATATAGCCCGCAACGAGCATCGTGCTCTGGCGAAGACGCTTACCCCGCTCGACGAGCGTCGCCCTGGCAGGCATCCGACGCACGGCAGAAACCGCGCCTTCGAGCAGGCCTCGTTCGTGCTCTGAAACCTGTACGGTGCGGCCGCGCAAAAACTGCGCCATCGTCGTCATGCGACAGGATCCATCGCGAACTCCGTTCTGATTTCCCGCATTAACCCTCCGGGATGGCAAGGCCGCGAAGTGCGCCCGTAGCTTGGGTTTGGAACTGGCCGATTGCGCCAGGTCATCGACCAGGGCGGCGACGCGGTCGCCATTTCATCCGCATTCTGGTGTTCCTCCACCTTGAGGAACGTGGGAGGACGGATCTAGTTTCAGGTAGGAATGCACGCCACGACCGAACTGCTGGATTTACCACTGAGTTGAGCCGGTCGAAGCGACCGACATCCATGCGCCGGATATCTTTAACCTCTTGTTTCTCTTCCAGATATAGCTGTTCTCCTGACGATGGGCGGGAGCCACCGCCGGAGCTGAACGGAGTCTGCGACGATGAGCGCCGGTGTCCGAGATGATGACGTTGAAGGGAGCCGGCGGGGCAAGCGTATTGTCGTCCGCATCGCCGTGGATGTGCGTCAGACC
>FTCV01001448.1_pt1 | contig 14637 bp, 13 predicted proteins | sample 1639691 | NCBI WGS metagenome assembly FTCV01 (sample SAMEA3914864, study PRJEB12502) | metagenome | biome: forest; material: soil | place: USA | collected 2012-03-12 | depth 0.3 m
CGTTCGGTCGTGCCGGTCGCATTGGGGAGTCCGCCAACTTAGAAACGACGTAATGCACTTTGACGCTGATCCTGTCGGTTCTCGTTGCAAGCCGAATCTCCACTTCAATCCCATCAATGGGTTAGGTCATCCGTCATCACGCAATTCTGAACCGCTTGCGCACTGAAAGCTGAATTTCCGGCTGCTCTATTCACTGAAACCTGAACAGCCGAAAGCTCCTGACCCACGCAGCAAAGCGCTGCAGCTCGGCTACAAGCTTAAATGCGACGGAGGTGATCAAGTCAAGGACAAGAATTCCGAGCGTGACCGGCTGGAACGGGCTGTACTTGAACATGTTTCCCACCCACCCCAACGCGTCCAGGTTCCAAACCTTGTCAGTCAGACGCGGGCTGATCCAGTAAGCAAGCATCCAGGGGTTGAATACCCCGAAGACCACGAGCAAACCAAGCATGAGGATCATCGTCACCGGCTTCGCGCGAACCTTCGGAGGTAGATCGCGAATTGAGACCAGTCCCCGCACGCGACCTAGCGTGCTCTGCTTGTACCTCAGCGACCAACCACCCTCCCCCTCGTGTACCGTGAAGAGGGCGATCCGAGCCGCAGCTGTCACGAGCAGAAGCGCCGGCAACGAAACGACTCCAGCAACCAAACGCCATGCGGACGAGACTGCACCGGGAGCGCGGGCCCACATGAATGAAGCAGCGGTTGCCAGGACACCGATACCCAACCACAGCACTTCGCTGCTGGTCCGCTCGCTGATGTGACTCGCGTGATCGACGTTGACGATGGCAACCCACAGAGGGATTAGCGGCATCAGCAAGGCGGACATCGCAACCATGAGCCCCCACACGCTCGCCAGCATGCCCATCGCAAAAATAAAGGAATGCTTTGAGCGGACGTCATGGCCAACCGATCGAGAGCTCTTTTCGAGAATGACTGAGAGCCCATCAGAAATCGGCGCCCGGCCCAAAAACCTCAACTTACCCCAGAACGTCTCCGGCCGCTCAGTCTGTTCCTCCTTCAGCAGGGCGCGACAGACACCTTCAAACAGCTTGGCGAGTGGATAGGTCTGCGAACCCTTCTTTGTCGCGACGTTGACCGTTTGAAGCACAAGCGCCTTTTCCAGAATCTGCGCCTTGGTCTCCCCGCGCGTGTGAAGGGTGATGATGAACCCAGCGGCACTAAGCGCCAGTTGCTCGACCGTCGAGAAGTGGTTCAGGTCGGTACGCGCTCTCTGCAGAAAGCCAAGCAGTTTGAGGTCGAAATCACAGCCCACCAAGTGCGCATCCCGCAGCGACACCCATCCGAGAACATTCGTCGAGCCGTTGGACTGCGCCGCCCGCAACACCTCAGAATTTCCCTCCATCAACGCCATCAATGAGGCCATCGGCGTGGCGGCTTTGCGCGGGTCAATGACGACATCCGTCGAAGCATCGAGGACAAGGATGCTGTCCTCGATCGGGCCGGAATCTCTCAAGATCTGCAGCGCAGTCTTGTCGTCTACACCTCCGTCGCAGACCGGCCCCATCGAGGAATCAATGACGAGGCTCTCCATGACGCCGGGAATCGACATCGCCGCTGCAGCAAGCACTCCAACGTCAGATCTCGAATCAACCACAACACTGCCTGCACGGCGCTTTACCAAGTCGTGGACGCCAATCCTCAGCGTAAACGGCTCAGATGCGAGTCGCGGGAATTTGCCGATCGCAGCGTTGATGTCCTCAGCAAAACGACGCGTCAAGTTCAGCGCTCCAAAGAGCACCGCACTGGCCACCGACTTCCAAGAGAGCAGCGCGCGACTACGGATATTCCGGGACGCGAGTCGACTCAGATGACGTTCAGCGTGAAATACGAGCGCCAACTGGTGATCAAGCTCCGATGAGGGAGGCGTAAGCAAGGCCGCAACATCTGCATGTGCCTGCCTCAGCACCAACGCCGCCAGCGTGCCTCCCGAGATTGCACTCACGTGCTTGATGGCGCTCAGCTCCTGGCGCATCGCCAGGGCCAAAAAGCAGCCTTGCTGAAACAGCGCGGCTCGCAGACCGCCCCCAGAGAGTGCCAAAGCAACTGGCTTTGCGTCCAGCGAAGCCACATCTTCAGATTGATCCGTGACGTCCATCGAGGGCCTTTCAGAGAGGGTTGGTCAGCGCATGTGCCGCACGCGGCAATTGCCACTCCGATGTTTCCCGAGAACAAGCTCATACGGTGAGCCTGCTCAAGAATTTATCTGCATCAATTTTCAGCGGGAGAGTCGGCAGCGGGCGATGTGCTGGCATCGCCATCGGCGGCTCGTTCCGAGGAGAAGTCGTAAGAGATCCGTGACGTGAGCTCCGTCATTGCGTAGTGCACGAACTGCGATCCCAGCTCGGTGAGCTCGTACATCTCCTCTCGGTCGAACGCCGACACCATTGCTTTCGGGCTGCCCGCCGGCGCACGTTTGGCCGGAGCCTTCGAGATGAAATTCCCTGCGTAGTCAATTTCCCGATGCTGCCGAACGATGCCACCCGTGCTGAGGTCGCGGAAAAGCAGCTTGTACAGGTCAGCATCGGCCGAGTCCTCTCGCACCTGCCCCTTGCCAATCGACTCCCACACGGCTCCCCGGCTGATGCTTCGAGCGGTGTAGATGGCGCCGATCACTCGAAAATGCAGCTCGGAGTATTGGCCGATCCAGTCGATGAACATTCGCACGACGTCGTCGCTCGATATTGAAGACGCGGCCGCATTGCTCAGCAGATTGCGAATCAACACGCGCTTTTCTTCGCTCTCGGCTCCAGCCCAGTCGCGAAAACTCTTCCGGACCAGCGACTGGAATTCGCGACTCTCGACCCGGGCGGCGATGGCTTCATCCTGAAGGTTCAATCGCGCCATGATTTCAAGGATGGTCTCCTCCTTCTCGCGGATCTCGTCCTGCAACATTCGAACCCATTCGTCGAAGAACTTGTTGACCTTGTCTTGCTCGTTTTCCGACCAGGCGCCCGCCGCTGCCGATAGGACACCACCCACGAGCGGAACTACGCCGCCGACAACTTGGAGCGCGCCCCGCCCGATCTTTCCGAGCCTTCCGTCGCCAGGCATCTTGTGGTCATCGATGTCGTCCGCGCCCATATGCATGTCTCCTCGGTTCTCGCACCAACATGAGTGTTAGCGACGCACAAGGATGACCTGACGCCAGGAAAGACGCAACGTCCCAGCAGGAATTTCCCATGTGATGAAACTTTCATCGCTAACTCTCGGACTGCTCCCGCGCCGCAGCTCTCAACGATCGAAGTTCCGTTCGAGCCGCCTCGCGCATGGCGTCTCGGTCGTCGTCGCGGTCCTCAGCCAGGAGTCGCTCAACCCACAGTCCGCGCGTGTCGAATGTCTCGACGGCGAAGTCGAGCCAGGTGGGGTAGCCATCGGGTGGAGGGATCAGATTGATATCTGTCGCAGAGCTGCGTCCACGGTGCCGTCTGCCTGCCAACGCGAGGGCGACTACTACGGCTCCTACGACAAGCATGGCGTCCAACACGTTCATCCAAAAGGTACTCATGTCTAGCTCCTGGCGGGTACGCGGCGCGTTGCATGGTGCAAGCGATCGCACTGAAGGGTCCGGTGGCCGGTGACACGTTCACAAGGCCGGCGTATCCGCAGGTCGGACGATCTGCGTCGAACTCTGAGGGGCGGCAGGCGTGTTTGCCTGATCACCGAGGACTTGCCCGAGGCGATCTCTCAAGACCTCCGCAGTCAGCGGCCGCCGCTGCGTGGCCAACATGCCCCTACGCTCTACGGTGCGCAATTCCGAAAGAGTTGAGGACTCTCCATTCGGCAAAAGCACACGGCGCTCGTAGAGAGCTGCCAGTGTCGCGCGACCGTTCGCAAGCTGATCCGACTCGAAGGAGCTCATGAACGGCGAGACCGCAGTGAGACTGACAAGCGGTGCACGGCAATGAGACTTCGCACAGCCAAAGCACTGACTGAGGTATGCGCACCGACCTTCGAGTCGACCGCGCGCAACCAAACTTGCGGGCAAGGCGATCTCCGCCTGGCACGACCAGCAGGACGCCTGAAGCAGGCATTCATGCAGCGGGCAGTAGCACCATGCGGCGAAACGACAGTGGATGGCGTGATACGGCGTTTGCTGCTGAGACAAACATGATGGGCAGACCCGATAGATTGGGCTTCCTTCCACCGTTCTCAGCAGAAGACGGTCACCCGTACTTCCGAGATCGAGCACCGATTTGATGATGCGACGCGTCACGGCAAAGGCGCCCGCCGGCAGAGCACAGAGCCTTTGGATATCGCGATACTTGGGACCCAAGAATTCGAGGTCGCAATCACGCTCACGGCCGATGCCCAAATGCGCCAAGAGCTCGCCGACTTCCACGCCTTGCGACAGAGCCGCCCGCGTCAACCAAGAGCTTGGCGCCTCAAGGAACAGCACGCGAGGCAAACCCGAGAGGGAGCTCGGTTGGATAGTCATGTCACGGCCCGCTCAAACAGGTTGAGCTGGCCCAGTGGGCGCCGCCCCGTCAGACTGAGGCCATGCCTCGGCACGTCGCGTATCCACGCCAGAAGTTCGTGTGCGACGTCTCTGTCCGCGTCGGTCTCGCCTCGCCTGCTCAGGCGTTCGATCCCTTGTTCGTAGACCGTCGCCCTCAACTCCGCCGAACAAGGCTCATCAACGGATCCTGCGTCGCGAAGCCGTCGCAAACCTCGAGCGATGACCTCGGCCATTTCTGCAGGAGCAACCCGCACCTTCTCGCAAGCCGGCGACACCGACGCTTCCGGCCGCGATCGCGCGCCCGCCGCATGGACAACACAGAAGGCGCCATCCGGCGAGAGAAACCCGAGCCAGGCCGGCCGGAATCGGTATCCCGACGGCGGCGCATCTGGAGCACTGAGCAGCAGACCCAAGCCCTCGATCCACTCTATCGCCTCGTTCGCCAGTACAGGCGGAGGCTCACCGGAAGTGAGGTAGCCGCCACAGCAGCACACCTCGACCGCCGGTCGCGTCCACAGCAATGGCTTGCTGCATTGCGGGCAGCGATCGATCAGGGTGCAGCGATGCTTCAGACATCCGAACGCGCCTGTCATCTCCCACTCAACTTGGCAGGGCAGGCCATCGCGTAGACAAACCGGGCAAACCTGAGAGTGCGCCCCTCGCAGAGCCAAGGGCATCGACCAGCTCTGCCCGTGCCAGACCAGGCAGCGAGCCCTTTCACGGCTCCGCCACATCGGCAGGCACGCCAGCAGCCAGCTCTGGGAAGCTTGCGTTGCCAGCGCAAGAGCCGGCATGGCCGCAGGCGAGAGAGACTGAAGCGAGCTGGTGCCTACCCAGTTCAACATCGCCTTCAGACTCATGCCGTTCCGCTGCGCGCATCGAAGCAGGAATGCTGCCCCGTTCTCGTTTGAGCCTGGCAACGTCTCCACCGGCAGTGGTGCGATCTCATTCGCCATAGATGCCTCCGGCGCGCAGGACATCGCCGTTGACCCGTGCGTAGGCGACCTTCAGGTGTTCGGTGGCGACAGTCGCATGATGTTCATCGAACGCGACCAGAACCGCCTCAGTGATCAGGCGTTTGAAAGCTCGCATGTTCCCCCCAGTCGCCTTGTGCAAGCGGTCAGCTTCGGCCTTGTCCTCGAGAACTGGCAGGTCGAACTTGCAATGACGCCGGAACGATCGAAGGAAACCGTACCAATGGGCACCGCACGAGAAGTTCCTGAGCTGAAATCTGGCCGTGATTCGACTCTCAAGGTGAGGGTCGATGTCGCCAAGGTCGAGCAGTGTGTCTGTGCCGGCGATCGCAACGGCTATCGGCACCTCGTCCATTAACTCGGTCAACACGTCCGTGACGGTCGAGCCATCGGAGTTTCGATTGCGCACCTTGGTCTGACTCTTCAAGTGATGGCCTTCGTCGATGAACAACAATCTGACGCCCTTCTGCTTCAACGCCTCCAGCAGCACGTCGCGCTTGATTGCGAGCGTGTGAGTGCTGACCTGAGGAAAGGGGTACTTGACCTGGCGCAGGAGGGCACCGATCAGTTGGCCAGCGGTGGGATGAGCGCGAAGCCGTACCGCGAGGACGCCCACGCCTTCCTCGTAGAGTGACGACCGCGGCAGGGAACTTCGGAAGTAGCGAATCAGCGCCGATTTCCCCACGCCAGGAGGTCCGACAACGACCAGGCCTTGCTGGATGGCCAGTTCGCGCCCGAGCTGAAAAACACGATCGCAGGCCTTCAGCGACTCCTTGAAGTCGGGGTGGTTCACCAGCACTCGGTCCGCAGCCCCACCCGCGGCGATGGCTTGGGTCGAATACGTGAACAGGCGGCGAGCAGCCGTCTTGCGATCGTCCTCGTCCGGAAAGTCGAAGTCGTCGTCCTCGGAATGGGCGCGGGCCATCATTCACCTCCGAAGTCGAAAGCGTCGAAATCAGGGACAACCTGTTCCAACGGAGGCGTGTCCTCGACGAGCGTCGGCGGTGGGCTGGCTTGCCGACCAGGACTCGCAGCCTCGCACGCCAGCACCTTGCTGGACGTCAGACCCGCGAAGCGTCCTGCGAGAAGCGAATCCTCACGACTGCGCGGCCTGGAAGAGTTCATCCAATGGTCGTGGAGCCGCATCCGCGCCTGCCACAGCAATTCCTCGGAATCGCCTTCAGATAGCTCCTTCCGTTTGAACGCGCGGATCAGGTTGTGCTGGTTCCACGAGAGGCCGTCCGCGTAGTCTCGCCAGGTACAAGTGGCCGTGATCCACTTGCTCGGATCCTGGGGATCTTGAACGAACAGCGACGACATGTCGTTCGGATCCCACTTGCAGAGGGTCTTGAACGACTTGCCGTGAAGTCGTCTCATTGCCAGGAGTTCGGTTCCACCGTATGGCAGGCCCCTCAAGTCGACGCCTCCCTGGGAGACGGTCAATCTCGTTGAAAGCGCTGAGCTCAACCGCAGGTTTTCACGACTCCCCGGGTAGCAGGCGGGCGGGCAGCGCTCCATGCCTTCGCAGAAGAGATCGTATGGGCGTGCAAGCTTCCGGGCGCTGACCTGGAACGGGTACACATCGACGACGAAGGTTGTCAGGCCCTTCACGAGGTCACTGAAACTGATGGCCGCCGCCTTGTAGGGGTCTGGATTCACCACGTTGGTCTTCGGCTTGTGCACGCGGCCTGCGGACAGCGTCAGCCATTTGAAGTTTCCGAAGAATCGCTCGACGTGAGGCTTGAGCCACGGCGTCCTGACCCGGCAGTAGGTCATGTCGATGCCGAGCTCCCAGCACATGGCCTTGAAGACGCGGGCATGGAATTCGAGGCCGTTGTCCAGGAGCCATTCATCAGCCAGGCCATGGGACATCCACCGATGCTGCAGCTTCAGGCCTGCCGTCAGCTCGTCTTTGGCCTCGATCGAGTTCTGCAGGACGCCGACGACGCTCGTCACGCCAGCACCGTAGAACGAAAGGTAGAACCCGAGTAGGTAGCCCGAGAACGCATCGACGGCAACTGTGAGCGTCGGTCGCCCGAGAGGCAGGCCAGTCCTGTCGCAGACGACGACCCAATCCAGCACCGTATGGTCGACCTCGACGCGTTGCAGCGGGTAGGCCGCCGAGCCACCGTCTATGGCAGTTCTGCAGACCATACGGGCCCGCGAGTCCCCCTCGCGCGATGAAATGCGATGGTAGGCATCGACATCTCGCGTGCGCCGATGAAGCGTCGCATAGCTCACGGTCGCGTCTGATTCGCGCAGTTTCCCGTTCTTCACCTGCAGGGCAAGTTCTCTGCGAATGCAGTCGTGCGCATGTCGCAGCGGCAGTCTGGATCGAGTGAAATACTCGGCGCGAAGCGTATCGGCGACCACCTTCTCAACCAGCGGAGGCAAGCGTCGGTCATGACGACGCAGTTTTTTAAGCGATATGAGAGAGAACGCGCTGCAATCCGAACCCTCGTACCGGCGAGCCCACGCCATGACTGTCGATGCCGAAGGGGGCCGCGCAAGATTGAGCCGCTTCGCTGTCAAAGCGACTACGCTTGCCACGCGAGCTCGGTCTCCCCGCGAGACGTGGCCTGCTTTCAAGGCCGTCAGGAACTCCAGCTTGAGCTCGATATCCTTCCTATAGGAGGCGGGAAGCTCTCGAAAGTCGATCAAAGGTTCGACGCCGGCTTGGCTATGCAGGCCTTTCGCCACAGTGCCTGCACCTGCAATGACGTGCACCCCACCCTGGACAACCACGTATGCGCCGCTCCAGATGCGCCGCAGGATATCAGCTTGCTTGACGGTCCGAACCCGGCACGTCAGCACGTCTTGAAACTGCACGTCGCCGTTGTCCAGAATCCTCGTTACTTCGAGGAGCCGCTCTCCATGGCGAAACGCCAAACCAACTTTCAGTACGAAACGCACGATGATTCTCCGATTCGTTGAACAAGCGCACCCGTGCGTCACCGGCGATCAACAGATCCCGGGACGGCACGACGGCTCGAATTGCGATGAGATGGAATAGCGCCTCAATGGGCGCGTCGGCGCGGGTCAGCAGCGCGTTGATCGACATGGTGTTGTCGCGCTCCTGCAGGACGGATCGAATGCGATCGAGCACCTGGCGGTCGGGTTCGGTCTTGCGGTATCGCAAGATCAACGATGCACGCTCATGCGCCTTGTTGGCGCGGATTCGTTCTTCGGTCAATACGACGAACGAGAAGCCACGTTCGCTCAATCGAGCCTTGGCCTCATCGAACACGCGCAGGTAGTCCGCGACCTTCTCCTTGGGCTTGACCTCGACCACCGTCGACGTCCCGTCACGGTGGCTTGCCAGAAAGTCGGGCGTGTAGATGTGCCCCGATGCGAGCTTCAGCCGAAACGGCTGGTGCTTGCAACGCATCACGCCGGGGCACAGGGCCAGCCGATAGACGAAGTCGCGCTCGAGAGTCGACTCGCATTCAACAGGGCTGTCCCAGATACCGCGAAGGTTGAGCACGCGCACGGTCTTGGCAGGCGAGCGCGACACGACCTTCCGCGCGGGCGGACTGTCTTCCTCTTCCATGGAATTCCTCCAGGCAAAGCTCATCCCGCGCCCAACATAAATCGGGCGCAGAACACTTGACAGGGGTGGCTTGCAGGAAGAGACTCCGGGTGTCTAAGCCGTTGAAGTTTCTTCAGCGCACCACGCCGGTCATCCGAAAGGTGATCGGCGTTTCTTTTCTACATCTCGAATCTCCTCACGCTCGCGCGTCTGAAGTTGATTGGCCGGGATGGGTGCGAACCGTGCCGTGCTGCAGGATGCTCACGGCGTCGCCGTGTCGGCCTGGCCGTCGGGCAAAAGCGCGCGGCCCCGCTGCTCCGACATCCAGCGAGCTACGTCCTTGGCCAGCGCAAAGCGCCCTCGTCGTTTCTCGATCTCGAAGACGGGGACGGGCAGGGTTCGCCTGGCGACGGCCTGCTGATAGGCGGTCATCGACTTGTAGCCGAGGATGGACACGAGGGCGCTCGACGGCAACAACATGCCGTAGCGGCGCACGAGATCATCTTCAAGCTCAAGCGCCAAGTGGTCGCGTGCTGTCATCGCTAGTGGGCCTGTGTCGTGGACTTGCACGATGATAGGAGTCCACCCGAGGTTTGAGAATTCGGTCACTTCTCGGGTCGCGATGTGGTCACTTCGACGGCAGGAAAGAGGCATCGAATTCGATGACCTTGCTCGCAAGTCGTTGTACTTTCAGGTGTTTCTGGACGGAGGCCCAGATCGCCAACATCTTTAGCGCTAACTTTAGCGTTCTGAGTTTCCTACATCAATGCGTGTCAAAAGGATCGCCAATGATCGTGCCGCGGACGCTCGAGCGCTGCGGGTTCGATACTGGGTGGGCGAATGCCTTCGGCAAACCGGCACCGACAACCTGCACGCGCTGGCTAAATTCGTCGAGCCGGAATTGGTGTGGTCCAACCCCGAAAACGGGGAACGCAGCTGGACGAACAAATGGCGTGGATACGGCAAAGGCTCGAGGACGCCACGCGAGGCGTTGGTCGACAGGGTCGCAAACCTAGAGGTCGGCGGTCGCTCGTGCTCCGAGACGAAGCGCGTGTTCCATCATGTTTTGTGGGAGGTACTCGCAGTAGAAGAGCCCAAGCCCGCACTCGTTGGGCACTGGCTTGCCAAGCTGGGGGCCGAGCTGCCCGTCATCTTTCATACTGCCCGGTGGCTGCCGGCTACGTCGACCGCCCCGGACATTCCCGAGTTAGGTCTGCGGCAGATTCGCCAGCTTGAAAGGCGTATCAACCTCGACTCGTTGGCCCTTGCAACTTTGATCTTCCTGCAAGCCAGCAATCGACGGAGCAAGCAGCTCTCGTCGCTCACCGGATCGACGACGGTGCAACTGCTCCATTTGCTGTTTCCGAAGCTTCTGGATCTTGGTGTCGCAATGCCAATGCTGACGTTCTACAAACGCTGGGTTGTCAACGGCCGAGAGGGCCACCGAGCCGATTTCTCTCTCGACATCGATGTCGAGTTTCGAGTGCGGCTGGTGGCATCACTTATGCGATCAATGCGCGAACAGGGCGCTTGCATGGACACCATCAAGGACCGCGAGCGCGAGTTGCGTGCACTATTTGACGGCCACTACGGATGGCCCATTCGAGATCTTCTGCTAGGCGCCACGCCGCAAGATCCGAGCGTGCAATCGTGAACTAGTCGCCAACGGCGCGCGCGACGACTCACATGTGTGCCTCGAACTTTTGACGGTGTGCGGTACCTCTTAACCTGGCCACCTCGTCACGGCGACTGACATGTTGAGCACGCCTCCCCTCGTGACGCAAGTTCGGCATCGCCACTCAAAATTGGACTAGGTGCACTTCACCGTGCGCAACATGCCGCGCAGAGGCTAACCATTAAATGCAGGCGCGACCGTCCAGCCATCCCTCACCCCAGCGACGAGATCAGTTCGCTGGCTTCCTGGGGCCAGTGCCGCTGCCTGCGCACCACTTCAGTTTCAAACGAAGTGAGGGCTGGCAAGGGAAAGTTACTGATTAGCAGCTCGTCATGATTCTTGGGACTTCGGGCACTGTAACGAAATGCTTGGCGCTTTATGTGGAAATCTTCATATAGGAACTCAACTACGTGGTGTACGTCATAGCTGAGCAACCATTTGAATTTCGCCTCAGCAAGACTTTTCGCGAGTGCCTTGTGCTGTTTTAGTTTATAGAAATGACGGTACAACAACTCGCCTTTATTATAATAAGGCGGGTCTAGATAGAAAAAAAATTCAGCCCTATTTTTCATTTCGCCTATCAATTCGACTGCATCGCCGAAAATAACGTCGACCTTATCGGCGAGCATTGAAAGGGCTAGAATACGAGAAATGATATCATCTTTATTGGTGCGGCAGTCGATCTTATATTCAGACTGCTGACCTTTGCCACCAATTGGGCCGGCATTGAGAATTCCAGAAAAGTTTGCTCGATTTAAAAAAAGTGCAGCGACACCCCCTTCAATCAGGTCGCAATCTCCTGGACTTTGCACCTTGAGCAGCGGCTGAAACTGCTGCCAAGTTTCGAGCGTAATAGGCAAATCCTGGAATCTGACTATCAGGTCTTCCGGACGAGTGAAGATGCTTTGCCAAAAGCAGTAAAGTAACGGGTCACGCTCGAGCAGCGTAACGTGAGGGGTAAGGCCAAAGTCAAGTAAGCCGAGGGAAACCGCCGCGCTGCCAGCGTATGGCTCGACTACCGGCCGTCCGGTGAATCCGCCAGCAACAAATATCTCGCGCGCTATAGCCAAGAAATCCGACTTTCCGCCGGGATATCGCAAAGGGCTATGCATCATGCTGCGATCCGATGCAATGAATTAATCTGCTCGACTACCCATGCGTGAATTTTAGGGAAATCTTCGTACCGTTCAATATGAACGCCTGGAATGTTTTGGCTGTGCAGATCTGCTCCCGATTGAGCAAGTGAGGGCAGGCGCAACCTATCAATTACCGTGCCATAAGTAGCAGAAATTATATTCATCCGTTCCTTGCGTGTGCCCTCGACGTCAATAGGAGGGACCGAATGGGGGATAAAAATGGACGCTCGCGTTGACACCGCCGATGCGGGAGAATGAGTAAACCAATTACGATGGAAGTTGTTGATTGGCCCTCCAAGAATCGACTTGCCCATCCAGTTATCGCCGGACGCCACCTGGCCGAGAAGGTATTCGGTACCTGCCGCCTTGTCGGCGCGCGGGCGCCATGCAATGAGGTCAATTTCCTCGTCCTTGACAGCGGGAGACACTCCCTTTCGAGCCACGGTGACGACCTCTCCTTCCCCGAAGAGGCGGTAGACTTCTTTCAGCTTCGTCAAGAACGCTGGATTGCCCGATGGGCGGGGCCATCCGAAGGAGATGGCACACCCTCGCACCTCGCCTGCGGCGGCCAAGGTGGAACAAGCCTGGAATAGATCGCGAACCTCGTTATCCACACGAGGTACCCATGAACCGTCTAATAGCTCTTTTGCGTTTGCGTAGGTCAGAAACAGGCAAAAGAGGTATAGGTAGCCGCCATCGTTAGCCGGCTGCGTTACGACGATCCGGTTGCCTGCCGTAATTCTAAAGGGGTAGCTATTACCCAAAGCTTCGATTCTTTCACCGAATTCACCGAGCAGCGAATCCATAAAAACTTCTTCGTCACCTCCGCTCACGCCCGAGACGTCAGTGTCCGACTCGCGATCGATATCACCTGCCGGATCAGAATCTTCAGTTTCTCGGCTAACGTCCCACATGCGCTTCAAAGACGCAAGTCTGAATTCACCGAGCGGGCTGGAGAGCGCCTTCAGCTCTATCCAGTCACATAGGAGATGCGGCGATCCATTGAATGGGGGAGGAGTCAGCGCCATTTTACTTTTTCAGCCGAGCGCGCTTCTTTTCGTTCATGGTATTTAGCACGTCTGCCTGCTCATAAATTTCCGATACAAGCGAATCAATCGACTCATCCCCGCCGCTATAGCCACTCATTAGTGATATTGCGCGATCAAGGCGCAATTTGGCAGCAATGAGCGCATCATGGAATGCCGCAGCGGGCTCCTTAAACAGCTCAAGAGCTTCATCTAAGGTCGCACGCTGCTGTAGGGCAACTCGCGCTGTTGGATTGGAAAGCGCAATGCCCAGATTCTTAAGGTCAGGATTTTGCGATTTGATTAGGGACGGGCGGCCTTCGCTCCTTGAGCCGTAAATATAAGTGAGCGTTTCGCCCAAGTTATCCAAGTACGCTCGCTTGATCGGCTTAAGCGGTGGCTTATTTGACCAACCCGAGGTCAAACCAAGGAATTCTTGATATTCGATTCTTCCAAGAGCGGTATACAAATGTGAAAAACCAAATCGCCCTCGCGTAGGCGGGCGATCTTCAATTTTCCATTTACCGCTCTCTTCCGCTTGGTCAAGCATCAAAACCGCGTAAATGTACGCGCGCAACGTATTATTGTTGTCGCCCATTCGATCCGCGATCTCATCAATCGTGATCGTGCCGTCCGCCTCTTTGTACCAGTCGGTGACGTAACGAGCTTTAGCATAGGCATCCCAGCGCTGCGGCCCGTTTATGTGCTTGAATCCAATAAATTCGCGGGCATCCTCTGGCTTGTGAACCCGATAGACCAATAGCTGGCTGAGTGACGCCATGAGCCCCGGATGAAGCTTCGCGGGCAGCTTTACCCCGAGCCTCTTGGCCAAACCGGGATCGCGTATCAAGCGAATCGAAGCAAGCCGTCGGTTGCCTTCCAAGACCGTGTAGGGGCCGTTGGCAGGGCCCCATACGATGAGAGGCTCGAGGTTGAGATACTTGTTTGTGCAGATCGAAAGCACGAGCTCGTCCAGCGCGGCGATGTCGAGCAGCGTGGCGATCAGCTCTTCTTCATTGCTTGCAGAGACATCCTCGCCCGTCTGCAAGCGAGGGTTGTTGAGGTCAAGCTTTAGCGCATCGATTGGGCACAGTTCGGACTGCTGAAACTGCAACGGAAACTTTGTTGGCGCCTTGCTGATAGCGCCATGACCTTTTGCCGTCTTCTGAATTGCGTTTGCCATGCTGCCCTCGGTTGCCGCGATGCAACCCGCGCCTAGCAACGCGGACATCTCGGTTTTGCAGCATTTTGCCTGGCTCTCGAAGGGTTGGCCAGCGCGCGCACCGCTAAGCGCCAGCCAGGTCTAAAAACCGACGTTTGAGCGCCGAGGGTGTCCTTCGCGGTTCATCTGCAGGGGCACCCGCTCTTTGTCATGCAAGGACGAAGCCCCGACCCGCAGTTCAGGATTCAGTGAACAGAATTCGGCTTAGGCTGAGAACCGACAGATCCCATCGCGACGACATCAACACCCGCCTCACAACCCCACTCTTGAATCGTCACACGGGGTCCCTATAATGCTTGCTAGCACTCAACAGACGCGAGTGCTAGCGATGGTGGCGTGGGCCGCCGGAGCACTTGCCCGAACTTTGCGAGTTGGCGCTCACTGATGAGCAAGCCGGCCGTGAGTCTTACTGCGATTGCATTGAAGGAGATGAAATGAAGCTTCGTCCGTTGCACGACCGTGTTGTCGTCAAGCGCCTGGAACAAGAGACCAAGACGGCCTCGGGCATCGTCATTCCCGACGCCGCCGCTGAAAAGCCGGACCAGGGCGAAGTCCTGGCCGTCGGCCCCGGCAAGCGTAATGACAAGGGCGACTTC
>FTCV01000352.1_pt1 | contig 14587 bp, 31 predicted proteins | sample 1639691 | NCBI WGS metagenome assembly FTCV01 (sample SAMEA3914864, study PRJEB12502) | metagenome | biome: forest; material: soil | place: USA | collected 2012-03-12 | depth 0.3 m
TGCAGTAGTTGTAGTAGGTCTTCATCGAGATGCCGAGATGACGGCACAGCCCCGCGATGGTCGGCGTCCGCTTGGTTTCCTCGCAAATGTCGCAGAACTCCATCCCCAAGCGATAGAACTCGTCCGGCTCGATCTTGAGCGCGACAAATCCCGGATGGCCGGGCAGGAACGTCCCATCTTCGGCCCGCACGAAGCTGTTGCCGGGTTTGTTGAAGTGGGGATTACCGACCATGGGAGCGATGCCTCACTGCAGCGTCAGGAGCGCCGTATAGACGCGGGTTTTGGCGAGGGTCACGGGATTCTGTGCCGTGATGTACAGGCGGAACAGTCCCGGTCCCAGTCGCTGATGGATGGTGCCGTGATCCAGGGTGAACTGGATATGGCCGACTTCGATCTGCTGCGCCGGCAGCTCGGTGTGAAACGGCACGTAGATGCCAGGCCAACCCACGCCGTAGTCCTGACCCAGCGGCTGGCGTCCGTTGTAGGGCCTAATGTGTGCGGTCAGGTCGTAGCCGGTGACGTCCATCGCGCCGGTATCGGTGCGGGCGTAGCAATCGACCACCGTGTCATCGTGCAGGTAAGCGATCAGGCGGTTCTGCTTCTGGATCGGTCGCCCCAAGGCAATCACGTTGACGGTGATGGTGACCGTGGCGATGTTCGACTCGACGCCGCCGACCGTGGCCAGGTAAGAGAACGCATCCGGGCCCGCGTAGCCGCTGTTAGGCGTGTACTGCAGGGTCAGTCCGACCACCACGGCAGTGCCATTGCTCGGCCCTTCGGTGATCGTCAGCGAGTCCGCCGTGACAGGCGAGCCGTCCTCGGTGATGACCGGCGTCAGGGTGATGACGGTCGGCGGCACACTGAAATTCTCCGATCCAGACAGGTCCGGCGCGACTGGCACCACGGGCGCTTCGACCTCGGGCGTGAACTTGATGATGGTGGTGGACATCAGACGGCCGCTCCCTGGAAGACGCTCAAGCCTGAAAAGTGGGTCGGTGACGGGGAAAACACCGCCGGATCGGGGGTGACCGAGGTGCCCGATGCGGCTGTCAGCGTGACATCGTCCTGATCATCGCCCATGGCGGAGGCCTTCGCCCCGCTGTCTACCTCGTACAGGGCCATGGCACTGATCTGCGCGGAACTTGGCTGGATGGTGAACTGCGGCTCGACCGCCAAGACGTAACCGTTGGAGATGCCGCCGGCCACGTTGTCGGTCTGCACGGAACCGTCGCTGTTGACGGTACAGGTCATTTCCTCGCCGATGCCGGCGAAGTTGTAGCCGTGGAAGACCGCTGAGGTTTGCCCTTTGGACAACACGCCCCGGAAGTATTCGGTGCCATCTCCGAAGGCGTTGGTCACCACCACGGCGCACGGTCCCATGTCGAAGAGGTTCTGTAACGCCATGGCGCGTGCTCCGGCTAGATGGCGCGGAGCATACCCCAGAAAGACGAAACCCGGCACGGGGCCGGGCATTCGAATGTCGGAGTCCAGGCCGACCGCGTCGCCTCTCGGCGTGGACTTAGGGGGCGAGCTCGGGCGAAGGAGCTCACGGGTGCTGCGGGATCAGCTCGCGAAGAACTTGTTCACCTGGCGCGACGCGCCCATCGGCTTGGGGTTCTTGTGGAGCGGGTTCTTCTTGACCTTTGGCATCGCGCTGGCGGTCTGTGCGGCCATGCTGCGCTTGCCGACCGGTGCGGGATTGCCGCCTGCGTTGGCGATGACCGGATTGGCCTTGCGGTCGATCTGGTTCTTCTGCGCTGGGGTGATCGACTTGCCAACCTGTTGGCTAGCGCGGGCCTTGGCGTTGCGCGCACGGGCCACAGTATCGACCGGGTACTTCTCCTGCGCCGGCAGGCCGAACTTGGACTTGGGCAAGCTGGCACGCTTCGCGGCAGTGATGGCCATGGGTCGGATTCCGGTCGAAGGATGGGTCAGTGGGGCGAACTCTACTCCGCCGATTCGATGACGCGCAAGGGGCGACGTTGGGACGGCAAGACGTAGTCGGCTTGATGGCTGGTGACGTGCCATCGCTTGCAGTCGGGGCAGCGATAGGCGCGGACTTCAACCTTCCAGTGCCCCGGATGGCGGTCACGGCGCTTTCGAATCTCTGCCAGCTTTCGCCGTGCCGCGTGGGCATTGGCCCAGGATCGTTTGCCACAAGTTGCCATGCCGATTCCCCCGAGTAGGCACGTGGTGAACTATGCCACCTTCGGCTTGCGTGTGCGCGTGGCTTGCGGTTTGGACGGCTGAATGATTCGCTCGTGGTACTCGTACAACGCCTTGGAGGCGCGATTGATGGAAGCCTCAAGATCCGTGTCGTCACTGCCGTTCCTGCGCTCACGCACGAGAATGGCGAGGTTCCATGCCAAGCGTTCTTGCACACCGCGTTCGTGCTTGTTCACGGATTGATCCTCATGTGGAAGGGAAACCAGAACAGCATGAAGGCGGCTGCGGCGCATAACACCAGAATCACCACCAGCTGCATCAGATCCTTGACCGTGTCGTCTTCCATCTTGCGGCGCTGTTCGTCTTCATTGACGGCACGCTGGTAGCAACCGGCGCACAGCTGCGTGCCAGCGATGAGCTGCCAATCGAGCAAGTCACGCCCGCAATGAAGGCACACCAGCGTAGGCATCACGACGGCTTGTCCTGTTTCATTACCAGGATCGGACGCACCAGTTCCCGCGGCAGGTGCTCCATTTCCAGCGCACCGTTCTCATTCACCGAGATGCGTGCGTAGGACTCGCCATAGCGAGCGATGTCCGCGTCGATAAGTTCCTGGCGGTTCGTGGCCTTGGTGGTGCTGCGCTTGTCGGTGACTTTCATTGCGTATCCTCAGGTAAGGGGCAGATCAGACCACGTGCCACGTCGCGAGTGTAGCGCTCCAAGACGTCCAAACGTTGCCGGCGAAAGCGTTCCCGATCAACCACCGTGTCGTAGTCGTTGATCAGGTGCACGCAGATGGCATCGAACAGAAAGCCAATCGCGCCAGCAAGGTTCATAGAAGGCTCGGCGCGATCTTGGGCGTAGCGATCGATCGAATGACGACGACCAGTCGCTCCCCACCTTCGTCGGGATCATGTCGTCGCAGGTGGATGTCGTGCAGCTGCTTGTCGTCGTGCCAGGCAATGCCATTGAGCGAGTCTGACAAGACCTTCTCAACGTTGCCCAGATCAACCGCCTGCACGCTATCGGCCCAATCATCGGGACGCAGACGTGAACGCTTAGCCCAGTCCTGCGGGCGGTGCGGGTAGAAGTCGATGGTCATCGCGAGCCGTCCATCGCGCGGCTTGCGAATGCCAGCCTGGATCGCGAGTAGTCCGACGATGCGCTTGTGTTCCTTCGCACGCTTGGTCGGCACGATGCTGATGCGCTGCCCAAGACGCACCGGTTGCCAGTACAGATTGGCCGACAACACCGGCAACACGAGAACGATTTCAGGCAGCTCAGCGTGCTCTGTAGGCAGTTCTTCGGAGAAGATTTTGGAGCTTAAAGGCTCTTGCATTGTACACATCCTTGAGAATATTGAACTGATGGGAAGATTTCGTGTGCTATTTCAGTCGGCCAATCCCCGCTTGGCTATGAAGTCATCGAGAGCGTTTGTGATGCGCTGTGCCATATCGCGAGAATGATCGAGGCCCGCGTTTTTGATCAGGTGGAAGATCTCGGCGTCAGTCGCTTTGCCGAACATTCCAATCCATTCGTCCACGTGCCCATTGGCACTGACGCGGTATATGCGATTTGGTTTGAGTTCCAGCAAGGAGCCCGTGGTAGTAACCGACCACCGAACGGACGAGTCTGCATCTGTATTTTTCGCTCCATGCTTCTCCGGCGATGGCTTGCCAGCGGGCGCTGCTCCTACCGGTCCTTGCTGCGTCGCTGCCAACAGCGCTTGTGCCACACCAGTCAGTCCTTCGATGTTGCGCGAGAGGCGCGCGGTTTCGTTGGCGAGCCGTTCGTTGACCTCAATCATCGGATCGGCTTCAACTTCCATTCGCACTCGGCAATTCCTGCACACGTAGCTTTCGAAGCAGCAGCAATTCTTCACGTCGTCGTCTCCTTGGTGATCGCGCCCTCGGCCCACGCGCGACCGCGCCGGGTGAGGTGGTAAAGGGGCCGAAGCTCGGCCAGTCGGTCTTGCGGGATGAACAGGTGGCCGGACGCCAAGAGGTGGCGAAGCTCCGTCGAAATCTCTTTGCGATTGCCATGCAACGCCATGACCAGATCATCGAGCGTCATGGGTTCCAGGAGCAGCGCGAGGCCGATGCGGTCAATCAGGGCGAGAGGCATCGGGCTCTCCCTGCTGCGATGCGAGGCGGTCGGCTAGAGCGTCAAGCTCCGACAGATGCCGGCGAAACGCCAGCGTCGATTGCGGCTTTCCGCGCGGATTCAGTTCCTTGTCGATGTCCCGGTCCTTGGTCGGGTCGTAGGCGCGAAGCATGGCCGGCGTGATCATCTCGGCGTCGCGCTGGATGTGGGAAAGACGGCCTTTCTGCAGCTGGTACAGGTGCCGGTCGTAGCACTCTTGGCAAAGATGGCCCAACACATCGCCGCCGCTGGTGCGAATCACGATGAGCTTCTGGTCACGGTTGGTGGCGCGCTCGGTGATCCACTCAAACGCGCCGTCATGGCCGTTAAAGTAGCGCTTGGCGACCTTGTTTCCCTGGCAGTCGCGACCGCCACAGTTGATCAGCGGCTCGGGTGCCTGCGTCTGTGGTTCGTCGTAACGGTTCGGCTTGCTCGGTGAAGCGGACTTGCCGGCGCTGTTGAGCGCTTCGACCAAGCCTGACTTGGTGGGGCGTCGTGGCTGGCTCATTGGTGGTACTTCCTCTCGATGATCTTGACGACGTTGGAGGGGTTGATCAGGAAATCGATGTCAGCCCGGAATGGAGCTCGGCCATTGCTCGGGGGTGTACGACCCATCAGGAACGGCGACTTGCCGACGAATTCGAAGTACTCGCGCCAGTGCCCCAAGTCGTCAAAGTCCTCCACCCAGCGCTTGCGCATGTGGACCTTGCGGCTGTCGGTGAGCTTGGCGCAGGTGGGAAGCGGAGGGCACAAGATTTGGTGGTACAGGTCCACGATGGACTGGAAGGGGACAGCCTCGGTACGGGTTCTCTTCACATTTGAATGGCCGAGAAGGTCATTTCCGTTCAGGTTCGAATTCAAAGTCACTACCACCGGAGGTGGTTTCTTTTGATCTTTCTTCTCTTCTCTTCTCTTCTCTTCTCTAGTCCGCAAATTGTCCGCTTCCGATGCGGACAGATTTCCGCTTACGATGCGGACAGCCTTTTTCCTGTCCAAGTCCTGCGCACGGCGTTTTGCGGTGTTCCCGTTATGGGCATCAAACCCAGGCAGCGTAAGGGTTTCATCGCCATCCCATGACATCCAACCAACCCGCATCATCTGCTCAGCAAAGCCGTCCCATCTTAACGAAGCGTTTACAAACTCTGGGGTGTACCCCTCCAGCACCCCATCTGCCGAATGGGCATCGAACAGTGCCCACACCGCCATCAGTCCGCCGACTGTCCGCAAGTTGTCCGCTTTCAATGCGGAAGAAATGCGGACAACTTTCGGATGGGTAAGGAGGTCCACGCGCATCTTGATCCAGTCACCGGCCATAGCTCACTCCTTCGCACTGGTCGGTCAAGGCGTCGTCGCAGGCTTGGAGGAATTGGCTGGCGATCTGCGGGACAATCGCGTTGCGGGCGGCGTCAGTTGCCTCCACAACTCGGGATATCCCATGGTCCACAGTTCGAAGGCGGGCAAGTGCAGCGGGCCATGTTCCGTCCCACGGAAGTAGTTGCTGCTGCCGCCCCACTCGTCGATCCGCCCCGCTACATGGTTCTTCCCGTGATTGCTCGTCCCGCTGGGCGTTGGCAATGAACCATAGCCGGTCACGTCGATGCGGCGCATGCGCGGCACTCGCTGACAATACAGCCGACCCGCAGGCGTAGCCCGCACCTTCCAGGTCGCTGAAAGTTCCATCGAGCCAGCCATGGCCAATCGCATTTGCAACTTGCTCTCCAACAATCGTTGGAGGTTCGCAGATGCTGATGAGGTGAAACCATGCCGGCCATAGATGCCGCTTGTCCTTATGCCCAGTTCCCTTGCCTGCGAAGCTGAAAGGCTGGCAAGGACAGGAACCGGTCCATAGCTTCCGATGGGTCCAGCCTGCCAGTTCGACGGCGTAGGCCCAACCACCGAGTCCTGCGAAAAAGTGACACTGGTCGTATCCGGCGAGTTCGTCGGGTCGGACATCCTCGATGCTCCTGATGTCGATGTCGCCCCGAGCAATCGCCCCTGCGTCCATCAGATTGCGCAACCACGCGACGCAGAAGGCGTCGATTTCGTTGTAGTACACGCGCACGGCTCACCCCTGCGGACGCTTGGCGTCCCGCTCGTTCTGTTCGATGCGTGCCAGCTCCAAGCAGTCCTTGGCGATCTGGGCCAGGCGCTGGTCGGATTCGGTGGGTTGGTAATCGAGGGGCGAGAGGTCGCCTTCGGGTTGGCGTAGATCGATAGTCACTCGGCTCATGGCGTCATCTCCCTGCGAATGCGGCTGATAGATGCAATGGCATCCTCGGCCATGCCCGAGTAAATCGCGTTTTCGAGTATGGACAGTTCGCGGTGGATGTTTGAATAAAAGTGGGCTGCGAGCGAGCGAACGGCCGCACCGTAAGCGTGATCGAACTGAGCCCGGTTCGCCCAAAAGGCTTGGGAAGCCGTGAGCGAGACGATGTATTGCTCGTTTGCATCCAGCGTATGAGGACGAATCTTGCCTGTTTTGTGTGAATCGATTTCCACAGTAAACGGGACCATGGAATTGACGGCCAGTTTCCCCGTTCCCTGCGTGCGCAGCTGGTCAAAGATGCTCATGCGTGTTTCCTCGCCGCTTTAGCTCCTTCGCGGGCAATCTTCGCCTGTTCCCGGCGATAGACATTCATGATGCGGTTGCCGGCCCCGTATTGCGGCTCCTTGCTGCGCCCGGACTTAAGGTCGGTAAGCGTGCTAATGGGCACCCCTGTCTTGTCGCTCAGCATGGTCATGGTCATGCAGTCGTGCAGCTCTTCGAGCATGGACTGCCAGTTGATAGGGTCGGACATGGTTTCTCGGCTCCCGCCTGGTGGTCATTGGAGGCTGACGATACGCCGTCAGGAATTTTTACGCAACCCCGTTGACAAATAAAACGGATGGCCGTAATGTCCCCTCACCAACTGTTCCAACCGACAGGAATCGCTATGAACACAGTCAACCCCGTTTTCGCTTCAACGCTCGCCCGCTTCGGTGGCCAGACGCATCACGCCAAGCTACGCAAGGTGCTGGTTGCCATCGACCATTTCGAGGTGCAGATCGGTGGCGCGCAGTTCGACCACGAAGGCATGCGCACGGTGTCGCCGTCCGACCAGGTCATCAAAGAAGCCGCTGAGATCGTGCTGGGCCGTCACGCTGCGGAAGTCGAGGCCGAGGTGGTTCGGCTGATCAAGGGAGGTGCACTGTGAGCTTCAAGGTCGAGAAGGATTGGATCACGCCGGCAGGGTTTCGCGCAGTCGTGATCATGAGTGAGATGGGCCACCGCTGCGGCTACGTGGGCGTTCCTTCGGGTCACTCGCTGCATGGGGTTAGCTACAACCAGTCGACGCCCGCACTTGCCCGCGTAGCGCCTGACACCCGGGTTGGCAGCCGTGGCGCGATCACCGTGTTCTGCGCGCAGGCTGACGACAACGGCACGTTCGACAACACGCCGGAGCTGACCTTTGACGTGCATGGCTCGTTGACCTTTGCCAGTGGTCACGCCGACTACCCGGTGCCACACGACGGCCTTTGGTGGTTCGGCTTTGACTGCGCGCATGCCGGTGACGAGACCGACATTGAGGCGATTGAAGATCCGGTATATCGCCAGCACAAGTTGCGTATGCAGATCCTCTTTCCTACTGGCGGCGTCGTGCGTGACTTGTACTTCGTCACCCAGCACTGCGAATCCCTGGCCGACCAGATCAAAGAGAAGGTGATCGCATGAGGCCGCGCTCACGCTTCGGCGACTGGTGCGACGGTTCCATGGTGTTCTGGGGCGCGGTCGTGGTGGTGTGCGTGTTCCTGCTTGGCGTTCTGGCAGGGACGTACGTTCCATGTGCATGAGCGACCTTGCGGACATTCCCCAGGAAGAGAAGCACGCCGCATTGGCCCAGTTGTCGCAGCTTCTGCGTGTGGTCCCCATCACTGTGATCGAAGAAACCCAAGGGCAAGCCCATGAACTTCGAATTCAGCATCACGCGCACAGCCCCTAAGAGTTGGCAGGGCTGCGATCAGCCCTCCGACGACGAACGCTTGGCCGAGTGGCTGTATCGGTACTACGCCAACGGTCACCACCACCGCGACACCACCATCACACTCCCCGAGGAACCCGAAGAATGAACACCGAAGCCCAGCAGCCCGAAGTGTTGACCGCCGAAGAGATTGCCGAACTGGAACCGGCGGTTGTGCAGGCGATTCACCAGATCACCACTGTGCCCGAGTTCACCCGCACGGCCTTGGCGCTGATCGAGTTTGAACGCGCCTATAAGGACAACGTCTATGCAGTGGCCACCAAGCCTGGCATGGAAGAGGCGAAGGCCGCGCGCGCCGTTCTGCGCGGCACACGCACCAGTGTGGAGAAGCGTCGCAAGGAGCTGACGGCACCGTTGCTCAAGCGTCAGCGTGATCTGAAAGCCGATGGCGACGCGATCATGTCCCGTATCGCTGCGCTGGAAGACCCGATTGACAACCAGATCAAGGCCGAAGAAGCCCGCGTGGAGGCCGAGCGCTTGGCCGTTATCCAGAAGGAACAGGCGCGGGTTGACGGCCATCGGGCGCGTATCGCGGCATGGCGCAACCTGCCCGGCGAGATTGCCGGTCGTCCGCTGGCGGGGATGCGCTTGGCTCTGCAGCGTCTGGAAGAACAGGAAAGCATCACGGCCGAGAACTTCGAAGAGTTCGCCCAGGAAGCCAGCGATGCCTATGCGGCGTGCTTGGGTCGTGTACGTGACATGGTTCGCAGTGCCGAAGAAGCCGAAGCGGCGGCCGAGCGTGCACGCCAGATCGAAGCCGAGCACGCGGCCCAGGCCCAGCGCATTGCCGACTTGGAGCGCGAGGCGAAGGAACGGCGTGAGGCGGATGCGCGTCGGGAACGTGAAGAACAGGAGGCCATCGAGCGCAAGGAGCGTGAAGCCCGCGAGGCTGCAGAACGTGCGCAGCGCGAAGCCGAAGCCGAAGCGCGTCGCCAAGTCGAAGAGGCCGAGCGCGCCGAACGTGAAGCGGCACAAGCTGCCGAGCGTGAACGCCTGGAACGGGAAGCCGCCGAACAGCGCGAGCGTGCCGACCAGGCCGAACGCCAGCGCCGTGAGGATGCTGCCAAGGCCGAGGAAGAGCGCCAGGCATCCCTCACCCTGCGCACTGCGGCACAGGCCTTGGTGGATCACTGCTTGGCCAAGGGCATGGGCCACGATCAGCCGGTCATGGACATGAACGCGATCCTCCTGGTGACCGAGGGCGACATCGTGCCGACCAAGGGCAAGCGGGCTGCAGCTAAGCCGGCGCGGGTGGCTCGGTAATGGCTGAAATCCTCGGAAGAGGGTATGTCGGCGGCGGCAGTATCGCTGCGATCTGCGGGCTGTCACCGTTCCATACGCCGCTTGATGCTTGGTTCCACATCGTTGAGCCGGAGAAGTTCACGCAGGAGGAACTGGACTTCTTCGAAAACCGCAAGGCGCTGGAATCGTATGCGGCGTCACGCTTTGCAAAGTGCACCGGCCATGCGCTGATCGAGTTCAACCAGCGCCACGACGACGCCTCCTTGGCATGGGCAAAAGCGGAAGTGGACGCCCGCACCAAGGACGGCGGCAATGTCGAGATCAAGACGGTGCGCGAGCGCATGCGGGACTACTGGGGCGACCCAATGATGGGCAACCCGGCACCGTTCTACGTCGAGATTCAGGTGCAATGGGGCTTTGGCGTGACCGGTGTGGATTTCGGCTACGTGATGGCGCTGATTGGCTTTGACGATCAGCGCATCTATGACGTGGAGCGCCGTGACGACGTGATCGAGATGGCGCGCGAGCGTGCGTCGAACTTCTGGCAGTGGCACGTGATCCCCAGGCGCATGCCCGAACCTACCACCACCGAGGATCTTCAGAGCCTATTTCCCCGCGATACGGGACGGCGTGTCGAGGTGACGGAAGATGTCATGGCCGCATTGGAACTAGTTGACCGCCATCGCCGCGCGATCAAGCTGGAAGAGGCACAGAAGGTGGCTGCAGAGTTCGTCGTCAAAAATTACATGCGCGATGCCGCCGAGCTGACTCACCGCGGTCGTGTGATCGCCACGTTGAAAGCCGACACGCGTGGCACCCGGCCCTTACGCATCCTTTAACCACGGAGAGAATGAACATGTCCCAGGAACTTGTGCAACACCACGATAGCGCCAGCAGCACGCAGTTGGCTGTCACCAATGAGACGGCCGGCGCTGCGGCTGCGGCGCAGTCCAAGGCGTTGGTGGAAGCCCGCTACACCATGGCGGTTCGCTTCCCGCGCAATGAGGATGAGGTGCGCCAGAAGCTGCTCAAGGAGTGCAAGCGTCCATCGTTCGCGGCCGTTGCGATCTACCGTAAGCCCATCGGCCAGGGCATCGAAGGCCCCAGCATCCGCTTTGCCGAGACGGCCATTCGTCTGATGAAGAACATCACCATTGAGACGATGACGGTCTATGACGACCGCGAGAAACGCATAGTGCGCGTGATGGTGACCGATCTGGAAGCCAACGTGCCGTACAGCCAGGACGTGACCATCGAGAAGACGGTGGAACGTCGTAGCGTCAAGCAGGGCGATGAAGTGTTGCGCTCGCGCACCAACAAGCAGGGCATCACCGTTCACATCATCGTCGGCACCGATGACGACATCCTCAACAAGCAAAACGCGCTGATCTCCAAAGCGATCCGCACGCAAGGGCTGCGCCTGGTGCCGGGCGATCTGATCGATGAGGCCATGACAGCGGTGTATGCCACACGTCGCAGTGAGGACGCCAAAGACCCGGATGCGGCCAAGCGTTCCGTATTCGATGCGTTCGGCAGCATCGGCGTGAGACCCAAAGATCTTACCGACTGGCTGGGTCACAAGGGCGAGACGTTGACGCCCAAGGAATTGAGCGATCTGCGTGGCCTGTACTCGGCGATTAAGGATGGCGAAACCAACTGGCGCGAAGTGATGGATGCCAAGGGTGGGGACGCCAAGCCATCGACCGAAGGCAAGCCCAAGGACTTGAAGGAGGCCTTGGAGAAGACGGGAAAGAAAGCTCCGGATCGCGCGCCGCATGAGCCGACCGACCCACTGCAGGCTGCACACGATGCCATGGCCTCGGCCACCACCGAAGAGGCGCTTAACGAGGCGTGGAAGCTGGTGATCGAGGCCAAGCCGACCAAGGCGCAGGAGAAGGAGTTGAGCGCGTACTACAGCGAGCGACTCGATCAGATTACGCAGCCATAAACCCATTTACTGCACCACCACTGCCAATCACGAAGGGAGAGAAAGCATGTTGGATCTCGACAAAGTCGGAATGAAGGTCAACTCGGTAACGCCCCATGCCGAGAAGCACGGCAAAGAGAATGTGCTGTGCGTGTCGTTAGGCCTGCAAGGTGCCATCGATGCCAAGCTGTTGGATGGCCTGGACATCACCTTGCGCAAGCTTCTTTTCCGCAAGCCGGGCAAGGATGAGATCACGCAGCAGGAGTTGCCCGGCACCGAAAGCAATGATGGCCTGACCAAGCGCAAGTACACGCATGTCCAATCGATCGCTTGGACCGACAAGCTGCTGGGGTACGTGATCGAGCTTGGCAGCGGCCTCACCTCCACCGACCCGGAGGTGATCGAAGACGTGAAGGTGTCGGGCATGGCCTTCGAACCGATGGACGGCGGTACGGTGGTGTTCAAGTTCAAGGCCGATTTCAAGGCCGACGCCGAGCTGGCCGGCAAGTGTGCGGCCATGTTGCAGGAGGTGGTTGAGGTGAGCCTGTATGCGCCCACCAAGGCCGACGAACGCCAGGCCGAGCTGGCGTAGCGCGATACTGGCAAAGTGTCACCGCGCCGCGACGGCTTCGCGGCTTCTCTTTCCTATCCCTGTGAGGTCACACGATCATGAGCACCAAACCCTACGTCGGCCAGCGCGTCCTGTTCACCGGCAAGCACCTGTTGGCCAAGGCCGTGAAGAACGCCGCCATCGTCGCCTTCGTCAACACCGATGCCAGCGTCAACCTGGCCGTGTTCAACCACTCCGGCAACAGCTACGGCGTCACCGATGTCCGTTACGCCACCAGTGAAGACGAAATCGTCACGGGTGAGAACTATTGCGAGCCGATGGACGCGGGCATCGATGATGCCAAGGCCGCGCCGGCTGATCCCACGGTGACGCTGGATACGGCACTGTCAGCGGGAAACGGCAATACGTCTTCGACCTCGGCGACGAGTGCCGATGCTGGCCAGTCGCTCCCGAAGGATGGTGACGCGGGAAACGCACCGGCGACGGATGGTATGGAGCAGCCGTCGAAGCCGTCCGATGGATCATCGGATGAGGCCAACCAGACGAACCAAGGCACCGAGCAGATCCACGATCCCTCCGCATAACCATTCGCTGCTGGGCGAGTCGGCTGCGCGCCGCCGTGAAAGGCGCGCAATAACCTACAAGGAACCATCATGAGTGCCCAATTCAACAATCGGTCGCCAAGCCGAAAAGGTCGATTCTGCTGGGCGCGTGAGGTTAGTCCTAGCATCGTTCGTTACCGTCTTTTCCGTCGCGAACTCACGGGACGCGTGCAGCCTAAGACATGCACCTTTCATCCAGCCATGTCGCGCGCTCAGATCGCCGAGATACTCAACCAAGAACGCCATGCGCTACGTGACCGCGTGGACGAAATCGACTTACGTGCGCTAGGGGTGTTGTGATGGAAAAACACACTGAGGAACGTACAGCTATGACCAACGAGACGAAGGGTGATGGGATGACGCTTGAGCGCTACAAGCAGCTGCACAGCGAAGGCATGGAAAGGTACAACGAAGAACGCCTTGCAGCAGGTGAGTCGCTTGTGTACCGAGATGCTGTTGATGCGGGGACGAAATACGCCCTTACGGCCTTTCTTCTAGCCGCCCAATCCGCGATGCGTGTGGATGAGGAAGATGCGGCTGGCGAACCAATCCGAAACTGCAACGTGTGCGGAACACCAGTTATGTATGGCGAGCGCCACAGCCGATGCGGTGAAGCTGTTATGCGCGAAGTGCGCGCCGCCCTCCAAGCCGCCATCGGTGGGAAGTCATGAAGTGGTATCCGTACGACCGGGCCAAAGGGTATCGGCAAAAGAGACCACCGCTACGCCGTCATGTTCTCGTGCAAATCGCAGCTGATCCAGAGAAAGGAAATCCTCCCGGCGTCGCCGTTGGATATCGAAAGGATGCAGCCGGCGACAAATCTTGCCCTTACTTTGTCATTCCAGGCATTGGAGGAAATGTGGTCGCTTGGTGCGATTGCCTTGGCGATGATTTCAACGCGCCATTGTGGCCCGGCACTCACAAGCCCCAACCCTAACCCGAGTTCTAGGAGAATGTGTGATGGGTCAAGCGAAGTTGCGGGGAACTAAGGAAGAACGTGAGGCGCTGGCGATAGCCGAACGCGAGGCCATAGAACGTATCGAGCAGGAACGGATAGCCGAGCAGTGGCGGAAACTTACGCCGAAACAGAAACAGGCGCGATTGGATTTGGCCTCGTTTGAAGTTATGGCGTTGGGCACGTTACTTCGTCGTCGCTAACCCACCCCACCGCCTAACCATCGGAGAAAGTGAATATGTACTGCCCTGAGCATTTGGTATTTGGAAAAGGCGGACTTTGGATTTGGTTGTATTGGCGTGATGTTCAGCGAAAATCGATCCCTAAGAAAGTATGGCTAAATCCGTTTCTCTACGAAGTTAGCTTCGTGCGCAATGGTCATTGCTACTTCCGCATCAATCGGGAAGGAATGGCATGGGGCCGACTTACGTGGTTCTTCCTGAAACGAACGAAAAAGTACAAAAACGTAACTTTTGGGAGAAAGTGAATGAAGTACGTAGTGACGGATGGAGAAAAGCGCGTAAGCGTGTGGAAGGACATGATTGCAGGTGCCCACATGTTTAACGAGGCCGAAGTTAGGGCTGTTCTCTTGGAAATTGGAAATTGCATCGGATTTGGGCGGGCGCAGCAAATCCTTGGCGAGGAGTGGGACAGGGAACATAACTGCGCGCCCAGGGGCCGCATGGGAGTAACGATTAAAGACGAATCCTTCGCCCAGACGCTTGGCGAGCCGGTGGCTTGGCGCTATAGGCATCCTGACGAACCGAATGGATGGTGCGTTGTTCTTAGCAACGCAAGGGCTAACGCTTTGGCGTCTACCGGTCTTGTTGTAGAGCCACTTTACGCCGCCCCTTACCACCCAACCACGGAGAAGGGATGTGAATGACGAGAAGGTGCATTGAGTAAAAAGAAACCCGCCGTTATGGCGGGGTTTTTTTTGGTTTTGGCTGTTGTTTTTGCCCA
>FTCV01001237.1_pt1 | contig 14571 bp, 11 predicted proteins | sample 1639691 | NCBI WGS metagenome assembly FTCV01 (sample SAMEA3914864, study PRJEB12502) | metagenome | biome: forest; material: soil | place: USA | collected 2012-03-12 | depth 0.3 m
CTTCCCGGTGACGCCGACGACCCCGACGGCCTTCGAAACCCGCAACACGGGTGTGACGCTGGAAGTCGAGCCGGTCATCGGTCCGGATGGCCAGACGATCGATCTCAACCTCGTGCCGCAGGTCGTGGAATTCGAAGGCTTCGTGAACTACGGCAGCCCGATTCAGACGACCTCGACGAATGGCCTCGGCCAGTCGATCACGAACATCATTACGCCGAACGTGATCAACCAGCCGATCTTCTCGACGCGCAAGGTGACGACGAGCGTGAGCATCTACGACGGGCAGACAGTGGCGCTGGGCGGCCTCATGTCTGAAGACGTGCAGAAGGTGGAAGACAAGATTCCGCTGCTCGGCGACATCCCGCTCTTTGGCCGGTTGTTCCGTTCGAATGTGGAGCAGCACCTAAAGACGAATCTGGTCATCTTCGTGTCGGCTCGTCTGATCAACCCAGCGGGTGAAGCGGTGAAAATCGACGATGAGGCCGAGGAAATCGTGGAGACCCTGCCGCCGCCGGCGGCTCCTCAGCTCCCGCTCATGTCGAAGTAAGCGCGGGCGACTTCAAACTTCAAATTCTCACGCCGGGCAGGTCTTTCCTGCCCGGCGTTTCTTTTTACAGTCGCTCAGCATTGCAATAGGTGCGTTCCGGGTGATGACTGTGGAATCCAGTTAAGGCGCCGGCGTCGTGCTTGATGCGATCGCAGCAGGATTGCATTTCTACGCAAGGATTAGTAGTGTGCGCACATTCTCCCCGCCATGTTCTCTAAACGCGCCTTTCTTCTGTTCATTGGAGCGCTCTCCGCCGGCGTGCAGTTGGCCACCGCTGAGCTTCCTGCTGTGGAAAGCACCGCGACGTCGACGGAGAAAGAATTGCCAGTCTGGGGAGTTTTGACCGATCCCGATGGCGATTGTCGGTTTGTCGATTCGGATGGCGTTTTGCTCATCCACGTGCCCGGCTCGGCCAAGGCGCACGATCTTGCGGCGGAAATCCATCTGTCCAATGCCCCCAGAGCGCTGCAAAAGGTGCGCGGCAATTTCACGATTCAGGTGCAAGTGGACGGCCGTTTTGGGCCCAGCGCCGAGTCAGCGAAGGAAGGGCGTGTGGGATATAACGGAGCGGGACTCACGCTCGTGGCAGATCCAGGAAATGTCGTGACTCTCGCCCGCGCCGTCCTTCGCCGAAACGAGAACGACGATCCTGCGCCGTATGCAAACTTCGAAATGCGGGCGGACAAAAAGCTTCGGCGCATCGGCATGACGGGAGATCATCCCTTGCCCAAATCCGGTCCCATACAACTCCGCCTCGAGCGGCGGGGCTCCAAAGTGAGCGGATACGTCAGCGTCGACGGCGCGAAATGGGATTTGCTCCAGACGATGGATTTGCCTGCGGACTGGCCTGAGGAACTCCAGGTGGGCGTGATCGCCATCAGCACCTCCCGAGAAGAATTTGATCCGCGGTTTTCGAAGCTGCAGCTTGGGAAGTAAGTATTGTTTGGCGCTAAAATGTATTTAGCCCGTCATTCTTCATCGGAAGATTCAGGCGCCCGAATGCCTGTATAACCTTCGATTGGATATCGCACGCGGAGTTTGGGGTGTTCCGCTTGCACGATGTGAAAGGCTTGCGCGCCCTTCGGCGGCAAAACTAGCTGAATCCAAACCCGGTTATTCTGGCTATATCCTTCTGTCCGTACGGCAAACTCGACTTGACCATCGGGGGTACGATGCGGTGTTTCCACGACCAGTAGATCACCAGTCACTTCTGGTCCTTCCAGCCGGCCGCCAGGTCCATCGAACCAAAAGCAGGCTGTATTCAGATTGACAGATGCATAGTTCACGGCATCTGGGTTGAACCCGACGCCATACCGAGCGAGCATTCCTTCAGCGGTGCAAAAGCGATAGTAGCCGCCCGCGGCCAAGCAGCCGCAAAATAGAAGCAACATCGTGAGTTGAGTCGAAAGCTTCCAGCGACGCATCTTCTCAAATCCCTACGACGGAAACACGGCATTCGCCAGCAGGATGATGAGGATGGAAAACACTGCGATGCCGGTTTCCACGACCGTCCATGTTTTCATGGTCTGTGGAATGTCCATCCCGAAGTATTCCTTCACCAACCAAAAGCCGCCGTCGTTGACGTGCGAGAGAATAAGCGATCCCGCGCCCATGGCCAGCACGAGCAATTCCTTATTGATGTGCGGATCGGCCTGCACGAAGGGCAGCATGATTCCGGCGGCTGTGGTTACCGAGACCGTGGCTGAGCCGACGGAAACCCGGAGCATGCCGGCGACGAGCCAGCCCAGAAGCAGCGGCTGCATATGGAATCCGCGTCCGACATCGGCCAGCGCATCGGCAACACCCGAAACATTGAGCACTTTGCTAAAGCCTCCGCCGGCCGCGGTGATGAGGAGAATTCCTGCGGTTGGTCCCAGGCATTCGTCGGCAAACTTTTGCAAGTCCCGGGCCGTGAGTCCGCAATTGAAGCCAAAGGTCCAGAAGGCCACCAGCACGGCGCTGAGCATGGCCACGGTGGGATAGCCAAGGAAGTCGGCCCAGGAGCGGAGCATGGCCTGAGTCGTGCCATCCTTGAAATCCGCCGGCGGCCAGCACACGTCGGCCAGCGTTGCCACGAGCATGAGCAAAACTGGCAGGAGCATGGTGCCGAGACTCGCGCCGAATCCCGGCTGCCGGGGCGCGCTCGGCGCAGTCATGGCCTTCTCGCCCAGGCCGCCGATGGGCACGGGCACGCGTGGCGACACCCAGCGGGCCAGCAGCGGGCCGGTAAGGAGGGCCACCGGCGGCCCGACGACGAGCAGAGACCAGGCGATCGTCCGGCCGATATTGGCCCCGATGATATTGATCGCGGCGAGCGGGCCGGGATGAGGCGGGATGAGCCCATGCGCGGTGGACATGCCGGCCGCCAGAGGCAGCCCCAGGCGGAGCACCGGCGTCTTCGTTTCTCGCGCCAGCGCAAAGACGATCGGTCCAATCAGCAGAATGCCCACCTGGAAGAAGATCGAGACGCCGATGACGAAAGCCGCGACCATGATGGCGTAGTCGAGTCGATCCTTGCCAAAAAGCTGGACGAAACGTTCGGCGATGACCTTGGCGGCGCCCGATTCGCCGAGCAATTTTCCTAGAATCGTTCCGAGGCCGATGATCATGGCCAGACTGCGCAAAGTGGCTCCCACACCATCGCTGAAACTCTCCGCCACCTTGATCGGGTCCATCTGCGCGCAGATGCCCATGAAGAGCGACGCCAGGATGAGGGAGATCGTGGCGTTTACCTTCAAGCGGGCAATCAGCACGATCAGCGCGATGATCGAGGCGAGTGCAATGAAGAGCAGGGTCGTGTGCGAAAGCGGGGAGGCGGCGCCGGCCGCGGCGAGCATGGGCAGGAACATGGCGGCGAGAGCATCATCCGCGCGTCTCCGCCGTGACAATGCAAAACCGAGGCCGAGGATTTGTGAAAGACGCGGCGCTTTCGCTTTTCCGCATTTTTGCTACACTCCCGTAATGTTCCATGTCGCCAGTTGGATTCGCGAAAAAGATGAGCCGTTCTTCGCGGATCTCGCCATCCGCCAGCCCGGCATCGCGCTGCAAAATGCCCGGCGCGAGGCGCCCGATCTGGAAGCCGCTTCCGGTCTGCTTCTCACGGGCGGTCCCGATATTTCGCTCGATTTTCACCGTGTGCCGCCGCCGGATCCTTCAGTCATCATGGATCCGGAGCCGGAGCGCGACGCCTGGGAATTTATGGCCTTGCGCCGGGCGCTCGACCGCGGGCTGCCGATCTTTTGCATCTGCAAGGGCTTCCAGGTGCTGAATGTCGCGCTGGGCGGCACGCTCTTGCCGGACATTCGCGGACACGACCTGCCGGAACTGAAGTCCGCCAATCTTCAGCCGCTGCGCTACGACGCTCGAGCCAAGTGGCGATTCGAGTTGGTCAATAGCTCCCATCATCAAGCCCTCGACGAAGTGGCCAGCGCCCTCGAAGTGGAAGCCTGGAGCGCCGCCGACGGCATCATCGAGCAGGCGCGCATCCGGAAATATCCCTGGGGGCTGGGCGTGCAATTTCATCCCGAACGTGACGCGGCCTGGTATGGGCCGCTTTTCGATGCTTTCTTTACCGAGGTGATCGCCTGTTCCCGCGAATCTCAATATGCCGCAACCGCGCCCCCCGCTCGATCTGACCATTCGATGCGGTTTTGAATTTGGCTATCACAGCGCGGCTCCCACTCCGGCCCTCCTGCTGATCAAACCCCAGCCGACCGCGCGGCAGGCCATTCGGGCCCAGCGCCTGCGTCTGGAGCCGCGTGTCGACGTGGAGGAATCGGTGGACCTCTTTGGCAATCTCGTGCACCGGGTCATTTTGCCCACGGGATCCGTGCGGATATCAATGGATTCGCTAATCGCCGTTCCCAGCACACACGAGCATCTCGATGCCGTCGACGAACCGCACGCCATTGCGGATTTATCCCCAAAAATCCTGCGGTTCACTCTGCCCAGCCGCTACTGCGATTCCGACAAGCTGCTCGACTTTGCTTTCCAGCGTTTCGGTCAAGTCCCGCACGGCCTTCGCCGGGTCCAGGCCATCTGTGATTGGGTGCACGAGAATATCGAGTACCGATTTGGCTCGGGGAGTCCGCTATATGCCGCTTCGGATGTTATCAATCAGCGATTTGGCGTGTGTCGGGATTTTGCGCACGTGTCCATCGCGCTCTGTCGCTGTTTCAATCTGCCGGCGCGATATGTTACCGGCTATCTGCCCGATGTGGGGTATCAAGACCCGGGCACGCCCATGGATTTTCATGCCTACTTCCAAGTCTATGTTGGGGGCCGCTGGCATACCTACGACGCGCGTTTCAATGTGCCGCGTCTGGCCCGCATTCACATCTGTCATGGGCTGGACGGCGTCGATGCAGCCTCGGCCACGTTTTACGGCGCGGCGCAGCTCACTTGGTTCAATGTCTGGGCTTACCAGGTGGACCCGAGCGAAGTTCAACTCGGCGATCCGCTGGACTTGTCCAAGCGGCTCGATGGCACGCCGGAGGTGCGCATACCGCCCTCGGCGGATCGAAGAGTGAGTGCGGCGGTGTGAACTAGTTATGTCCTGCTCGGCGCGCTGAAGGCGGCGGGCGAAGGCGATGCCAGGAAGTTTCTCGGTTGGGCCATCTTGCTGCTGGTTTCCCCAAGATTCATGGCGGTCAATCAAACGGCGCGAGAGGCGCTTTATCTCTACATGTTCAATGTTGTGGAGTTGAATCCGGAGGAATTTCGCGCGACAGTCCAAGCTGCACCGCTTACCGGAGAGCAAACCAAATCCATCATGTCGCTCGCTGATTATCTCAAGCAAGAAGGCCGTGAAGAGGGCCGTGAAGAGGGCCAAGAAGAGGGATGCCTTTTTGGGCAGGTTCAGGCATTGCAGCAAGCCTTGGGTCAGCTGGTAGAAGCCAGGGCGACGCTCAAGCTAAAATCTAAAGAGCAATTGGAGATAATGGTGGGCAGTTTGCAGCGGGAGCTACACGAGCGGCTGAAATAGCCCGGCGTCCATTTTGGATGCCGCCGTCCGAGCGGCGACGCCCTTCGTGTGCGGACGCCCCTCTCATTTGCATTTCGCAGACGCGCGGTTGGTAAACCGCGCGTCGCGCGCCGATTTAAGCTGCAGCGCGGGTTGGCGTGCCGAAACGGAGTCGTTCGTCCGTCGCCAGGATCTCCGTAAGCGCCGTCCAACCGTCGTCGTTCGTCGCCTGGAAGGCCTGAAGATAAACGCTCACGATAGCCGGATCATGCTTCGTCAGCACCGTGTCGATTGCGCGGACCAAGTCTTCCTTGGGCGGGCAGGGGGGCAGCGCTTCGATCGTGCCGTCGGCATCGTGGGTGATATTCAGGGCGTCGAGAAAATCGCAGAGCAGCTGCTTGTGCTCGCCGACGAGCCAGATCTGCAGAAGGTGCGCGGCGACGGCCTCGCTTTGTTTGCGGCTCAGAGTGTCTTTCAACCAGGTATTGCGTTCGGTGCGTGGTTTGCGTTCGACGAAGACCGGACGCAGCTTCCGCTGCTTGGCCAGGGTATCGATCGTGGCTTTGTAGAGAGGCTTTTCGGTTTCCGTGAGGAAGTGGAAAAGCTTCGTCGCCGTCTCAGCCGGCATGAGGGCAAAAATCTCGTGGGGTTTTGGCATGCGCGGGAAGGTAGGAAGTGTGCGCGCGGATGCAAGCCCTCCATGCGGCGCGACGCGCATGGATCCCCGCATGTCCAATCCTCCCTCGACAGCGCGAGCCCCTGCGTTTAGCTTGCTGTCACAGTATGATTCACATCACCGACTCGGCGGTCAGCCATCTTCAGGGCCTCCTTCGCGAAGGCGCGCAGGAAGGCAAGGGCCTGCGCCTTTTCGTGGAATCCGGCGGCTGCGCCGGCCTGCAGTACGGCATGAATGTCGCCTGCGCGCAGGAGGGCGACGAAATCGTGGAGCAGGGGGGCGTGCAGGTCATCGTCGATCAGAAAAGCGTCCCGCATCTGCGCGGAATCACGCTTGATTATTGCGACGATCTGACCGGCACGGGCTTTCGCATTCACAATCCCAATGCCGTGAGGAGTTGCGGCTGCGGCACATCCTTTGAAACAGCGGCCGCCGCTGAGCACTGAAAGTCGCGGCGCGCCTCGATGAATCCGCCGGCGATGTCATCGCCCGAGCCTGAGCATGAGTGAAGACTTCTACGACTTCGAAGACGAAGAGTCCGAGTCGCGGGGGCGCGGGCATCTCTTCCTCTGGTCGCTCTTCATCCTCTTCGAGATCGCCCTGGCCTTTGTCTGCTGGCTTGGGAGCTTCTATATCTTTGGCCATCCGGAGGAGCCGCGGCCCTACAAATTTCTCCAGAAGCTCCATAAACTCGAACCGCCGAAGCGCTTTGAACTCACGGCCGCGCCCACTGGCGATTTCGTCTCTCCCCAGCAGCTCTTCGATCGCTACAGCCGGCTCTCACCGCTGCAGCTCAAGAATGAAAACGCCCAGCTGCTGCGGGATTATCTGAAGAACTATCGCGAAACCAAGGCGCTGGTGCCCTACGCCACCGGGCACTACGAAATCATCGCGGCGCGCGCCCTGGGGAAGGACGACCTTTTCACGTCCGGCGTCGTCGCCCTGGCTGTCGCGACCGATCGCACGCAGGTGCTCATCGAGCACCTCTATCCTACGGCTCCGGAAAACGTGGACAAACTCCTGCCCCTCATGTCTACAGGGTACGATCTGCGTCTCAAGAAGATGCACGATCTGGCCGCGGTCATTCACGTGGAGCGGACACCCGGCGGACGCTTTCTCTTTACCGTCGTCCCGCTCGCCTATGGCGACTACGCTTTGAATCGCGGCGTGGGCACCTTTGGCCTCGAACCTCCGCTCAAACTCAATGTCGTCGCCGGCGCGCCGATCTATCACGGCGCCGCTGTGGAAGAAGCCGTCAATGCCTACGCCGAGTTCCGCCGTTCCCGCCCCGCGGTGGTGGGGAGTGACGATGCTGCGAAATCGACCGGACCGGAAATCGTGCGGCTCGACGACGTTCAGCTCGGAGCAAAAGTCCCCGAATCCGGCGCCCTTCCGGAAATGCCGGTGGCGACGCCGATCCCCGTGGGCTCGCCAAAACCGGGTGCGCCGACCCAACTCGCCACGACTGCGGTGACCAAGCCCGGCGGCGCCCAGGTCGGCAAGCCTGGCTCGACTGCCGCCACTCCGCCGAAGCTCGCGCTCAATGCCACGCCCAAACCGGGCGCGGCGACTCCGCCGGCGCTGACGTCAATTCATCCGGCTTCATCGACACCACTTCCATCCGCCCCAGCGGCGCCGGCGACTCCCGCGCTGGCTGCCGTCAAACCGGCTCCGGGAACGCCCGACGGCGTCCTGAAGCCCTTTATCGCCGCGATGCCGGAGCAAAACGTCCGCCCGGCGGCCAAAAATTGGCGAATGTACGAACCCGGCCAGCAACCCGCCGGCCGCGCCATCACCGCTGCCGATGCCGCGCCCTACGCCGAGCGCGGTGAGCTCGGCGAGCGCCTGTACCTCCGCGGGAGTTTCATCGTTTCCTACTCCGGCCCCAACTGGGCGGTGCTCCACCCTCAGGCCGCCGGCGGAAAAGGATCTCCCGGTGTGCGGGTCATCATCGACTTCCCAGCCAGCGCCGAGCCTCCTCCGGAAGGCGCGACCTTTAGCCGGGATGAGCTGCGCGCCTTCCAGATTGACCAGATCCGCCGCGGGGCGGATGGGCTGATCAATATCACCGGACGAGAGGTTACCCAACCGTAATTGTGCGCCTGGAGTCGGCGGCTCTGGAGTTCGGCAAATTTTCCAGAGAAAGCTGCCAGACTGGAGGCTGGAAAGCAGCGGACAGGCCGTGTTAGCGCCGACGGCGCGCCCCAACTTAGCCTAGGATTGCGTCAATTTCGTGAAGGGTCACATCGCCGCCCGTCTGCTGGGAGAGCGTGCTGCTCGAGATTTCGGTGTTCAGCATAACATTCGTTGCGCCGATGCGACATTTCCCAATTTCCTGGGCGACGAATCCAAAATGGTCGGTGGTATTCGCGCTGGTTCCAATCACCGAGCCGCCGATGCGGATGCTGGCGATCTTCGCGATCACTCCAGAAGGACCGGCTCCGGCGATGATCGCGTCCGTGGCGGTTCCGAAATCATCCGGCGTTCCTTGGTTGGTCTTGACGCCGGCCACGAGATTGCTGGCAATCCAATCGCCTTTTACCTTGATTTTGCCCAGTTGGGCGTGGCCATTGACGGCATGCAAGTCGGTATCGTAGCCGCCAAGCAGGTCGGCGTAAGCGACCCGGCCTCCGATATTGATTGAGCCGAAGGCGCTGTCGGATTTATCGGTTGGCGCTTTGGTGGCGGCGGCGGAGATCTCGACCGAGTGCGACGCATCGCCGATGACATTGCCGTGGATTCGCAGGGAGTGAATGTCGCCGGCGACGCGGATGGAGCCGCTATCCGTATTTGCGCCAGCCATCATGGAGCCCCGAATGTTCACCGTGCCGATTCGGCCGTTAGAGTCATGAATCGAAGCCGAAAACAGACCCGAGTTGCCCACCAGATCGCCGCGGACACTCACGTGGGAGCAGTCTCCCTGCATCAGGAGATCGCCACTGTTATTGCCCGAGCCGCCGATGATCGAACCGCCGGCGCTAAAGGATACGGCGCGGCCGTCGGTCACGATCGATCCGCTGTTCAGGTTCAGGCCGCCGAGGATATTCTTGCCGATGTGAGCGGTGTGGATATCGCCCGTGGTGAAGATTTCACCGCTATTGACGCTGCTGCCGCCGATCAAGGAACCGCCGATCTTCAGCGTTTTGATGCCGCCGGCCACATTCAGGAAAATGTTGCTGAGGTCGTGGGTTATGGCTAGTGAGCCGATATTTCCGTTGATATTCGAGGCCGTAGCCAATGACACGCTGGCATCGTTGCCCCCGGAGCCGTTGCTTCCTCCGGAATGCAATTGCGTGCCCAACAGGCTGATGATGTCGGTGAGAAGCGTATTCAGCGTATTGACGGTCGTTGTGCCGAGCTGGGAGCCGGCGTTGCCGAGCAGGCCCGCGACGTTGCATTCCAGCAGCGACAAATCGCGAAGGGTGCTCGCGGCCACCGCTCCACCAGAGGAGACTGTGGTGCTCAAGCTCGAACTAATGCTGCCCAAAAGGCCCGTGACGTTCCCAACGAGCCCGGAGACTTCCTGGGTCAGCGATGGAAGCTGGGTATTGGCCAGTGTGTGGAGGACAGATTGCAGATCACCGTTCACGCTCGTGAGCAGGCAGGTGGGTTGGTTCAGGACAGAAGTGACGGCGCCCTGCACGGTATTCAGCAGATCCTGCACGGTTGACGGAAGCGTTCCCGTCAGCGCGGTGGTTAAATTGCCCTGCAAAGAAGACAAGTCATTAACGAGCGTGTCGACGGATACACTGCCGGGGTTGTTCAGCAAAGTATTCACGTCGGTGCTAACCTGGCCAACCAGTGTCTGAACGGTATTGCTTCCGGAATCCAGCAACGAGCCCAGCAAGTTGGCAAGGCCTCCCTGGCCGCTTCCGCTCTGCGTCACTGCGGAAATGGCGTTGTTTAGCGTGGACAGGAGGCCTTGCGACGAAAGCAGGTTTTGTGAGGAAGGGAGGTTCTGCGACGATGGCGTAAGAACACTATTCAGCAGACCCAAGACATTCCCGAGGGTCGTGTTTACCGTATTCAGAGCATCGTCCACCGTGCCACCCAGCCCGAGAGGCGAGGTCAGACCATGGACGACGCCATTCACGTCGGTGACGACGGTGGTGAGCAGCGAGCCCAGCGTCGGGTGCAATTGCTGCAGCGTTCCGCCAAACTGATTGACGAGCGTGGTCACATCGCAGGCGATATTCGAAAGCAACGTCGTGACGGCGGGGGAAAGGTGATTGATCGCGTCGGCGCCAAGTCCGGACAAGCTGGTGATATCCGAGCCCAGGGTCGAGAGCAGTCGGGCGAGATCCGGGTCGGAGACGCCAGCCTTGAGCAGGGCATTGACGTCATCCAGAACCGTTCCCAGCACACCGGTGACGGTCTTGCCGGTCGTGTCGATCAGTTGAACAACCGCGCCTAGCAGGCTGTTCGTGTCGACCCCGCCGGTGCTGGAGCCGCCGCCTCCGGCGCCGCCTGGGGTATTGACCCCAAAGACGCCCATCGAGCGAACGTGCAGACTGCGGATCGCGGACTTCGCGGCGTTGCCGTCGCCGGCGTCGATGCCGCCGAGGTCTCCCCGGACGACGACTTTTCCGAGATCCACACCGTGAGCTTCGATGAAGCCCACATTGGCAAATCCATCGCCACCGTGGCTTTTGCCAACTTTGAACGTGATATTTGCTCCCTGGAAGGAGGGATCGGTCAAATCTAGATGAGAGACGTATCCATGGTCCGCAGAGCCGCCATCGGTGACCAGGGTGACGTGCCCGGCCAGGTTTCCCTTGGACGCGATAATTTTCACATGGTCGCCATCGACATCGGTATAAACGAAGACCGAGGCGGGGGCTATGCGAGACTCGAGGGCCTCGATGACGTGATATTTGGAAGAGGGGTGGTTTGAGTACATAAACTGGACACCCATTGTATAAATAATTGGTATGGAAAATACAAAAAGTATAACCTTGTAGACGTCGTGCGGGACATCTCCGTACAGGGAGTCGGTGGATCGTAGGCGCCCTGTATACAGAGGATACTCTAGGGATTTCTCCCGATAGCCACCGTCCCAAGTGCAAGATTTCCGCTGGCATCCGCTGGAATTTCAGGGGCGGCGCGATTAGGAGCGGTAGCGCACCCTGGTTAACTACGTCTAACGGCCCATCTACTTCGGACAGGCCATGCAGTATAGGTAGTGGAGTTCAATGTAATTTCCATAAAACGTCGCCGCCCACAATCCCCCCTCATGTCTGCCCGACGCTTCACCGCCGCTGTGTGTCTTCTGCTCTGGATCCATGAGGCGTGGGCGGGAAATCCCGCAAACCCCATCCTCTTCGTCACCCAGATGCCCATGCCGGAGGAAGTCGACTGGCACACGGTGCTGCTCAGCACGGCCTCCTGCGTTTCGCCCTTCGGCAGCCAACTGGGTGATACGGGGCACGCGGGTCGCGGCGGGTCGCTCTTCGAGCGTTTCAGCAACGGCCAGGTCTCGGATCTCCTGGCGATAGCCGACTGGAGCGCCATCCCAGGGGGCAAACCCGTGGTGGGGACGGTCGCAGTGCGGAATCCGTGCGTTTACTGGGATGCGTCGAAGGCCATTTTCAGCATGGTGATCGGCATTCCTTCGGGTCCGAGCGATACGACGCAGTTTCAATGGCAACTTTACGAGATCACGCTGCCGACCCAGGCCCAATTGAACGCCTCGGTGAAACCGGTCTTGAGCAAGTTGGCGAACCAGCCGGCATATAACAACGTCTCGCCGTGCTATGCGCCGGGAGGGAAGATTGTCTTCGGCAGCGACCGCCCATATAATGGACAGGCTCAGCTCACGCAGCGGGAAGAGTATCTTGGCCAGCCGACGGTGAGCGGACTTTGGAGTCTCGATCCCGCGGCAAATTCCCTGCAGCTCCTCGTGCACTCGCCTAGCGGCGCCTTCAATCCGACCATAGACAGCGGGGGGCGCGTCATTTTTACGAACTGGGACCATCTCACACGGGACTCGCGCGCATTTACCGATTCGCGGGCGCCGGTCACTTCGGCGCCTTATAACGAAAACTTCACCCAGACCTTCAACGGGTCGGTGAATTTCAGCGATGAAACCGCGGCGGCCGCCTTCACACCCATCACTTCCCTGCCGCCGAATTCCTGGGACATCTTTCCCGAGCCCATGGGCAATGACCAAAAGGCACTCATTGATATCTATGGCGGAATTCTGCATGGCAGTGAGATCAATATTTTCCTTCCTTGGATGGTGAACCCCGATGGCACGGCGATGGAAATCGTCAATCATGTCGGTCGGCATGAAGTGGCCGGCGCCTTTTCTCGGAATTTTCTCAACGACTCGAATCTCGTGGACCTTAGTCCTACGGCAAATCCCGGTTACGGCGGGCTTGCGGCGCATCCATTCTTCAACAATTTGCTCACGTTGCGGGAGGATCCCTTGAATCCAGGAGTTTTCTACGGGAGCGATGCGCCAAATGTCGGGACGCACTGCGCGGGCCAGATCGTCAAAATGAATAATGCCGGGCCCGGGCAGAATCCGGATTCGATTACGGTGACCTATGTGACCTCAGGCTTTACGGGGTCGAAGCCGTCTTTCATTCCGCCGGTGCACCCGAGCATGAATTTGCCCCAGTCGACGGTGTTTCAACCATTGACGAATGCGGAGACGCTTTATCGCAATCCCACGCCGCTCGCGGACGGCAATCTCGTCGGCTCGAAGATCGTGGTCAAGGAGACCGACTATAATACGGGCACAGTGGCCGCGCCTGCCTCAGTCGCGGGTTTTAACTATCGCCTCACTTCACTCAAGCTCTCCGGCTCGACCTATGTGCCGGACGTCACTTTGACGAGCGGGATCAGTATCAGTGTTTCCTACTACGTCGGCTCGTCGCTCGTGAGCTACAGTGGTCCGGCTTGGGAACTCGATCCGGCTGAAGTCGTCACCCGCAGCATGCCGGCGGCCGCTACGACGCCAGTCGATCCGATTGAAGCCGCCGTCTTCACGGCGAATGGCGTGGATCTGCCCACCTTCCAAAACTATCTCACGACACACAATGAAGCCCTTAGCGTAAGCCGCAATGTGACGAAGCGGGATCGCCATGACCGCCAGCAGCCGTTCAATCTGAAAATCGGCTGGTCCAGCACGCAGACGACCGGCGCCTCCGGGACGATTTATAACGTAAGCTGGGTCCAGTTTTTTCAGGCCGATCTTCTTCGCGGCTATCTCCTGGGCGGGAGCAATCCGGCTCCGGGGCGCAGGGTCGTGGCGACGCCGCTGCACGATACGATGGCGGAAAATGTGGCAACGCCCGGCGCTCCCACGGGCGCGCTTCGCCTGGGGGATGATGGCTCATTTGCGGCCATTCTGCCGGCCGGGAAGGCGATGACCTGGCATCTACTCGACAATGACGCGGCGAAAACAAGCCAGGTGAAGGAGCGCTTCTGGATCACTTTTCAACCCGGCGAAGTCCGCACATGCGCAAACTGTCATGGCATCAACACTGTCGATCAGGCTGGGTCGCCGAAGCCCACGAATTCACCGCAGGCGCTCGCCACGCTTCTTCAGTTCTGGAAGGGCAATCACCCACCCGGGACCATGCAACATGCCGCCGCGGCCAAGGGCGCGCTGAAAACTGCCGGTACAGCTACGCTCGCCGTGACGCGCAGCGGCGGCAGCACCGGCCCGGTGAGCGTGCAGTATGCGACGGCCAATGGCACAGCGTCCGCAGGCGTCGACTACAGCGCGACGAGTGGCACGCTGCAGTGGCTGGATGGCGACACGACGCCAAAGAATATCGTCGTGCCACTGCTCAATAACCCGGTCATCGCGGCGAGCAAAACCTTTACGGTGACCCTGAGCAGCCCGGTGAATGGATCACTTGGCAGCCAGACGGTCGTCACCGTGACCCTGAATGAAAAGCCCTTTCCAACTTGGCAATTCCAGAAATTCGGGGCCAATGCCAATACTGCATCCATCGCCGGCGACACGTCCGATCCAGACGCGGACGGCGTGGTGAACCTGCTGGAGTATGCCTTTGGCACGAATCCAAAATCAGCCGTATCGAGCGCATTGCCGGTGGTCGGGGCGCAGGTGATCAATGGTGTGGCATCAATCGTTCTCACTTATGTGCGTGATGTCACGCACACGGACCTGGTGTACCAGGCGCAGAGCACGATTGATTTCGTTCACTGGAGCAACCTTTCGGATACGCTGGTGAACGTGAATGGCAACGTCGAGACGCGTCAGGCGAGCGTGCCGCTCAGCGGAAATGCACAGGTATTTCTACGGGTGCAGATCACGCGGCAGTGACCGACTTGTTTAAGATGTCAAAGAACTGTACCTGGATGAACCAGGGCCCATGGGGTCGGGCGGAAGTGTATGTATGTGTGGATGCC
>FTCV01000056.1_pt1 | contig 14556 bp, 7 predicted proteins | sample 1639691 | NCBI WGS metagenome assembly FTCV01 (sample SAMEA3914864, study PRJEB12502) | metagenome | biome: forest; material: soil | place: USA | collected 2012-03-12 | depth 0.3 m
GTACTACTACAAAACCCCCGCAGCCCGCCGCGGCTACGTATTCAATGACAACTCGCCGCTCTACCCATTCGGCTTCGGCCTTAGCTACACGAACTTCAGTTTCAGCAAGCCCACCGTCGATCGCGAACAGATCTCGGCGAAGGACAAGGCCACCGTATCCGTAACAGTAACCAATGCAGGCGCGCGCGCCGGCGACGAAGTCGTCCAGATGTATATTCATCATCCCGCGAGCAGCGTCGTCCAGCCAGTCATTGCGCTGCGAGGCTTCAAGCGCATTCATCTCGACGCCGGAAAATCAACGACGGTGACATTCGAGGTCGGTGCCGACGAGCTCTCGATCCTCGACGCAAGCATGAAAAGAACCGTAGAGCCAGGTCCCGTCGAAATCCGGATCGGCGCAAACTCCGCCGAAACTTCAAGCGTTCAACTGAAAGTAGTCGAATAACGGAGCCCTTTTAAGCCGGGCAAAGCGCGAAGATCCACCGATTAACCTCCTTTGCTCGGCCCTCAACCAGCTAGTCCAGCGCTTCCTCCGTCAACTCAATACCGCCCATAGACGCCAGCACGGCCGACGTCTTCACCACCTTGTGCGAATCCTTCGCAATCCAGACAGTCTTCTTGTCTGAGCCTCCATCGGCAGATGTGATCTCGACACGATAGGCATCAAATGTGCCCGCCGGAACGGTCACCTTCTCCACTCCGGCCACCGAAAGTTGCAGCAGCTTCACCTTCTGCGTCAACACATCGAAGTTCCTGTATGAAGTGGTAAAGCCCTCAGCGAGAGGCAGGCACGCGATCACCTGGTCCCCACCCGCGGCATCGGCAAATAACGGCCCACCCAGATCGGCCGCGATAGACTTGTCTTGCCCGTTCATGCTGAGCTTCCCCGTAGCCTTGTTACCCGCGAAATCGATATCGACCGTAACAGGCCCCTGCTTCGCGCTTTGCTTTTGCAGGATCAGCGTGGTCTTCTCGAGCGTTGCCGTGTCCGTCGCGGTACCCTGTGGCATATCCATCTGGTTCGTCGCCGTCCACGAGCCTCCACCATCCTGAATCGCGGTGGACACTTTCATCTTCATCTCCTGGCCATTCGCTTTGATCGTCGCCTGGTAGTGATACGTGCCCGCCTGCAGCTCTGTCGCCGGCTTTGGCGCGCCGACGCTCCCCGCATCGATCTTCTTTGCCAGCACCACGGTCTTCGGATCGACTGAGATTTCCTTCAGCCGCGCCACTTCCTCCGGAGTACCGCCCTCCTGATACCTGCCACCCAAATGCTGCGCCAGAAATTTCTCCGCTTCCATCATCAGCGCCAGATTATTGACAGGCCGCTGAAAGCCATGCCCCTCATCCGGAGCCAGCAGGTACTCCACCGGAAATCCCCGATCGCGCAGCGCAATCACAATCTGCTCGGCTTCCCGCCTGTTCACGCGCGGATCGTTCGCTCCCTGCGCAACCAGCAGAGGCGTCTTGATCTTGTCAGCCGAGTTGATCGGCGACTCTTCCATCAGCAGCTTCTTGCCCTCCGGCGTCGTCGGATTGCCAAGCCGCACGTAGAAACTTTTGCGGCCCGCCTCCCAGTACGGAGGAATCGAATCCAGCAGCGTAATCAGATTTGAAGGCCCCACAATGTCCACTGCCGCCGCATACACATCAGGAGTGAACGCGACACCGGCCAGAGTCGCATAGCCTCCATACGATCCGCCTAGAATGCCCACGCGTTTCGGATCAGCGATGCCTTCAGCCACCAGGTACTTCACGCCCCACGTCACGTCGTCCTGCATCTTGCGGCCCCACTCCAGGTTGCCCGCATCCAGATACTTCCTTCCGTATCCGGTCGAGCCGCGAAAGTTCGGCATCAGCACGGCGTATCCGCGGTTGGCAAAAAACTGCGCCAGCGCGTTGTACCTCCACAGGTCGCGTCCCCACGGCCCGCCATGCGGAATCACAAGCGCCGGAAGATTCTTCGCCGGCACCCCCTTCGGCAAAGTCAGATAAGCCGGAATCTCCAGCCCATCCGAAGACTTGTATGTCACCGACTTCATCTCCGCCAGATCTTCGCGCGGCAGTTTCTCCCGTACCCGATACTGTGGAGTCACCACATGCTTCTTGCGATCAAACAGCACCGTCTCGCCCGGCTCCGTGTCACTGATCGCCGTCACCAGCCACAGATTCTCATCGCGCGTGCGCGACACCACCAGAATCTGGTGCCCTGGAAATTTGCGCTCGAGCCAGTGATTGTCATCGCCGAATGCCTTGTCTTTGAAATAGATCTTGACGCGGTCGTCAAAATACCAGGTCTCGATCAACCTATCTGTCGCTTCGGAAAACAGCGTGCCGCTCAGGTCGACTTTTCCCAGCGGGTCCGTTTCCACCGTCTCCGTCTTGCCGGTCGCCGGGTCAAGCAACGCCAGCGAAACAAGATTCGCATCCTTGTTCGTCTGGATATAGACGCGGCTGCCGTCCGGCAGAAAGTGAATCGGATCGCACGTTTCAAACACCGAGCACGAATAAATCTTCGTGAACTTGTCCTCATCCACGCGCAGAATCTCGGTGTCTCCGTTATCCGCGCTGCGCGTCGCGAGCCGCAGCTGACCCTTCAGGTCGAACGCCCAGCCCGTGATGCGGTCGGTGTTTTTTCGCACCAGCGTCTTCTCGCCCGTCGAGATCCTCAGCTTGTAAAGGTCATGCCACGCCTTGTCGCGATCGTTCAGGCCGATGTAGGCAATATCAGGATCGCTCTTGGGCAATTCGACAAGCTCCACCCGCACGCCCTTCAACCCTGTCAGGTCGCGCGAAGCAGGCGCCTCCGTTCCCGCCGCGGGCTTCGCTGCAGGATCCACCGCATAGACATTGAAGTTCTCATCGCCGTCGTGGTCCTTGACATAGAGAATGTACTTTCCATCGCGCGACCAGAAGTAGCCCGCAACCGGCCGCTTCGTCTCGGTTGTCAGCAATCGCGCAGCGCTGAAGGGCTCGTCCACGCCCTTCACCCAGACGTTCCGCGTGTCCCTCCACGGCTTCAGAAACGCAATGTATTTCCCATCGGGAGAAAGCTCCGCTCCCGCAATCTCAGGGTTGCCAAAGATCAGATCGCGATCAATAAGCGGCACCGGGCCAAGCGGGACCGGATGAGCAGCCTTCTTGTCCTGCGCCATCGCCACGCATGTAAGCAGCACTCCACAAATCAGGCCGACAGCAAGCTTCTTCATGACCCAGGTTTCCTTTCCATCGGAACTTTGAAGACGGTTAAATGTCGATTTGAAAGACAGCGACATTCTCCTCCCGCAATCCGAGAACTGCAAGTGAATCCCGCGTGAACCAACGTGTGTTCGACAGGAATGGAATGGAAAAGTGCGTAGCAGCAGCCACAGAATCGGCGCACCTCACCGCAAGAGCAAACGGCGAAGCACATCTGCCTCGCCGTTTGCTTAGCTTTGCTTGCCGCGAATCAGTGTACAGTCAAAGTAAACGTCGCCGTCGTTGTTGTCTTGGCCACGTCATTTCCAGTCCCCGTGACCGTAATCGTATAGGCGCCGGCAGTCGTACCCGGGTTCATCTGCTGGGTTGATTTCGTGCCGCCTCCACCACCGCATGCTGCGAGTGATCCTGCGAAAGCCGCTACAAGAGCCAGTCCGGCCAGGGTCCGGAGAAGGCGGCGACGGCGCGGTACCAGGAAGAACAGAATCGCCGCCAGGGCTGCCCCGCCACCCGCTGCCCACCGTTTGCCGTCATCGAACAATGGAACCGACATACTCGCGCTGGCTGCCGTAGAGTTCACCGACACCGTCGCGGTACCACTTGTCGCGCTGGCACTCAGCGTCACCGTTTGGCTCACCGTGCAGCTCGGCGTGTCGATTGCGCCGGCGGGACTCGACGTAACCGCGCAGGTGAACGACACCGCTCCTGCGTAACCGGTCGTCGAACTCACCGTAACCGTAGAAGTTCCGGAGCCGCCTGGTGTGATCGTCACCGCGGAAGCTGACATCGAAAACGTCGCAGCAACCACGGATACTGCAGCTGTTCCAGAAGCGTTGTTATATACAGCGGTGCTTGCTGAATCAGGTGCATAGGCCGCCGTCAGCGTATCGCTGCCCGTACTCAGAGACCCTGCCGGGATGCTGATCGTCGCGCTTCCGCCGCTCAGCGCGACCGCTCCAGAGCTGTAGCTGCCGCTCGCAAGTGTCACCGATCCCGTCGGAGTCGGATTGCCGGCGCCACCGCTCACAGTCACCGCTACTGAAAGCGTCTGATTTGTGCTGACACTTGAGGAAGCCGGCACAACTGTCACAGTTGGTGTGGTGGCCACTGGCACGTTGATCGTGTACGTCGCCGATGCAACAGCACTTGTTCCGTAGCCACTCGCCACAGCAATCGCCTGCAGTGTTTCGTTGTGAGAGACCGTAATTGGGCCGCTGTAAACGGTCGATCCGGTAGTCGGTGTTGTGCCGTCAGTGGTGTAGTAGATCGTGGCGTTTGCAGTTGCGTCGGTGATCGCCACCGTCTGCTGACTCGAATAGGTGCCACTGGGCAGGCTGATCACCGGCGTAGCCGCCACCGGCGTGTTATTCACCGTCGCCTTGCGGATGCGAGCATTGAAAAAATCGGAGATATAGAGGCTACCCCCGGAATCGAGCGCCAGGCCTTGCGGTTCGCAAAGTCCAGCGACCGTGGCTGAACCTCCATCTCCGCCCCAGCTGCAATACCCGTTCCCCGCATAAAGTGTGATGGTACCGTCAGCCTTCGAGATCTTTCTCACCTCGCCTGGCCAGCTCGAAGCATAGACATTACCCTGGGCATCCACAGCGATTCCTAGTCCCGGCCACACTTCGGCCTGGGTCGCAGGGCCGCCATCGCCGTCTGTTCCCTGATCTCCGTTTCCACCGATTGTGGTGATAATCCCAGTCTGGGCGGTAACAACACGAATTCGACCGTTGTTCTGATCCGCTATGTAGATGTTGCCGGACGAGTCGATCGCCAGCCCTGTCGGGTAATCCAACGTGGCCTGTGTGGCCGGCCCCCCATCGCCTAACTGGATTCCATTGCCACCTCCAGCAACGGTGGAGATGATGCCTGTCTGGGCGGCGATCATGCGAATGCGATCGTTGAAGGAGTCCGCGATGTAAAGATTCCCTGCGCTATCAAACGCAAGACCGGCTGGCTGGGCAAGGTAGGCTTGTGTTGCGGGCCCGCCATCGCCAAGCGACGCTGCACTTCCCGGACCTGCAATTGTTGTGATGATGCCAGTCTGCGCCGACACCATTCGAACCCGGTCGTTGAAATTGTCAGCGATGTAGACGTTTCCGGAGGCATCTACGGCGAGCCCGGACGGGCTGTTCAACTGAGCGGAGGTTGCTGGGCCATTGTCGCCACTGTAGCCGCCGGAACCGGTACCAGCAACAAGGCTGAGATTCCCCGTCGCGGCGTCCTTTTTGTACACGACGTTGTTATTGACATCCGCAATATAGACATTGCCGCCTCTGTCGATGGCGACTCCGGATGGCATACCAATCCCGACTCCGGTTGCTGGCCCCCCCGACTGAGGGAATCCTCTGCTCCCGTCTCCAGCAATCGTCGATATGACTGTCGTTGGTGTGGAGGTGATCGAGTAGCTCGCCGTTGCTGGTGCGCTGGGCAGATACCCCGGCGCCACTGCAACTACTGTCATATCTATCGATCCGATAACATCGAACGCTCCGTGAAAGCCTTCTCTGTTTGTGATCGCTTCGGCGGGTGCGTACGATCCATCGTCGAAGAGCGACACATAGTACGCCGCGCCCGGCGCCGTGTCTGAAACGCTCACGGTTTGTGGGCTGGCGTAACTTCCAGAGGGCAAGCTAAAGGTGGGAGTCGGCGTGGTCTGCGTCGGTGGAGCACCGAGAACGGTGATCTTCTGAACTCTGCTTACGGAAGAGCTGGACAGATACACGTTTCCCGCAGCATCGACCGAGATGAAGCGCGGGTCGGGCAACCAGACGTCGGTTGCGGGATATCCGTCACCGCTCAGGGTCTGGGCCTGGCGCCAGACCCCGGCAATGGTGTTGATGATTCCCGTTTGAGCATCGACCTCTTGAATCACGCCGTTCGCCGCATCTGCAAAATAGAGGTTATTCTGGCCATCGATCCCAATCTGTGCCGGATTGCACAGGCTCGCGTTCAAGGCCGGTCCGCCGTCGCCCGAGGTGCTTGCGCAGCCGCCTCCAGATACGCCCGCGACGATAGTGACGATCCCCGTTCCAGCGGCAACTTTGCGGATCACGTGGTTGTTCGGGTCCGTGGCATATAGATTCCCCAAGCTATCGAGGGCGACACCATGGGCGTTGGAGATGGCGGCGAAGATGGTAGGGGTTCCGGTCCCTGCCGCGATTTTGATGATGTTGAGACCGCCCGCAACATAAAGGTTACCGGCCGTGTCGAGGGCCAAAGCATACACGTTCAAAAGCCCTGAAGCGTATGTGCTGATGACGCCCGAGCTGGCGTCGATCCTCCGAATAACGTCATCCCCGACTTCGGCGACGTAGATATTGTCGGAGCCATCGATGGCTATGGCCGTTGGCCAATAGAGTTCCGCACTGCTGGCAGGACCGTTGTCGCCTGTATGCCCGGCGACTCCGTTTCCCGCAATCGTCGTGATGATTCCGGTATTCGCCGCAATCTTGCGGATGGCGTTGTTCCCGTCATCGACAATGTACAGGTTTCCGGTAGAGTCCATCGCCGTGCCGAAGGGCTCGTTGATCTGCGCAAGAGTAGCCGAGCCTCCGTCCCCTGTGTATCCCCAGCTGTCGTTGCCGGCCAGCGTATAGATGAACCTGCTCGACGACGTGGCAATAAAATACCCAGCCATGTTGAATGGACTGACGGTGTAGCCGGGGGCCGTCGCAATGGCAACAACCACCTCCGATGCCGATACTGTGATCGCACCGGAGTAAACGCTTGAACTCGCCGACGGAATGGTGCCATTGGTCGAGTAATAGATCGTCGCGCCTGGGGTCGCGTCCGTGATCGTCAAGCTTTGCGCGCTCGGATAGCTGCCGGCAGCAAGAGAGAACTGTGGAATGGCGGCCACGGGAGTGGAAGTGCTCGCGGTCGCGGATCTCCCGATGGAGCTGTTTCGAGCCCGGCTGGGCGCGCCTATCACTGCGGTCACCCCAGGGCTTCCATCTCCCGGCGCACCAATATGCACGGCGACTCTTGCCGACGGCGGCACGCTTTCGACCGATTGTGCGCAGGCGCCGGCAGGCAGCAGGCACAACGCGGAAAGAACGATCCCCGCGTTCGTGAAAATTCTCTGTTTGGGTAATACTGACTTGGCTTGAAGAGAACAGAAGGCAACGACAAAAGAGCGGACAGACCAGGGCTTCGAGAGCATACGATCTAGTGGCCTCAATTCTAAAAATCAGAGACTCGCTCGATTGAGCAATCAACCACAAAGCCCGGACGTGTGCGACCGCGGTCTCGCCTTCGTTTCAAGAGCCTCTGTGAAAATCCAACGCAGCATACCACAGGAGTATGAATGCCGTTTAGATTCCTTTCGCCGTATTTATGAAGTAATCAACTCTGCATAAACGCGCGACATTGAAGTCTGGTGGCCCAACTCACTGCACCTGATTCAGCTTGCCGTCCTTCACCGTGAACCGCTCGCCGCGCCACACAATTGTGTCGCCCGCAAACCCCGCGACCCACAACCCCATCGCCGTCACATCGCGCAGCGGCAGCAGCCACAGATCCGGCAGCACCTGCCGATCGCCGAGCACTTCCGCGCCCACTGTCATTGCCAGCGAAAGCCGCAGAAAAAAACTCAGCCCCAGCAGCCAAAGGCTCAGCGGACTCAGCCCGCTCGCGAGCACATTCACCAGCGCCCACGCCAGCCCGTGCGTAAAGATCAGCCCCGCATAACCCCAGGGCCGCGCATCGCGCACTGTCCGCAGCCATCGCAACTGGTGATCTGCAAACCCGCGCCATCCATACGCGGGAATGTTCGTCTCCACCACCTCAGCCGTCAGCGCCACGCGATACCCGGCTCCGGCAACGCGCGCACCCAATTCGTAGTCATCGGCCAGATGATCCACGAGTGTCTCGTAACCGCCGATCCGCTCCAGCGCCTCGCGCCGCACCGCCAGCGTTGAGCCCAGCCCATACCGCATCTCCTCAATCATCTTCGACAGCAGCACGCCCGCTTGAAAATCCGTCGCAATCCCCAGCACCTCAAACCGCGAAGGCAGCGTCCCATGCGCCCGGCCGCGATACAGCGCCGTTACCAGCCCCACCGGGTGCGCGTTCTGTTTTCGCAGCACCGGATCGCTGAACGCGCTCATCACGCGCTCCAGATACCGCGGACTCACCGTAATGTCCGAGTCATTGATCAGCAGGAAATCGTACTTCGCATGCGGAACCATCTGCGCCAGCGTGCTTACCTTGCCGTTGGTCCCAAGCCGCTCCGGGCAAGCAATCAGATGAATCGCGCGATCGGGAAACTCGCGCTGCAGTTGCTTCACTGTCTCCGCCGCAGGCTCCTCAGGCGATGAAATGCCAAACAGCATCTCAAACTCGCCGGCATAATTCTGCCTGCAGTGGCTGCGAAACGCATCCAGCATCCCAGGGTCGAGCCCCTTGAGCGACTTCAGAATGCTGACGCCCGGCGCAAACGCCGCCAGCCGCGCCCGCCGCGATGAAACAAAGACACGCGCCGCAATCATCGCGGCAATGAAATAGCCCACCCCCGCCACGGTCAGCACCGTGGTCGCAACTTCCACGGCCAGGGCCAGAGCGTGCGGCATCACAAGGGCTAGAATACAGCCTCTAGCTTCTAGCCCTTAGCTTCCAGCTTTTTCGATTGAGCCAGGCGCTAGTAGCTTGCCGCGAGAAGCTGCATCGCTTCACTCATACCTAAGAGCTTCGATTGGATCGAGAGAAGCCGCTTTCCATGCCGGATAAATCCCAAACAGCAATCCAATCGAACATGCAACAGCAAACGAGATCAGCACCCAAGTCGCCGAGAGCGCCGCATGTAAAAACGACACTGCATAGTGCAGAATCAGCGTAAACAGCGATCCTGCCGCAATCCCCAGCAGCCCGCCCACGGCGCACAGCGTCACCGCCTCCAGCGTGAACTGCAGCAGAATATTCCGTCGCGTCGCGCCAATCGCCTTGCGAATCCCGATCTCGCGCGTGCGTTCCGTCACACTCACCAGCATGATGTTCATTACGCCTACGCCGCCTACCATGAGCCCGACGCTCGACACCGCAACCATAAACAGAAACAGCCCGCCCGTGAGTGAGTTCCACAGCCGCGTCAACGAATCCGGCCCGAAGATTGCGAAGTTATCCTCCTGCTCCACTCTCACCCCGCGCCGCCGCCGCAACAGTTCGCGAATCTCATCCACCACCAGCGCCTTGTGTGCCGGATCGTCATACTTCACGGTGATCCAGAAGTCCTTGATCTCGGGATGAATCTTGCGAAACGCGCCCAGCGGAAAGTACGCCGAATTGTCCTGCGTGTTGCGCCCGCTTCCGAACGGCTGCGGTTGCGAGTCCAGCACGCCAATCACCGTAAAGATATCGCCGCTACACTCCACGTCCTTGCCCAGCGGCGACTCATTCGGAAACAGGTCTTCCGCCGCATCGTGGCCCAACACAACCACGCTCGCGTTCCTGTCTTCCTCCGACTGCGTCCACAAGCGGCCCTCAAGCAGATCGATGTCGTTCGTCTGCTTCACCGCCGAAGTATCGCCGTACAGAATCGTGTTGTTGATCTTGTGCGCGCCGCTTTTCAGCGACACATTCCCAATGCCCAGCTGAAAATTCTGATACGTCAGACCCGGGTCCACCGCAACCACGAAGGGCAGCTCGCGCATCGCGATCCCGTCTTCATAGGTCAGCTGCTTGCGGTTCAGCTCCGCTGTCGTTGGCCGCTTGCCAAACGGTTCAAAGCGAAAGACCCACAGGTCGTTGGTCCCAAGCGATCGCACAAATTGATCGATGTTTGTATTCAGCCCGTTGATCGCCGACGAAATCAGAATCACCGTCGAGATCCCGATCGATATTCCCAGAATCGTCAGCGCCGACCGCAGCTTGTTCTTCCGCAGCGTATCGAGCGCCAGCTTCACGGCCTCCCCTGAATGGCTGATGTGCATCTCTACAACTCCGCTCGCAACGCAACGATGGGGTCGAGCTGCGCGGCCTTATGCGCCGGATACACGCCAAAGAAAAGCCCCACCGCTCCCGACACAAACAGGCTCACCAGGATCGACCACACCTGCACCACCGAAGGGAAGGCAATAATCAGCGTGATCAACTTCGCTACACCCACTCCCGCAATCACGCCAATCACCCCGCCCACCAGCGACATCGTCGCCGACTCCACCAGAAACTGCAGCAGGATATCCTGCCGTCGCGCGCCCAGAGCCTTCCTCACGCCGATCTCGCGCGTCCGTTCGGTCACCGACACCAGCATGATGTTCATGATCACAATCCCGCCCACCACCAGCGAGATCCCCGCAATCGCCGCCACCACCGCGCCAAAGCTGTTCAATATCTTGCCCAGCAGATTCTGAAACGTTGCACTGGTATCAATCGTGAACGTATCCGCCTGGCTTGGAACAAGGTGCCGCCGCGCGCGCATAATCGTGCGCAGCTGGTCCTCCACCACTTCGGTCACCTCGCCACCGCCGCCCGCGTCCACGTAAATGTCCATGCTCGCGTGCGAGCCATACTGCGACAAAAACGCGGTCAGCGGAATCGCGACCCAGTTGTCCATGCTTTGCCCGAGCATCTTGCCCTGCGCCTCGCCCACGCCGATCACGCTATATGGATCGCCGCCCACGCGAATCTCTTTCCCCAGCGGATCGCCCGGGCCCAGCAGGTTATCCACTACATCGGCGCCCACAATCGCCACATGTGCGCTGTGCTGGTCCTCAACCTCGGTAAACGACCGCCCCAGGGCAACGTTCAGGTTGGAGAGCGCCGGCATCGTCCACGTGAACCCGCGAATATCCGTGTCCGTGCTCGAGTGGCTCCCGTAGACAACGCTGCCCGTCGTGTTGCGCTTCGCACCCACCGACGCGCACGACCGGCACTCCGACACAATCGCCCGGTAGTCGTCCAACGTCACGTCCCGGCGTTTTTGAAATGCGAGATATTCGTCAACCGTGATGAACGTCTGCGGCATCTTGCTCACCGTCACCACGCTGGCGCCGTACGTATTGATCTTGGTTGTAACGAAATCTTTCGCGCCGTTCGTCAGCGTCACCACCATAATCACCGACGCAACGCCAATCACCACGCCGATCAGCGTGAGAATACTGCGCAGCTTGTTGGCCCAGAGAGACTGCAGCGCAAGCCTGAAACCTTCCATCAGTTCCATAGGCCAGCTTTCCCACGCATAGAAGAGGAGACCTCCGAAGCTGTATCAATAGTGACGGCATAGTACCATCACCCGCGTTCCTCTGGCACCACCGTCGTGTGGTTACCAAGGCGGTGGGTTACTACCTCATAAATGAAATCGCAAACGACAAGGATGACAACCGGTAAGGAGCGCGGGGTTTCAGCCCCACGAAACCCGCGTTAGAACCAGATTGAGTCGTTCTGGAGCGCAGCGAGAAGTGGTGATGCGTCGCCTACGGGATTTGGGATGAGCAAAACGTCTCGCTTGCAAGATATACAGTTGCAAACTGACTTTACGTCAGATATTTTCTGACGTCACGCAAGAAAGTATCTGTATAACCGACCTGGATTGCTAGAGCACCCGCATTTGCTTTTCCTGGTCCCTGTGCCCTAATCCCTGGTCCATGCTCTTACTCGTATCTGAGCGCCTCGATCGGGTCCAGCGTTGCCGCTTTCCACGCGGGGTAAATCCCGAACAAGAGCCCGATCGCGCATGAGACCCCAAAGCCGATCAGTATCCAGAGGGTCGAAACCGTGGCCGGCAGCCCGATCGGCAGGAAGTAGACAATATACGTAATCGCCGTCCCCGCGAGCACGCCGATCACGCCGCCCACCGCGCACAGCGTCACCGCCTCGGTCGTGAACTGCGTCAGCAGCATTCGTTTCGTCGCGCCAATCGCCTTGCGCACACCGATTTCGCGCGTCCTTTCCGTGACTGACACGAGCATGATGTTCATCACGCCCACGCCGCCCACCATCAGGCCCACGCTCGAAACGGCGATCATAAACAGCACCAGCCCGCCCGTCAGCTGATCCCACAGCTTCGAGAGCGAATCCGGCCCGAAGATCTCAAAGTCGTCCGGCTGCTCCACGCGCACCTTGCGGCGAATACGCAGCAGCTCGCGAATCTCCTCCTGCACCAGCGCCTTGTTCTTCGGGTCGTCGTACTTCACGCTCACCCACATATCCTTATCTTCCGGATGCAGGTTGTGAAACGTGCCAAAGGGAAAAATCGCCATGTTGTCGTTCGGATTCTTCCCGCCGCCGAACGGCTGCTTGCGCTTGTCGAGCACGCCGATCACCGTGTAGAGACCGCTCTCGATGCTCACTTCCTTGCCCACCGCAGGCTGATCGCCAAACAGCTGCTGCCAGGTGTCATATCCAAGCAGCACGACGTGCGCGCCGCGCTTGTCCTCGTCATCCGTGTACAGGCGCCCCTCGCGCAGCGTCACATCCGACACATCGGCAAGTGCAGAAGTCGACCCCTGCAGAATCGAGCCCGCAACCTTCTTGCCCTGGTACTTCACGCTCACCTGTCCCACGCGAAACTGCCCCACGTGCTGAAACCCGCCATCCGCTGCCGCCACGTGCGGCAACTTGCGCAGCGCCACCACGTCATCGGCAGTCAGCCTCTTCCGCGCCAGCATCTCCGTGGTTGGCCGCACGCCGATCACCGGCATATGAAACACCCAGATCACGTTCGTCCCCAGCGAACTCACCCAGTCCGACACGCGGTTATTCAGTCCATTAATCACCGACGAGATCGTGATCACCGTCGTCACGCCGATCACGATGCCCAGAATGGTCAGCCCCGACCGCAGCTTATTCGTCCGCAGCGTATCAAGCGCCATTTTTATCGATTCGCCTGTCTGTCCTTGCGCCATAAAAACTGTCCTAGCTGTTAGCTTCTAGCCTCTAGCTAAAGTCGCTTCCCGCGTGAAAAACTCCCTGAGTAAGGTGCCAACTTCATTGACAGCTTCGAAAGCTAGAAGCTAGAGGCTAGTAGCTAGGGGCTGTTCTTTCACATTTCCGCTCTGAGTGCAACAATCGGATCCAGCCTCGCCGCCTTGCTCGCCGGATACACCCCAAAGAAAATCCCCACCGCCGTCGCCAGAAACAGCCCCAGGAAAATCGCCCAAATCGGCACTGCTGTCGGGAAGCCGACCACCAACGTGATGATCTTGCCCACCAGCACGCCGCCCATCACGCCAAACGCGCCGCCTATCAGCGCCATCGAAGCGCTCTCAATCAGGAACTGCACCAGCACGTCCCGCTGCTTTGCGCCCAGCGCTTTACGCACGCCAATCTCGCGCGTTCTTTCCGTAACCGACACAAGCATGATGTTCATGATCACGACACCGCCGACCACCAGCGCGATCGACCCGAGGCCCAGCACCACCCAGGCAAAGACGCCCAGCAATTGGTTGGCAATATCGAGAAATGTGTCGTTTGTGGTCAGTTCAAAGTCTTCCTTCTGGCCAGGCGGAGCGTGCCGCCGCGAGCGCATCAGCACCCGCACCTGGTCTTCGGCGCGCTCCATCACTGCGGCTCCGCCTGAGGCGCGCGCATAGATGTCCACCGAGTCGTTGTATCCATATATCTGTTGATACACCGTGATCGGAATTGCCACCCAGTTATCCTGCGACTGGCCCAGCGTCTTGCCCTGGCGGTCTCCCACGCCCACAATCGTGTAGGGAACGCCGTCGACGCGAATCTCCCTGCCGATCGGGTCGCCATTGCCCAGCAGGTTATCGACAATGTCGTATCCCACGATCACGTTCTTCATGGCGTGTTCCTCATCGGCGGGCGTGAACCCGCGTCCGAGCGCAATGTCGATGTTGTTGAGCGACATCATCGTCGCCGTGTAGCCGCGCACGCTCGTGTTGTTGCTCGAGTGCCCGTTGGCCACCACGTTCGTCGACTTCTGCAGCAGCGCGCCCACCTCGCTGCACTCCGTGCAGGCTTCCTTCACCGCCTCATAATCCTCAATGCGGACAATCTTCCGCTTCTGATACGAGAGATACTCTTCGGCTGAGAAGATCACGCTCGGCTGCTTCGTCACCGTGAACACGTCCGCACCATATCCCGACAGCTTGGTGCTCACATAGCGCTTGGCGCCCTGCACCAGGGTGAGAACCATAATCACCGAGGCCACGCCCATCACCACGCCAATCAGCGTAAGGATCGACCGCAGCTTGTTGGCCCACAGCGACTGCAGCGCGAGTTTAAAGGCCTCAATCAGCTTCATAGTTCAACTTTCTCGGATTCGGGACAAAGGATGAGTGCTGGCCCTGGTCGCTTTGCAGCCAGAATTCCCAAACGACACATCTCCGTTAGCAGATACCTCAAGTGTACGCAAACTTCACATTCGCCCGAAAAACTCGCCCGGAAATGCCA
>FTCV01002832.1_pt1 | contig 14544 bp, 11 predicted proteins | sample 1639691 | NCBI WGS metagenome assembly FTCV01 (sample SAMEA3914864, study PRJEB12502) | metagenome | biome: forest; material: soil | place: USA | collected 2012-03-12 | depth 0.3 m
GGCCTGCGTTGGCAATATGAAACGTGGCGCAAAGAATTGGTCGAAATCCTCGCCCGGCTGGAGGTCTATATCGACTTCCCGGACGAGGACCTGCCCGAGAAACTGGCGGATGGCATTCTGGGGCGCATCGGGCAACTGGAACATGCACTGACCGAGGCCATTGCGGACTCCCGGCGTGGCAAGCAAATCCGCGAAGGCTATCGTGTCGTTATCCTTGGTGAGCCCAATGCCGGCAAGTCGAGCCTGTTCAATGCGTTGCTGAAAGCCGAGACCGCTATTGTGACGCCGATCGCCGGCACGACGCGCGACGTGCTGGAGGCCCAGCTGAAGATCGGACCCTATTCGGTCTTGCTCTACGATACCGCGGGTCTGCGCGAGACCGACGAGGTCGTGGAGCGCGAAGGCATACGCCGGGCGCGGGTTAAAGGCGAGGAAGCCGACCTGCGGCTTTGGATGATCGATAGCACGCTGCCATTCGATGAGACCGCCTTGGATATCCGGTCGGATGACCTCGTCATTTTCAATAAGAGCGATCTCGCGTCCGCGCCCAGTGTTTCACGTGAAACATCGGCTTTTGCCATCAGCCTTAAAACAAGCGAGGGTCTGGCCGCGCTAATAGCGACCATTGAGGCGAGGGTGGGTGAGGCTCTATCGAACCAGACTTTTCCGGCTGCCACGCGGCAACGCCATATCGAACGACTGGAGGCAGCGCGGGATCAATTAGATGATGCCGTGGCGACGAAGATGCGCGTTCCTGAGCTGACGGCGGAGCATGTGCGCGCGGCGATCAATAGTTTTGAAGCCTTGTTTGGCCGCTATGACGTCGAGGGCGTGCTGGACGTCGTCTTCTCAACTTTCTGTATCGGCAAATAGGTCGATGTTTCACGTGAAACACCGGCAATAATCTGCTATAGCCCGCCTATGACAGACAAGACAACACTTTGGGACGTCATCGTCGTGGGCGGTGGCCACGCCGGCTGTGAGGCGGCGACGGCAGCGGCGCGTATGGGCGCTAGGACGCTGTTGCTGACGCACAAGGCGGCAACGCTCGGCGAGATGTCGTGCAACCCGGCCATCGGTGGCCTGGGCAAGGGGCATCTGGTGCGCGAAATAGACGCGCTTGACGGCGTCATGGGCCGTATGGCCGATATCGGCGGCATTCAATACAAGGTGCTCAACAAGTCGAAGGGCCCTGCCGTACGCGGGCCGCGCGCGCAGATCGACCGCAAGCTCTATCGTGAAGCCATGCAGGCCGAACTGGCGCAGACGGCGAACCTGACCATTGCCGAGGGCGCGGCCGAAGATTTGATCGTCGAAAACGACGTCGTTGTCGGTGTCGTCGATGCTGCGGCTACCCGCTATCTCGCCAAGGCGGTGGTGCTGACCACGGGCACCTTCCTGCGTGGCATCATTCACATCGGTGAAAAGCGTACGCCCGCCGGACGCTGGGGTGAGGGGCCGGCCAATGGTTTGGGTCAGCGTCTCTATGATCTCGGCCTCGACATGGGGCGGCTCAAGACGGGCACGCCGGCGCGTCTTGATGGCAAATCCATCTATTGGGATCGCCTGGAACAACAGTTGGGTGACGATCCGATCCAGCCGTTTTCCTATTTGACGGATCGTATCGACCGGCCGCAGATCGCCTGCGGCATCACCTACACCAATGAACGCACCCACGCGATCATCGCCGATCGGTTAAGCGAAAGCGCGGTCTATGGCGGCCATCTCAGCGGCCGCGGCCCGCGCTATTGCCCATCGATCGAGGACAAGGTCGTCAAGTTCGCCGACAAGACCTCGCACCAGATCTTCCTCGAGCCCGAAGGCTACGACGACGACACCGTCTATCCCAACGGCGTGTCGACCTCGGTCAGCGAGGCCACTCAAGAGGCTTTTCTGCGTACAATCGAAGGCCTTGAGGACGTGGTCATCAAGCGCTTCGGCTATGCGATTGAGTACGACTATGTCGATCCGCGCGAACTCGATCCGACTTTGGAGTTGAAGCGACTGCCTGGCTTGTTCCTAGCGGGTCAAATCAATGGCACGACGGGTTATGAAGAGGCCGGCGCCCAGGGCCTGATGGCAGGCATCAATGCAGCCGCCAAGGCTGGGGGCTATACGCCGACCGTGCTTGGTCGCGACGAAGCCTATATCGGCGTGATGATCGATGATCTGGTGACGCGCGGGGTCACGGAACCCTATCGTATGTTCACTAGCCGCGCCGAATTCCGCCTGTCGTTGCGGGCCGACAATGCCGATCAGCGCCTGACTGACAGGGGTTTGTCTATTGGCGTTATCGGCGCCCGCCGCAAGATGGAATGGCAGAGGAAGCGCGACGCCTTGGCGGCGATCCGGGTTCGCGCCGGTGAATTGGTGGCAGCCCCTAGGGATGCTCTGGCGGCCGGTATCCAGGTCAACGGCGACGGCCAACGGCGCAATGTCGTGCAACTGATGGCCTATGACAGCTGCTCGCGCGAACGTCTGGAAAGCCTGTGGCCGGAAGTCTCAGCGTGGCCGGAGGCGCTCTACGAGCAGGTCGAAATCGATGCGCTTTACGCTGGCTATATGGGCCGGCAAAAGGCGGAAATTGACTCCTTCCGCAAGGACGAAGGTCTCGTCCTGCCGGAGGATATCGACTACCTCTCCGTGCCCGGTCTGTCCAACGAAGCCCGCGAAAAGCTCAATCGCGTGCGCCCGCAAACGCTCGGTCAGGCCGGCCGTATCGAAGGCATGACCCAGGGGGCTTTGACAACCCTGCTATTCTATGTGCGTAACGCCGCCAAGCGGACCGCCTGATGGGTGCGGCCCGAACGGACGTTCTGATGACGCCTGCCGAGATGGCCGAGCAACTGGTGTTTCACGTGAAACACTCGGCCGTCGAACAACTGGCGCAGTTCGGGGAAATGGTCGCCGAACGCAATGAGGTGATGAACCTTGTCGGGCCGTTGACGGTGCCGCACTTCTGGTCGCGCCACGTCCTCGACAGCGCGCAATTGCTCGATCACCGGCCGGACGCCCGTACCTGGGCTGATCTCGGCGCCGGGGCCGGCTTCCCGGGCGTCGTGCTGGCCATCCTGCTTAAACATAGCGACGGGCCGCCCCCTCGCGTCTATCTGATCGACTCGCTGGCCAAGCGCTGTCGCTTCCTCGATGAGGTGGTGACCGCGCTCGACCTGCCGGCCGAGGTCATCAATGCGCGCGCCGAAACGCTGAACCTGAAGGTCGACGTTGTTACCGCGCGTGCCTGCGCCCCCCTCGACAAGCTCCTGGGCTTTGCTGAAGGCTTTGTCTGCAAAGGCGCCGACTCCTGGTTTCTCAAAGGGGAAAGTGTTGAAAACGAAGTCGCCGAGGCTGGTAAAAACTGGCGATTTGAAGTAGACCTTTTTCCCTCCCTGAGCGATCCGCGCGGGCGAGTCGTTCATATCCGGAGGCTACAGCGTGGCCGATAACTCCCCCGATCATCTCCAGGACCTCAACGGATTGGCTGAGCCCAAGATGCCGCGGGTGTTCAGCATCGCCAATCAAAAGGGCGGGGTCGGCAAGACGACGACGGCCATAAATCTCGGCACGGCGCTCGCTGCCATCGGCAACAAGGTGCTGCTGATCGACCTCGATCCACAGGGCAATGCCTCGACCGGCCTGGGGGTTGCCAAGGCGCATCGCGAAAACTCGCTCTATGACGTTATCGTCGATCGCCAGCCGATCAAGGATGCTGCCGTTAGAACGTCGGTTCCAAACTTGTCGCTGCTACCGTCCGATCCCGACCTGTCCGGTGTTGAAATCGAGCTGGGGCAGGCCGAGCGCCGCTCCTATCGTTTGCGCGATGCCTTGGAGGGGCTCGATCCGGAAGCGTTCGATTACGTACTGATCGACTGCCCGCCGTCGCTCAACCTGCTGACGGTCAACGCCATGAGCGCGTCGGACGCCGTCATTGTGCCGCTGCAGTGCGAGTTCTTCGCGCTGGAAGGTCTGAGCCAGCTGATGCGGACGATCGACCTGGTCCGCGGCAGCCTCAATCCGCGACTGACCATGCAGGGCATCGTCCTGACCATGTTCGACAAGCGCAACGCGCTGTCGGGTCAGGTCGAGAATGACGTACGGTCACACTTCAAACACCTGGTGTATGACACGGTCATACCGCGCAATGTTCGCGTTTCCGAAGCGCCGTCCTTCGGCAAGCCGGCACTGATCTACGATTTAAAATGTTCGGGCAGCCAGGCCTACATCAAACTGGCGCGTGAGCTGGTGGCGCGGGAACGTTCGCGCAAGACCCGCGACGCCGCGTAAGGGAATACAGATGTCAGAAAAGCAAAGAGGCCTGGGCCGCGGTTTGTCGGCCCTGTTGGGCGACGCGTCGCCCATTGCAGTGTCGACCTCCGCCGAGGTTGAAAAGACGGCGTCGACAACGGCGCCTGTGGAAAAGCCCATCGAATTGCTGATGCGCAATCCGGATCAGCCGCGCCGGGTGTTCGCCGACACCGATATTGACGATCTGGCGGCTTCCATCCGCGAAAAGGGCGTATTGCTGCCGCTGCTGGTTCGGCCGGCGCCTGGCAAGGCCGGGCAGTTTCAGATCATCGCCGGCGAACGCCGTTGGCGTGCCGCGCAAAAGGCTGGTCTGCATGCTGTGCCGGTGATCGTGCGCGACATGGACGATCTCGAAGTGCTCGAGGTCGGTATCATCGAAAATGTGCAACGTGCCGATCTCAATCCGATCGAAGAAGCCCGTGGCTACAAGGTGTTGATCGACCGCTTCGGCCGCACGCAGGACGCGCTGGCCCAGGTCGTTGGCAAGTCGCGGCCGCACATCGCCAACATGTTGCGTCTGTTGGGATTGCCGGAAGTCATTCAGGACCACGTGCTGCAGGGTCGCCTGTCGGCGGGTCATGCGCGGACGCTGATTTCAGCTAGCGATCCGATTGGCCTGGCGCGTGAGGTGATTGCCAACGGCTTGTCGGTTCGTCAAACCGAAGCCCTGGTGCGCCGGGAAGGGGCTGGCGGCCGCGCGACGACGGCCAAGACCGCCAGTGCTGACACGCGTTCTTTTGAGCAGGATTTGCAGGAGATTCTGGGTCTGAAGGTCAAGCTGGTCGATTCCGGCGGCCAGGGCGAGCTGCGTCTGGGCTACAAAACGCTGGAACAGCTCGAAGATCTGCGCCGTCGCCTGACCGCGAGTAGGGCCGGGTAAGACCGGCTGAAAGCGTTGCACCGGCTGGCGAATCGTCAAACGCCGGCGCGGGCCGCCCTACCGGCTATGGCCAGGTAGAGCCGCTCGGAAATCAGGGCATCGGGCATGCCGGTCGATTTGCACTGGCGATCGGCTTCGATCAGCTCCTTGGCCAGGGGGTCAAGCACGTGGTAATCCCAAGCGCGCGCCTGACGCAACATATCGTCCTCTTCCTTCCAGAAGATACCGGCGGCGCGTGCCGCTTCCTTGCTGCCCATGCCTTTTTGCATAAGAATCTTCAGGTTTTTCAGCTTGTTATAGTGATCGCTGAGGGCGCGCATGGCTTCGGCGCCGGTCTTGCCCTCGGCAAAGGCACGACGCAGTCCGGCCTGGGCGGCTTTCATACGGCCACCAAACGCGTCTGAAGCGGCTTTGAACATCGAGGCTTCGGGTTCGACGCCCAAAAAGTCCGCCAGATCTTGTTCGTTCAGGGTACGCTGGGAGCCCGGGCCGATAAACAAGATCAGCCGTTCGATTTCCTGATGAGCGATGCCGCGTTCACGTGGCAGGCGCTGGACGAACATATCCATGGCGCCATTGTTCAAGGCCACGCCATCAGCCGCCAGGGCTTCGCGCGCCATGCGCACAACGTCGCCGGCTTCGTCTTCATAGCAGGCGACCGATGCAAAAGCCTTGTCGGCGTCGGCCTGGCGGCGCAGAGCAGAATCCGAGCCCAGGGCGCCGGCCTCGATAATCAGGAAGGCGTCGCGGTTGAATTCGCCGGCGGCATGGGCCTTGACGGCCGCGGCCACAGCCTTGTCGAGGCCGGCCTTTTCCGTGAAGAATTTTAGCCGCACCAGGCGCCGTCCGCCCATCATCGACAGGGCCTGCAGTTCGCTCTCCAGCAACCCGCCATCGGCCTCCAGGTCGCTGTCGGTCAGGACGGCGACATTGAACGGGTCATTGACGTCAGGAACGATCTGCTTGGCCAGGGCGGCGGAGCGTTCGATGATCTGGCTGCGGTCGCGGCCGTGGATCAGAACACCGGTCACGCCCGGTGTCGGCTTCTTGAAGAAGGCATCGATCTCGGCGCGTTTCGCCAGTTTCATGGCTTAGAGCCTCGCGCCAAAAAGTGGACGCCACTTTTTGGGCAAACGTGAGGCGTCAAAAATGAATCGAAATGATAAGTCATTTCGACTTAGTGTTCGTGGAAATAAACGGCCAAGGCGCCCTGAATGCGGTCGGCGATGGTCTGGGCCTGGCGTTCCTGGCCATTCTGCTGCGACACGATGCCGGTGAACGGCGAGGTCGAGGACGCATAGGTCACCGTGCTGGTGAAATGGTCCTTGTACAGCTCCTTGCCGGTCTTGGTGTCGGTCAGCACGTAGTTGACATTGTTGGTGATTTCCGACCGGGTCGAGGTGTCATCGACGCGGTAACCGATATTGTAGTGTTGTTCGGTCATCTCGATCTTGAGCGCGTACGGCTTGCCGCCCGTCGCGTCAGACCCCAGGGTCTGGCGCAGGTCCTGACCGAGGAAATAGCCGGTGCGGGTCTGCGGCGTGTCGACTTCGACCTGCGACAGTCGAGTGCCCAGGCCCTGTTCGGCGTACATCGGGGCGAAACCGCAGCCGGACAGCGTAAGAAGCGCGAAACCGGCGGCGGCGAGGGTGAAAGCCTTACGGCGCATGTCTTATCCGACCACGAAGTTGAGGATGCGGTTGGGCACGATGATGATCTTGCGGATCTCGGAGCCGGCAAGATGCCGCTTAACGTCCTCGTCCGCAAGAGCGGTCTGGCGAATCTGCTCTTCGGAGGCGCCATTGGGCACACGAATTTCGCCGCGACGTTTGCCATTGACCTGCACCGGCAGGACGTATTCGTCGTCCTGGGCCAGGGCTGGATCGAAATGCGGCCAGGGCGCGTCGTAGATGAGGCCTTCGTGGCCGAGGCGCGCCCAGCCTTCTTCAGCCAGGTGCGGCACCACTGGGGCAATCAGGCCGGCCAGGGTCGTCAGGGCCTCACGGCGAGCGTCGGAGCCGGTCTTGGCGATGTCCGAAGTGCGGATGGTGGTGACGAATTCGTAGAGCTTGGCGATGGCCGAGTTGAAGCGGAAGCCTTCGAAGCCGTCAGTCACCGCCTTGACCGTCTTGTGAGCGGCCTTGCGCAGTTCGGCGGCGGCCGCTTCGTCGGTGCCGGTAATGGCCTCGTCGGGGAGGGCATCGAACAGGTCCCAGATACGGTGGATCAGGCGGCGCGAGCCTTCTACGCCGTCGGCGGTCCACTGCACGTCGCGCTCCGGCGGCGAGTCCGACAACACGAACAGGCGGGCGGAATCGACGCCGTAAGTGTCGAAGATTTCTTCTGGTGCGACGGTGTTCTTCTTCGACTTCGACATCTTTTCGATGTCGCCGATGACCAGGTCTTCGCCGGTTGACAGCTTCTTGGCCTGACGCGCGCCGTCAACGAAAACGACGTCGACATCGGCCGGCTCCACCCAAGCCCCTTCAGCGGTCTTGTAGGTCTCGTGTGTCAGCATGCCCTGAGTGAACAGGCCGGCGAACGGTTCCTCGACCGACAGATAGCCGCAATGCTTCAGCGCCCGGGTGATGAAGCGGGCGTAGAGCAGGTGCAGGACGGCGTGTTCGATACCGCCGATATATTGGTCGACCGGCATCCAGTAGTCGGCGCTGGCCTTGTTGATCGGTTCGACCGCCTTTGGGTCGGTGAAGCGGGCGAAATACCACGACGAGTCGACAAAGGTGTCGAGCGTATCGGTCTCGCGCCGGGCCTCACCGCCGCAGTTGGGGCACTTTGTGTGTTTCCACGTCGGATGGCGCTCCAGCGGGTTGCCGGGCACGTCGAAGGTAACGTCTTCGGGCAGGGTGACAGGCAATTGGTCATCGGGCACGGGCACAACGCCGCAGGCCTGGCAATGGATCACCGGAATCGGGCAACCCCAATAGCGCTGACGCGAGACGCCCCAGTCGCGGAGGCGGAAAACGGTGGCGCCTTCGCCCTGGTTCAGGGACTCGATCTTCTCGATCGCCTTTTGCTTGGCGGTTTCGATGTCGAGGCCGTCAAGGAAGCCGGAGTGGAAGATGTGGCCGGGGCCGACATAGGCCTCGTTGCCGACCTTGAACGCGCCGGCGTCAGCGCCTTGCGGCAAGACGACTTCGGTGACGCTCAAGCCATATTTGCGGGCGAAATCAAGGTCGCGCTGGTCGTGTGCCGGGCAGCCGAAAATGGCGCCGGTGCCGTAATCCATCAGCACGAAATTCGCGACCCAGACGTCCAGCGTCTCACCTGGCTTGAACGGGTGCTCGACCTTGAGCCCGGTGTTGAAGCCCAGCTTTTCGGCGGTTTCGATGTCGGCCTGTGACACGCCGCCCCTACTGATCGACTTCAGGAATGTCGCCAGTTCGGGATTGGTCTCGGCGACTTTTTGGGCCAGCGGATGATCGCCGGCGATGGCGATGAAGCTGGCACCGAACAGGGTATCCGGACGCGTGGTATAGACCTCGACGCCGTTGAAGCCTTCGGGGGCTGTGCCGGCAAAGGCCCAGTTCATCTTCAGGCCCAGCGACTTGCCGATCCAGTTGGCCTGCATCAGCCGCACCTTGTCGGGCCAGCGCTCCAGCGTCTCCAACCCGCTCAGCAGATCGTCGGCGAAACGCGTGATACGCATGAACCACTGGGTCAGCTTCTTCTTTTCAACCAGGGCGCCGGAACGCCAGCCGCGGCCGTCGATGACCTGTTCGTTGGCCAGCACGGTCATGTCGACCGGATCCCAGTTGACCTGGCTTTCGCGGCGATAGACCAGGTCGTGCTTCAGCAGGTCGAGGAACCACTTCTGCTGCTTGCCGTAATAGGCCGGATCGCAGGTGGCGAATTCACGCGTCCAGTCGATGGCCAGACCCAGGCGCTTCAGCTCTGAGCGCATATTGGCGATATTGTCGTAGGTCCAGCCCTTAGGGTGGACCTTGCGCTCCATGGCGGCGTTTTCCGCCGGCATGCCGAAGGCGTCCCAGCCCATTGGATGCAGTACGTTGAAACCTCGCGCCCGCTTGAACCGCGCCACCAGGTCACCCATGGCGTAGTTGCGCACGTGGCCCATGTGGATGCGCCCGGACGGATAGGGGAACATCTCAAGCACGTAATATTTCGGCTTGGTCTGGTCGTCGCGCGTCAGAAAAGCTTCCGCGTCGTCCCAGCGCTGGCGTTGCCGGGGTTCGGTTTCTTTGGGATTGTAGCGTGCGGGCATCGGCTCAGGCTTAATCGATACGGGAGGAAGGGGCCTTATAGGGCGCAGGGCCGGTCAATGCCAATGAAAAAGCCGCTCTGGTCTCACCAGAGCGGCTTTGATATCGGCGCTGTGGGTACGCTTAGTTCTTGACGTCCGAGAGACGAAGTTCACGAGCGCGCGTCAGGATCGAGTTTTCGATGTCGAGCTGGGTTTGTTGCGACACGTCGGCATCGGTCCACTGACCGTTCTGCTGAACCTGCTTGTAGACCGAGACGTTCAAGGCATCGGCGCGCAGGCGTGAATCCAGGATGTAGACGGTGGTCTTGAAACGTTCATCCGGCTTTTGCGGATTGGCGTACCAATCGGTGATGATCACGCCACCCCACGGATCGGCCGAGGTCAGGGGCATGAAGGAGACGGTGTCGAGCGAAGCGCGCCACAGGTAGGCGTTCACGCCGATACCGGTCTGAGCGTTGTAGGACGCAGCTTTCGAATGGCCACCGCCGAACAGGTGCGACAGCGGAATCTTCGGATCGCTGTCGCTGGTCGGCAGGGTGGTATTGGCGGAGGCGGTCTGGGTGGCGCCGTGCGCGCAGGCACCCAACACCAGGCACATGCCCGCAACCGCCGCGAGTCCGGCCGTGGTCCGCAAAATCTTCATGGAATAATCGCTCCGCTCTTGATGCCGCCCTCTATAACACGCCCCGACGGGGGTATGACAAGAGCCTCTTTTTTCATCAGCAACACCAACACTCCGGCAAATTTATGGTCCGTTTCCCTGATTGTTTGCGCTTTGTGAAACGTGGTGTTGCAAAGCGAGTCTTGGGCTGCTCCGGAGAGAACGCTCTTGACGCTACCTTGACGAGTCATCATCTGATGGAGAACAAAACAGGACGAAAAGGTTAACGCAAGCCCTTGTCCTGTTTACGCTTTCCTTATTAGCCGTGACGTATTGGACACAATCGACAGCTGAATGCACCGCGCAGGTGATTTTTATCCTCTGACAAATTGACCGGGCTTATAATTCGCCTTAATCGGAATTTGACACATCCCTGCCAAAATAGGGGTGTAGGTCCAAAACGGTGGTTTGGGGGCAGCCTGTGTATCGGGCATCCTTCCTGACGTGCCGGAAGGCAATGAGAAAGTATGAAACCTTTTGTGTCAATGGTGGTGGCAAGTGCAGTCCTGGCGATGGCCGGGGTGAGCGCTCACGCTTACGCCATCACACCGCAAAAGGTCTCCAAATCTCAGACCTCGGCCCAAGACGTGCTGAACCTGGCGCCATTGTCGCCGACCACGGTCGACAGCTTCAGCAACGATACGACGCCGGACTTTTCGACCAAGGCTTTGTCCAAGGTCTACGCCTTCCCGTTGAAGGGCAAGTGGGGCGTCAAGTTCGACGTCAACCAGCCGGAAACGACGCCGTCGGGTCTCAACGACATCGACGCCGGTGCCTTCTATAAGCTCAGCCCGTCGGTGCGCGTCGCCGGTACGCTCGGCTTCGGCGAAAAGACCACCGACGCTTTCAAGACCGAGCCGCAAACGGCTTTGACTCAGGCAGCCAAGACGCAACCACGCGTCCGCCTTGAGACGACCTTTAAATTCTAAACATCTTCCAGCTTGAACGCATCGACCGCGGCGACACCCGCCAGGCCGCAGCCGCGTAACTGCTCGACTGTATCGCAGGTGATACCGCCTAAAGCATAGACCGGCAGCGATGAGGTACCGGCCAGGGCTTTGGCGCCCTTGACGCCGAGAGGCACCACATCCTCTGCCGACGGGCTTGAACTGGCGAATACCGGAGAGACAAAAACCGCGGATAACCCGGCTTGTTGCTGCGCGCGCTCCACGGCATCGGCGGAATGGGTTGCGGCGGTGACGATCCAGTCCGGATGATTGGCGGCGACGGTACCGGCCCGGTCAAGGCTGTGTTCGCGCAGATGCACGCCGTTGGCCCCAATGGCTTCGGCCAGGGCGTCATCTTCTCCAATCAGCAGCACCAAGCCGCGATCGTCGGCGATGCGGCGCAACAACCGGGCGCGATCCGGGGCATGGCCTTCACCGAAACTACGATAAATGACGCCGCAGCCGGCGGGCAGATGTTCGGCGATATCTTCGGGATGGCGGATGCGCGCCGGATCGGTGACGAAGAACAGCGGCGGCAGCGGACGCAGATGAGGGTTTGACACCGCTTGCGCGTGCGCTATGTCGGACGCCTTGTCGAACAGGTACTGGAAGCGGGTTGTGTATGTCATCGCCGGAATCCCAGCCGGGGGTCGCCCCCACCGATGGCTATTCTAGGATCATTGCCCGGATGCACAAGGCCTTAAAGGCCGCGGGCAGGCCATCGGGCTCCGCCATCCTGACCGCTGTCTCGAAAACTCAGCCGTGGACAGCAGTCGAGCCGGTCCTGCGCGCCGGTCAGCGCCGTTTTGGCGAAAACCGTGTCCAGGAGGCGATGGAACGCTGGGCACCGGTGCGCGACGGCTATACCGATCTCGAGCTGCGTCTGATCGGGCCCCTGCAGAGCAACAAGGCTGCCGAGGCCGTTGGGTTTTTCGACGTCATCGAAAGCATCGACCGCGACAAGATCGCCCGGGCAATCGCCGATGAAATGCAAAAGCAGGGGCGCGCCCCGCAACTCTATGTCCAGGTCAATATCGGCGAGGAAGAGCAAAAGTCCGGCATTCTGCCTTTAGAGGCAGATGCGTTTCTAAAAGTCTGCCGCGACAGCTACGGCCTCGATATCCGCGGCCTGATGTGCATTCCGCCGGTGGAGGGACCGCGTGGGCCGTATTTCGCTTTGCTGAAAAAAATCGCCGATCGTAACGGCATTATCCACCTCAGCATGGGGATGAGCGACGATTATGAGACCGCGATTGCTTTCGGTTCGACCGAAATCCGCGTCGGCTCGGCGATCTTCGGCGCGCGCTAAGCCTCGATTTCTCCTGTGGTTTCAACGAAGTCCGTATCCACAAAGGATATGAGGCGCACCGGCCTGCGCGCCGATTTCATCCACCGGACTGTCCCCAGCAAAAATGCGGCGTGTGCGAACATCGTAAACAGGCCTTAACCCTTTTTATGCCAATTGCGACCTATCCTGATCGCCCAAAAGCCGAAGCCGAACGCAGAACGTTATGTCGAGCCTGACCCTTTCCGTATGGAGCGCCGTCGAAGAGCGCTTCCGCGCCATCTGGAGCTCGCCTGTCATGGCGCGGCTGCGTGGTGCTTTTCTGGCCCTGCTGGGCGCGGCTTGCCTGGTCGCGTTCGCCACCTATCATCCTGGCGACCCCAGCTTGAATACCGCCGCGCGCGACGCGGTGCGCAATGCCTTGGGCGGTTTCGGCGCGATGTTGTCCGACCTGGCTATCCAGTCGATCGGCCTGGCGGCATGGCCGTCGGCGGCCCTGATGTGCTATTTCGGCCTGCTGCGCACCTTCCATCACGACCCGGACCAGACGCGTAAGGCACTGCGCATCCACAGCCTGTGGAGCCTGCTGTTTATCCTTGGCCTGGCCGCGGCGATTGGGCCGCTGATGACTTCGAACGATCCGGTGCTGGCGCAAAGCCTGGGCGGTTTCTGGGGTGGGGGCCTGAATGGCCTGCTGGCCAGCCTGTTCCATTTCATGCATTTGCCGGGTGGGGCGGTCATCGCCTCGCTGATCTTTGCCGGGCTGGCGCTGTGGGGTTTCAATCAGACCTTCTCGGTGCGCTTTGACACCTATACCCGTCTCGGTACCTCGGCGCTTAACCTGATGGGTGCGGGCCTGAGTAACATCAATCCGCGCCGCGCCGCGGAAAGCGCGACCGCGCCCAAGGTCAAGCCACAAAAGGCGCCAAAGCCCGCCAAAACGAAAACCTTTGTCGACGAGGAAGCCTTCGCTCCTGTGGACGACACCGAGGATGCGCCTACGCCTGACGTACGTATCTCGGCGCCCGCCGCCGTGCGCCCGCCCGTCGAGGCGCCCGCCGCTCCCGAGCCCAAGTTCGAAGCGCCGAAAACCGTCAAGCCGTCCACGCGTGAAACCGCTGAGACCCAGCCGGTGTTCGACTTCCTGCGCCCCAACAATTTCCGCCTGCCCGAACTGTCGATCCTGGCCAAGCCCAAGGCGCGCAGCCAGGCCTACGATGAAAACGCCCTGCGCCAGAACGCCCGCATGCTGGAAAGCGTGCTGGCTGAGTTCGGCGTGCGCGGCGTCATCGATCAGATCCGCCCCGGCCCGGTGGTGACGCTCTACGAACTGGCACCGGCCGCCGGCGTCAAGGGCGCGCGCGTCGTGGCGCTGGCCGACGACATCGCCCGCAACATGTCGGCGCGCTCGTGCCGCGTTAGCGTGGTTCAGGGCCGTAACGCCATCGGTATCGAACTGCCGAACCAGGTGCGCGAGACCGTCTATCTGCGCGATCTGCTGGCGTCGGAAGTGTTCGAGCGTGCCGGTCACACCCTACCGATGGCGCTCGGGGAAACCATCGGCGGCGAGCCCTATATCGCTGATCTGGCGACCATGCCGCACCTGCTGATCGCCGGGACCACCGGTTCGGGTAAGTCGGTTGGCGTCAATGCCATGATCCTGTCGATCCTCTATCGCCTGGGTCCCGATCAGTGCAAATTCATCATGATCGACCCCAAGATGCTGGAACTGTCGGTCTATGATGGCATTCCGCACCTGCTGGCGCCGGTGGTGACCGACCCGAAGAAGGCGGTGGTGGCGCTGAAGTGGACCGTCAAGGAGATGGAAGACCGCTATCGCCGTATGTCGAAGATCGGCGTGCGTAACGTCGCCAACTTCAACGAACGCGCCCGCGCCATGGCGGCCGAGGGCAAGAACTTCGTGCGCAAGGTCCAGACAGGCTTCGACGAGGCTGGCCAGCCGGTCTACGAATTCGACGAAATGGTGCCCGAGCCGATGCCATACCTCGTCGTCGTGGTCGACGAGGTCGCCGACCTGATGATGGTCGCCGGCAAGGACATCGAAGGCGCCGTGCAGCGTCTGGCTCAGATGGCGCGCGCCGCCGGTATCCACCTCATCATGGCGACGCAGCGGCCGTCGGTCGACGTTATCACCGGCACGATCAAGGCCAACTTCCCGACCCGGATCAGCTTCCAGGTCACCTCCAAGATCGACAGCCGCAC
>FTCV01000860.1_pt1 | contig 14518 bp, 11 predicted proteins | sample 1639691 | NCBI WGS metagenome assembly FTCV01 (sample SAMEA3914864, study PRJEB12502) | metagenome | biome: forest; material: soil | place: USA | collected 2012-03-12 | depth 0.3 m
GCTCGTGGGATTACGGATCCGGCGGTGCTCGTCGCAATGCGCACGGTACCCCGTGAGGCGTTCGTGCCCGATGCCTTGCGCAAATTGGCCTACGAGGACTCGCCTCTTCCAATCGAAGCCGGGCAGACGATTTCGCAGCCCTTCATCGTCGCACTGATGCTCGAGGCCGCTGGCATCGGCCCCGGCGACCACGTTCTCGAGATCGGTGTGGGTTCGGGCTACGCGGCGGCTGTCGCCAGCCGGATCGCTCGCGAGGTTCATGCGATCGACCGCCAGGCCGAGCTATCCGGCCTCGCCCGCCAGCGCATGGAACAGCTCGGCTATGACAACGTCGTGGTCCGAACCGGCGACGGGACGCAGGGCTGGCCCGAAAACGCACCGTTCGACGTGATCCTTGTGGCCGCCGGCGGGCCGGAAGTCCCCGGCCCACTTTGTAGGCAGCTTGCGGTTGGCGGGCGCCTTGTGATCCCGATCGGCGATGCCGAGCAACAGCGCCTGATCCGCATCGTGCGATCCGGCGAGGACGAATTTGAGCAGGAAGACCTCGGCGCGGTCCAGTTTGTGTTACTGATCGGTGCGCATGGCTGGAAGCATGATGCGGTAACCGATGCGATGGTCGAAGCTCGGGCCGCCGCAGACCGTCGAAGACACTGCTGAACCGAAAGCTCGAATCTGCGCGACACGCATATATTTGATACGCTTGAGCAGTTGCTGGGGGCAAGAGGACCGAACGCCAAGGCGGTGGGGCCGACACCCTACTGCCACATCGGCGCCGCTCGCCTCTGCCCATTGTCCCGTGTGGGCGCCGCGCACGGCTTCTACTTGACGCCTCCGAACATGGAAAGGCATTCGCCAGACCGAGCTGGCGCGGGACGGAGGAATTCCGGCTGATTACGCCGCTGGTTCGATGCTCGCGATCATGTGCCAGGGGTAGGCGGATGCGATATGTTCCCCATCGGGCGCGAGCACGGCACCGATCCCATCGACCGCTAATAATGTGTAGGTCGTGGCAGCGTGCTCGCCGACGAACCTGACCGATACACTGGCTGCACCGCGGCTCTCCAGGATGCTCTCGAGATACGTTAACATCGCTCATCCTCCATCAGTATTGCGTCCACATGGCCCTCCACGTGCGCGAGGTCGCGAATATGGCGGCAGTATGTCGGTTGCTTCCCTTTCCTCGGCCGGCTCGCGCATGGCCAAAATGGCGGCCAGCACGGCGGGTTTTCGGAGGCTAGGAGGGTGCACCGTTTGGCGACAGACTAAAATAGGGCAGGAGGGCATGGGGCCACGCGCTCCATCATGCTTTCGGGCATGACCTGAGCGATTTCAGCCGGTCGTGGCAACTCTGATTTTTCGATCTCTGCGAGGCATTGATCAAGCCCCTCAGCGTTTTCCAGCGCAGTATTTTGCCCGGCCTGGCCATCGAGCGTTGCGGCAACGGCCGCGAGCGTCTCAGGGCTGTACATGCTGAGATCTGTGCCCTTGGGAAGTACTGACGCAGCAACCCGTTGGTGTTCTCGTTGGTGCCGCGCTGCCAGGGGCATTGCGGATCGGATCTGATCGTGGGCATCGACCTTTAGACGTGCGTGCTGCGCCATTTTCCGCTCTTCGTACAAGGTGGTGATGGTGCGCGTGATGGCATCCCGAACCGCCACGGGACCGTGTCCATCCAGCGCCGGCCCATTTTTGATGCCCGGTCGAGGTCGAGCCGTTCCGGTGGCGATTGGAGCCGTATGAGGCGCCGGGCATAGCCGCACCGTTTGGCGCCATTTTTGGGTGCAATTCGAAGCGCCTGCAAGCAGGCGCTCACCCACCGGGCACCCATCGGACATGAGCGGATTTGGTCGATCGAGAGCCATCCGATCGGTTTAGATTGTCAGACCGTCAGCGTAAGGATGCTCCGCTCGCGGAAGGGCAATGACGCTGGTATATTCCTTATCATCAAAGTGTATATGGCTCTGTTTTTAAAGAATTTGGAGGGGGGGGGCATGGCGGCGCGCGCCCGCTGTGCTTGACCACATCATAAAGACCCAAGCGGTTCGCCGGGCGCTGCGCCATGAACTAAGGTCCGAATAGAACCGATGGCGCGAAACGTCACTATTGGTCGGCCATTGTCATCACTGATCATCCCGGCGGACGCGGCTATTCTCGTGTCGCCGTCCGAAATCTGCTTGAGAACTATCCATCACTTCCTGCCGATCACGGCAACCAAAGCAGGCACCCGCAGCAGGCAGTCCGCTAGCGGATGGGCGCTACACATTGAGCGTCGAGGTTGACCGTTCACGGGTGTGAAGCGAGACTGAACTGCCAACAGGGCCATACAACGAGGTGTAGCTTGAAGTGTGCCTTTCTCGCTTTCCTCTCTACAACAGGGTTCATGGGGGCGTTCGCAGCGACTTCGGCACCCGCCTCGACGCCCAGCCTTGCCGATATCCTCGGCTATTCCTTCGTCAGCGAGCTGACCGCCGCCGATCATGTCGATCGCATCGCCTGGGTGGAGACGATGCGTGGAGTGCGCAATGTCTGGGCGGCTGCTGGTCCGGATTTCCGGCCGCATCAGGTCACCAGCTACACGCAAGACGACGGGCAGGAGATCACGCGCCTCCGCTTCTCTCAGGATGGCGCCACGATCGTCTATGTGCTGGGCGGAAGCCACGATGCCAACTGGCCGGCGGAGGGCAATCTCGCGCCTGATCCCGCCAATTCGCCCACACAGTCCAAGGTTGGAATCTGGGCCGCCCCTTTCGGTGGCGGAGAGCCGCATCTTCTTTCGGAGGGCGATCAGCCGGCGGTCTCGGCGAAGGGTGTTGTCGCCTTTGTGAAGGATGACCAAATCTGGTCAGTACCAATCGACGGCTCGGCCAAGCCGGAGCGGCTGCTGTTTGACCGAGGCAAGGACCGCACGCCGCTCTGGTCGACGGATGGGAGCCGTCTGGCATTCGTATCGGGGCGCGGCGACCACAACTTCATTACGATCTTTACCAATGCGGAGCGTCCGCTCGTTTACCTCGCACCATCGACCGGGCGAGACGATGATCCCGTATGGTCGCCGGACGGCAAGCGCATCGCCTTCAGCCGACAACCGGGCAAGGGCGGCGCACCGGAGCCGATGCTCCAGTTCAATCCGCAACCCTTCTCGATCTGGACAGCAGACGCGACGACGGGCGAAGGCCAGCGCGTCTGGGCAAGTCCGGTCACGCTCGACGGCTCTTATCCGCAGAATGGCGACGGGCTCGGCCTTCGCTGGATGGCGGACGACAGGTTGGCTCTCATCGCGACGTTGGACGGTTGGGAGCATCTCTACGCCCTGCCCGTGGCGGGCGGGGCGCCCAGGCTGCTCACGCCGGGCCGCTTCATGGTCGAGCATGTCGCGCCAAGCCGCGACCTCAAGACACTCTATTATGCGGCCAACACCGGTTCTACGAAGGGCGACGACGATCGCCGGCATGTCTTCGCTGTCGACGTTTCCCGCGGCGCACCGCAGGAACTGACGTCGGGCACCGGCCTCCAATGGTCGCCCGTAGCGGCAGGCAGAGGCGTGGCGCTGGTTGCGGCCGACGCCCAGCGGCCGCCCGCGGTGATGCTTTCTGGTGGCAAGGCCTTGCAACCGGTACATGTCGCGGCGCCGGGTTATCCCGCGCGATCGCTGGTGATCCCGAAGCTGGTGAGCTTCGCGGCTCCGGGAGGCTTCACCATTCAGGGCCAGTTTTTCGAGCCGACCAGCGCGAGCGGGAAGCATCCGGCGGTGATCTTCGTCCATGGCGGCCCGCCACGACAGATGCTCCTCGGCTGGCATTATATGGACTATTATTCAAATTCTTATGCCGAAAACCAATATCTTGCCAGCCGTGGGATTGCCGTTCTTTCGATCAATTATCGGCTGAGTGTGGGATATGGCCGGGCCTTCGAGCAACCCGACCATTGGGGCCCGACCGGTGGCGCCGAATATCAGGATGTGCTGGCCGGCGCGCGCTGGCTTCAGGCACAATCCAGCGTTGATCCTGATCGTATCGGCATCTGGGGCGGCTCCTATGGCGGCTACCTGACCGGCATGGCACTCTCCCACAATTCGGATGTGTTCAAGGCGGGTGTGGACTTCCATGGCGTTCACGATTGGTCGCTCGACATCAGTGAGGAGGCGGGACACCGGGTCGAACGCCACGAGAAGGGCGACTGGGAGCAGCTACTGAAGACTGCCTTCGACTCCTCGCCGGATGCGCAGATCGCCAATTGGCGCTCGCCAGTGCTGCTCATCCAGGGCGATGACGATCGCAATGTGCGGTTCGACCAGACTGTGGATCTCGCCCGGCGGCTGACCAAAGCGGGTGTTCCCTTCGAGGAAATGGTAATCCCCAACGAGATCCATGGTTTCTTGCGCCATGAAAGCTGGCGCAGGGCCGATGAGGCGACCGCGCGGTTTCTCGAGGAGAAGCTAAAGCCCTGATCCGGGCACCGAAGAGCGCGATGTGGCGTCCTGAAGGGGCAGCATTCGCAGACATGATATAGGAACTGCTGGACCATATGCTGAGCTCATCATCCCTGGGCGGAGCGAGCGAGCTACTTGGGCGGGCCGGGGGCAACCGGCGGCGCTGAGCCGATCGCACTGTCTGGGAACGGCGGCTTAAAACCGCTGGTCTTCGGAAAATCCGACTATTGCCCGTCCACCAGTACGAGCCGTTCTGGCGATGAGACTGCCACCGTCGCTGAGTTCAGCTCCGGGACTTCCACTCGCGCGGCGGCTTCGCATCTCGTGGCAGTCGGAGACCTGCAAATGCGCGAGGAACTGATGTTCGGGGCGAAGGTCACTCGCGACCTTCCTGAATTGACGCAACGGGCCGTCTGAAGCTTGCTTCGCGAACGGATGCCCGGGAAGGGCGACGGCGCGAAGGCGACTTCGCGTCTTTCACTTGTGCGGTAAGCGCAATGCTCGATTCCGCAGCTTGCGCGCCTTTGGCACGGCGCTTGCTGATGATCTGTGGTCGCGCCTGCGTCGCTGCCCGCATGGACTGCACCTAGCGCGACACGCACGAGATCATGCCCGGGAGCGTGGAATGTCGAGCCGACTTGCAGCCTATGATCCGCAACTCGAGATCTTTGAAGGCGAGAAGGCTCCGTCGTCCAAGCTGCGGGACGAACCCATTGACGAGATCCGGGAGATGGAGTTCGCGACCGAACTCCTAGAACTGCGCGACGAGGGGAGCCTGCAGCACTTTGTCGCGAGGATTGTGCGTGACGTCGCACGTGCCATGAAGCGCTCCGGCTATTCGACCACGGCTGCGGCGCTGCAGGGCCCGCTGATATCCCTACTTGTTCAGGCGATGCGAGGCTCCCGACCAATGGAGCGTCTCGCCAAAGCCAAGGTCAGATCGACCCTTGGCGACAGGCTGGCGGATATCAAGGACCACAAACTCGGACTCGAGCTCGAAGGCTTGAGCGGTGAAGACCGGCAATTCGCGACCGCCCGGCAGCTCGTCAAATTTGTCGCCGATGCCGCCGAACGCGCGCTTTGCACGCCGCTCGCTGATCCGGACGCGGCAGCGCGAGCGGCATTATTTGCCTCCGCCCGACGTTACGCACCCGGCCTACTCGCCGGCCATTTGCAGCGGCACCCACTGGGACTGCCACGGGGCCCCCGGTCGCCGACACCGGCCACCGGGGCACACAGCGTGCCGGCGCATGACGTTTTTTCGTGAAGAAGCACTGACCGATTCCTGGTCTCCACCCGGAGCCGCACACAGGAGGAAGACATGCACAATATCGACCGCAATTTGTTGGAAAGCGGCTTCGAAACAGGCCCCTTCGAAACCGGCGAGTTCGAATTCGAACAGTTCGAAGGACCCTATTCTCAGGAGTTTGGTCAGGAAGCCGAACAATATGAAGGGGGTTATTCGCACGAGTTCGGCCAGGAAGCCGAAGGCTGGTCGGGCGAGGCCGAGACCTATGAGGCATACGGCACGCAGGGCGAAAGCACATTCAGCGAAGCGGAAGAGATGGAACTCGCCGCCGAGTTACTGGAGATCGCGACGGAACAGGAATTCGAGCAGTTTCTAGGCCGCCTGGTTAAAAGGATCGCGCGCGGGGCGAGCTCATTCATCAAGTCGCCGATCGGCCAGGCGCTCGGCGGGGCGCTCAAGGGGCTAGCACAGAAGGCCATTCCGCTGGCCGGAACGGCGCTGGGCGGGCTCGTTGGAGGTCCGATCGGCGCGCAGATCGGCCGGGGACTTGCATCCGCGGCCGGGCAGGCGCTCGGACTCGAGGCTGAAACGATGAGCCATGAGGATCGTGAGTTCGAGGGCGCGCGCCAGTTTGTGCGCATCGCTGGTCAGACCGCGCGGCAAATGTCGATGAGCCGGCGCGGTGATCCGAGATATGCCGCGCAGCAGGCCATGTTCAGAGCCGTGCGACGCAATGCTCCCGGTCTGCTGCAGGCACAACCCTATGGTGACTACGCAGCACCGCAGGACGGCTATGCCAACACGACCTATGGAAATGCCAGCTACGGCGGCGGTTACGGCCGTCGGCAGAGCGGTCGCTGGATGCGCCGCGGCAGTCGCATAGTGCTGCTCGGCGTTTGAAAGCGAGGGGTCGTCCGCCATGTCGCCCGGAACCTATGCACGAACTGTCCTGGCGCAGGAGGCGCGCGCCATGCTCGCGCGCCTCGCACTGGTGAAACCGTTCGCGCTTCAGGAAACGATGCTGCCAGCGGCCGCGCTGCTACCGGTGGCGCAGAGCGCGATCGATCGATGCTTGCTCGTCGGCCGGCGTGACCTGCGCAAACTGCTCATGCAATATCTTCGCTGGCTTGGCGGCGCGGACGATCGGGTAACGCCGGCCCAAGCACAGCGCCGCTTCACGATCCTGCGGTTGAAGTTCAACATCGTGTTGACGCAGTTCGACCTGTTTGCGGACGTGATCACGCAGCGCAGCGAGAGCGAAACGGGCGTATGGCTTGGCGGACTTGATGTTGCAGCGACGGATGCACTGGCGCTTCCCGGCTATTATGATCCGCCGCCGGTCATCTGTTATCTGGATCGCGATATCGGCGCAGCAATCCGGCGAGCGCGCACGCGGCTACCCGGCGGGATTGAAAACCCGGTGGCGATCATCCGCGTTCCCCGCGAGCGGATGGTGGGAAGCGGTGTCGCCTCCTCGCTCGTGCATGAAGTCGGTCATCAGGCGGCTGCCCTGCTCGATTTGGTCGGTTCGCTCCGCCCGATCCTTCAAGGGCTGCAGCGCGGCACAAGCGCCGACCGTGTCGCCTGGGCGTTGTGGGAACGCTGGATCTCGGAGATCGTCGCGGATCTGTGGTCAGTGGCGCGTGTCGGCATTGGGTCGACACAGGGTCTGATCAATGTCGTCAGCCTCCCGCGGCCATTCGTATTCCGTGTGAACGTCGACGATCCGCACCCAATGCCGTGGCTGCGCGTGAAGCTGAGCGCGGCGATGGGCGAGGCACTCTATCCGCATCCGCAATGGCGCAGGATATCGGCGCTTTGGGAGTCTTATTATCCCCCTCACGGATTGCCGCCAGGGACTGCGGAAATCCTGGCGCGCATGCAGGCAAGTCTGCCCGCGTTCGTTGCGCTGCTCGTTGAGCATCGACCGAAGGCGCTGCGCGGACGTTCCCTCCGCGAGGTCTTTGATACCAATGCGCGGCAGCCGGCGAACCTCGAGGCGCTGCATCACCAGTGGGTCCGCGATCCCGCGCAGATGTACCGCGCGCCGCCGATGCTCGTGTTTGCAGTGATCGGTCAGGCGCGGGGCAATGGATGGCTTGCGCCTGAGGACGAGAGCAGGCTGGTCGCGAAACTCCTCACTTATTGGACGCTGCGCGTCACGGTCAACACCTCAGAACTTTGTGCGGGAATTCCGAAGCTCCAAGCGGCCGCGGCTTGATCGTCGCCGCCCATTCAAGGAGGTTTTTATGACGAACCCGAAGGTGAAGTTGCTCCTGAACGGGTACGATGTGCCGAACCAGGTGATGGGTCGCAAGGGACGGATCACGATTTCGACCGACCCGCCGCTCGATGAACTGAAGCGGCAGGACCAAGGCTACGACGTGAGGATTACGTATCCCGCCGACCTTATCCGCATAGCAAAGAGCGAGCGGTACAGGTTCAGCGATGCTGGCCCCAAGGATGAGCCTTTAGCAATCACGGCTGAGCTCTTCCTTGGCGACAAATTCCAGGAGAGCGTCACAAAATATATCTATGTTCTCATGGCGACCAATCCGACGATCAAGATCGCCGAAGCCGCCGGAAAAAATATGCCCTTCATTGTCCGTCAGGGCGACCAGCTGCACGCGCAATTGGCCAATGTCGATTTACTGAATAGTCTAATCGAAGTTGAATGGAGCAGCGGAGATCTTGGCTCGATTACCTATTCTGCCGACGATCCTACCAACGCGACGATTACTGCGGACCGTCCGGGCCCGATGAAGATTTCCGCAGCGCTGTCGGTCGATAACGAGCCGCTATTCCGCGACGCGGATCCGATCGTTGCCACCTCCGAGTTCAGCGTTGAGCCGCGCGACAGGGAAGGGGGCCCAGTCCCCGTGGTGCTGCAGCGGGCTTCAGCCGCGCGGACGGGCGATGAAGCGCTCTGGTCGCTCATCCGCTTCCGCACCGGCGAAATCAACAGCAGCAAATATATCGCATTCGTCAACCGCGTGCTGTGCGAGCGGGATTTTCTCGGTCTCACCGCCCCCGATCAAGCTAGGGTGAACGAGGCGATAGGTGGGCTGAAGGGCTATGGGACCAGCAGCTACGAGGTGCTGAAATTCGTCTCCGAGCTCTTCCTGCTCACACACTGCGGAACGTACGATCTTACCGGGATCGATCTCCTCGATGAAGCCGGGCGGCTAGGCGAAAACGTGACCTTCGACCAGTTGCGCGGAAGCGTCCTGGACTATCTGGGGAAGGGAAACGGGCGGCTTCCTTATCTCGATCGTGTGATCCAGGCCGCGTTTCCGACTTTGGCAGAAAGTGGCGAGTTCTTTTGTGGCGGGCTGATCAACTCGCGTGTGCAGGCGCCCTGCTTCCTCGAGTTGATCTGGTCTTACTGGCACGAAGAAGCGATGCTCGTGCAGGCGGCGAACGCCGTCAGCCGACGCTTCCAGAACGCGCGCGGGCCGGGGCAACGCGATCCGCTGGCCCACTTCGAACTCGATCCGCTGCGCCCGCTCAACAATATTCTCTGGGGCTATATCCAGGACGAATGGAACCGCCTCTCGGTGCAGCGGCGCGCCTATGAATATGACCATCAATACGGGTTCGCGCTTGTTGGCAGGGCCGTGCCGCAGATGCGCACCGCGGACAGTCGCTCGAAGTTCCTTGAAGCGTTCCACAGCTTGTTGAACCAGGCCTATATTTTCTTCAAGGAAGACAGCGACACCACGGTCATTGCCGACGGCTATCCGCTGCTCAATGCACTCAAGGAAGTGCACATGATCCTGGCGCAGGGGGCACATAATCAGTTCGGCGACCTGCCCTGGACCGCGCGCGTTGAGATGCTCATCCAGCAGTGGATGTTCGCGCGGCCCGAGATGCGCGACTTCCTGCAGAGCCGCCCAATGGTTCCCTACAAGGAACCTTGGATGCCGCAGGTCGACACGATGAAAACGTTGCAGGGATGGTCCGACGTCTCGGTCACGCACTTCAGCGACCTCGCCATCTATGGCGAGCAAATCCTGCTCTCTGTCCGCTATGGCGACTGGATCGCCATCAACGACGAGAACTCAGCCAAGAATTGGGCGCGATACTGGCGACCCGAAGTGCAGGGCTACATTCACGCCTATCGGGCGGTGGCGGGCGTGGATCTGACCAATCCCGACGCCGTAGATGCCACCCTTCCGGCGATCCACCTGCACAGACGGCTGGCGCTGCAGCATACGCGCGGTGCGCCACCGCTGTTGCTGCAGGGGAGCCCGAGCCGCGCACGGCCCATGCTAACCCGGCCCCGTTACTGAGCCGCCCAACTTTTCCGCGGGAGATTTGATCATGTCCACGGAATATCTCTTCGAAACAATCCCGTTCGCGGGCGAGGCGAGCGAATATGAACAGGAATCACCGGGCCAGGAACTCGGCGAGAATGGGGAATATGAAGGGGAAGACGAATATGGTCGCGTTCGTCTGTTTCCCGGCCGCCGCCGGCCTGCACGACCGATCCGGCCAAAGAGGCGGGTCCGATTTCGACGGGTCCCGCGGCCTGTGGTGGCCTCCTCCGATTGGCTTGCGGTTCCCGACGAGCCGATCGGCGTCTTTGATGCAAGCCAGGACCAACAGGCGGACGACAGCGGTACCACATTCCCTGCGGCGCCGAACTCGAGCGAGCCTCCCTCCGACGCAGGCGACGCGGACGACGCGCCAGCCGGTGAGCTCGGCGAGCCCTGCACCTGTGGGCCGGCATGTCGCTGTGCCGCCTGCAGAGGTGGGGCACAAAGCGGTCACGATTGGGCCCGCGCGCGCGAATTTGAAACGTTGACACCCGAAGCCGGAACCCTCTTCGAGACGCTGGAATTCGAAAGCGGCGGTCCGGCCGCCGGCGCGGCCCGCGCTGCCGCGTCGTGTGCGACGAGTTTCGTCGACTGTCCTCCACGCGGGACTGCGGGTGTCGTGCTCGACAACTTCAAGTTCGATCAGAGCGCGCTCGATCCCACGCGCCACGTGCCCTTGCTCAACGATGTGGCGCGCCGGATCCTCGCTTCGCAAGCAACCTCCAACCCGATCCATTCGTTGCTGGTTGCAGGGCACACCGACGCAGTCGGTGACGACAATTACAATTTCGCCTTGGCCCGGCGCCGCGCGGAGACGGTCGCTCGCGAGCTCTGCCGCACGATCGAGCGCATGCGGCCTGGCGGCACCCGCGGCCTTTCATTGCGGCTCACCTCCTGTGGCGAGCGGCAGACTCTCGCTCGGCCGGAAGCGAGCCGGCGCGTCGAGATTTTCCTGCCTACGACGCCGCTCCACCCGCGTCGCTGTCCTCCCGGCGTCCGCGAACGCCTCACGCTGCACCTGAAAATTCTGGTGCCGCCGACGAGGTTCACGATCGAGCAAATGCTAAACGCGATGCGACAAGTCTACAGGCCCGCGGGTATTCTGGTCGAAGTGGGGTCACGCGAACGGCTGCGGCTGCCGACACTTGAGGACGTCGACCTCTTCTGCCCGGGCAAGCCCACGCAGACCTGCTGCCCGTTTCCGTGTGCGACGAACAACCTTAACCCCGAGCATCTGGCACTCTTCCGGCATCGCCGAGGTGTCGGCGCTAAGGATCTGGCGGTCTATTTCGTACGCAGTACTGTTCCCGGTCTCAACGGATGCTGCGCCCATCCGCCGGGCCGGCAAGGCGTAATCGTTGCCGCGACGGCGTCGCAATGGACGCTCGCGCACGAGATCGGCCATGTCCTTGGATTGCCGCATGTCAACAATAACGACCGGCTCATGACCGGCAACGGCACCAACAACATCACCAAACCGCCCCCCGATCTGATCGCAAGCGAGGTGACAACCATGCTGCGCAGCAGCTTCACCGTTCCGTGTTGATAGGAGAATTAGCATGTCCATTCCGATCGAGCGTCTACGACGCGCTCTGAGCGTAGACGAACCGGACTATGCGGCCCTCGCACGTCTGGGGAGCGGTATCGTGCCGCAGCTCCTCAAACTCGTCACCAGTCGCGATTCCTATGTCGCGGCCAATGCCGCGTCGCTGGCCGGCATGATCCCCGGTCAAGCGTCCTTTCGCGTGCTTCATAGCGCTGCGCGCAGCGCGCTTCCGCAGGTGCGGATTGCGGCTGCCGGTGCGCTGAGGCGAACGGCCTCGCCCCAGCGGGCAAATCTGCTCGCGCCATTGTTGAGCGACAAGGACAAGGGTGTGCGCAAGTTCGCGATCGCCGCGGCTGGCCGTCGTCCCGTTGGGCGGGTCGCGGCGGAGCTTAATGAAATTAGCATCGGCGATCCCGAGCCGACGCTGCGCGCTATGGCGGCCAGCGCCCTTCGGCGAACCCATGGCTGATCGCGTGGAGGGGTGAAGCGAGCCATGGTCCCGCCGCTCATCATCGACTGCCATTGCCACGCCGGCAGGGGTGACGGGCTGACGGGGCCGTGGGACACAAATGCGCCGCTCTCCAGTTATCTGCGCCGCGCGGGGGAGGCTGGAATTACAAGGACGGTCCTGCTCGCGGCCTTCCATTCCGACTATAGGGCCGCAAATGATCAAGTCGCGCGGATCGTCGCGAGCCGGCCCGGTTCCTTCTATGGTATGGCATTCGTGCATGCTGAGCGTGATCGCGGCCGCATTTTCGAAATGGTGCGCAATGCCGTTGAGCGCCACGGCTTCATCGGTATCAAGGTACATCGCCACGACGCGCGGCTCTCGCGCGAGATTTGCGAAACCGCGCGCGCGCTTGCGGTACCCATCCTCTACGATCCGGTGGGCGAGGTCTCGATCGTTGAGCTAGTTGCTGCCGAATATCCCGACGTCAACTTCATCATACCGCACATGGGCAGCTTTTCCGACGATTGGCGCGCGCAGAGCCGGATGATCGACTATATCGCCCGCTACCGCAACGTGCATGTCGACACTTCGGGGGTCCGTCGGTTCGACCTGCTCGCGGAGGCTGTCCGGCGTGGCGGCGCGAGCAAGATCCTGTTCGGCACCGACGGGCCATGGCTCCATCCGGGGATTGAACTGGCTAAGATCGCAGCGCTCAAGCTTTCGCCAAGGGATGAACAGCTGGTGCTGGGCCGCAATTTGCTGCGGCTGATCGCGCGGCGCCAGATTAGCACGAGGGCGCTGAACGGGTCTTCCGGCATTGAGGTTCGGGCGGCTTCCGCGCCGTCTGACTATCGAGATCCTTGGGCGCGCGAGCCGACCGCCGCTTGAGCTCTACCTGCTTTGCAGCTGGCTGCGCCACGCAGCCCGCCGCAGTTGCAAGGCGCGATCGGAGACATGCAGCGTGCGCGCTGCCGAGCTCAAATTGCCGGTGTTTCTCAGCGCGATCCGGGCTGCCGCGTCGCCTGCGGCCTGCGTGATCTCCTTCAGACCGGCGCCCATGGCAATGGCGCGGCCGATCGTCGCCTCAAACTCGAGCCCGCGCCAGCTGCAATTGTCCAGCTCTTCGGCCGGACGCTCGCTTTCTGGAAGCTCGCCGACGGTCACCGGTCCCGGACCGGTATGGCGGCTGGAGATGCGCCCGACCAGCTGTCGCAAATCCCGCACATTGCCGTCATAGGAACGGCTGAGCAGGTATTCGGTGACCGGCGCGTCAAATTCGATCAGCTCGGGGCCGGGGCGGAATTCCTGGAAGAAATGTTGGGCGAGCGGTAGGATGTCTTCGACGCGCTGGCGCAGTGGCGGAACCTGTAGCACCCACCCGGCGACGCGGTAATAAAGATCCTGCCGGAATTGGCGTTTTTGTACAGCGGCCGCGAGGTCGCAGTGTGTTGCACAGACCAATCGAAAGCGGCTTCGTCGCCAGACATCACTGCCGACGCGTTTATACGCTCCTTCTTGAACGACGCGGAGAAGCTGGCCTTGGAGCGCCAGCGGCAAGTCGCCGATTTCGTCCAGGAACAGCGTGCCGCCATCGGCGAGCGCGAAAGCCCCGTCGCGGCTGCTTATGGCACCGGTAAAGGCACCCCGCTCGTGCCCGAAGAACTCACTTCCGGCCAGTTCCGGGACGATGGTCGTGCAGTCCGCAACGACAAGCTCCTGTTCACGCGACGATGGATCCAGTTCGTGGATCGCGCGACCGAGCAATTCCTTGCCTGTTCCGCTCTCACCGATCAGCAGAATGGCTGCGGATGTGAAATGGGCCACTTCGACCACTTGCCGCAGAAGCGCGACCCATGCGGGGCTCGATCCGATGAGATTCGTCTGTATCGTGTCGGAGCGGACGAGCGCGTCAACCGCGCGCCAGCGTTCGATGCGCGCGCGGACGAGCTGCGCCATATGGGCGGCGGATGCAGCCTGCAGGACGTCCGAGGCGCCCGCCCGAATGAGGCGCCATGAGCTCGCGCTGTCGACCGTTACCCCCGGCATGGACACCGCCAACACACGCTTCTGGCCCTGTTCGCTTGTCTCGCGGATGAATTCGCTCAATTCCTCATCGATCGTCGCCACGCAGACGATGCCAACAGCGTCCCATGGTGCCCAATCCATGTGGGGCTGGGGAGCGATGCCGCTTCGCGCCAGCGCATCGGCGATTGCGGCGTCATCGCTGGGCGAAGCGCTTCTCCAGAAACGAACCCACGACTGGCATTCCGGGCCGGTTAATTGTGGCTCTGTTTTGTGGGACTGCTGACCACGCGCGCCGCTGCAATGAAGCGCAGATTGCCTGCCATTTTCAGCTCGAGCGCTCACAGCGACAAGCTTCCCCTATTAAATAATCTGGACCCTGCATTAAAGCGTTGGTAGGTGTTTAATATTGAAAATGAAAAAATCTGCAGTTATAACTGCAGACGTGCAGCATTACGGGGACAGGGTAATCGCTTTATCGCACTTTGATTGTGTATATGTA
>FTCV01000900.1_pt1 | contig 14423 bp, 13 predicted proteins | sample 1639691 | NCBI WGS metagenome assembly FTCV01 (sample SAMEA3914864, study PRJEB12502) | metagenome | biome: forest; material: soil | place: USA | collected 2012-03-12 | depth 0.3 m
CGCATGATCAGAAACGATGTCTGTAGGAGTTAGTTTGTTGACGAAAGCCGTAACGTCGTCGATCGTATCCTCGAAGAAGGATTGGAATTCTTTGAGCGCGGCCAAGTGAAACTCGTCGACAGGTTTCTCGCCGGCCAGCGCGCGAAGGTGGACACCGTCTCGGAGCTCTTGAAGGACCGCAAGATGCCTCGTCCAATGGTCGTCGATGTAGTAAAGCGCCGCCGCGCGAACCGCATCGTCCACAGACTTAGCGCCGCCACTTTCGAGTTCGGCGACCTGCTCTGGGATGCGCTTCCGGATCTCTGACAACGCCCAACCCATCGTTTCGATTTCGTGGCGCCGAGCGAGCACACTCTTGCGTTGAGCGACGATAGCGCGGTTGTAAGACCAGGTGGCGCGATGCTGGTCAAACCGGATGCCTTCAGCAATCACTTGACATTGGTTCACGATCTTCTGCCGCTGCTTCCGGGAAAGACTTGTGCCTTGTCTGGCAATCCGGTGCAACAGGTGCGCAGGGGCGTGGGTTTGTACGAGGTCATCCTCAAGGCTCACGAAGGTCGCACTTATCCCGGGTTCGCCTTGGCGACCTGACCGACCACGCAGTTGTTCATCCAGTCGGCGAGACGGATACCGACTGGTGGCGAGGACCGCCAAGCCACCCACCGAGACCACGCGTTCCCGGTCACTTTCGTCTCGGCCGCCGAGCGCAATGTCGGTGCCGCGCCCTGACATTTGAGTCGAGATCGTGACGGCTGCGAACTCTCCGGCTCGGCCGATGATCGCCGCTTCCTCGGCATCGTTTCTGGCATTGAGAACCCGTGCTTCGATACTTTCCTCGCCGAGGGCGACGGCGAGCGATTCGGATTCTGATACGTTCTGGGTTCCCACCAGGACAGGTTGCCCAGTGGCATTACGCTCTTTGATTTCCTTCACAATCGCCGCGGTCTTCTCGGCTGCGGTCAGGAAGATCCCATCAGGGGCGTCAACCCGGATGTTCGGTTGATGTGGCTCTACCCGTGCGGAGCTCAGTTGGTAAAACTCTCGCAATGGATCGGAAACTGCTATCACGGTGCCACTCATACCGGAGAGCGTTTCGTACCTGAGTAGAAGACTTTGAATCGTGAGGATGTCGAGGACAACGCCTGAAGCGCTTATGGGCAGATGTTCTTTCGCTTCGATTGCGGCCTGTAGGCCGTCCGGCCAACGCTGCAGGTGGGCGATCCTTCCCTTCCCGCTATCGATCAGTTTGATCGAGCCATCCTCCACGAGGTAATCGACGTCGCGCTGCACGAGCACCCGTGCGTGCAAGGCCAGGTTGATCCGGGTAAGGGTGAAGATGTTTTCCGCGGCATAAAGGTTGACCCCGCCTAGCTTCACCTCGACCCGATCAAGCCCCTGTTCGGTGAGCGCGACCGTCGTCCGATCTGCATCGACGGTGTAATCCACGTTTTCCGCCAACTGCTCAACAATGCTGCTGGCATCGCTGAAATCTTCGGTGCCTCGCTCCGACTCCCCGGCGAGGATGAGAGGAACCATCGCCTCATCGATCATCACCGCGTCGATCTCATCGACGATCGCGACGTCGAATGTTGGGGCAACACGGTCTGACGCTGACACCTCAAGACGATCCCTGAGCAGGTCAAATCCGATCTCGCTCACCGACGCATACACGACGTCGCACTGGTATGCAAGTCGCCGATCCTCATGGCCGCTGTGTTGGCCGATCCATCCGACGCTAACCCCCAGAAGGTCAAAGAGCGGACCCATCCGTGTCGAGTCACGCTCCGCCAAGTAATCATTGACCGAGATCAGGTGCACGTGACGTCCTGACAGCGCGTGCGCCGCCGCGGCTAACGCCCCCACTAGTGACTTCCCCTCACCCGTATCCAACTCCACCGCGTGCCCCGACAAAAGTGCAAGGCCCGCGATCAGCTGTTCGTCAAAGGCCCGCAGACCCAAGGCCCGCGCGGCGGCTTCCCGCGCTAAACCCAGCAACTCCGGCATCGGCGCGGAACCCCTGCCGTGACCAGTCTGCATCGACGCTTCTATCGCGGCGGCACGAAGTTGCTCGTCGGACAGGGATGCGGCCCGCACGGCAGCGACATTGACATCCTTGACAAGCTTCTCGAATCGGCGAAGCGATACGGGGGCGGGCAATCCCAACGTTCGCAACAGCCACGGGGGAAACTGAGCGCTCACTCGGGCGCACCAAGCATGGTCATCCTGCCACCTCTGTCGGCGAGATAGACCTCGCCAATGCCAACCACAACGAGAAGAAGACTAATGCCGCTCATTGAGAATCACCTCGGTGTGAGTTGCGCTCTACCCGAGCCAACAGAGTCAATGTCGGTCGGGCGCTCCCCGACCATATTCGATGTCATCGAACACAATGTCGATGATCAGACAAAACAGCCGGGTGAGGAGAAAGACGACGGGGAGACTCGTATCGAATGCCGCGACGCTCCGATGCGGTGAGCTAAGCCCGCCTTCGCCCATTCCCCTGTTTCTTTCGGTCACGCACCATCGCCCTTCTTTGGTTCGGCAGGTTGGTCCTTTTGGCTTGGCGTTTTCCCTCAGGAGTTCCTTGAGCGTGCGATCGAGTACTCCGAATCAGCGACCGGCCGCTCTCGCAGGTCGCCCGCGAGCTGGGCGTCTCGAACAGCGCGCGTCAGAGATGGGCGGCGGACGACTTCGCCAACGCCGAGGCAGAGAAGGCGTCCCGGGTCGGTGCAGTCATCGACCCGGGCGAGCAGGCGGACTTGGTGCGGTTACGTCGGGAGGTGCGGCGGCTGGAGGCGCTGAGCCAGATCCTGAAACGCGGCGGCGTATTTCGCAAAGGAGAAGACGGTCTGAAATATCTTTCCGACTGATCGAGCAGTTGACGGCCCCGTGTTCTAATTCGGCGAGTGATCGCGAAGTGCACAACGATGCTCATGCCGTGTCCCGATGCGGCGATCGTGATCTAGTGGGATAAATCGTGCACGGAGGACCAAACGTCCGCCAGTGGCAATCACGTCGCTCGGCCGATGCTCAGGGCCACGGCGGGTTCGCGATGGGCGGTCGTGGAGGGCTTCGGCCGCAGCAGGGACGCGTGCGCCCCTTTGGGAAACAAGCGACGGTGGGAACCTGACTTACGGTCGACCCATTACGCTACAGTCGCTGCGACGGGCTTACTCGTCGTGTGCCGGATAGCCCGCACGTTCACCGCCATCCGGACAGTCGCCCACGCGACGTTTGACACCTGATGGCGGCTGCATTTACGGTAGCGTCGTGTACCGTTGACACGTGACACTAGATTGTTATGTGTGACCGGTCTACTCGTGACAACGGAGTCGGCGATGGCAAAGGATTCAACCCGAGCTTTAGCGCGGCAGCTACGAGCCGATGTTGCGCTCAGCGCGGAGGATTCGATGACCTCCCCGCTGTCCGCCGCCAGTGTCGGCGAGTTGATCTCGGATTCGGGTGGCGAGAAGCTCGAGATCCTCGAACGTCTCGCGTTCGATGTGGGCGATATCGGCGGCAAACTGACCTTCGCGCCTATCTCGAAAGTCTTGCGCGTCGCCTTTGCAGACGATTGTGGGAGGTTCGAGGCCGTCACAACCGCAATCGCCGCCGGTCCGACCGAGCATCCCATTGACACTCCGTAGTAGAGAATCCTGGAGGTACTCGAGACGAGCCGCAGCACGATAGTCAGTCCACGAAAATACCGTGGGAGAACAATGGCCAGCGCTGCATGGCGGTCCCAAAAGCATGACCCGTCCCCCGCAGTTGCTGCGCGGTGAGCTTCGCGCTCGCCGAGACACTTTAGTCAGAGGAAGTAACGCAGTTGAGCCAGACCCAGACTGATCGCCCAAACATTCTGTGGATCACGACGCATGACATCAATCCGCATCTGAGTTGCTACCGCGGTGTATATCCCGGCGCGGAGTACTTCTCCACTCCTCATCTTGACAAGCTGGCGAACGAGGGCGTTCGGTTCGACCGGGCGTTTGCAACCGCACCCGTTTGCTCGCCGTCGCGCTCGTCGATAATCACCGGACGTTACCCCACATCGATTGGCACGATGCACCACAGGACGAAGGCGGTACCTCCGCCTGAGGTGAAACTGTTGCCTGAATATTTCCGGGCTGCAGGTTACTACACCACCGTCAACATGATGCTCGACGCGCAGCTGGCGGCGCCGGCGCCGGCGTTCGACGACGTACTTCCCACGGCCCACTGGCGGGGGCGGCCCTCGGCTGGTACTCCGTTTTTCTCGGCAATCCACCTTCACACGACTCACGAGTCCCAGATCTACCTCGACGATGATGCATTTGCCAGGGCGACGCCTGATGTCGCCGAGGCCGAACGCCACGATCCGGAGTATGCGCCGCTCCCGCCCTACTATCCGGACACAGAGGTTTTCAGGAAGTCGTGGGCGAGGTACGCCGACTTGATTTCGCAGATGGATGTCCAGGTCGGGCGAATCCTTCAGCAACTCGAGGAAGATGGGCTCGCTCAGTCGACCATCGTCGTGTTTTGGAGCGATCATGGACTGGGAATGCCCCGGGGGAAACGGTGGCTCAACGATTCTGGACTCCATGAGCCACTCATTATCCGATGGCCTGGTCGCATTCGGGCAGGGAGTGTGCGAAGCGACTTGATTTCGCTAATGGATCTCGCGCCGACCATGCTTGAAGTCGCCGGACTGTCGATTCCCGAGCACATGGAAGGCAAGAGCATTCTGCGGCGCGGCGGGGACTTCATCTCCGAGCCAAACGATTATGTGTTCGCCTCCCGCGATCGAATGGACGAGCAGGAAGATACGTCCAGGTCGGCCCGCAACGATCGGTTCCGATACATTCGTCATTTCCACCCGGATCGCTCTGCGATGCAACACTGCCAGTACCCGGACGAACTCGGAACCTGGAAGGAGTTTCGCCGGCTGCACTTCGCTGAGTCTGAAGAATTGGCGCGCGGCGAACAGCCCGGGATCTTGTCGACGCTGCAACGCTCACTCGTTGCGGCTACGCGACCGCAGGAGGAGCTTTACGACCTCGACGCGGATCCGTATGAAGAGCGAAACCTTGCGGAAGCGGGCGAGTACCAACAAGTACGTCACGAAATGGCCTCAGTACTCGACCGCTGGATAAGCAGCACCAAGGATCTCGGCCTGCGGCCCGAAGAGGAGCTTCTTCGCCACTGGCGCCCTGACGGACAAGCCCGTATAACCGCTCAGCCTGAGACTTCGATCTCGGAAACACTTGTCACGCTGGAGTGCGAGACGCCCGGAAGCACGATCGGCTGGACCTTTGACCCCCCGCAGGATGCGGCGCCAACACCGCCGCATTTCACGATGATGGGCATCGAGGTTGATGGAAGAAGGTGGAAGCTGTATTCGTCGCCGTTTGATCTGCCGAGCGGCTCGGTGGTCTATGCGAAGGCGTGGCGGATGGGGTATGTGCCAAGCGCTGAAGTGGTGATTCGCATCGGCGATGCATGATGGCTTGTGTTGACCGGGGTGTCGCGTACTTCTGCAGGCGAGCGCGATCAACCGATACAGGAAGCATCGCGGAAGCTCAGGGATGGCTAAGTCCCCAACTCAGGGGGACCGTGATGTTTGTGATCCTGGGGTGTGATCGCGCGTCTGCACCGCAAAGGTGTGACCATTGAAACGGAAGTCCAAGATCTCGGTGACATGTTTCGGTTGGGCGTTTACGCCGATTGCGGAGACCTTCTCGACCCCCGTCGTCTGAGCGGACCGAGTTGCGCATTGAGGCCCGGGGCGCTTTCGTCGACCCGGGCCTCAACGTTGTTACTTGGTTGGTAGGTGTTCCTTCTGAACGATGCTCTGGAGCCCACTCTGAATCGCCTTCATGCCCGCCTCGGGGGTGACGGTTCCAGCTCCGATGTTCTGGATCTGCGGCTCGGTGACGTTCAGCATGTCGGTCGAGAAGCCGAAGCGGAGAGAGGTTGGCGTTTTCGGCAGGTTCGCGGCGGACTTCTGAACTGCTGCGAGTGTTGCCTTAGTTGCCTCTGAAATGCCGGACGGGCTGTAGGCGTCGGACCGAACCGGGATTCCGCCGTACTGGGCGAACAGGGTCATTGCTTTCTTAGAGGTCATCCACTTGATGTAATCCAGCGCGGCGGTCGAACGTTCCTTGGAGAGTCCCTCCGGCACCCCCAGGACCCACAGGCCGGTTGCAGTCGATGAAGAGCCATCGGCTGCCTTGGGGAGCGTCGCATATCCGAGCTTGCCTGCGACGGCGGAGTTCGCGGGATCCTCGAGGCCGGCAGCTGCAGCAGCGACCGCGTAGGTCTGAGCAGCGTCGCCCGACTGCATCGTAGCGATCACCTGCGCCTGTCCGATGGTTCCCGTCGCGGTCGGGCCGAGCTCCGCGAGCTGGCGGAACCAGGAGGCAGCCTTGGTGCCATTTGAGCTGTCGACAGTCGGGGTGTAGTCCACGCCGGGTTGCTTGAACCAGGATGCTCCAGCGCTGTTCATGAGCGCCTGGTATTCGAAGGTCGCGCCATAGGTTCCCGCCACGCCCTGGGTGCGGAACACGCCGCCGTACTTGGCGGCCTTGGCGTCTTGGATCTTCTTGCCGTTCTCGATCACCTGGTCCCAGGTAGTCGGCACCGAGAGACCGAGCTTCTTGTATATGTCCTTGCGATAAATGAAGACATCGAGATTGCCCAGCAGCGGTTGGCTGGTAAGGGTGCCACCAGCGTCGAAGACCTGCTTACTCGCACTCCACCGTGCGATGTTGGAGTAGCTGTAGATTTCCGAATCCGGCTTGTAGCTGGCGTCGATCTTGCTGAGGTTCTGGATCCACTTGTTCTGGTTGAACTGCACCAGATCAGACTCATTGATCTGGTAGATGTCGAAAGTGTGGCGCTGGCTCTGGACGTCGTTGACCTCCTGGGTCTTGACATCGGGGTTCGGGAATGGCCGAAGGTCGACCTTGTTCCCGGTCTCCTTCTGGTATGCCTGCACCAACTTGGCATAGGCGGGGTTCCAGGGTGCCTGGCTGGTGGGGACGACGAGGGTCACCTTTGTCCCGTTTCCGCCAGCGTTGCCTCCGCTCAGGCTGCCGCCGCCACCGCCGGTGCACCCGCTAAGCGCAACAGCGCCGGCTACCGTAACTGCTACGAGTAGGAGCCGCCTTTTGGTGGGGTTCTTGTGAATGCGAACTCGCATCCTGATCTCCTTTGATTGTGATGTGTTTGCACGAGTGGGCGGGGATTTCGCCGACTCGGTTTCGCTAACCCTTGACTGAGCCCGACGTGAGGCCGGCAACGATGTGGCGGTTTGCGAAGATGGCGAGGAGCACCATCGGAATAGCTGCGACGGTCCCTGCCGCTGCCAGCTGTCCCCAGGTGACCGAGTACTGCTGGAGGAATCCGGCGATGCCAACAGTGACGGGGGCGGTTACGCCGCCCGAGGTCATGGTGAGTCCCATCAGGAACTCGTTCCAGGCCATGATTCCGACGAAGACGCCCGTTGCTGCCAGGCCGGGACGGACCAGCGGCAAGAAGACCGTTAGAAAGACGCGGAATTCGCCTGCGCCATCCATCAAGGCTGCCTCGCGAAGTTCGTCAGGTATGCCGCCAAAGTACGAACTCATCAACAGCGTGGCGAACGGCAGGTTGAAGACCGTGTTCACCAGGATGAGGCCCCACACTGTTCCCAGCAGACCGAATCCGTTGAGGAGTACGTAAAGCCCCGGGACGAGAGTGGCCGGCGGGATCAGGGGAATGATTGCGGCTAGGGCGAGTGCAGGAATCGTGATCCATCGCGGCGGGCGAAGCTTGGCAAGCGCGTAACCGCTGATCGAACCGACCGCAAGGCAAAGGGCGACTGTGCCGATTACGATTCCGACGCTGTTCAAGATCTGAATGACGAAAGTGCCATCCTGGAACACCGCGGCGTAGTTTCCGAGCCAGAAAGGGAACTGCCAGGACGAGCTCACGATTGCGCGATTCGGTAGGAAGGCGAGGAGGGTCGTCCACAAGATGGGAATGATCACGATGATGACGGCGAAGACCAGGAGGATCTCGACAGGGACGGACCGGCGACGGGTTTCGTTTCTCATGCTCGTCTCCCGAGTCGTGAACGGATAATGAGGTATGCGGCAAGGACTAAGCCGGTGAGGATTACGACCACGAGACTGAACGCCGAGGCCTCGCCGAACTTGAGATCTTGGAAGAACCACAGTTGCACTCGTTGCGAGACGAGGGTGGTCGCCCCATCCGGGCCACCGGACGTCAGCAGATACATCTCATCGAAGACCTTGACGCCCATGACGATGCGGACGAGGGCGACCGCGCCTACCGCTGGCGCAATCATCGGCAGCGTGATGTGTCGCAGCAGCTTGCCTTCGCCGGCGCCGTCCATCCGACCCGCTTCCAGGATCTCTTCGCTGATCGATTGCAGGGCGGTGTAGAGGAAAAGGAAGACGACGGGCGTCCAATGCCAGATATCAACTACAATGAGGCTGAGCATCGCGCCTGGCCCGCTGTTCAACCACTGCTGAGTCGGCAACCCGAGGGTTTCGAGCAGCTTGTTCAGTCCGCCGGCAGTGGGGCTCAGGATGAGCAACCACATCAAGCTGACCACCACCGGTGCGATCACAGCCGGCCAGATCAGGATGTTCCGCGCGAGGGGAAGCATCCACACCGCTCGGTTTACGAGCAAAGCGGCAACCAGCCCGATGACGATGCTCCCGAAGACCGTCGCTGCCACGAACACCACCGTGTTCAGAATCGCTTCCCAGCTGCTTGCCGAGGAGAGTACGCTCACGAAGTTCTGGACTCCGTTCCAGGCGTACGTGAAGCCTGTGGATCTCAACTCGATGGCCGAGAAGCTCATGCGAATGACTTGCGCGAACGGCACCGCCGCCAGAACGATGCAGAAGACCACGAATGGAAGGAGTGCCACAATGGCGAAAGCTGCCCTTCGTGGCTTGCGCCGTGATGATCGCACGCGGACAAAAGTCCTCGCCTCGGCGTGGAGCGATTGCGTGGCTTGCATGGTAGACCTTCCGACGGCGCTGACAAGATAGATCGATCTACCAGCCGACTAACGCAGCCAGGTAGATCGATCTAGCAATGAAGGTGACACTAGCGGTCGCGGTTTCGAAGATCAAGTGCATCCGTGATTTCCGCAAGAACTGCGGACTTCAAGGTGGGGTTCGAGGTGAGTCTGTAGTTCTCCCGCAGAACCAGAGAGCGTGGCCGTGAGCCAGTGGGCTGCCATCGCTCCCAGGGAGTCGGGGGCGACGCCGACGGAGGTGACGGGGGGCCAGAACAGAGCCGACTCAGGAAGAGCGTCAAAGCCGATGACGCCGACAGTGTCTTCTCGGCCCGCCGTCCGCAGTGCAGAAAGAAGGGCAAATGCGACAACGTCGCTGTGGCACACAACGGCATCGAACGAAATGCCTGACGTGAGAAGCCTTTGTGCCAGGTCGATACCGCCGGCAACGTTGGTCACACCGGCAAAATCCGCGACCACTTCAACCCCATCGTGGTCCGCCGCAACCTCGCGCAGGCCCAGCTGGCGGTCCTCTCTCGGACCGGCACCCTTGGGTCCCCCCAAGTACACGATTCGCTTGTAGCCGTGCGTTCCTATGAGATGTTCAGCTGCTAGCCGACCACCCGCTTTATCGTCCGGGCCCAGGTAGGCCTGGTCTGAAGATGCGCTGCGCGTCACTGCGATGATCGGCACTGACTGATCGGTGATGGCGTAGGGGTGGCCGCCAGAGACCGCAGGTGTATATGCCAGTGCGTCGACCGGATACTCAAGCATTGACTGCGCTAAACGCGATTGGCGGTCGGGGTCATCAAGGGTATTTGTCATCATCGTGAGAAAACCGTCACGGGCAGCCTCCTCTTCGAACCCTCGAGTCATCGCGGCGAAGAAAGGATTGGAGACGTCGGTTGTCAACAGGCCGATCACGCCCGTCCGACGAGTTCGGAGTGAGGCTGCGCCGCGGTGATAGACATATCCCAAGGAATCCATCGATTGCCGGACGCGTGCCCTGGTTTCTGAGCTAACTCGACCAGTCCCTCTCACGACCATCGAGGCCGTTGCACGCGAGACGCCGGCATGGTGTGCCACATCCAGCAAAGTAACCCGACTCATTTGAATAGGTTAGCTCTCTGGCTCGTTCCGGATCTTAGGGCACCCGCGGCTGTTCGGGTGGAGCGTTCCCACTGCGACTCGCCCACGTTCGCGGAGGTGGCCGACGCGTGCTCTCTGACCTACGTGTCCCGTTGGAAGTTGCAGGGAGCCCGAAATGCAGCTAACGTTCCCTCCAGTGCTAGATCGATCTAGCACTGAAGCTGCCGACGTCGAGATTGCGTCGGCTCGTTGTCGGAGGGTCATCACGTGGCTAACAGCACGCAGCCAGACGTCGTTCTCATACACTGCCACGACCTGGGTCGCTGGCTCGGCACCTACGGAATGCACGCCGTACCGAGCGCGAACATAGATCGATTCGCATCGACTGGCGTCGTATTTGAGAACGCGCATTCGGCAGCACCGTTGTGCTCGCCTGCGCGCGGGGCTCTGTTCACGGGGATGTCGCCGCATCGCAACGGTGTTCAGGGGCTGACGCACTCGGCCTGGCGATATCGCGAGGGTGTATTGACGGCTCCGGAGTGGCTGCGGCCACTTGGGTACAGGTCCACCCTCATTGGTCTGCAGCACGAGAATGTTGACCCGACCGTTCTGGGCTTCGACGAATGTGCCGGCCTCGGCTTCTTGCCGCGCGTGAATCAGGTGGTCGAAGCGACAACTGACTGGCTGGAGACGGTTCGCCCGGCGAACGAGCGGGCACCGATTTTCTTGACCATCGGCACCTGGGAGGTCCACCGACCGTGGCCGCATGAAGATTACATCCCGGCTGAACCGGAGAATGTTGATGTCCCTGGATTTCTTCCCGACAACGCCAGCACCCGCTCGGACATCGCGGATCTTTATGGATCGATCCGGCAGTTCGACGAGGGGTTCGGGAGGCTGCTGGGGGAGATCGATGCCCGTCTCGACCCCGCTAACACCCTCGTGATCCTGACCACGGACCACGGTGGTGCTTTTCCGCGAGCCAAGAGCACCCTTTACGACGCCGGTACGGGAGTGACGCTCATCGTGCGCCCACCGCTGTCCTGGAACATCGCTCCAGCGCGTGTGCCGGCGATCGTCACCCACATGGACATCTTGCCAACGCTGATTGACGTGGCCGGCGGCGAGCCGTCGGCAGAACTTGAGGGGAGGTCATTCCGCTCAGTGATGGCGCAACCATCGAGCGGCGACCTGGATCGGGTGATCTTCACTGCCAAGAGCTACCACGACACCTATGACCCGAAGCGGGCCGCTCGATCCCTGTCCTACGTCTATATCCGCAATTTCGAGGAGGGACCAAAGCTGCGCCTCGCGATCGACTTAGAAAAGAGCAGCACCCGCCAAGGAATGGGGGACGCCCACCTTGAGCCACGACCGGCGGAGGAGTTCTATGACCGACGGTCGGATCCAAACGAATTGAACAATGTGGCCGAGCTTCCCGAGTACCAGGAGTTGAAGGAGGAGTACGCCGTCCTTCTCCACCAATTCCTCGTAGACACGCACGATCCGATCGAAAGCACGCCGCTCGCTCAAGCGCCCGGTCGCACGCGAACAGTAGACTCACTGCCGGCTGTCGAGGCCCCCGCATGGGCGAAAGCAGCACAACAGGCTGCGACGGTCGGAGGGTAGAGGCAGCGCCGCCATGCGGAGGCTTCTTGGGGATCAGCTCGAGGTCGACGTGGCTCCAGAGCACGGCATGACTATCGTTTCGGTCATCCACCGACAGTCCGGCATCGACCTCCTCTGGCGGCACCCGTTCAATAGAGTGCGCACTCTTCCTACGCAGCTCGGCCCTGGAGGTTCCAGTTCACGCCAGACGTTCGAAGAGGCATCGTTTGTCGGTGGATGGTTTGTCATGGTTCCAAACATGGGCCCTGTCACAGACCGTATCGACATGTGGTTTCACGGTGAGGGTGCTCGTCGATGCTGGACACAGATCGCTGAGTCTGAGAGTTCGATTGTGGCGCAATTGAAGCTGGCCTCAATGCCCGTCACCGTATTGCGATCCGTTGCCCTGGAAGGCGAGTTGATCCGCGTGACGACGAGCCTGCAGAACGATGGAGATGAAGACGTTCGCGTTGCCGCGGGTGAGCACCCCTGCTTCAACGTGCAAGGCCTCGGAGTCTCAGAGTTTATTTTGGGCGAGAGCACTCTGAGTGTGCCTGCGAATCCTCGCGTCGAGCACAACATGTATGAAGCAACCGGTAGGGCTTCGTTTGAAGCGAGCAGAATTGGCCAACGAGTGTCTCTTAGCTGGGATTCGACTTCGCTCCCGGCTGTGCTGACCTGGAGGAGGGGCTCCGCGGTGTTGGCAATCGAACCTCGCTCGATGCGTGCTCGAAGTGCAGACAGCGCCCTGGATCATGAATGGCGCACAATCGCGCCCGGCGAGACGTTCGGGTGGGAATTACAGATGGTCGTCCACAACCTAGCGGCATCGTAGATTCCGCGTAACCCACGAAGTGAGTATGGATGAGGCATTCGATCGAACAAGCTGAAATCCCTAGCGGCACCTTCGTCATGGGAGACAGCTATGGCGACGGTAATGAAGCAGATGGAGAGACCTTTCTACACTCGGTAGAACTCCCACGGTTTTCGATCGACGTGCACACGGTGACGAACGATGCCTTTGCTGCCTTTGTGGCTGACACTGACTACCGAACCGAGTCAGAGATCTTTGGGTACTCCGCGGTGTTTCATCTGGCGTTCGCCGGCGCTGCTGAAGACGTGTTGGGACATCCGCCGCAGACACCCTGGTGGCTGGGGGTGAACGCCGCTGACTGGCGGCATCCTGGGGGTCGTTACAGTGCAATCGATGAGTGGGGGGACCATCCGGTTGTGCACGTGAGTTGGAACGATGCCCAGGCATACTGCGAGTGGGCAGGCCGGCGTTTACCCACGGAAGCCGAGTGGGAGTTGGCCGCTCGGGGTGGCTTGAGGGGGGCCCGCTATCCCTGGGGCGACGACTTGTTGATCGACGGGGGATGGAACTGCAACATCTGGCAGGGGACCTTTCCGAACGAAAACGACATGGACGACGGTTTTCTCACAACCGCTCCCGCACGGCACTTCGAGCCGAACGGTTACGGCCTTTACCAGGCGGTTGGCAACGTTTGGGAGTGGTGTCAAGACTGGTATGACCCGAACTACTACCGGAGCGCTCCAGCAGCGTCCCCGGCTGGTCCCGCCACCGGACGACAGCGCGTGCTGCGCGGCGGATCGTTCCTCTGCCACGACTCATACTGCAACCGTTACCGCAACTCAGCTCGCTCGCAGAACACCCCGGATTCGGCCATGTCGAATGCGGGGTTTCGCACCGTCGGGCTGAACGCCGAGCGTCTGGAAAAGGACCGTCATGACTGACCACGATGTACAGCCCAACGTCCCCTACTGCTGCGCACCAGGTCGCGCCGCATTCTTGCAGACGGCACCAGCCGGTGCGCAGACCGCAGACGTTACGTCACCCGAAGAATGAGTGTTCGCCGCTTTCCAGAATCCGTCTTTGGCCACGGCGTCGAGCCGGACGCTCGATTCAGTTTAGCGAACGAACGCACCTTTCTGGCTTGGATCCGTACCGGTCTGGCACTGCTGGCCGCCGGCGTCGCGTTGCAGACGCTTGGCCTCGGGATGCACCCCGGGCTGCGGCTCGCCGCATCGGTGCTGCTGATTGTCGCCGGGGCATTTGCGCCGCTGCAAGCTTGGTTCGGCTGGAAGAAGACCGAGCGCGCACTACGCGAGCAGAAGCCACTCCCTAACGCGGCACTCACACTGCCACTCGCTGCGGTTGTGATAGTTGTTGGCCTACTCGTGGCCGCGGGCGTGTTCGTGCGATGAGCGGACTCTTCGACGTCGGTCTTCAGCCTGAACGCACCGCGCTCGCGTGGCGCAGGACCGGGCTCGCGCTCCTAGGCGGATCGCTGGTCGCAGGCAGAATACTCCCGGAGGTTCTCGGTGCATGGACAGTCGCTTTGGGACTAATCGGCGAAATCGTCGCAAGTCTTCTCCTCGTGACGATCGGGTGGCGCTACCGCACCCATTACAGGCACTTGTCGGCGGGAAGCCAGACGCCCGCGGTTACCGATGGGCGACTGATCGCAGCGACTGCGTTCTTTTGCGTCGCGGCGGGTTTCGTCAGCCTCGTGCTGGTCCTATCGCGGGTGGCGGTGCACGCTGACATCTTCTGACGAGGTCATAAGGTTTGCGCCGAGTCGAGGAACTCGCCCTGGGAAGCGGGCTCACGTCGTCTGCAGTTATCAGCAACCGCCGGCTCTCCGATTTGCGCACTGACGGAGTAGCCATCACTGGCGGGTAAGTCAAAATC
>FTCV01002781.1_pt1 | contig 14272 bp, 12 predicted proteins | sample 1639691 | NCBI WGS metagenome assembly FTCV01 (sample SAMEA3914864, study PRJEB12502) | metagenome | biome: forest; material: soil | place: USA | collected 2012-03-12 | depth 0.3 m
GGCTGGTCCCGCCCTCGCCCGCCACACCAAGCAGCGCGCCGTCCCGGGTCATGACGCGTGGTGACGGCTGGCCGTGCGCCGCGATCGGCGCGGTCATCGAGACCGCCGCGACCAAGGCCAGTGCGATCAGGCCGCGCAACGGACATCTCCCAAGGCCCGGCCCAGCACCTCGATCGCGCAAACGATATGATAGAATGAGCTGGCCGGCGCGGGACCGTCGACGAGATCGCCGTCGGCGGTCATGCTGTCGAACCACAGACCCCGAACCGGCGTCCGCAGATAGAGCTCCAGGCCTTCGACGGCGTCGGCGACAGCGTCCCACCACGGCGCGTCGAGTTGGGCGCTCGCCAGGGCCCAGGCCTTGATCCGTTCGGTCTGCGGCCAGAGCCTGGCTCGCGCGTCATGGGGCGAGAAGTCGTCGAGCAGGCTGTTCATCGCCACGTTGCGCGATCGGTCGACGCCCAAGTCCTCGGCGTTGGCGATCAGACGAAGGGCCGCCGCCCGGGCGGCGACCCTCAGGGGATCGGCCTTGACCAGACGGCTCCAGCTCAGCAGCAGCCAGGCCCATTCGAACTGATGCCCAGGCTCGACGATCCGTCCCGCGTCTCCCATCGCTGGTCGCCAGTCGTCGTCGAAAAATTCCCGAAGGGCTCCGTTGAACGGATCGATGAACTGGTCCAGGGCCAGCGTGACGATCTGGCCGGCGGTCTCGGCCCATGCCGGATCGCCGCCAACGGCCATCCAAGCCAGACACGCCTCCAGCAGATGCATATGCGGATTGGACGCCAGCGGCAGGGACGGCGGGAGCGTCGCCTCGAACCCGCCCGGCCGCCCGAAATGGACGACGATCGCCTGCAGAAGGACCATCGCGCCCCTCTCGGCCTCTTCCCCCAACAACGGCGCCAGGGCGGCCAGGGCCAGAAGCGCGAAGGTCTGATCATAGAGAACCGCGGCGTCGTCAAGAACCCGGCCGTCACCCGCGACGAGGGTCCGGATCAGCCCGTCGGACCGAACATATCGGGTCGTGAACGCCTGGAGCCCCCTGCGCAGCGTCGTGTCATCGAGGCTCGCCCCAAGCTGGCGCGCGGTCTGCAGCGCGTAGAGCTGTCGCGGCTGGACCCTGGCGCGACGCGGCCCGTCGATGGCGGCGCCCCGCCGGTCGAGGGTCTCGTGAAAGGCGCCGGACGCATCGACGCCCGCTTGGCTCCAGAGCGGAACGGCGGCCTCGACCAGCCAGTCCCTCAGCCGAACATAGCCGGCGCGCGCCCGCGCCGAAGGGTCAGGCTGCGACTTCATCGGCCCACGCGCCAAGATCCCAGAGCCGCGCCGCGCCGCGCACGCCCGAGGAATCGCCCCATCGGGCCTTGACGATCCTCGCCGACCATTGATCCGAGAAGACGCGCGGTTCGATCAGGCCTGGAAGGCGCTCGTAGAGCAGGTCGACATTGGAGAGTCCGCCGCCAAGCACGAAGACGTCGGGATCCAGGATGTTGCAGATCACCGCCATGGCTCGCCCCAGGCGTTCGACCAATCGGTCAAACGCCGCGACGGCCTCGCCGTCACCCTCCATGGCCGCCGCCAGGATCGCCTCGCCCGCCAGGTCGCGGCCCGTGCACGCCTTGAAGTCGCGGCGCAGCCCCGAGCCCGACACCCAGGTTTCCAGGCATCCATGCTGGCCGCACCAGCAAGCCGGTCCCGGGTTTTCCTCGGGCGTCGGCCAAGGCAAGGGGATGTGCCCCCATTCACCGCCCACGCCGTTGGCGCCTTCGACCAGCTTGCCGTCCACGACCAGGCCGCCGCCGCAGCCGGTGCCCAGGATGATCGCGAAGGTCGTCCGCCCCCCCTGAGCCGCCCCATCCACGGCCTCGGACAAGGCCAGGCAATTGGCGTCGTTGGCCAAGCGAATGGGTCGCCCCAGAGCCTCGGACAGGTCTTCCTTGAATCTGCGGCCGTTGAGATAGACGGCGTTGGCGTTGCGCATCACGCCCGTTCTCGGCGACACCGATCCCGGCGCGCCGACACCGATGGACCCGCGCGCCCCGACCTGCTGCTCTGTCCGATCAATCAGTTCGCGAAGCGTGGCGATGGCCGCATCGTAGGAGTCGGGCGTCGGCGCTCGGAGCGAAGCCAACAGCCTGCCGTCTTCCGACAAAGCCGCGGCCTCGATCTTCGTGCCGCCAAAATCGATGCCGATCCGAACCATGGCGCGCGTCGCCTCCCTTAAGCTGGACGCGCGGCGCTTGGCCAACGGTCTCTTGTCCTTGGCTTACCCGCCCGCAATCGGCTCGCCAAGAGATTTAGAAAAATAATTTTTCTTATTCAAATTTGACGTCAAGGCTGGACTTTCAACATGACCACGCCGTGCGAAGCGACGTTGGCCTGATAGCGAGCCTGCTGCACACCGACGTCCTTGCCCGCCCAAAGGTCGCGGACCTTGGCCTTCAGCGTGAGCGGATAGTCCATCTGGCTCCAGTCGAGACGGACCTGGGCCGGCGCCGAGCCGCGATTGAGTAGCACGACGGCCCTGCCCCCGCCCTGCAACGGCCTGATCCAGACCTCAAGGTCTCCCGTCTTGGAGACTCGTCGCGCCTGCTGGCCGAGCGGATCCTGGTCCACGGCGATCACCTCGCGATTGGTCAGAATCGCCTTGGTCGCCGCGTCCATGTTGGCGATGTCGTTGCCGGCGATCAGCGGCGCGGCCAGCATCGCCCACAGGCTGAAGTGCGAACGATATTCCTCGGTGGTCATGCCGCCATTGCCGACCTCCAGCATGTCCGGATCGTTCCAGTGCCCGGGCCGCGCGTAGGGATAGAGCTCGGCCTGCTTGTCGACGATGTTCATGACGCCGGAGCTGTAGTCGCGAACGCCTTCCCACTTGTCGTAGATATCGCCGGTGGTCCGCCAAAGATTGCCGACATCGCCCGCCCACAGCCACGGCTTGGAGGTCCCCCACTCGCAGATCGACAGGACGATGTCCCGACCTGTCGCCTGCAGAGCCGAGGACATGATGTAGTAGGCCGAGCGGGCGTCTTGCGTCCCCGCCATGCACCAATCGTACTTGAGATAGTCCACGCCCCAGGCCGCATACTGCTGAGCGTCCTGATACTCGTGGCCCCAGCTGCCGGGCCGGCCGCCGCAGGTCTTCAGACCCGCGTCCGAATAGATGCCGAACTTCAGTCCTCTGGAATGGATGTAGTCGCCCAAAGCCTTCATGCCGCTGGGAAAGCGCTTGGGGTCGGGCTGGATGTCGCCATGCGCGTCGCGCGCGCCATGCCAGCAATCGTCGATGACCACGTACTGGTAGCCGGCCTCGCGCATGCCGGAGCTGACCATCGCGTCGGCGGTCTTGCGGATCAGCGCCTCGTCGACCTCGCAGGCGAACTTGTTCCAGCTGTTCCAGCCCATCGGCGGCGTGCGGGCCAGGCCATTGTCCTTGAGCGGCGGCGGCGGATCGTCCGCGTGGGCCAGACTCGCGACCATCAAAAGCGACAAGGCCGCGAGCGTTAAGACGATCCGACCGAGCAGCCACGCCGCCGGCTTTGACACACGATCCAAGGTGACGATCCTTCCCTCTATTATTGTGCGGCTGGACGCGCGACGCACGAGCCAGACCTGAGGCAAAGCTCGCATCAAACGAAGCTTCGCGGCAATAACACAAATATTTTATTTTATTTCTCGATCGGCTTCCAAGACGCGATGCCCGTCCAGCTCGCCTGGCGATCACCGCTTTCACGGCGGATGGAGCGGCCGTAGATTCGTCGCCTAGCCCGCGCGCCAATACGGGCGTAGAGGCGGGTCAGTTCGACAAGGGTTTCGCCGATGATCGTCAGGGACAGGCCAGGACTGCGCGACGTCCTGCTGGCGATGCACGGCTCCATCGTCCCCAAGATCGCGGGCCGGCTGGTGGTGCTGGCGGCGATCTCGATCGGCGCGGTCCTGCTGCATCGCTCCCTTCCCGCGCCGATGGGCCATTTGAGCGCCATGCCCTTCACCCTGATCGGCCTGGCGCTGTCGATCTTCATGAGCTTCCGGAACAACGCCTGCTACGACCGCTGGTGGGAAGCGCGCAAACTGTGGGGTCAGCTGATCATCGCCTCGCGCTCGTTCGCGCGCCAGATCGCCGTCCTCGACGTCGACATCCGCGAACCGCTGTTGTCGGGCCTCTGCGGCTTCGCTCACGGCTTGGCCGCGCGGCTGCGGGACGGCGATGAGGTCGCCGCCATCGCCCCGTGGATCGAGGCGCAGGAGGAAGACCCGCCCCCGCCCAATCCGACCGACGCAGTGCTGGCCGCAGTCGGCGCACAGTGCGCCCGCCTGGCCGTCGGCAAGACGATTTCCGACCTCCACTATTCGGTGCTTGAGGTCCAGTTGACCGAGCTCAGCCATGTCCAGGCCGGTTGCGAGCGGATTAAGACCACGCCCCTGCCCTTCGCCTATTCCCTGCTGCTGCATCGCACCGCGCTGCTATTCTGCGTGCTGTTGCCGTTCGCCCTGGCCCCGACCCTGGGCTGGTGGACGCCGCTGCTGGTCCTGATCGTCAGTTACACCTTCTTCGGCCTCGACGCCCTGGGCGACCAGCTCGAAGACCCGTTCGGAACCGACGACAACGACCTGCCGCTCGACGCCATGGTCCGCACCGTCGAGCGTGAGCTGTTGTCCGCCATGAGGCGGGCCGACCTGCCGCCACCGCTCACGGCCATCCGCTATCGCCTGACTTGAAGGACGCCGTAGCGCGCCGCACTCTAACGGCTGCCCTGTTCTCATCCGAGGCGGTCAGGTTCGTCGTGGCGCGCAGAGGCGGTCGGAACTGAGAACTATGCCGACGCCATGGCTATCTAGGTGCCGACACCCCGGGGCGGACGCCGTGAAGGTCCGCTCAGGGTGGTTCTCGGACCTCGTCGGCAGGCCTAAAGCGGTCCGTGCTTCTGGATTTTCGCTATGGCAACGACGGCAAGAAGCCAAAGCATCGAGCCGTAGGTCCAGATTGCGCTCAGTGTGAAGACCGAATGGCTCACTTCTGTGAACAGCCCGTGGTTTCCAAGAAAGTAGTGCCCGTTCTCCACCTTGCCGGATGGAGCAGCGCCGAACCTGAATCCGACGATGGCGAACGCGATCCAATTAAATATCATCGCGTAGCTGAATACCTGCAGAAACCACGACGGTAAGCGCTTAAACATCGCGATCCTCTGAGCTTTAGACTGCGCCCCAAAGCCTATCACCGGCTGGATCAGATGTCCGCAACGGGTCGGGAGGGGAAATTAGCCCACAGCCGCGAAGCCGACCTTGAGCTGCGCGAGGCGGCGTGCCGCGAGCGTCCAGTTTCCGGAACTAAGTGATCTTCCCCTCCCGACCCTTCTCTGATTCTCGCGATGTCCGCTTCCGGCCGCAGGTCGAATGTTAAGTTTCAGGCGGTGTGGTTCCGGTCCCGCCCTTGAGAGGACGTTGCTCACCCATTTGCCCAGCCGCAACCGTCCAGGTTTCTGTAGAGCTGAGCGCTGATCTCGCGACGCTTGACGCCGGGGCGTCAGAAAATTCTTGTCTGTTAGACGGAGAGAGCCGTGTCTCTGGGGGCAGATGACGCCCGGTACTTACCGTCATTCAAAAATTCCGGCATCGTGTCTCACGAGAAAAAGGGGGCAGCGTGATGGATATCCGAATAGCGCCGCTGGTCGTCGCGTTTGTCGCGGCGGGGGCGGCGAGCATGTGGTTCAGTTCACGCGTCAGCACCGCGTTGATCGCACGGCACCCCCAACTCTGGCACCGGATGAACCAGCAGGCCTTGTTCCGCGCCGCTGTGGTCTCAAGTTTTATTCGCAGGCGCGAAGATCGTACGCTTCGGGATTCGGACCTAACCCGAAAGGTCTCCCAAGCCCGCCGGGCGTCTTGGATGATCCTAATCTGCCTTGCGCTCTTCATCGTAGTCTACGGGGAAGCCCTGAAGCGTCACTACATCTAGAGCAGGCTTTTTGTGAGTACGGTCGGTCCTGAAGATATCGCACCGGCCACGCTTCAAGGCGTCGCCGCGCTCACCCGAACACTCAGTGAAGACGGGAGCCTGACAGATCCCGTCTGCGCCTATCTGTTCGGATCCCGCGCCAATGGGACCTGGAGGGAAGGCTCCGACATCGACGTCTGCTACGTAGTTGCCCAGTCCGGGATCTGGAGAAGGCGCTGTCTTTCAATCGCCGACGATCTGTTCGACGTCACGATCTATTCCATCGACCGGCTCGGGGACGTCGCCAGGCATTGCGTCATGACGGCGAACCCACATGCGCTCCTCGCGATCTCTTCCGGAGTGCCTGTGCTGGACCCCTATGGCAAAGCGCATCATTTCCGTGCTCTTTTCCGTGAGGCGTTCGATGAGGGGCCCGCTAAGTCGCCGCAAGACGTGTTTGCTCTGCGCGTTCAATTGAGCGCCTGTCTTGCCGATATCAGGTCGCCCAAATCCGAGGCGTTTCTGCACTCAGCTGTCCTAGCAACGACGGCGCCCCTGCTTCGCTTGAAGTTCAGGAGCAGCAACCTGTGGTGCTACACCGGTCCCCTAGCCCTGCCGCGATTGGAGGAGGCGTTTCCAGCATTTTCGCAGCGCTTTGCTTCCGCAGTGGCCGCAGCCATCGACAGTCGGCCCGAAATGTTCATTGATCTGATTGAGCAGGAATTGGATTTGGCGGGCGGGCGTGCGTGGGACGGCTACCGAAGCGATCGATAGCCACTTTACAACGTATGAGACATCTGGACTAAGCTTGGCCGTATTATTCGGAGAACGATAATGCGGTCACTGGAAGCTTATGAACTCAAGGCTGTTTTTGGTGGGATGCGGCCTATTGAAGACGATCCTCCGCCACCTCACGAGCCCCCCCCGCCGCCTACGGGCACATATCCGGGTTCCAACCCGAACGGTTCGCCGTTGGCAGATGTTCGGTGGTGGGACACTAACCCCACTATCGATCTGAGCGTCGACCAGTACGGTTTCCACTATTTCGATACGACCACCTATGCCCGCACGGACGTCTCCGTGGCGCAGGTGCAGGCCGGCTATCACGTCAACGGCATCGATATCTGGCTACCGACCTCCACGACACCGGTGGGAGACGGCATTCTGCCTCAGAACGTCTATAACGCGATTCAGGCGGGGCTGGACTGGACTTACAACGCCGTCTTCATTTGCGGCAGCACGCCGACGGCCGGAGCGACCCTTTCCAACGGCTGGAGCGTCGGGTTTTCCGGTTCAGTCTGCATGACGATGAAGGGCGAAGTGTATCTCGCTCCCGGTGGCGGTTCCTTCACGACAGGCGCAGGATACCAGTTAGGCTTCGCAGCCGAAGGCGCCGACAGTTATTTGCACGGCGGAGCCTTAAGCGTCATCCTGCCCGACGGTATCGGAGGCGGCACCTCCATCCCCGACGATCTGTCGCAATATGACTGGGCTAATTCCGCGCTTCTCTTTGGGACGCCCGGCGTGAGCTACAGCCGCGGCTACAATCAGACCGAAATATCCAGCAACTCGGCCGCGCTCGCTGACAGCATCAATCAAATGAGCCTAGGCCTGAACCAGACCATGCAGCAGCTGAACGCTGACATCGCAGCTCAACAATTCGCCAATCAGCGGCAGCAGGAAATGTCCGCGACGCTCAGTGATCTGACGAACTGGGTCAATGAGGGCAATATGGCTTCGATGATCCACCACGGCGTCTTCGACGACGACTGGTCGTGATCCCGATCCCTTGGCGACGAGTGAGTTGCGTTCTCGCCCTGGCCGCGATCTGCGGCCAGGGTAGGGCGGCTGAAGGCGGCGCGACCGTGCTAAACGGCCAGATCAATAAGCAGACCGTCACGCGGGTGATCGCGGACCTGAACACTGGCCCCAAGCGGCTGGACATCACCTCTCGAGGTGGCGACCCGGATGCCGCCATGGACCTGGCCGACTATATCCACGCGCACAACGTCGAGGTGCATGTCACCGGCTACTGCATGTCGGCCTGCGCCTCTTATATCCTACCGGCGTCCTTCAAGACGACCGTGGAGGGCGGTGCGCTGGTCTTGTTCCATAACACCATGTCGTCGATGTACTACGTCGCCGAGACCAAACCGCACTTCGCTGAGAAGGTCTACGGGCCTGGCATGCGTCGCGAGCTGGCCCTCTACCACACGCTCGGTCTCGATCCGCGCCTGCTGTTGATGGGGCAGCTGTCAGTTTCCCCTGAATGCTGGGGCGGCATACGGGATACCAACGGCTATATCTATTCCAGCTTCGTCAGAAGTCGCTTCGACATGGTCGCCTATTCGGAAGCCACGTTGCGCGCCTATGGCTACAGGTTCTCGGGCCATATCGCCGAAACTCCACGTCAGTTCGCCCAGGCGACGGCCCGCAACTGGAGCGGCGCCCCCCTGAACGTCGCGCTGCTACCGCCGTTGGACGGCGGCTTCGAGGCGCTGGCGGCCGATCTCCGCGTCACTCCGGATTGCGGGTACATGCTTGATTTGCCACGTAGCAGAGCGTTTTGAGTGAACCCGCCCAACGACGATGCTTCCCCGCTTCCGCTCTTCAGGCTCGAGGCTCTTGCCGCGGCGAGAGATCGACTCGGCTCGCCGGTCAGGGCGGTCGGCACCGGTAGTTGGGTGTTGTCGATTTTCGCGACGACGTTGCTCATTACAGTGGTCGTCTTCCTCTGCCTTTCTCAATACACCCGGCGTGAAACCGTGACCGGCGTGCTTGAACCCGAGGCGGGCGCGCTGAAAGTGACGAGCCTTCGAGCCGGTGTCGTCTCGACGGTCGAAGTGCACGAGGGGCAGATGGTTTCGGCGGGGCAGTCCTTGGTCGCCATCGCCTTTGATCCGACCGTAAGCGGCGGGCGGCGGCTAGGCGACATGCTTGCCGCGGCATCCACTCTGGAAACCGACGCCCTGATCCAACAGATGGCGGCGCGATCCGAGCTGATCGCCAGGCAACACGAGGAGGTCGCCGCAAAGCGCTCCGCATTGCTGGATCAACAACAGAGACTGGCCGACAGCATTGCACTCCAGCGCCAACGGGTCACTCTCGCCCAACAGACAGCCGAAGCTGCCCGCACCCTGTGGTCCAAGCAACTCATCTCGGCGCTTCAGTATCGCCAGCGCGAAGAAGCGTTGATCGTCGCGCAACAGGACCTGGTGGCGATCGAGCGCGATCAGGCCGCAGTTCCCTCTTCGCTGGCCGAACTGCGAGCGGAGGACCGTCGCCTGGAGGCTGAGGGGCGAGACAACGCAGCCGCCCTGGCGAGCAGCCGAGCACAGCTGGATGAGAAGGCGGCTTCCTTGCAAGCCGACACCAAGATCGTGCTCACGGCGCAAAAGGCAGGCGAAGTGGCGGCGCTTCAGGCCAAGCCAGGATCGGTGGTCAATGCAGGCCAGCCGCTGGCCGTCATCCTACCACGGGGGGTGAAGCTGCAGGCCGAGCTATGGGTGCCTTCCCGAGCGGCCGGTTTCGTCCGCCCGGGCGACAAGGTGCGGCTGATGTACGACGCGTTCCCCTACCAAAGGTTCGGCGTCGGGCGAGGACATGTCATCGAAGTGGCTCATGCGCCCACCGCGCCCGCCGACATGGACCAGCCGTTGCGCGCCGATGAACCGCTCTATCGCGTCCTGGTCATGCTCGACGAACAGAGCATGCACGGCTACGGGCAGGACTGGCGCCTGGCGCCCGGCATGCGCCTGTCGGCTGACATGGTGCTGGAAGAGCAATCATTGATGGCCTGGCTATTCGACAAGGTCCGCGCGGCCAGGGTCCGGGCGACCCCATTGTGAGGACACGGTATGGCTCTTGATTTTCGCGAGATGCGCCAGACCGAAGTCGCCGAATGCGGATTGGTTTGCCTGGCCATCGCTTCTGGACTCCTTGGGCGCGAGCTCGATATGGCGCGTCTGCGACACAGCCATCCGGGATCGCCGCGCGGGATGAGTTTGAAGGAGCTCATCGACATTGCCGGCGCGCTCGACATGAACGCCAGGGCGGTGCGATGCGAACTGGCCGAACTCGGCGACCTGTCTGGGCCCGCCATACTACACTGGGGCCTGAACCACTTTGTCGTACTCGAGAAGGTCCGCGGCGATAAAGTGCAGATCATCGACCCCGCATTAGGGGTGAGGCATCTAAAGCTGGAGGAGGTTTCACGGCATTTCACGGGCGTGGCGATGGAACTCGCCGCTGCGCCGGCCTTCACGGCCCGCCGGGCGCGCTCTCCCCTGAAGCTCACCAGCCTTCTGAACTGGACTCCTGACGTGGTGAGCGGTCTGTTGCAGACCTTGCTGCTGTCTGTGGTGTTACAAGCCTATGTGGTCGCCAGCCCCTTCTACATGCAGCTGGCTATCGACGAAGCTGCCTTGAAGGGAGACAAGGACCTTCTCTCGATCTTGGCTTTAGGGTTCGGGCTGTTCGCGCTGTTCAACGCCGGAGCCGAAGCCCTGCGCGGCGTGGCCTTGCAGCGTGTGTCCTCACTTCTCAACTGGGACATGGCCCGGCGGTTATTCCACCACATGGTGCGGCTTCCGCTGACTTGGTTTCAGAGGCGAAGGCTGGCGGACGCCTTAGCACGCTTCGACAGCTTGGCGCCTGTCAGGAGCCTCATCGCGAATGGCTTGGTCGGCGCTTCGATAGACGGACTTCTTTCCATCGTGACGCTGGCCATGATGGTCGTCTTCGCGCCGAAGCTGACCTTAGTGACCCTAATGGGTCTGGTGGGCTACATCGCCTTGAGGGCGCTTTCCCTACCGCTGACTATGCGTCTAGGCTCGGCCTCGTTGTCCGCATCGATCGCCGAGCAAGGGGCTCGCATTGAAACCTTGCGAGCGATGCAGACGATCAAGGTCATGGCCGCTGAAGCAGAGCGCGAGGCGGCATGGTCCAACAAGTTCGCCGCGACCGTTCAAACCGCCCAGGCCAACGCCTTCGCAACCCTCGGCTTTTCGACTGTCCAGAGACTGTTCGACGCTATCGCGTTGGTCATCACCGTCTATCTGGGAGCTCGGGCAGTCATTGACGGCAAGATGACGATTGGCGTGCTCTACGCGTTTATCGCCTATCGCAGTCAGTTCCTGAGCCGAGTGCAGGGGTTGTTCGAACAGATCGTGTCGTGGCGGCTGCTCGATCTGCACACGTATAGGCTGGCGGATATCGCCCTACACCCCTTGGAGCCGGGAATTGACCGCGTTCTGGCCGGACAAAACGAGGTGAACGGCGCGATTGAGCTTCGAGACTTGGGTTTTCGCTACGCTCCGCATGAGCCGCCGATTTTCACTGGCGTGAATCTCTCGATCGCCTCCGGCGAGTTTGTGGCGATCGTCGGCCCGTCGGGAAGCGGGAAGTCGACCTTGCTTAAGGTCATCGCGGGACTCTACCCCGCGACGCAGGGCGAGGTCCTCTTGGATCAGCAGTCGATCAACGCGTGGGGGCCTCGCGCCGTGCGGCGAGCGCTAGGTGTGGTCATGCAAGAAGACGAGTTGCTCTCCGGCACTATCGCCGAAAACGTGGCCTTCTTCGACGATCAACTGGACATGACGAAGGTTTGGGCGTGTCTTGAACAGGCCGCCCTCGCCCGTGACATTCGCGCGATGCCAATGCAGGCCGATACGCTCATCGGCGATATGGGCTCCTCGCTATCCAGCGGCCAGAAGCAGCGCATCCTGGTTGCGCGCGCCCTCTACAGGACGCCGCGTGTCCTCATTTTCGACGAAGCCACTTCGCATCTGGATCTCGAGAACGAGCGGGCAATTACCGACACTCTATCCAAACGTCCCCTGACCCGGATCGTCGTTGCACATCGGCGAGAGACCATCGCCAAGGCCAATCGGGTCTTCGCTCTGGTGGAAGGACGCTTGGTTCAGGTCACTTCGTCGTCCAAGACCGCGTACACCCTTTCGTCGGTCCCAGCGACGTGGGCAAACGGTCGTTCATGAGCGAGGCATAGGACTTATGAGTTCTGTGTCAGGCGACAAGACCTCCATTTTCTGGACGAAGCGCTACCCTATGTCGGCTGCCCAAGGCTGCTCAAGATCGGAGCCTCGCGTGGCGCGCTAGGATCCGAAGGTCCGCTTCCAGTCGGTGACCGCTACTTCGAGCAACCACCCTTCACGGACCTTGGGATGTTCCGGTCGCGAGGTGAGCGCCAGGTCCAAATCCCGCCGTTCGCGACGCGCCCAATGCGGCTTAAAGGTACCTCACGGGGGTCGTTGCGCACTTGGGCGTAGGTGCGCCCGGAACGATTCGAACGATCGCTATGGGGCGACACTCATACTTCATGACTGACTGGTCGATACTGCAGCGCGCCTATTCGCTCTAAGCTACAGCACCCTACCCTTCCCCTTCATATCGTGATGCCCGCGCGCCATTTGCGTCGCCGCATGCAGGACAGTTTCGGCAACCCGCGCGATAATGTCCGCTTGCCGCTGATCGCAGACCAGCGAACCACATCGTGGCCCGTCGCGTGGAAAGGAAGGTGAACGCGCGTGTACAAATCCTGCACACACGCTTCCATAACTCATTGATTTTTAAGAAACTTCAGACCAGTCCATCATCGGGGCGACGGACAATCTGTGCGGCTGGAATGTCTTCATTCTTCGACTGGTTTCGAGACCTCGAAACGCGTCGAGGCCGGTCTGGGCGGGCCCTACTACGACATTTTTCGCCGCTCGACGACTGCCCGCTGAAACGCGGCGCGCCACGGGCGGCCGCGGCTAGGGCGGAAAGCTGGCCACCCGTCGCAGATCGGCCAGCAGCTGATCGAAGTCGAAGCCGGGCGGGAAGTCAGCCTTCTTCGCGGTCATGGGCAGGATCGCGTAGGCCTCGTCGACGCAGTCGTCCCACCAGGCCCAACTAGCCTTCTGGGTGGAGCCCCAGGTCAGGACCGTCACCCCCACATCGTCATAGCCCGTGGCGAAGGCCGCATGGCCGTGGACGAGCAGCGGTCCCGGCGCCCAGGGCCGCCGCGCGTTGAAATCCGCCAGGCAATCGGCCTGGACGACGAAACCCAGATAGACGCCCCCGAACAGGTTGATGGCCTGTTTGACCTGTTCGTGGTTGTGGGCGTCGATGACCGCGAAGGCGAGGATCCGCTCGCCGTCGATCGCGCACTTGCGCCAGTGGTTCAGCACATCGAGCGCCGCCAGCCCCGTGTCGACACCGTTCGCCAGGTGGAGATAGAGCTTCACGACCGCCGGCTCGGCCATGATCTTGGCGTCGCCCCGCAGTCCGTTCCAGACGGTCAGCGCATGGGCCGCCGCGGCGATCGTGCAGTCGCCGTACTGGTCGGTCCCGTCCATCGGGAACAGGTTGGCGACGTCGCGGCGGCCGAGCGCCGCGCAGACACGCTCCAGCGCGTCGCAGGCCACCGGCGGCGGCGCCAGCTCCCGCCGCAGATAGGTCCTCAAGCGAAGGGTCCGATAGTCCGTCTTGGGCGGCTGCTTGCCGAAACGAAGCGATGGCATGCAAGCACTCCCTGGAGGATGAACCGATCTCGGCGCGAGCGGCGGCGGCGCCGCGTCCATGCAAGGTGTCGGGCGGCGCCCCTCCGGTCAGTGAGCGGCGTCACGGGCCCCAGGTGAGATTGCGCACATTCGGGAGGTCGTGATCGGCCCCGGAACCCGTGGTGAATCTCACGTCCGCGCCGTGGGGCCTCTCACCGCGACGCCCCGTGGCGAGGCGCAAGCTGCGACCAGAGGGGCCCGACCGGAGATCGCGCTTCGGCGTCCTTCACCTCAAGAGTGCGGCGCGCCCATAAAGCCCCTAAGGTTGCATGAAGCTTCACAGGGGCCGTTGCGCGAAAGGGGAAACGACCGTGGGACAACAAGGGACGAAGGGGGGGCGGCTCAAGTGGGCCGTGTCCAAGACCATCGGCGGCGTGTCCGAAATCGCCGTGCTGTCGCCGATCCGGAAGGGGTGCGTGCCGAACGAGCGCCGAACTTACGAGGAGCGTCTCCGTTCGGTGATCGACAACCTGGCCGACCGACACCGCCAAGGGGTCCCGATCGATCTCAACCGCATTCCCGCCATCCATTTCGGCCGGCTGATGATCCTGCGGCCCGAGCAGTACCTGCTCAGCTCCTTCGTCAAGGACGTCCCCTACTTCGAAAGGACCGGCGCCCGGGGCGGCATCCCCAAGCCGCTCGACGAATTCCAGATCATGGCGCGGCCCTCCAGCTCGCCGGCCTCGCAGCCCCCCTTCGAATTCGCCAGCTTCCTGCTCACCCTGGTCGAGTTCGACGGCGACCTGCGGGTCTACATGCGCGACATCGCCGAATA
>FTCV01002380.1_pt1 | contig 14237 bp, 9 predicted proteins | sample 1639691 | NCBI WGS metagenome assembly FTCV01 (sample SAMEA3914864, study PRJEB12502) | metagenome | biome: forest; material: soil | place: USA | collected 2012-03-12 | depth 0.3 m
CAACGGCCAGCCGACGGCCGGCATCGGCATCCAGCTCGCCACCGGCGCCAACGCGCTGCAGGTCGCGGACTCGGTGCGCAAGAAGATCGCGGAGCTGCAGCCGTTCTTCCCGCACGGCGCCGTGGTCAAGTACCCGTACGACACTACGCCGTTCGTCTCCAAGTCGATCGAGGAAGTAGTCAAGACCCTGCTGGAAGGCATCGTCCTGGTGTTCCTGGTGATGTACCTGTTCCTGCAAAACTTCCGCGCCACGCTGATCCCGTCGATCACGGTTCCCGTGGTCTTGCTGGGAACGTTCGGCGTGATGTCGGCGCTTGGCTTCACCATCAACACACTGTCGATGTTCGGCCTGGTGCTCGCCATCGGCCTGCTGGTGGACGATGCCATCGTGGTGGTCGAGAACGTCGAGCGCGTGATGCACGAGGAAGGACTGTCCCCGCTCGAGGCGACCCGCAAGGCGATGGGACAGATCAGCAGTGCGTTGATCGGCGTGGCGATGGTGCTGTCCGCGGTGTTCGTGCCGGTGGCGTTCTCCAGCGGCACGGTTGGCGGGATCTACCGCCAGTTCTCGCTTACGATCGTTTCGTCGATGCTGCTGTCGGTGTTCGTTGCGCTCTCGCTCACGCCCGCCTTGTGCGTCATGCTGCTGAAGCCGCCGCGCGGGGACCATGGCGAGAAGAAGGGATTCTTTGGCTGGTTCAACCGCACCTTCGACAAGGGCAGGGACAAATATGTACACGGGGTACGGCACGTCGCGGCCCGCTCTGGACGCTGGCTGATCATCTACGCGGCGATCGTGGCGGCCGTAGGCATCTTGTTTGTCAAACTGCCGACGTCGTTCCTGCCGAACGAGGACCAGGGCTTCATGTTCGTGCAGGTCCAGACAGCACCAGGCGCCACGCAGGCGCGCACCGGCGCGGTACTGGACGAGGTCAGCCATTACCTGCTGAAGGATGAGGCGGCGATGGTCGACGCGACCTTCATGGTCAATGGCTTCAACAATGCTGGCCGCGGCCAGAGCCAGGGCCAGTTGTTCGTCCGCTTCAAGGACTGGAGCCAGCGGAACCGTCCCGACCTGACCGCCAAGGCCCTGTCCGAGCGCATCGTCAAGCGCTATGCCGCCTACAAGGATGCCGTCATTTTTCCGGTCAGCCCGCCGCCGATCCGGGGCCTGGGCGTTGCTGCCGGCTTTGACTTCGAGCTCGAGGATCGCGGCGGGCTCGGTCACGAGGCGCTGGCCAAGGCGCGCGACCAGCTTCTCGCGCTGGCCAAACAGGATCCGGAGCTCGCGCAGGTGCGCTTCAACGGGCAACAGGACAACCCGACTTTCAAGGTCAATATCGATCGCGAGAAAGCCGCGGCGCTCGGCGTCAGCCTCAGCGACGTCGACCAGACCTTCTCGACTGCCTGGGGCTCGCGCTATGTCAATAACTTCCTCGATACCGACGGACGCATCAAGAAGGTATACGTGCAGGCCGATGCGCCTTATCGCATGAATCCCGACGACATCAATCTGCTCTATGTGCGCAACAGCGGCGGCAGCATGGTGCCCTTCTCCGCGTTCGCGACGTCTGCATGGACCTACGGTCCGCCCGTCCTGCAGCGCTATAACGGCGTCGAAGCCATGGAGATCCAGGGCCAGGCCGCACCGGGCAAGAGCTCCGGACAGGCAATGCTGGCGATGGAGCAGCTGGCGAAGCGACTTCCGGCGGGTATCGGCTTCGAGTGGACAGGTACCTCACTGGAGCAGCAGCATTCGAGTTCGCAGGCTCCCTTGCTGTACGGGTTGTCGATCCTGGTGGTATTCCTGAGCCTGGCTGCCTTGTATGAGAGCTGGTCGATCCCGGTTTCCGTCATCATGGTGGTGCCGCTTGGCATCCTGGGCGCGCTCGGAGCCACGTCATTGATGGGCCTCTCCAACGATGTGTACTTCCAGGTCGGGCTGCTCACCACCATCGGCCTGTCGGCAAAGAACGCCATCCTTGTCGTCGAATTTGCGCGCGAGCGTCACGCCCAGGGCCTCACCGCGCTGCAGGCGGCCATTGAAGCGGCACATATGCGCATGCGGCCGATCGTGATGACCTCCATGGCGTTCGTGCTTGGCGTGCTGCCGCTGGCGCTGGCAAATGGCGCGGGCTCCGCCAGCCAGAACGCCATCGGCACCGGGGTGATAGGCGGAATGTTGACCGCGACCTTTGTTGCCACGTTCCTGATCCCGATGTTCTATGTCGTGGTCAGCAACAAGCTTGGCAGAAAGAAGCCGGCCGAGCCGGCAGCATCCGCGATGGCCGCGGTTGACCAAAGCGCCGGAGGACACTGACATGAAGCGATACCGATACGCAGCCTGCGCACTGCTCGTGACCCTTGCCACGGGTTGCTCGCTGCAGCCCGTGTACCAGCGACCGGCAGCACCCGTGTCGGCCGCGTTTCCCGCGGGCGAAGCCTACAAGACCGTTTCAGCCGGGACAGGCAGTGCAACGCAGCCGGCTGCGGAAATCGGCTGGCGCGATTTCCTTGCCGATCCTCGCCTGCAGCGGCTGGTCGAACTCGCATTGCAGAACAACCGCGACTTGCGCGTCGCGGCGCTGAACGTCAGGAAAGTCCAGGCGCAATACCGCATCCAGAATGCGGCACTGTATCCGCAGGTGGACGCCGGCGCGAGCGCTACGGCCAAGAGCACGTCTCCCGGCGGTTCCACCACCGGCGCGGGCGCCTCCCACAGCTATTCGGCGGGCCTTTCGGCGTCCTGGGAGATTGACTTCTTCGGCCGCCTGCAAAGCCTCTCGGACGCGGCGTTCGAGCAGTACCTGGCGAGCGCCTACGCGCGCCAGGCGGCCGAGATCCTGCTGGTGTCCGAGATCGCAGATCAGTACCTCACCACGCTCGCTTACGACGAGCAACTCGCGGTGACGCAGAGCACCCTGGAGACGGCGCAGGCCGCATACAAGATCGTGAAATTGCAATTCGATACCGGCACCGCGTCGGAACTGGACCTGCGACTGTCGGAGACCACCGTCGAGCAGGCACAGGCAAATTACGCCGCCCAGGTCCGATTGCGCGCGCAGGCCGAAAATGCGCTGGTACTGCTGGTCGGCCAGCCGCTGCCACCCGACCTGCCTCCGCCCGGAGGGCTCGGCACCCAGCCGATCCTCACCGACATACCGGCCGGACTACCCTCGGATCTGCTGCAACGCCGCCCCGATATCCTGCAGGCCGAAGCGACCCTGCGCTCGGAGAATGCGAACATCGGCGCCGCGCGTGCGGCATTCTTTCCGCGCATCTCGCTGACAGGCACCCTCGGCACGGCCAGTACGGCACTCGGCGGCTTGTTTGCAGGCGGTTCCAGCGCATGGTCCGTCATCCCCTCCCTGCTCATGCCGATCTTTACCGCTGGCGCGAACCAGGCCAACCTGGATGTTGCGACGATCCAGAAGGACATCGGCATCGCGCAATACGAGAAGGCCGTCCAGACCGCCTTCCGGGAGGTTGCCGACGGGCTGGCCGCGCGCGGCACCTATGACAATCAGCTGGCGGCGCAGCAGCGCTACACCGACACCCAGCAGCGCCGGCTGGCGCTGGCAAACATGCTCTACACGAGTGGCACCGACAGCTATCTGAGCGTGCTGACCGCACAGACCGACTTGTATAGCGCGCAGCAGGCACTGGTCACGACCCGCCTGAACCGCCTGACCAGTCTGGTCGACCTGTACCGCTCGCTCGGCGGCGGCTGGATCCAGCGCACCGGCGATGCGCCGCGGCAGGCGGCAAGTGCCTCATGATTCCCGGAATCGTGAGGATGGGCCGTCGGATCACCGCGAGGCTGGCAACCAGAACACGCTGTGCCTAATATCTCATCAGGCCATGCCTGGGGACCAGGTATTGCGCAGGCGAGGTCCGACGCAATCACAATGGCGAGACCGGATTCATCATGAAACTACTGATCGTCGAGGACAACGAGCGCGTCGCCCAATTCCTCAAAAAGGGATTGAGCGAGGCGGGACACACCGCGGACCATGCCGACAACGGACGCGACGGCATGTTCCTCGCCGCGAGCGAGCCTTATGATGCGATCATCATGGATCGGATGTTGCCCGGCGGCATTGACGGCCTGGCGATCATCGAGGCGTTGCGCAGAACCGGAAGCAAGGTGCCCATCCTGATCCTGAGCGCCCTCGCCGATGTCGATGATCGTATCCGGGGCCTCAAGAGCGGTGGTGACGACTACCTTGTCAAGCCCTTTGCCTTTGGCGAACTGCTGGCACGCCTCGATGCCCTCCTGCGGCGTTCGCAGGAGGGTCGGGCCGAGACAACGCTCACGCTCGGCGACCTCTCCATGGACCTGCTTTCCCATAAGGTAACGCGGGCGGGCAAGGCCGTCGCACTTCAGCCGCGTGAATTCAAGCTGCTCGAATACCTGATGCGCCACGCCAACCAGGTGGTGACACGAACCATGCTGCTGGAAAACGTGTGGGACTATCATTTTGACCCGCAGACCAATGTCATCGACGTCCACGTCAGCAAGGTGCGGCAGAAGATCGATGACGGCAGCGGACGGCAATTGCTGCGGACCATTCGCAACGCCGGCTACATGCTGACGGCAGATGATTAAGCGCTTGCGCTTTTCAGCGCTGAACGTAGGGCTCGGCTATGTTGCCGTGAGCCTGGTCGTGCTTACCCTGTTCGCCACGCCGCTCCTGTACGCCTGGCACATCACCATCGAGCAAAGTCGAACCGAGGTGCTGCAAGCCGATGCGCAGAATATGGCGAACCTCTTTGCCAGGCATGGCGCCGATGCCCTTGTCGCGGCTATTGAAACGCGAGTCGGCGGGCAACTCGAGGACGTGGGAAACACCGTCATCCTGTTCACCGATCCGGCACTGGCGAAGCTTGCCGGCAATTTGCCGGCATGGCCCCGCGAGGTACCCGCATCGACAGGCGTGCACGCAGCGTCAATCCAGGTACGCAACCGGGTGGTAAGAGCCGTGTTGATGCACAAGGTCCTTCCCGGGGGGTATCACCTCCTGCTGGGCCGGGATGTCAGCCGGTTTGAAAAGCTCGAAGCGCTGTTCATGTCCGGACTGGCAGGCGCGGCCTGCATGGTATTGCTGCTCGGCGTAGCAGGCGGGCTACTGGTCCGCCGTATATTGCTGTCGAAGGTGCACGGGATCAACCAGGCCGCCGCGGCCATCATGCAGGGAAACCTCGCACACAGGCTGCCTGCCTATGGCGGTGAAAACGAACTCAATACGCTCGTGGAGACCGAGAACCGCATGCTCGACCAGATCGAGCACCTGGTCGAGGGCATCCGGAACGTATCCAATGCAATCGCACATGACCTGCGCACACCGCTGGCGGAATTGCGATCCCGCCTGGAAGAGTTGTCGGTGACCCGGCCTCGCCCGGAACAGACCTTCGCAGAGATCGAAAGCGCCATCGCCGACGTAGACCGCGTCATGGGCATCTTCAATGCGCTGCTGCGCCTGGCGGAGATTGACTCTGGCACGCGCCGCTCCGGATTCATCGAAGTCGATGCCGCCACCGTGGCGGGCGAAGCCGCTGAATTCTATCAACCCGTGGCGGAACTCCATGGGGTGGCCCTTTCTTTCGCGTCGTCCGGGCCTCTTCCGCTGGCTGGCGATCCCCTGTTGCTGGCCCAGGCGGTCGGGAATCTTATCGACAACGCGCTCAAGTATGCCCAGAAGCGCGGGACGATCACCGTCGAGGCGTCGCGCCGCGCCGACGGGGCGGTTGCAATCTCCGTATCGGATGATGGTCCGGGCATCCCCGATGAAGAGAAGGACAAAGTTCTCGAACGCTTCTATCGCGGCGACGCAAGTCGCAGTACACCGGGCGTGGGATTGGGGCTCAGCCTCGTGGCCGCCGTTGCAAAACTGCATGGCGGCGCCCTTGAACTGACCGACAATCACCCGGGGTTAAGGGCAGCGCTGGTCCTCTATTCCTAGCCTCCCACATCGCGGACGAGACGTTCGTTTCCAGCCTGCCGAGTTGCGTGAGCAGCTCCGTGCATCCTTGACAAAGCCAATCACATCAAGCCCTGGACCTCATTGCTAACCTCTGATTGGACGGCGCCGAGCAACATCGCGTGGAATGCGTCGAACACCTTGCGCATCTGCGGCTGCTTGTAGGGGAAGAGGTCGATGGGGTCCACATTGTGAACAATCATCCCAGTATCGACCTCGAACACCAGCAGCTCGCCCGAGCGCGTTTCTGCACAATCGACGCCAAGGTAATCGAGTCCGAAGCGCTGGCAGATTTGCGACAGCGCTAGCGCGTGACGTTGCGCGAAGCCAGCATCAAATTCGAGCATCGCGCGAGCCTCCTCTTCGCGTTTGACTTCGCTTTCGACCATGCCCGCATTGAGGTAATGGATCATCCAATGACTTGAAATACCGAGGTGGCACAAGTGAGGAGTGCCTTTGATCAGAACCACACGATACTTACGGAACAATCCATCGGCACTGCAGTAGTCGATAAAGCGCGATAGATAAAAGACATCCTCTGTATCGGCCATGCCGTCCAGATACACCGATAGCGCCGCATTGCTGTCGATTCTGTCAAGCCCCTTGCCAGCGTGCGAATCAAGTGGACGGACGATCACCGGGAAGCCACCTCCACCCAGAGCTTGGCCTATATCGGCGCGCCGCCCTGCGATATCTGCCAACACGTCACGCGTCACTCGTTGCGTGGGCGGCATGCATATGCCATTCGCTCCGGCCAGTGTGGCCGAAGCACGATCGCGCGAAAGGAGCTGGATACGCGCAGGGTGGTTCAGTACCGGGCGCGGCCATCCCGCCAACCACGAGCCCAGGCGTGCCAGCATCGGCTGCGTGCGGTCGCACTCTCCAATAGCGACGAGCAGCACGTCATGGTCCGGCACTGTGTCGGGCGGAGGCTCGTCGGGGTAGAGAAACAACAGTTCTAATGCAATATCAGAGTCGACCATCAGACAATCGATTGGCGTATTAGCCATGAGGTCACCCGGCACCATGAGCGCCAGTAGTCGCAACCGCGCTGGCGCACCGGTGGCGGTGGCGGTGGACACACGGTAATGTCTATTCAACCGTAGCGCCTCGTTCTGGATGTTTAGCGCCGTGGCCGGATCGCCAAGCAATTGAAGCACCGTCGACAGGTCCATCAGCGCGTTAGCGTCATCGGGGTTGTCCTGGAGATGCGAGAGCAACGCTGCCCCGGTGGGGCGCAAGTCTTCACTGTGCAGCGCTGCACGCAGCAGCGGAGTGAGGCCGATAATGTAGCCGTCTTCGCGTACCTGCACCGAGCAGGTGCTTGAGGCTTCGCCGGGGATCACTGATGGGCTCATGATTTGTCAGTTTTCTTCCACCGAGGCGGTCCGGGCCTCGAGCACCGAGCCCAGGCGCAGGGTTGCGTCGAGCAAGGTATCGATTTCACGCACGGTGGTTCGATGATTGAACAGGGCAACGCGTAACGCCAGTCGGCCATCGAGCACTGTGGAGGACGGTACCGCCAGGCCAGATTCCTGCAATGCGACGACAAGATCCGCATTGAGCCGATTCAGCGATGACTCGCTAGTGCAGCTCGCACGGTCACCGACATAGCGGAAGCAGACGATATTCAGCGAAACCGGAGCAAGTAGCTCCAGAGCTGGCGTTTCGGCTACGCATTGAGCTAGCTGACGGGCCAGCGCACAGCTACCCGAGATCACTTGACCAAGCCGCTCACTGCCGTAGACCTTGATGGAGAACCAGGTTTTAAGTGCGCGAAAGCCTCTCGACAGATCCGGCCCAAAATCACATGGCCAAGGCGACCCTGCAGCCGTGCCCCGGTCCTCACGCTGTAGATACGCTTGTGCCCCATTGGCAAATGTGCGCAGATGGAGTTCACGGTCACGCACCAGAACAAATCCAGCGTCATATGGCACTTGCAGCCATTTGTGAAAATCGAATGCGATTGAGTCCGCTCGCTCAATGCCGCACAGCCGCGATGCAATGTCGGGGTCCAGCATGCCGAAAGCCCCAAACGCACCATCAACATGGAAATGCAGTTGCTCTCCGTGCGAAAGTTGCGCGAGCGCATCAAGGTTGTCGATGGCACCGGTATCAACCGTGCCCGCCGTGCCTACCAAAAGAAACGGGGTCAAGCCGGCTGCGCGGTCAGCGTCGATCGCATCGGCGAGCTCCTGCAGTCCGATGCAACCATCTTCATCCACTGGAATCATGCGCAGTTGATCACGACGCAGACCCACGATATCCATGGCACGCGCAATGCAGCCATGTGCTCGCGCCGACGTATAGGCGGTAAGTGCACCCCGCGCATCGGCGTTGGCATTCGCCCGCGTCCGTGCCACAAGGACCCCCACGAGATTGGCCATCGACGATCCAGTCAAGAATAAGCCGGTTGCCTGCTCCGGAAAGCGAAGCAGCTCAATCATCCAACGCAAGATTTGAGCCTCGACCTCAATTGGAATATGGTCTCGTCCGCCTAGATTGGCGTTCAGGCCAGCTGCCAACATCTCGGCCAGCATTCCGACAGGATTGCCGCCACCATGCACCCAACCCACGAAGCCAGGATGCGCGTTGCCGATTGCATACGGGAGGATGCTATCCATAAAGATGGCATGCACTTGCGAAAGTGGTGTCCCAGTACGCGGCAACGGCTCCCGGAAGCGATCCCGAACGGCGTTTGGAATCGGCTGCCAGACCGGTCGCTCGCGCACGGTTTCCAGGTAGTCCAGTATGTCGTCGAGCATACGGTGGGCCTGAGAGCGCAAGCCCACCCAGCTGTCGGGATCAAGGCTAAAGCTTGAAATCGGAAGATCGCCGGAAGAATTATGATCGGCCATAACGGAACTTCATCAGCATCGCCAGGACATCCAGCCAAAGCGCGCTTGAAAGCGTCATTTCGACGAATTCAGCATTGTTTATTGCAAGGACTTACCGGAAGATAGCTATCTCATTACAAAAATGTAATGCTTGATGCCGAAAATCGGTGCACCACGCAAACGAGTCATACGAAAACGGGAATTTTTCCATCTTTTACACAATCGGCCGATATTGACTATCTCCTTCGATTCAAGACACCTCCGGTTTACGATAATGGGCAACGACGAAGTCGACAAAACTCCGCACGCGCTGCGTCATGTAGCGACGTCCCGAATAAAGCAGCCACATCGTGCGCTCGTCGCCTCCGAGATAGAAATCTTCAAGCAGGAGTTCGAGCACACCTCCTCGCAGTTGTGATTCAATCAGTGGTCTTGGCAGGCGCGCAATGCCCAGGCCCGCCAACACGGCCCGTTTCGCCGCCATTAGATTGGGGGAACTGAAGACCGGAAGCACGTCAACCCGATGGGAACCATGCGCATCGCGGAATTCCCAGTGGCGAGTCGCCAAGCCTGATACCAATATAACGTCATGCTCGGGCAGATTTCGCGGGGCCTCCGGCGGACCCCGCCGCGAAAGGTACGCTGGCGACGCAACAATCACGTCACGAAACTGCGTTAGCGGGCGGGAGACCAGTGATGAATCTCGCAGCCGGCGTTCGGCACTGAACCACACGTCATGATTGTTGTCGTCAAGATCCTGAGTGCTAGTGAACACCGTGAGTTCGAATCTCACGCGCGGCTCAACCGCGTGATAAGCGTCTAGCACATCGCTCAGGTCGGTGGCAGCGAAGGACTCCGGTGCCGCAATCTTCAGGACGCCGATCGACTCCCGTGCCGCGGACGAAACGCTCGCTTCCAGCCTATCGAGTTGCGCGAGCAGTTCCGTACATCCTTGCGAGTAGACCTGCCCTGCCTCCGTCAGCGATATGCGCCGCTTCGTCCGGTTGAGCAGACGCGTATTGAGATGCGCCTCCAGCGTTGCAATGCCACGTGTCACCACGGCACTGGATACGCCGAGCTGCTTGGCAGCAGCCGAAAGGCTTTGCGATTCGGCGACTTTTTCAAACATACGCATGACGGCAATAAGGTTCATGGCGACTACGAATATTACGGGGCCCACCAACTTACTCCGACACGCTTACGAAGAACTAACAGTTTGATTACATCTTGATATTTGCCGGGTCGTGGGACCTTTGCCCGGTGGAATCGTCCGGGAAGCGGAAAAGAGATTTTTCCCGCGCGAACCGTTAGTCGACGCGCAGAATTTGTATGAAACATGTGGCCCCGCGCAAGCACTATTTGCGTCAATCCTGGATTGCTCGTTTTCGAAATACAGTTCGCACAGTCTGATCCGATAGCCGTACAAAGACTGGTGAACTGGATTTCTCTGTACGCGGCAGTCGCACTTGTGACGCGACATGCGCTGTCGATCTGTGGCACTGATGAATCGGCACGTGACGCAGACATCTAATCGTAAAGAATCAGATTTCCAAACGATATCCAGTCGGAATCGAACGGATGTCGGATAATGGTGGAAATATGAATAATTTAAGAATTAGAGTTAGGCTGATCTTGATCTTCGGTGTATTTTTTGTCGCTCTGGTAGCGGCAAGCATCATTTCGTTTAGCGGAATGAATATCCTGGCGGCGAATACCAAGAGCTTGTACGAGCACCCCATGGCGGTTACCAACGCTATCCTCGCCGCCGACGGACACATCGTTCGCATGCACAGAAGCATGAAGGATGTGGTGCTCTCGCGCACTCCAGAACAACTGGATAGTGCGGTTGCGGCAGTTGATCGCAATGAGAAGCTGGTCTACGAGGACATGAAGTTAGTGAAGGAGGGATTCCTTGGCGATCCGAAGATGGTCGAAGACATCTTGCGGCCTATTGGAGAATGGAAGCCAATCCGTGATCGTGTGATCGCCTTGCAAAGAGATGGCAAGCCGGAGGAGGCTTCGGATATTACGCGAACGGAGGGTGCGGCTAAAGTCGCCGCGATCAATGAGGCAGTCAACATACTGAAGGCCTGGGCCACTCAAAAGGGAAAGTCCTTCTTTGAAGATTCGGAGTCCACGCGGGATCGACTGATCACGATATTCATCACGGTAGATGTTGTCGCAGTTTTGCTCGCCGTGATTGTCGGCATTGTCATCTCGAACGGAATTATCGAGCCGCTGAATGAGGCGGTCCGGGTGGCGCGGACAGTTGCTGCAGGCGATCTGACCAGTCGAATCGAAGTCAAGTCGAAAGACGAAACTGGCCTGTTGCTGCAAGCGCTGAAGGACATGAATGACAACCTGGTGGGTACCGTGGGGGGTATCCGTGCAGCGAGCGAATCGGTCGCGGGGGCGGCTGCGCAGATTGCGTCCGGCAACCTTGACCTGTCCTCGCGCACCGAGCAGCAGGCCGCGTCGCTCGAGCAGACCGCTGCAAGCATGTCCGAGATGACCGAAACGATAAAGCAGAATGCCGACAACGCGCGCCAAGCCAACTTGTTGGCGATAGACGCCCGGGGAATGGCCCAGTCGGGGCGCGCGGACGTCGAGGCCATGGTGCAGACCGTAGGCGAGGTCAGCGCAGACTCGGTGAAGGTTGCCGAGATCACCGGAATGATTGAAGGCATTGCGTTCCAGACCAACATTCTGGCGCTGAACGCGGCGGTCGAGGCCGCTCGCGCGGGCGAGCAAGGGAGGGCGTTTGCGGTGGTCGCTGGAGAGGTGCGGTCGCTGGCGCAGCGGGCCTCCACCGCGGCCAGGGAGATCAAGGATCTGATCGAAGCATCTACGACCAAGGTACAAGCAAGCGCGCGACAGGCTGCGGGCGTGAACGCCGCGATGGAGCGCGTCAGCGTGGGCATTGAACGAGTATCGGACCTCATCGGGGAGATATCCGCAACATCGGACGAACAGAGCAGGAATATCGAGCAGCTCCATCAGGCGGTTAACCAGATTGACCAAGTGACCCAGCAGAATGCTGCGCTCGTGGAAGAATCGGCTGCAGCGGCGCAGTCGCTACAGGAACAAGCTGTCGGAATGAAGAAAGATGTCATGTTCTTCAAGATCGGTGCCAATCCGGCATCGTTGCGCTCGATCATTGCCCATTAGAGCTAATCACAGATGAAACGAACTTTCTGCACACTAGCAACTGTTTTTGCCGTCGGTCATTTGCACGCAGAACCGCTCGATCAGGGCGACCTCGTGACGTTTCCGACGCGGAAAGGCGTAACGCAGAGCATTTTCATTGAGTCGCCTTCGTCTAACCCGCCGTGGGTCATCGTCCTGTTTGGCGGGAATGACGGTGCACTGCATTTGCAATCCAATGGGCCAACGACGCTAAAGGGGAACTTTCTTATCCGCACGGCCGGCTACTGGGCGCACCAGAATTACGCCGCCGTGCTGGCCGACACGCCCTCCGACAACGCGGAAGGTGTCAATGACAGCTTTCGCCTCGGCAAGGACTCGTTCACAGACACAGAAGCCATCGTCAGAGCACTGCGGCAGCGCTTTCCGTCGTCGAAGATCGCTCTGGTCAGCACGAGTCGCGGGTCCGTGTCGGTGGGCAACGTGATAGAGCGCGATCCCGAAATTGCAGACGCATTCGTGCTGACCTCGCCGGTATCCATCGCACGCGGGCGTAACGCGGGGCTCTCCGGAATGCACGTGGACGGAACGAAATACCGCGTGTTGGTGGTATCGAATCAGCACGACGCCTGCCCGGCGTCGCCGCTCTACGGTGGCCAGCGGCTTGCCGAGCACAATCATTTCGATTTCATCGCCGTCGATTCGACCGAAGGCGGCGGTAGCCTTCAGGCTGATTGCGGCGGGCATTCGCCGCATGGTTTTCTCGGGATCGAAGACAGGGTCCTTGCCAACATCAACGGTTGGCTGACGGGGCAGCCGGTTGCCGCCCAATAGGAGATCGCCCCCCACTTGCCGGCTTTCGCCAAGTCATTGAAATCCCCTCTTGTGACGTTTTACGCTGTGATCGCCGGGCAACCTCGCCCCGATAACCGCCCGGCCCTCATGGCCCAGGCGATGGGGGCCGTGTTGTTCTGCATAGTACGAAATGCAATGCCGGCCAGGCTGAGCGGCAGCTTACTGCCGATGAATTGCCAGCGGTCCGAACGACTGCGTGACCGGCATCAGTTCCACGAAGTTGATGTTGACGCGCGCGGGCAGCGTCGCGGCCCAGAACACCGTATCCGCAATATCGTCGGGCGTCAGGGCGTTGGCGCCTTCATAGACCTTCTCGACGCGTGCCGCGTCGCCGCCGAATCGCACCGACGAAAACTCGGTGCCGCCAACCAGGCCCGGCGCTACGTCGGTCACGCGCACGCGGGTGCCTTGCAGGTCGGCGCGCAGGTTCAGCGAGAACTGGCGCACGAATGCCTTGGTCGCGCCATAGGCGTTGCCGCCGGGATAGGCGTAGGCGCCTGCGGTCGAGCCGATGTTGATCACATGGCCCCGGTTGCGCGCCACCATGCCGGGCAGGACGGCACGCGTCATGTACATCAGCCCCTTCACGTTGGTGTCGACCATCGTGTCCCAGTTATCCAGGTCGGCGCTCTGTGCCGGTTCCAGCCCGAGTGCCAGGCCGGCGTTGTTGACCAGCAGGTCGATGTCGGCGAAATCGGGCGGCAGATTGGCCACGGCGGCGGCCACGGCATCGCTGTCGCGTACATCCAGGATCAGCGGCAACACCTTGTCGCGGCCAAGCTCGGCGGCCAGCGCTGCCAGGCGATCCTCGCGGCGCCCGGCCGCAATCACGCGATGGCCGGCCGTGGCGAAACGTCGGGCAATGGCGGCGCCGAATCCTGAGGTGGCGCCGGTAACGAATACGATCATCTTGCTCTCCAACTGAAATGGGTTCGGCCACGGATACTACAGCGTTCGCCGGCACCGCTTGTGTCGTGCGAAGCGCAGAAACACGTTGTAACAGCGGGGCACGCAGGCTGCTGGTGTGCGCACCGGGCCTCGCCACTACTTGTCGTGGCGTTCGCTGCGATTGCGGGTGGACCGTTAGGTTTTACGCAGTGTTTGCCGAACAGAGTGGCAATTTCCACATCTGGTGGAAATAGCCCTTGTAAGCCGCCAATGAGAGACTGCTTTACGGCTGCTAAGCGGACTTGCGCATCTCAGCTTCGGTCAAAGCGCAAAGTGCAACGGCAGACTAGTTGTGTTCAGCACCAATGCCTTGCGAGCGCAGACAGCATCGCAGTCGAGCGCTCGCAGGCACCCCCTATTGGAGTCACTGAACATGATGATCCACGGCTCGAGGCGTAGAATCTAGCTCATATCTCGTTGAACTGGATTCAACGAACCGTTGAGACAAACCGCGCTACCGTCTGCCATGCCC
>FTCV01000878.1_pt1 | contig 14219 bp, 11 predicted proteins | sample 1639691 | NCBI WGS metagenome assembly FTCV01 (sample SAMEA3914864, study PRJEB12502) | metagenome | biome: forest; material: soil | place: USA | collected 2012-03-12 | depth 0.3 m
GTGGCCGGCCATCGTGGGATGGTCGGTTCCGCCATCGTGCGCCGCCTCGCGTCCGAGGGCTGCGAGATCCTGACGGCCGGGCGTGACGTTCTCGATCTCGAGCGCCAGAGCGCTGTCGAAGCCTGGATCGCCAAGGAAAAGCCGGACGCCATCTTCATGGCGGCGGCGAAGGTCGGCGGCATCCTGGCCAACGACAGCTACCCGGCGGACTTCCTCTACAACAACTTGGTCATCGAGACGAACATCGTCGACGCGGCCTGGCGCAGCGGCGTCGGCAAGGTGCTGTTCCTCGGCTCGTCGTGCATCTATCCGAAGTTCGCACCGCAGCCGATCATGGAAGACGCCCTGCTCACCGGTCCGCTGGAGCCGACGAACGAGTGGTACGCGATCGCCAAGATCGCCGGCATCAAGCTGGCCCAGGCCTATCGCAAGCAGCATGGCTGCGACTTCATCAGCGCCATGCCGACCAATCTCTACGGCATCGGCGACAACTTCGATCTGAACAGCAGCCACGTGATGCCCGCCCTGATCCGCAAGGCCCACGAGGCCAAGTTGGCCGGCGCCGAAAGCATCACGATCTGGGGCACGGGCACGCCACGTCGCGAGTTCCTGAATGCAGACGACTGCGCCGACGCCTGCGTGTATCTGATGAAGAACTATTCGGACTTCGAGCACGTGAACGTGGGCTCGGGCGAAGATCTGACTATCCTTGAGCTGACCGAGATCGTTTGCGAAGTCGTGGGGTACAAAGGGTCTATCGTCCGCGATACAACAAAGCCGGACGGCACCCCCCGCAAGCTCATGAGCGCTGACAAGCTTCGAGGTATGGGTTGGGAGCCCCGCATCGATCTCCGCGCCGGAATTCGCGATACGTATCAATACTTTCTAAGCATGCTCTAGCGAAAGTTGGACATGTCGCGCCCTCAACTACCTATCTTTTCCAAGCTCAAGCAGGTCTTGGGATCATCGACCGCGGAAATTGACCCCGCCGGCGCGCGCTCTCGGGAACGTCATCGCCGCATCTTCGCGAGCACCGGGGCGGCGGCGGCCGCCAAACTGATCACCATCTGCACCCAGCTGGTCTCCGTCCCCCTGACGCTCCATTATCTGGGGGCCGAGCGCTATGGCATGTGGCTCACCATCAGCTCGTTCATCGCGATCCTGTCGTTCGCGGACCTAGGTATGGGCAATGGGCTACTGACGCGTGTCGCATCCGCCCACGGCAAAGGCGATCTGGATGCTATTCGGAAGTATGTCTCAAGCAGCTTCTTTTCGTTCATTTTCATCGCTGCTGTAATCATCAGCGCGTTCCTTGTCAGCTACCGCTTTATCAGCTGGCAAGACGTCTTCAACGTGAAGGAAAAGACTTCGATTGCGGAAGCTGGTCCGGCTATCGCCGTGTTCGCTGCCTGCTTTGCGCTATCCATCCCAGCGAACCTCGTCCAGAAGGTCCAGACGGGTCTGCAGGATGGCTTTATCGTTAGTATTTGGAACAGCGTGGGCAGTCTGCTCGCCCTCGTTGGCGTGCTGGTCTCGACCCATCTGAAGCTGAGCCTTCCCTGGCTCGTTCTCTCATTCGTGGGCGCGCCGCTGGTCGTTAACGTCTTGAACAGCGCCGTTTTCTTTCTTGGGCTGAAAAAGAACGTCGCGCCAAGCCTGGCGAACTTTTCGCTCGCGACGGCCGTGGAGATCGCCAAGACAGGCATTCTCTTCTTTGTGCTCCAGATAGTCGTAGCCGTCGCGTACTCGTCCGACTCCTTGATCATCTCGCACATTCTCGGCCCGGCCTACGTGCAGCAATACGCCGTTCCGGAGCGCATGTTCTCAATCGTAGGCATGGTCATCGCCATGGGCTTGACCCCGCTGTGGCCTGCCTATGGCGAGGCAATGAGCCGAGGCGATTTCGATTGGGTGAGAAAGACGCTCTGGCGATCCCTAGGCCTCGCAGCAGGCCTGGCGGCCATCGGGTCCATTTCCGTGGCGGTGGCAGGGCCCACGCTGCTCCATCTCTGGGTCGGCAAGGCCGTCGTCGCCTCCCCAATCCTCCTGCTTGGTCTCGCGCTGTGGAAAGTGATCGAGGCCTGCTCTAACGCGTTGGCCATGTTCCTAAACGGGGCGCACGTCGTCAGATTTCAGCTAATCGTTGCGACCTTTACCGGGGCCGCCACGGTTTTGCTCAAGATTCTGCTGATCAGCCACTTTGGCGTTGCCGGTACGATCTGGGGATCGATTTCTGCCTATCTGATCTGCGCCGCCCTCCCCTATGCACTGCGCTTGCGCACGCTGCTCTCGGAGTTTCATGGAAAGGCGGCAATCGCGTGAGTTCGCAATCGATCCTAGCGACGCTCAAGTCGAAGCTGTCCCCGGGGCAGATCGAATGGCTGCGTGATTGCTACTATTGGCTGCGCGGCCTTTCGAATCCACTAGCGGCCTATCTGGCGCGACGGGCCAATGTTGGTCGCGGCACTCACATCGATCGAACAGCCCATTTCCTAGGCTGGAACAACATCCGCGTCGGTCGTAACTGCATGATCTCCGAGGGCTCCTGGCTCAATGTGAACCAGCGCTTTGGCAATCACGTCGCGATCAACATCGCGGATGATTGCTTTATCGGTCGCCGTAATTTCTTTAGCTCGGGAAAGCTGATCCATATCGGACCCTACGCGCTCATCGGCGCGGATTGCCGCTTTCTCGGGAGCGACCACGTCTTCTCCGACCCATTCCAGCCCTATATCGCCACCGGCACCACAAACCAGAACACGATATACTTGGGAGCCAACTGCTGGGTGGGGGCGAACGTCACCTTTGTAGGCGGCCCCAAAATCGGCCATGGCTCCGTCATCGGCGCCGGCGCCGTGGTGAACAAGGACATCCCCCCCTTCTCGCTCGTCGTCGGTTCTCCCGCGCGGGTTCTGAAGCGCTTTGATCCGATCAGCCGCGAGTGGAAGCCCCTCGCGGAATTTACTGAGGCGATGAACTCTGCACTTCCTTCAGAGGAAGAATACTTGGCTCAGTTGAAAGCCAACGCCCCACGCATTCGCATGCCCGTTCCTGCGGCTGGCCGCTCAAGGGGCGACCTGCCGTGATCGCACTCGTCACCGGCGCGGCGGGCTTTCTGGGACGCTATGTCGCCCGCGCCGCCGCAGAACACGGATATCAGGTCATCGGTCTCGGCCACAACGCCGGGCGCGAGGACATGCGGACGTGGGGTCTTAGCGCCTGGCAAGAGGGCGATGTCACGCTTGAAGCGCTTCAGAGTATCGGCGGAGACGTCGATGTCGTGTTCCATTGCGCTGGCGGCGCCTCAGTCGCCCTTTCAATGCAAAATCCCATTGCCGACTTCAGCCGAACGGTCGAAGCAAGTCTGGCCGTCCTGGAGTTCGCACGCACCGCTCCCAGGCCCGTCCGCGTCGTGATCCCCTCCAGCGCCGCCGTCTACGGCGCCGTCGAAGACATGCCCATCAGGATTTCCTCCCCATCGAATCCGGCGTCTCCCTATGGCGTGCACAAAAAGATGGTCGAGGATCTTTGCCAGTCCTACTCCAAGTACTATGATGTTGAATCAAGCATAGTTCGCTTATTTTCTGTCTACGGACAAGGCTTGAAGAAGCAACTTCTATGGGATGCTTCGCACAAGATCTTGGCGGGCGACACCGTGTTCGCTGGAACCGGACTCGAAACGCGAGACTGGCTGCACGTCGAGGACGCCGCTCAACTGCTCCTAGCCGCCGCGCCCCGCGCCTCGCGCGCCTGCCCGACGGTGAACGGCGGCTCCGGTGAATCTGTAGCGGTCCGCGACATCATCTGTTGCTTGGCGGAACAGCTGGGCGGGACCGAAACTCCGTCCTTCACAGGCACGACACGTTCGGGCGACCCCCTGCACTATCAGGCCGACATTTCGCAGGCCCTTGCCTGGGACTGGAAGCCGATTTGGCATTGGCGCGATGGCGTCAAGGCCTATGCCGACTGGTTTAGGGACACCCGCAAATGACGGCGCCGCGCGTTGCTTTCCTGGTTGGTCATACCGACAATCGCTGGATTGGCGGCACCAACTACATCACAAACCTTATTCGTGCGATCTTGTCGGTCCCAGGCCGGCCGCTTGAGCCCGTGATCCTGCTTCCCCCCGGCGCGTCTCCTGCTTTTCTTGAAGCTCTTCCTGAGGTCAAGCGAATTGAGTCCGACCTTATCGTCGGTCGTAGCCCGTCGCGCTTTGCCGCCAAATTGTCCGAGAGAATCTTGGGCCGAAACCTCCCCTTGGAGGCGCTACTCAAAAAGCACGGAATCTCGGTGCTGTCCCATAGCCCTGCGCCAGGGCGGGCAAGCCGTATCCCGGTCATAAGCTGGGTGCCAGATTTCCAGCACCGGCGCCTGCCAGGCTTTTTCTCCGAGGAAGAAGTCGCACGCAGGGATAAAGGCGCCCGCGAGACGATCGAGCGCGCTGATCGCGTGCTCGTGAGCAGCCACGACGCGCTCAACGACTTTGGCCGATTTCTACCCGAGGCAGTATCGAAAGCCCGTGTCCTGCATTTCGTGTCCGGCTTGGGAGAGGACAACTCGGTCTCTTCAAGAGCCGAACTCACGGCGCGTTATGGCTTGACCGGGCCATACCTTCATCTGCCAAATCAATTCTGGAAACACAAAAACCATAGTGTCGTGATCGAGGCTCTTTCCCTACTCAAGCAAAAAGGGAAAACCGCAACCGTTGTAAGCACGGGACACACTGAAGACTATAGACATCCAGAATACTTTGCCGCCTTGCAAAATAAGATCCAGCAAGCCGGAATATCAATTGATACCGAGTTCAAAATCCTTGGCGTAGTTCCATACTCAGACCTGAGATCGCTGATGCATCACTCGGCGGGCATTATAAATCCATCTGAATTCGAAGGCTGGAGCACGACGGTCGAGGAAGGAAAATCTCTCGGAAAACTCGTTATACTTTCCGATATTCCGGTTCACAGGGAACAAAACCCCGAACGCGCCAAGTTTTTCAGAGCCGACGACGCAGGCGCGTTGGCCGATCACATAGGTGAAGCACTGGCCAGCTACTCAGAGACGCAGGAAAACGTGCACATGGCGCAGGCCACACAGCGTCTTGAGGAGCGATACTCGACCTTTGCGAACAACTACGTCTCTCTTGTCAAGGATCTCCTGGCGGAGCGACAAAAATGATCATCGCCATACTTCTATCGCTCGTTCCGTTCACACAGCTAGGTCTGAGCTATTACGCGTCCGTGCAGACAGTGATGGCATCAATACTTGCCGCTCGCATCACTCCCAACTTGCGGTTCATCGCCCCTTGGTGGTGGATTGTTATACTTGCGATCGCTTGCGGCATGCTGATTTCGGTCGTGGCGCCTGGGGCCACGGGTGACGACCTGCTTCGCCGGAGCCGGGAAGTCGCGTTTTTCGTGCTTATCGCCGCCGGCCTCCGAGCCCTTTCCGGAAGATCGCCTTTTCAAGTGGACCATCGCACCCACTTCGGCATCGCGGCGATATGCGGCTTGCTGTTCGTCGTAACGGTGCTGCAGTTTCTCACCTTGAGCCGCGGCGCCTATTTCGGCTTGCCCCCGTCTCTGTATGTCGCCAACTCCGCTACGCTGCCGGATCTGCTGGATCTTCGCTATTCACATATTCGACCATTCGGCACGTTTGGTGAGCCCTCCTACCTTGCCTTCGTGCTGCTGTCGCTTTTCGTGGCCATTACGCCAGCGCTCCGACACCTGACTAATCGCATGGCGCGAAATTCGGCTGGTGGCCGGCTGGTCAATCCCGAGCTGATCTACCTCTCGGCAGGCGCTATTGCCTTCAGCGGCCTGCTAAGCCAGAGCCTATCATTCTATCTGGCCTTCCCAGCACTTCTATATTTCGGGGTCATCCGTAACGCGCCAGCCAATTTCAAGGCGGCCTTCGCGACGGTCGCCATTGTTGGCGTCGCCTTGATGCTCGGAAACACGCTCACATCCGGCGTGGTGGATCGCCTCAGCAGCGGATCTGATCTCTCGGTCGCAGCGCGACTGCTGGTTCCAGCTCAAGTTGTTCCAGAATATATAATCGCACACCCCTTTGGGACACCCTTCTCAAACCTCGTCTATTCCGTCACCGAGCTATCGTCTCAGTACGGGCTTACAGGCGTTGCTATCCTTCAGAACGCCTTCCTCAACATGTTCTTCAACTATGGCGTAGGCGGCATAGCTTGCATCGTTATCTTGATCACCGCGCCCCGTAATATATTCCTCGGCACATACGTCGTATTTTGCACAATGTTCAACGGGAGCATATTCTCCGTAGACAAGTTCGCGATCATCGTCCTTTGCACCAGCCTTTACCGTGCTTATTCCGACTACCTGTCGGGACGGAATGACAAAGCGGGTTTGCGTCGATGAACTTTTACATCGCAAACTTTGTTCTCGCACTTCTCCCCCCGACGCGCCTCTTCGGCCTCAAGCGCCTGATCCTACGCATGCTCGGCATATCTGTCGGAGAAGAGACGCGCGTTTGCGGCGCCGTAAAGTTCTATGGCGGCGGACGAGTGACGATAGGGGCGAAGTGCTGGATCGGCCTTGGCGCCAGCTTCTACACCTCGCCTGGCGCGGATGTCGAAATCGGCGACAGATGCGATATCGCCCCGCAAGTCGCCTTCATGTGCGGGAGCCACGAACTGGGGACGCCGGAACGCCGCGCCGGAGCGGGCAAGGCGTCGACGATCCTGGTCGGGGCCGGTACGTGGATTGGTATTCGATCCGCCATTTTGGGCGGTGCTGAAATCGGCGCCGCAAGCATCGTTGGCGCTGGCTCACTTTTGCTTCCAGGAAAGTACCCCGAAAACGCACTTCTTCTCGGCGCGCCGGCGAAGGTTACGCGGGAATTATAAAGCACGTCCATGAAAAGAACGTTGTTCTATTTCGCGCCGGTGGCAACTGACCGGTTAAATGAGCTTCATAAGCAAGACCTTCACATCGGTCCTGCCGACAATAAGGTTTTTTCCGTTTGCCGCGCCCTTCGAGCTAACGGCTGTGACGCGGTCGTTGTTTCCGCTTTGCTTAACCGCAGATCTGGCATGCCCGCAGCTCAGGCGCTTCGTGCTGAGCGCGTCCCCTTTGTCAGAATAAATTCCTTCGGCCGCGGTTTAGCCAAGAGGTTCGTCAGCTCGATCTCCTTCCTGATATTCTGCATTAGGAAGGTAAAGGGAGCGGATCGTGTTCTATTTTACAATTTCTTTCCGGAATACATACTGGCCGCTCTTTACCTGAAGATCGTCGGCAACCCCGGAATCATTGACGTCGAGGATGGTCCGCGCGCCGACGAACGCGGACCGCGCGGCGCCATGGTTCGATCGTCCTACAAGATCATGCATCGCTTGACGGCGAGAAAATACATCACGGTCTCAAGCAGATTGTCGCGAAGCCTTGGCTTGGACCGGTTCAGAGCAATCTATGGCGTGGCGAACTCCAAACGAACCGTCAATCTCAACTTTTCCCCGTTCTCCAGCGATCGCATAAACGTTCTATATGGAGGCGCTATTCTTCCAGATACCGGGCTAGATCTATTCGTTGAATGCGTCGATCACATTCTAGAATGCTATCCCGACGCCCCGATTACGTTCAACATAAGTGGAAACTACGACTACGACCTCATGAGTGCTCTGGCGCAAAAGGTCGAGAAAAAAGCAGGTAAAGTGGCGATGATCTGTCATCGCGGCCTCTCCCTGTCAGACTACAAAAAAATGCTTGAGAGTATGGATGCGGGGCTTTGCCTGAAACTGGCAAGCCGTGAAATGGGGCAAACCACGTTTCCTTCGAAGGTTGTCGAGTATTCATCACTAGGCATACTGGTTATCTCAACTTGCGTCAGCGACGTGCCAGACATCTTCGACGACAGTTCGGCAATTATGCTCCCTCACGAAAACCCAACCTCCCTGGCGGAGGCCTTGGTGAGCATGGCAAACGACCGGACAGGTTCGCGGGAAAGGGCGCGGAGCGGACAAGTCGTCGCTGAAAATCGCTTTTCCGCAAAGGCGGTATCCACCTCGATTGAGGAGTTGGTCTTTGGCTAGGCGGGAACTGTTTCTCTGGGAGCCGACGGTTTCCCCGCACAAGCTGCCGCTCTATCGCGCGCTCGTGCAATCCGGCCGGTTTTCGCGGGTTGTATACGTAGCCGAGAGCGATTTGTCAGAGGAGCGAAGGAAGCAAGGGTGGGCCGCAGACCTAGACGGCTCCGACGAGATTATAACTTCGCCATCCGAAGATCAGGTTCGAGAACTGGTCTGTGGCTCGCCTGTCGATTCAATCCATATATTTTCTGGGATGCGTCGCGTTCCTTGTATCGTGACAGGCCTGAAAGCCTGCATCGAGAATGAACGCAATTTTGGCCTCATGCATGAACCGCGCGTGTTCAATTCGCCCCTAGGACCAGTTCGTCTCGCGCAGTCGTTTCTCCAGGAACGTCCTCTGCGGCGGCATGCCAAGTTCGTCCTCGCGATTGGCGCACACGGCCCAGGGTGGTTTCGCCTCTCGGGCTACCGAAAAGATCGCATCTTTCCATTCGCCTACTTCATTGAAGGGCGCCAACTCGATCATCGACAGGCTGCTTCGGCGAAAACTATCGTTGGCTTCCTTGGGCGGCTAGAGCCCCAAAAGGGCTTAAACCTTCTGTTGACCGCTGCTCCAGATTTTCCGGAAGGCTTTAAGCTACGGGTCGCTGGGGCTGGTTCTTTGGCCCAGCGTGCTCAGGATGCTGTGACGGCCAACCCTGAGAAGGTCGAGTTTCTTGGCACGCTCGAAATGCGACAAGTCCCGGAATACCTGGCCAGCCTCGATCTACTGGTCCTTCCGTCGACGACACGAGACGACGGCTGGGGGGTAGTCGTCAGCGAAGCGCTCATGGCCGGCATTCCGGTGCTGGTCTCCGAGGCAGCGGGCTCTTCGATGTGCGTAGCGACACCGTCGATACTAGGCGAAAGTATCCCAGCGAAGTCCTCTCGCGCTATCGTCAAAGCCATAGATACCATCTCAACCAGAGGCATCTTCAGTCCTGAACTGCGTGAAAAGAGAAATCGATGGGCGGTACAAAATCTTTCCGCTGCACATGGTGCGGAATATCTAATTTCCGTCGTTGAGTACGCCCTCGCTGCCGGCAAAGCCCCGGCCGAGTTCCTCTCGACCGCTCCAGCCTTGGCATGAAAATCGCCCTCCCATCTCACAGAGCAACATCAGTATTCGATGGAACTTCAACCATTTTGCGCGACATTATAGACTTGATATAGTTTTACACGTATAAAATTCGAATGAGCTCCAGAGCGCGGATCACAGAGACAAGATGAAAAGCGTTTACCCTCCCAAGGAGCAAGGCCATCAGTTTCCGTCTACCAAGTTGCGGATATTGCACGTCATCGGCTCCGCCGACGCGGCCTCGGGCGGCCCCATTGAGGGTATCCTTCGTCAAGAGGAGGCGACACGCCATTTGGCCTCGCGCGAAATCGTCGCCCTCGACCTTCCGTCCCCGGCAGGAACCCGGGAAACCACCCTCAAGATTCATCAGCTAGGTGAGACCCTCCCTCCGATGCCCGGATCAAGGGCTCTGCGGCACTACGGTTATACCTCGAAGCTCATTCCCTGGCTTCGCGATAACGCTTCAAATTATGACGTCGTCATCGTGAATGGGCTTTGGAATTTTGCGGCATTCGCTTGCTCGCTTACGCTTCCGAAGGCCGACAAGAAGTACTTCGTCTTCACTCACGGAATGATGGACCCGTGGTTCAAGAAGACCTATCCGCTGAAGCATCTCGCTAAGATAGGTTTCTGGCTTCTCGTTGAGGGTCGCCTCCTTGCGAAAGCGCGAAAGGTCTTCTTCACGTCTGAGGAAGAGCGCCGTCTGGCACACGGACAATTTCCATTGTGGCGCTATAACGAGCAGGTCGTCGGGTACGGTACCGCAGCCCCGCCGCCCGCGTCCGCCGCCCAACGCGCGGCGTTTCAAGCTACATCCCCACAGCTTGGTGATAACCCTTATCTGCTATTCCTGAGCCGGATCCACCGAAAGAAAGGCTGTGATCTACTCATCGAAGCCTTCGCCAAGATCGCAGAGCAGCGCCCAGAGTTGCATTTGGTCATCGCGGGGCCTGATCAGGAAAATTTGGTTTCCGTATTTCAGGAACGCGCCGAAACATTGGGTATTGCAAACCGTATCCATTGGCCCGGTATGCTGAAAGGCGATGCGAAGTGGGGAGCCTATCGAGGAGCGGAGGCCTTCATCCTGCCTTCCCACCAAGAGAACTTCGGCATCGTCGTCGCCGAAGCCATGGCCTGCGGCACTCCGGTGCTTATCACCAACAAGGTCAACATCTGGCGAGAGGTCGAGGCCGCCGGAGCGGGCTTGGTCGAGAATGATGACGCGGAAGGCGCCGAAGCCCTTCTACGCGACTGGCTGGCCATGGACGCCAAGCAGCGGGCGACAATGCGCGAGGCTGCGCTTCACGCCTTCCAGACCCACTTCGACGTCGCGCAGGTGGCTCCCGCCCTCATCCAAACCATCAAGAGTTCGCTGTGAGCGACATCCTCGACGCTGAGACCCACAACACCTGGGAAAGCGGCAAAAGCTTCAGTCTGAGCCATCGGCTCTACCGCGTGCTCTGGTCGATCGTCTGGGCCGTGTTCGCGTCCTGGACGCCGCCGCCGTTGCATCGCTGGCGCCGGCTCCTACTCGTCGCGTTCGGCGCTAAGATCGCGCCGACGGCGGGCGTCTATCCCAGTGTGCGCGTCTGGTATCCGGCCAATCTGGAGATGGGTGAGTTCTCGTTCCTGGGGCCGAACGTCAATTGCTACAGCATGGCCCGGATCACCGTCGGCGAGTACGCCCTGGTGTCGCAGGGCGCGCACATCTGCGCGGGTTCTCATGACATCTCGGACCCGAACTTCCAGCTAATCAGCAAGCCCATCGTGATCGAGCCTCAGGCCTGGGTCGCGGCCGAAGCGTTTGTCGGTCCCGGCGTCGTGGTCGGCGAAGGCGCCGTGCTCGGCGCGCGCGGGGTCGCGTTCAAATCGCTGGAGCCCTGGACCGTCTATGCCGGCAATCCGGCCCAGCCGCTGAAGAAGCGTGTGGTGCGCGAGGGGCCGGGCGTCATCGGTCAGTCCAAGACCCGGTCATGAGCTCGCCGTCGGATTCGTCCGCCATCCCCGACATCTGCGTCGTCGGCGCGGGCCCGCTCGGCATCGCGCTGGCCCTCTCCTGCCGTGCGCAGGGTCTGACCGTCCTGTTGCTGGAATCGGGAACCGAGGACGCCACGCCCGAAAAGGCCGCCCTGTCCGAGGCGCGGATCGTCGACGAGAAGCGCCACGCCTCGATGAACGTGGCCGTGCGCAGGGCCCTGGGCGGCACTTCTCGTTGGTGGGGCGGCCGCTGCGTGCCCTATGACGACATCGATTTCGAGCCACGTCCATTCGCGCTCGACGCCGCCTGGCCGATCGGCCACGACGAGATCAAGCCCTGGTACCAGGCCGCGGCCGACTTCTTCGGATGCGGCCCCTCTCACTTCGCGACCGAGGCCACGCGATACGGCGACGCCCAGTTCGACCAGCTGGAACGCTGGACGCCCGAAATCGACATGAGCGTCCGTCATGCCGAGGCCCTGCGGGGGCCGGGGGCCCCGGAACTGCTGCTCGACGCGACCGTGACCGGCTTGCTTCTGAGCGCCGACGGCAAGAGCCTTGAGGGCCTCTCGGTCAAGACCGCGTCCGGCGTTCAGACGGTTCGCGCGCGTCGCTACGTCCTGGCCTGCGGCGGCCTGGAAACCCTTCGCCTCCTGCTCGCCGCGCAAACCCAGCGCCCCAAGCTTTTCGGTCCCTCGCTGGGCGTCGGCTATATGGGCCATATCTCCGGCAAGATCGCCGACCTGCAACTTCGCGATCCTGCCTCGGTCGGCCAACACGACTTCTTCCTGGAAGACGGCGCGTTCACCCGGCGACGGTTCACGCTGGCCAAGGACGCTCAGCTGCGTGAAGGGGTTCTGAACACCGCGTTCTGGATCGACAACCCGCCCTTCTACAACGCCGAACATCGCAGCGGCATCCTGTCGGCCGTCTGGCTGGCTCTGGCCTCTCCGCTGGGCGGCCGACTGCTTTCGCCCGGCGTGCGCCTCAGTCACCTGGGCCCGAAGCCGCATCGCCCGCTAAAGCACCTGGCCAATATCATTGGCCAGCCGTTTCGCACGCTGGGCGCCGGCGTCGATATCCTGCGGGCGCGTTACGGACGGCCCCGGAAGCCCGGCTTCCTGATCCGTAACAGCGCCGGCCGTTACGCCCTGCACTATCACGCCGAGCAGGCCCCGAACGTGGAGAGCAAGGTCACCCTCTCCAACGAGCACGACGCCAACGGCTCGCCGCGGCTGACGATCGATCTGCGCTACGCCGAACGGGACGTCGACTCGGTGCTCCGCTCGCATGAGCTCCTCGACCAGGCGCTACGCCAAGCCGGCGTGGGCGAACTGATCTATCGCGAACCGCCGGAACGGCGTCGCCAGAGCGTCTGGAACCAGGCGACCGACGGCTTCCACCAAGTCGGTGGGGCACGAATGGCCGCCAACGCCAGGGACGGCGTCGTCGATACGAGCTGTCGCCTGTTCGACGTCTCGAACGTCTACCTTGCCTCGACCTGCATCTTCCCGTCGTCCGGCCAAGCCAATCCGACATTTCTGGGTGTCGCTCTGGCGCTGCGGCTGGCAGAGCACTTGGCGACCACTGACACCGCCGACGAAACAGATGCGCAGCGCCCTGGCGCGCGCGCTCGAACGACAAGGAATGCTGTCATGAGGCAAGTCTTCGCCGAGCCGCTCGGCAGGGAAGTTTCCGCGATCGGCTTCGGCTGCGCCTCGCTGGGCTCACGCGTGTCCGCCGCCGAAGGCCTGGCCGCCCTCGCCCGCGCCTATGACCAGGGCGTCAGCTGGTTCGACGTCGCACCTCCGTACGGCGATGGCGCGGCCGAAGCGCTGCTCGGCCAGTTCCTGAAGGGCAAGCGCGACCAAGTCGCGATCTGCACCAAGGTCGGGATCGAGCCGCCGCAGCTGTCGATGAAAGCCAGGCTCCTGAAGCCAGTGATGCGCACAGCGCTGAAGGTGGCGCCCCAGCTGCGCGAGGCCATCGCCCGCCGTCGCCCCGCTTCTGTTCGTGCGCCGATCGACGCCAAGAGCATCGAGGCTAGTGTGACCCGCAGCCTGAAGAACCTCGGCGTCGACTATGTCGATGTACTGGCCCTGCATGAGCCGGCCCTGGACGACATCCAGCGCGAGGACGTGCGCGGCGCGCTGCAGGCGATGGTCGATAAGGGCTACGCCCGCATCATCGGCATCGCCGGCGATCGTCCTATCGCCGAGCAAGGGATCGCCGCCTTCCCGCTCTATCGCATGGTCCAGCACGCCGACGGCCCGTTCGAGCCGCCGCTCACGCCCCACAACGCCCTGCGCGTGACGCACAGCGTCTTCGGCGTCGGCGGCGCCTTGTCCAAGCTGACCCAGGCGGTCACCGCCGATGAAGCCCTGCGCGCCAAACTCACGGGACTGGGCTTCACCGGTCCGGCCAGCGAAATCGCCGCCGCCGCGCTGATGGATTTCGCGCTGTCGAACAATACGGGCGGCGTCGTGCTCGCCTCGATGTTCCGCCCCGAACACCTGGCCTTCAACATCGATCGGGCCAACCGGTCGCCCAACCCCGAACTCGTCAGCCTTCTGCAGGGCTACGACTGGACCGCACGCTGACCATGAGCCAACTCGCCGTCGTCATCCTCACGCACAACGAGGCCAAGCACATCGGCCGATGCCTCGATGCGATCGCGAGCATCGCCAGCGAGGTGTTTCTGATCGATTCCGGCTCCACCGACGGGACGATCGAGATCGCCGAGAAGCGCGGCGCGAAGGTCCTGCCGAACCGCTGGGTCAACTATGCGGCCCAGTTCCAATGGGGTCTCGACAACGCGCCGATCACCGCCGACTGGGTCATGCGCCTGGACGCGGACGAGATCATCGAGCCCGACCTGGTCGCCGAGATCGCCAGCAAGCTGTCGAACCTGCCCGCCGACGTCACCGGCGTGAACCTGAAGCGCAAGCACGTCTTCATGGGCCGCTGGGTCAAACACGGCGGCCGCTACCCGCTCGTGCTCCTGCGCATCTGGCGGCGTGGCGTGGGCCGCATCGAGCAGCGCTGGATGGACGAGCACATGTTGCTGGA